>Ga0070741_10003034_pt1 | contig 42905 bp, 40 predicted proteins | sample Coa_R1_4_FD_66440 | JGI IMG/M metagenome (GOLD analysis project Ga0070741, IMG submission 66440) | Surface soil microbial communities from Centralia Pennsylvania, which are recovering from an underground coalmine fire - Coalmine... | ecosystem: Environmental > Terrestrial > Soil > Unclassified ... | reverse complement strand
CCTCGCCGCGTCGGCGTTGCGCGAGCCGTGGGACCTGAAGAGCCACATCATCGACGCGGGCGCCGACGAGGGCCACCTCGACAACGTTTACGCGTGCGCGTCGGGTGGCATCCGGATCGTCTCCGAGCAGTTCGACGAGCGGCTGCCGAACCCCGGCTGGGGGATCGCGCTCTTTGTCGCTCAGCAGCCGATGTCCACGGACAAGGCGCGCTCGGTGCTGCCGGACTCTGTGCCGCTTGAGTCCGCGGTCTACAACGCGGCGCGCACCGGACTGCTCGTGCGCGCAATCACGGCCAAGCGGCCGACGCTGCTGCAGCAGGCGCTTCGCGACCGGCTGGCGCAGCCGCACCGCCTGCACCTGTATCCGTGGGTGCAGGACGTGATGGACGCCGCCGAGCGCGCGGGCGCGTACGCGTCGTCGATCTGCGGATCCGGCCCGAGCGTCTTCGCGTTCTGCGCGCCGTCACAGGCCGTGCGTATCTCGCGGGCGATGGCGGCCGCGGCGCCGAACCACGGCAAGGCGGTCGTCACGAAGATCACCGACAAGGGCATGTTCCGCTCTCTGTGATCGTCCAGAAGTACGGCGGTACTTCTGTCGGTACGGCGGCGCGGATCAGGAGGGTCAGCCGGCGGATCGCGGATACCGTCAGGAGCGGCGAGAAGGTGGTCGCGGTGGTGTCGGCGATGGGCCACACGACCGACCGGCTCATCGCGCTGGCGGAGAGCGTCAACCCCGAGCCGTCGGGCCGCGAGCTGGACATGCTCGTCGCCAACGGCGAGACCATCACCGCGCCGCTCGTCGCCATGTGCCTCGAGGGCATGGGCGTGCCGGCCGTTTCGCTGTCGGGCCTGCAGGCCGGCGTGCACACGAGCGCGCACCACTCGCGGGCGCGGATTCGCGACATCAACCCGGACCGGATCCACAAGACGCTCGACGCGGGCAAGGTGGCGGTCGTCGCGGGGTTCCAGGGCGTGACCGAGGACCTCGAGGTGACGACGCTGGGCCGCGGCGGATCCGACACGACGGCGGTGGCGCTGGCCGCGGCGCTTCGGGCGACGAGCTGCGAGATCTACACCGACGTCGACGGCATCTACACGGCCGATCCTCGCGTGGTGAAGAACGCGCGCAAGCTCAGCCACATCCGCTACGACGAGATGCTCGAGCTGGCCGCGGTCGGCGCGCGCGTCATGCACCCGCGGGCGGTCGAGATCGGCGAGCTGTATGACGTGCCGATCCACGTGCGGTCGAGCTTCAACAACCGCGTCGGTACGATGATCGTCGCCCAGATGCCGATGGAAGAGAGACAGCGCGTGCGCGGTATCGCGCAGGAGAGCAACGTCGCGAAGATCACGGTGCTCGGCGTGCGCGATCGCCCCGGCGTGGCCGCGACGATCTTCGAGCCGCTCGGCGCGGCCGGCATCTCGGTCGACGTGATCGTGCAGAACGTCGGCCACTCGGGCCGCACGGACCTCACGTTCTCGGTCGCCGAGTCGGACCTGAAGGCTGCGGAGAAGATCGTGAGGACGGCGGCCAAGGCGGTCGGCGCGCGCAGCGTCTCCTCGGCCGGTGGCATCGCCAAGCTTTCGGTTGTCGGCACCGGCATGCTCGGAACGCCGGGCATCGCCGCGCGCACGTTCCGCGCGCTTGCCGAGGCGGGTATCAACATCGAGATGATCAGCACCTCGGAGATCCGAATCACGTGCCTCGTGTCGCGCGACCAGGTGGAGAAGGGCGTGCGCACGTTGCACCGCACCTTCGAGCTCGACCAGGAGTAGAGGGTGCCGGTTTCCGTTGCCATAGTCGGGCCTCAGGGGTCCGGCAAGACCACGCTGTTCAACGCGCTGACGTCGGGCCGCGGCGCCGACGGCGTGGGCATGGTCGACATCCCGGACTCGCGCCTGGACCGCCTGTCCGAGGCCGTGCATCCAAAGAAGACGACGCCCGCGCAGGTCCGCGTCGAGGACACGCCGCCGGGCAGCCGTGCGCAGCGGGTTGCGTTCGCGCGCCAGGCGGACGTGCTCGTCAAGGTGGCGCGGTGCTTCGGCGCGGACGCGCAACCGGTCAACGAGCTCGATGGTTTCACCCTGGATCTCGTCCTCGCCGACCTTTCGTCCGTCGAGAAGCGGCTCGAGATCGTGGCCAAGGAGGCGCGTGCGGCCAAGAAGGACGCTCAGGCCGAGATGGAGGTGCTCAACGCCGCGAAGGCGCACCTCGACGCCGGCAAGCCGCTGCGCACGCTGGCGCTCGAGCCGGAGCAGAAGGCGTTGCTGCTGAACGTGTACCCGGTCACGCTCAAGCCGTCGGTGTACGTGGCGAACGTCGCGGAGGGGTTGCTGCCCGAGGGCGGCGAGGCCGCCGCGAAGGTGGCCGCGCTTGCGCGCGATGAGAGCGCGCCGTGCATCGTCCTGTCGGCGAAGCTCGAGTCCGAGCTCGGAGAGCTCGACCCGGCGGAGCAGGCCGAGATGCGCGCGGGGTACGGCATCGACGAGTCGGGGCTGGGGCGCATCGCCCGCGCGGTGTGGGACGCGGGCGGGCTGATCACGTACTTCACCGCCGGCGAGCCCGAGGCGCGGGCGTGGCCGTGCGAGCGGGATGCGCCGGCGCCGATTGCGGCAGGCAAGATTCACACCGATTTCGTGCAGCACTTCATCCGCGCGGAGGTGACGTCGGTGGACGAGTTCGTCGCGGCGGGGTCGATGGATGCGCTGCGCGCGGCGGGGAAGCTGCGCGTCGAGGGCAAGGACTACCGCGTGCAGGATGGTGACGTCGTGTTCTTCCGGACTGGTAAGTAGGGAGGGAGGCAGGAAGGATGTCCGTGATGTCGGAGCTTCGATTCAGCTCTGCGCACGTGTGGGTGCGGGTCGAGGGGGACGTCGCGGAGCTGGGGCTCAGCGATTACCTGCAAGACCAGATGGGGGAGATCACGTCGCTGGTGCTGCCGGACCTGGGGGACGTGCTGCACGCGCGGCGGCGGATGGGGCACGTGGAGTCGGAGGAGGCGTCGTCGCCGATCGAGGCGCCTGTCACGGGCGAGGTTGTCGAGGTCAACGGCGAGGCGCTCGAGAACCCGGACGTCGTCAACTCGGATCCGTACGGCGCGGGGTGGTTGATCCGCGTGCGGCTCGAGGATCGGTCGGAGCTCGAGGACCTGATCGGCGAGGAGGAGTACGCGGAGTTGACCACGGAGGTCTAAGGGCTGGAGTAATTGGTTCGTCCCCACCCGCCCGGCTCGCTGACGCGAACGGGGCGACCTCCCCGCAAGCGGGGAGGGAGGCTGGAGTAATTGGTTCGTCCCCACCCGCCCGGCTCGCTGGCGCGAGCGGGGCGACCTCCCCGCAAGCGGGGAGTGAGGTTGGAGTAATTGGTTCGTCCCCACCCGCCCGGCTCGCTGACGCGAGCGGGGCGACCTCCCCGCAAGCGGGGAGGGGGGCTGGAGTAATTGGTTCGTCCCCTCCCGCCCGGCTCGCTGACGCGAGCGGGGCGACCTCCCCGCAAGCGGGGAGGAGAGGTAAGGCAGGGGGGTGGGGCGTCTTGAGGGACTCCTGCCTTACCTTCTTTGGGCCGTGGGACTCAACCTGGTGGGTTGTGGGCTACGACATGTTGTGTCCCGGTGCAAGTTATAACCCCGAATGTAGTTGCTGTCAACCCTTCTGCTGTTAAGGCGGCCCCGCCTGCGAAACTGGATGCCGTGAGTCGCAAGAGCAAGAAGCGCGCCAGGGCGAAGTTCCGGCCTCCCGTCAAGGCGTCTGCGCCCGCGACGGCCGGCCCCTCATCGACCGGCGCCCCGGCCCGCACCCTCTCGCAGGCGCGCGTCGGAGGCGACCAGGCCGTCGTCCGTGCCGTCGAGATGTCGCTCGGCGCTCAGAACAAGGTGCTCAAGGGCCCGCGCGGAAGGATGATCGTGCAGTCGGCCGATCCGTCCATCCCGCTCGACCGCGTGCCCTACTTCACCAATGACCTCATCCGGCTCGGCGTCGTGGCGGCGTCAATGGTGGTGCTGCTCGCGGCCGGCGCGTTGGCAATACCGCTGCTGATCAAGTAGTAGCTTCTCTCCCGTGCGGGTGATCCTGTTCACGGGAAAGGGCGGAGTCGGAAAGACGTCGGTCGCCGCGGCCACCGCCGTGCAGTGCGCGAGCGCCGGCTACCGCACCGTGATCATGAGCACCGACCCTGCGCACTCGCTCGGCGACTCCTTCGACGTCGAGCTCGGCACGACCCTGACCAAGGTAGGCGACAACCTCTGGGCGCACGAGGTCTCGGCGCTGCACGAGATGCAGCGCCACTGGGCGAAGCTGCACGAGTACGCGGTCGAGGTCTTCGCGACGCAGGGCCTCGACGAGGTCGTCGCGGAGGAGGTCGCAAACCCGCCGGGCATGGACGAGATCGCGTCGCTGATGTGGATCAAGCACTACGCGCAGCGCGGCGAGCACGACGTCCTCATCGTCGACTGCGCGCCCACGGGTGAGACGCTCCAACTGCTCACGTTTCCAGACGCGGCGCGCTGGTGGCTCGACAAGATCTACCCGTGGGAGCGCCGCGCGATGCGCGTCGCGCGTCCGGTCCTGCAGCCGCTCATCGACATCCCGCTGCCGAAGGACGAGATCTTCGCGTCGCTCAAGGACCTCCTGCTCGACCTCGGCGGCATGCGCAAGGTGCTCACCGACCCCGAGATCAGCACCGTGCGCATCGTGCTGAACCTCGAGAAGATGGTCGTGAAGGAGGCCAAGCGCGCGTTCAGCTACCTGAGCCTGTTCGGCTACGTCACCGACGCGGTGATCGTGAACCGGTTGCTGCCGGGCGAGTTGCAGGACGAGCTGTTCAAGAAGTGGCAGCGCATCCACCACCGCTACCAGCTCGAGGTCGAGTCGAGCTTCGAGGGCATCCCGATCTTCAACGTGCCGCTGTTCGACAGCGAGGTGGTGGGCGAGGCGATGCTGAGGCGCATGGCCGCGGCGACGTACGGCGAGCGCGACCCCGCAGACCGCTTCGTGACCACGAGCCCGCAGCGGATCAGCAAGGAGGGCTCCGACTACGTCCTCTCGCTCAAGGTTCCGTTCGTCGATCGCGAGCACGTCGACCTGAGCCGGCACAACGGCGAGCTGTACGTCACCGTCGGGAACTACCGGCGCGAGATCACCCTGCCGCGCGTGCTCGCGCAGCGTGAAACCGTCGGGGCAGGCATCGAGGACGGCGAGGTCCGCATCCGGTTTGCAAAGAGACAGGAGGGCAAGCGGTGAGTCGCGACGGCGAGCGGGTGATCGAGCTCGTAAGCGAGCTGACGACCAGGATCGGAAACGTGCTCACGGACATGGTGCCTCCGTCGGCGCAGGTGCACCTGCTGAATGCGCAGCGCGAGCTGATCACGGCGTTGGTGCTCATCTACGAGCACCGCGTGACCGCGCCCTCCGGCTCGCGGTCTCGGCGGGCGGGCGGCGCGCGGGGCGGGGCGCGCAGCGCCCGCCGCGTGCGCAAGATCCCGATCGACTAGTTGAGCGCCTTCGTCGCCTTCGTCCTGGCCGCGATCGCGCTCGTGCCCGCGATCCTGGTCGCGATCCCTGCGCACGAGCTTGGTCACGCGCTGACGGCCTACCTCCTCGGCGATCGCTCGGTCCGCTACTTCGGCCACCTCGGTTACAACCCGCGCCGGCTGCTTGATCCGCTGGGCGTCCTCGCGGTGCTGATCGCGCTGGTGGGCTGGGGTCGCCGCATCCCGGTGCAGTCGAACCGCATCAACACGAGGGGCCGCCGCGTGCTCTACGAGCTCGGCGGGCCGGCCGCCAACCTGGTGGTCGGGATCGTCGCGGGGCTCATCGTGCGCGGATTCATTGCGGCCGGCGTGGTCCCGTCGTTCTCGTTCTCGGTCGGATACCTCGCCGCGCTCGTCTACGCGATCTGGTTCCTGAACCTTTCGATCATGGCCTTCCAGCTGCTCCCGATCCCCGGGCTCGACGGCTGGAACGTCGTCGAGGCACTGTTCCGCGACCGCAACGCGCGCTTCTTCTACGACGTCTCCGCGCGCCGGCGCGAGATCTGGATCGGTTGCGTCGTGGTCGTCCTGCTGTTCCAGCTCTTCCAGGGTTCGAACCTGCTCGCGCTCGTGATGTCGCCCTTCTACCACCCGGCGAGCCTAATCTCGTTAGGACAATGCGCCGGTTACGCGATCCCAGGCCTCAACGGACTAAGTCCCTGCCTGCCGTTGGGTCGCTGATCAACGAGCCCGCCTACTCAGCCCTGGTCGCCGAGTTCGGCCGGCAGCGGGTCGTGGACGCGATTCGCGAGCAGGTCGGCACCGAGCGCGACGGCGAGGCCGCCGCGGAAACCGAGCGGTTCGTTCTCGTGGAGGCGCGGCTGCGCTCGGCGGCGACGCCACGGCTGCGGAGGGTCATCAACGCCAGTGGCGTGATCCTGCACACCAACCTCGGCCGCGCGCCGCTGTCAAAGGCGGCGGTCGATGCGCTGGCGCAGGCGGCGTTCTACAGCAACCTCGAGCTCGACCTCGCAAGCGGCAAGAGGGGCGAGCGCGCCGACCTCGTGCGCGGAGCGCTCACCTCGCTGTTCGGCACCGAGGCCGCGTTCGCGGTGAACAACAACGCTGCCGCAGTCCTGCTCGCGCTCACCGCGCTGTGCAAGGGACGCGAGGTGATCGTCTCCCGCGGCCAGCTCGTCGAGATCGGTGGCTCGTTCCGGATGCCGGACGTCATGCGGCTGTCAGGCGCGCGGATGGTCGAGGTGGGCACGACGAATCGCACGCGCGCGGCCGATTTCGAGGCCGCTATCACGCCGCGGACCGCCGCGATCCTTCGGGTCCACACCTCGAACTACCGTGTGACCGGCTTCACGGAGTCCGTCTCGCTCGAAGAGATGGGGAAGGTCGCGCGCGCCGCCGGCGTGCTGCTCATCGACGACCTCGGCAGCGGCGCCTCTGAGGCGATCGGCGACGAGCCCACCGTCGCCGAGTCGGTCGCGCAGTGCGACGTCGTGACGTTCTCGGGCGACAAGCTGCTTGGCGGTCCGCAGGCGGGGATCGTGATCGGCCGCGAGGAGCCCGTGCGCCGCATGGCCAGGCATCCGCTCGCGCGCGCGCTGCGCATCGACAAGCTCACGCTCGCCGCCCTCGAGGCGACGCTGCTGCAGCGCCTGTCCGGCCACGCCGCCGACATCCCGGTCGAGCGCATGCTGCGCGCGACCGTCGACCACGTGCGCCGCCGGGTCGCCATGTGGTCGATCAAGCTCGACGAGCGTGGCGTGCCGAACCGGCTGGTCGACGGCGAGTCGGCGGTGGGTGGCGGGTCGCTGCCCGGCCACGGCCTGCCGACGGTGCTGCTCGCGCTCGCGGGGCCGGCGTCGCGCATCGCCGCCGCGCTGCGCGAGGGCTCGCCGCCGGTGATTGCGCGGGTCGAGGGCGGCGAATGCTGCATCGACCCCCGCACGATCCTCAAGGGCGAGGACGAAGATCTCCTCGACGCCGTCGAAGCCGCGGTGAAGTCCATCCGCCGATGAGCTTCGTCGTCGGGACGGCGGGCCACATCGACCACGGCAAGTCGACGCTGATCACGGCGCTGACGGGCATCGACCCGGATCGGCTCGCGGAGGAAAAGCGCCGCGGCATGACGATCGACCTCGGGTTCGCGCACATGACGCTCCCGAGCGGCCGCGAGATCGGCATCGTCGACGTGCCCGGCCACGCGCGGTTCGTCCGCAACATGCTCGCGGGCGTGCATGGGCTGGACGCGGTCGTGCTCGTCGTCGCGGCCGACGAGGGCGTGCGCCCGCAGACCCGCGAGCACCTCGAGATCATCGACCTACTCGAGGTCACGCGAGGCGTCGTGGCGCTGACCAAGGTCGACCTCGTGGACGGCGAGTGGATCGAGATGGTGTCGGCCGAGGTCGCAGCCGCGCTGGAGGACACGTCACTCCGCGGCGCGCGCATCGTGCCGGTCTCCGCGGTCGCGCGCACCGGGCTCGACGACCTCGTCTTGGCGCTGGACGAGGTGCTCGTCGACGGCGAGGGCCGGCGCGACGCGGGCCGCGCGCGCCTCCCGGTCGATCGCGTCTTCACGATCAGCGGTTTCGGCACCGTCGTCACCGGGACGCTCGTCGACGGAGCGCTCGCGGTGGGGCAGGAGCTCGACGTCGTGCCCCGCGGCCGGAGCGTCCGGGTGCGAGGGTTGCAGCAACACAACCGCAAGGTCGAGCGCGTCGAGCCCGGCGGCCGGGTGGCCGTGAACGTGAGCGGCGCGGAGAAGGACGAGCTCGCGCGCGGCGACGTGCTCGCGCCGGCCGGAACGATCGCGACGACACGCCGCGTCGATGCACGCGTTCGCGTGCTCGGCGACGCGCCGCGCGCCCTCCGCCACGGCGCCGAGCTCACGCTGCACACCGGCACGGCGGAGGTGGGCGCGCGCGCGATCGTCCTGGAAGGCGATGCGATCGAGCGCGGGGCGAGCGGCTGGGTGCAGCTGTACCTCTCTCGCCCGATCGCCGCCTCGGAGCAGGACCGCTTCGTGCTCCGCATACCGAGCCCGGCGGCGACGATCGCGGGTGGCAGGTTCACGGACGTGACGCCGCGCAAGCATCCCCGCCACGACGCCGCCGTGCGCGAATCGCTGGAGCGGCGCGCCGCGGGCGACGTGCTCCAGGAGGAGCTGCGCAAGTACCCGCGCGGGGTCGCGGTCGCGGCGCTGCTGAAGGCGACGATGGCGCCCGGCGCGGGCGTCGAATCGCTCGACGCGCGGCGCGTGGGCGAGTGGATATGGGCCCGCGAGCACTGGGCAGCCCAGGCGGAGCGCGTCCGCGCGGTGCTGTCCGAGTACCACGCCGCGCACCCGCTGCGCGCCGGCATGCCCCGCGAGGAGCTGCGCAGCCGCGCGGGCCTGCCGCCGGCCGCGTTCGGCGCCGCGCTTCGCGGCTGGGTCGAGGACGGGTTGGTCGTGGAGGACGGCCCGGACGTGCGCCTGGCCGAGCACCGCGTGGAGGCCGATGGTGCAAGCGGCTCCGGCTCGCGGTTTCTCGAGGAGCTCGCGCGGACACCGCTGGCGCCGCCCTCGCTCGCCGAGGCGATGCAGGCGAGCGGTGCGACGCCGGAGGTCGTCCGCGCGCTCGAGCGCCGCGGCGACGTCGTCCGCGTGAGCAGCGAGGTCGCCTTCACCCGCGCCGCATACGACCAGGCCGTGGTGCTGGTGCGGGAGCTCATCGCGGCCGGCGGTTCCGTCACCGTCGCCCAGCTCCGCGACCGGATGGGCGCGAGCCGCCGCCCAGTGCTGGCGCTCCTCGAGCATCTCGACGCGCAGCACGTCACGCGACGAGTCGGAGACGCGCGCGTCTTGCGGTAGGCTTCGCCGACCATGCGCATCGCGGACCTCCTCACGCGCGGCCGGCCCACGATCTCGTTCGAGTTCATGGCGCCTCGAGACGAGGGCGAGGTCGAGGTTCTCGAGCGCACGATCGCCGCGCTCGCCGGCAATGCGCCCGACTGGGTCTCGGTGACCTACCGGCGCGTCACCGGCCACAGGACGCTCGAGCTCGTCACGCGAATGAAGCGCCAGCACCACGTCGAGGCGATGGCGCACCTCTCATGCGCGAACTCCGCCGACGAGACCCGCCGGATCCTGAACTGGATGGAGCGCGAGGGCGTCGCGAACGTGCTGGCGCTGCGCGGCGACCCGCCCGGGCCGGGCCGCCCGTTCGAGCCGGTCGATCCGGGCCTGGTGCATGGCAGCGACCTCGTGTCGCTCATCCGCGGCTCGGGCTACCGCATGGCCATCGGCGCGGCGTGCAGCGCCGAGAAGCACCCCGAGAGCCCGGACCTCGAGCACGAGCTGCGCTACATGCGCCTGAAGGTGGACGCCGGCGCCGACTTCCTGATCACGCAGCTCTTCTTCGAGAACCGCTTCTACTTCGACCTCATGGCGCGAGCACGCGCGACGGGCGTTCGCGTGCCGATCGTGCCGGGACTCATGCCGGTGCCGAGCCGCAGGTCGCTCGACTTCATGACCACGATGACCGGCGCGACGGTGCCGGCCGAGCTCGCCGCCGCAATCGCGGAGGCGCCAGACGACGACGCGGTGCGCGAGATCGGCATCCAGCACTGCATCGCGCAGTGCGCCGAGCTGCTCGAGGCCGGCGTGCCCGGCCTGCACTTCTACACCTTCAACCGCGCGCGGGCGGCGACGGTGATCCTCGAGTCGCTGCGCGGCCGTCAGCTTTTGACGGCGTAGCGACTAACCTAGCGCCGTGCTCGCTGGAATCGATCTTGGCGGTACCCAGGTGCGCGTCGCGCTCGCGCGCTCGGACGGCCGCCTCGTCGGCAGCTTCAAGACGAAGACGCCCGAGCTCGGCACGCCGGAGCGGATGGTCGAGTGGGCGGCGACGGAGATCGAGCGCAACCGCGGCCGCCAGAAGGTCACGAGCATCACGATCGCCGCGCCCGGCCCGATCGACATCGAGCGCGGCGTGCTGGTGAACCCGCCCAACCTGCACGGCTGGCACAACGTGCCGCTCGCGGACATGCTGCGGAAGGCCACGGGCGCGCGGACCTTCGTCGCGAACGACGCCGACATGGCGGGCCTCGGCGAGTTCCACCGCGGCGCCGGCCAGGGCACAAAGAACATGGTCTACATCACGTGGTCCACCGGGATCGGCGGCGGGCTGATCGTCAACGGCCACCTGCACCGCGGCGCGCACGGCACGGCCGGCGAGATCGGCCACATGATCATCGACCCCGACGGCCCCGTCGACAACTGCGGCCAGCGCGGCTGCCTCGAAGCGATGGCCGGGGGCGCGAGCCTGGCGCGTGAGACCGGGCACCCCGCGGCCGAGCTGTTCCGGGCGGCGGCGCGCGGCGACCGGGCCGCGGGCGCCGTCGTCGAGCGCGCCGCGCGGTACATGGGCCTGGCCCTGATCAGCCTCACGAACGCTCTCGACCCCGAGCTCTTCGTGATGGGTGGAGGCGTGACGCGCTCATGGGCGCTCGTCGCGCCGACTATGATCGCCACGCTGCGGAGCTCGCCGTTCATCAAAGCCGCGCGACGGCCTCGCCTGCGCCGAGCCCGACTGGGCGATCGCGCGGGCCAGGTGGGAGCCGTCGAGTGGGCGCGGATCAACCAGTAACCGACACCGAGCTCCTCGGGCTGCTCAAGCAGTCCGCGGCCGACACCGGCGTCCGGGCCTGGATCGTCGGCGGCTACGTGCGCGACAAGCTGCTCGGCAGGCCGCACCCGGACCCCGACATAGTGGTCGAGGACGGCGGCGCGGACCGCATGGCCGCGCGCTTCGCCGAGCTCGCGCAGGCGCGGCCGCCGGTCGTCTTCGAGCGGTTCGGCACCGCCCAGGTCGCGGTGCCTGGCCACAACGTCGAGTTCGTGTCGGCGCGCGCGGAGTCGTATCCCGAGCTCTCGCGCAAGCCGGTCGTGCGGCCGGCGACGCTGGACGACGACCTCCGCCGGCGCGACTTCACGATCAACACCTTGCTGATGGACTTCGACGGCGCGGTCCACGACCGGCTCGGTGTCGCGCTGCCCGACCTCGAGGCCCGGATCATCCGCACGCCGGCGCCGCCGCGCCTGACGTTCGAAGATGACCCGCTGCGCATGCTGCGGGCGGTCCGCTTCGCGGTCCTCCTCGACTTCACCCTCGACCCCGAGATCCTTCAGGCCATGCGGGAGACGAAGCACCGCCTTGCGCCGCCCGTCATCTCCGCGGAGCGGATCGCGGACGAGCTGCGCAAGATGCTCGTGCCACCCGCGCCCGCGCGGGCGATCGAGCTGCTCGACGAGGGAGACCTGCTCGAGACGATCCTGCCCGAGGTCGCCGCCTGCAAGGGCGTGGTCCAGGGCGGCTATCACATCCGCGACGTGTACGGCCACACGCTGCTGGCGCTCGACGCGACGTCGCCCGACCTGCTGCTTCGCCTGGCCACGCTTTTTCACGACGTCGGCAAGCCGATCACGGCGACCGCCGACGGCGCGTTCACCGGCCACGAGGTCGTGGGGGCTGACATGGCCGAGGCGGCGCTGTCGCGACTCAGGTTCTCGCAGCGGGACATCGACGTCGTCGCGCGGCTCGTCCGCCTACACCTGCGCCCTGTGTACTACAGCTCCGAGTGGACCGACGGCGCGGTCCGCCGGCTGGCGCGAGACGCCGGCGCGGAGCTCGAGCGCCTCCTCGCCCTGGCCCGCGCCGACCTGAAGGCGTCCTCCTATCCCGACCAGGGCAAGCTCGACGAGCTCGAGCAGCGCCTGCGCGCGGTTCGCGAGGAGCAGCCGTCGCGCTTCAGCTCGCCCATCGACGGGGCCGACATCATGCAGATCCGCGGGATCGCGGCCGGGCCCGAGGTCGGCCGCATCAAGGCACGCCTGGCCGAGCTCGTGCTCGACGGCGACATCGCCCCCGACCGCGAATCCGTGCTCGAGTACCTGCGCGCGCACCCGGATCTTTAGCCCGGCCTCGACCTGTCCAGACATTCGGGCAGCCGCTATGCTGGCCTGGGAGAGGGCGCCGCGAGCGCGCCCGGGCTTGGGGACTCCGGGGGATAGCCGCCGGGGTTTGGAGGGCGGTCATGACTGAGGTTGGGATCGGAACGGCTGAGGCACCGGCGGTCAACGGCGACCGCGCGGACAAGACCGAACGGCACGAGCCTGCGGTGACGACGCTGATCGCGAAGGCCGACTCGCTGTCCGGACGGCTGCAGATCCGGGGCAGCGGGAGCGTGCTCGGCACGTTCAGCGGCCAGATCGAATGCGAGGGCGACCTGCTGATCGGCCCCGAGGCGCACGTCGAGGCGGACATCCACGCGACGCGGGTCTCGATCGCGGGCTACGTACGCGGCAACGTCATCGCGGTGTCGAGACTGAAGATCGCGTCCAGCGGCAGGCTCGAGGGCGACGCGCGGGTCGGCGCCCTGGTCGTGCACGAGGGCGGCGTCCACCACGGCGTGATCCGGGTGCACCCTGAGGGCGTGCCGGAGAAGGACGAGGCCGTGTCCGTTGGCATCAACCCGTCGCTGTCAGCGGCGGGCAAGAGCAACTCCAACCCGGTCGTCCGGGTCAGGAAGTTCTGGGGTGAGTTCTTCTAAGCGCCCATCCGAGGGGTTGCCGGCCAGGGGCGCGCCGCCGCCGCCGAGGCGTGCATCGCCAACGCCGCCGGCGTCGGCCCGGCTCACGATCAAGCCAGGCCCGCCGACCAGGCGGGCGGTCGAGCTGCCGCCGCGGCCGCGTCCCGGCGGGCCGAGCCGGCTCAGCGACGTCGTCCTCGAGGAGGACGAGAGCCTCACCGACGCGTTCGACGCTTCGCTCGACGGCGTTATCGTGCGGGTCACCGCGGTTCTCGAGCGCACGTGCGTTTATGTCGGCAAGGAGGGTGACCGCAGGCTTGCCAGCAAGAAGGATCTGTGGGTCGAGGCCGACAAGCTTCCGATCCGCCGGCGTGGCATCCCCTAGCGACCTGTCGTTTACGCTACCCGCCGGGCCGAGATGAGCATCAAGAGCACCATCAACCGCAACCTCGCGCTCGAGCTGCTGCGCGTCACCGAGGCGGGAGCGCTCGCGGCCGCTCCCCTCCAGGGGCGCGGCAACAAGGAAGCCGCCGACGCTCGCGCCGTCGAGGCGATCCGGGAGGCGCTTGCCTCCGTGGACATGAAGGGCACGGTGGTCATCGGCGAGGGCGAGAAGGACGAGGCCCCGATGCTCTACTTCGGCGAGCAGATCGGCAACGGCCTCGAGCCCGAGGTCGACGTGGCCGTCGACCCGATCGAGGGCACAAGCCTCACGGCGAGCGGCCTTCCGGGCGCGATCTCGGTCGTGGCGCTGGCCGAGCGCGGCTCGATGCTGATGACCCACGTCCATTACATGGAGAAGCTGGTCGTCGGGCGCCGGGCGCGCGGCGTGATCGACCTCTCGATGCCGGTGGCGTGGAACCTGCGCCGGATCGCGAAGGCCGAGGGCCTTCCCGTGCAGGAGCTCACGGTCGTCGTCCTCGAACGCGACCGCAACAAGCAGGTCGTCGCGGAGATCCGCGAGGTCGGGGCCCGGATCAAACTCATCACCGCAGGCGACGTGGCCGGCGCCCTCGAGGCGGCCCTAGAGACCCGCTCCGGCATCCACTGCATGATGGGCTCGGGCGGTGCGACAGAGGGCGTGCTCGCCGCGTGCGCGATCAAGACGATCGGCGGCGACATGCAGGCGCGGCTGTTCTTCCGCAACGACGCCGAGAAGGAGCGCGCCGTGTCGGAGGGCCACACGCCGGGACAGCTGCTGTCCCTCGACGACCTGTGCTCGGGCGACGACATCTTCTTCGCGGCGACCGGCATCACGACCGGCGAGCTGCTGAAGGGCGTCCGCTACGAGGACGTCTACGCCTACACCCAGTCGATGGTCCTGCGCTCGGCCTCCGGCACGATGCGCATCGTCGACGCATACCACCCGATCGAGAAGCTGCGGGCCAAGGGCCTGCTGCCCGAGCAGGTGGCGATCCGCTGAGCGCGACCGACGCAGGCCAGTTCCTTGGCGCGGCGGCCAAGATGCTCGGCAAGGAGCAGTGGCTGTGGGTCGCCTCCGCACGCATCCTCGCGCGGCGCCGCGCGTCGACCCTCGCCCAGGAGGAGCGGCTCGACCTGCTGCTCTCGCGCGCCGACCAGAGCATGGTCAACGCGTTCACCAGCGGCTTCCGCGTGTCGCAGACCAAGATGGCGATCAGCAAGCACCTGCCGAACGAGGACGAGGCGGCGGCCGCGCTCGAGTCGGCGCAGGTCGTCGCGCTCGCGATCCTGGTCCGCGAGGAGATGAGCCAGGGCGAGTTCGCCGGCCACTACCGGCCGTTCGCCTCGATCCTGCCGGCGCCCGGCTACGAGCCGCCCCCGCCGATCGACCGGCAGATCGCGCTCTTCATGGAGTTCCTGCCGACGATCGACGAGGCGGCGAAGTCGGAGATCGGGGCGGTCGCGAAGGCGCTGTCGGACTCGGCGCGGCCCGCGGCACCGGTCGCCGGCACGGCGGGTGCGGCGGCTGCTGCTGCAGCGTCGGGGGGCGCGCCCGCGGCGCCCGTCACGCCGGAGGCGCACGTGGCCGAGCTCTACGCGGCGGCCTGGAAGTCGGCCATCGACCTCGCGCATTCGTCTGGCCGCACGATCTCGTTCCGCGGCGCGCAGGACCTCGCCGAGCAGGCCGCGCCGCACGACGGCTCAGGAATCGTCGGCGTCGCCGGCGTGGCTGCGGGCGGCATCTTCATGCGCGACCTGCTGCCCATCGAGCAGGTGCTGCTGCTCTACGAGCCCTTCGCCGGCGCGTTCGCGTACGAATCCCTGCGCTGACGGGCCGGCGGGCGCGGCCCCGCATTCCGCCTCATTCCTCCAAACCGAGCGCAATCACCGCGGCCTTTCCGCGTGATTTGCACAAAACGCGAGGTCAGGCGGTCCGCACTCCCGCGGCCTGCTGCAGGCCGAGCTCCTCGATCGCGGTCTCGCGCATCTTGAACTTCTGGATCTTGCCTGTGACCGTCATCGGGAACCCGTCGACGAACTTCCAGTGCCGCGGGATCTTGTAGCTCGCGATCTTGCCCTTGCACCAGGCGGCGAGCTCGTCGCCGCTCGCGCGTGAGCCCTCGCGCAGCTTCACCCACGCCATGACCTCCTCGCCGTACTTCTCGGAGGGCACGCCGATGACCTGCACGTCAGCGATGTCCGGGTGCGTGTACAGGAACTCCTCCACCTCGCGCGGGTAGATGTTCTCGCCGCCGCGGATGATCATGTCCTTGATCCGGCCGACGATGTTCACGTAGCCCTCTTCGTCCATGGTCGCGAGGTCGCCCGTGTGCATCCAGCGCGACGCGTCGATCGCCTGCCGCGTGGCGTCCTCGTTGTCCCAGTAACCCCGCATCACGTGGTAGCCGCGGCTGCAGAACTCGCCGGTCGTGCCGCGCGGCACGACGTTGCCGGTGGCCGGGTCGACGATCTTGATCTCGACGTGCGGGTGCACCTTGCCGACGGTCGCGACCCTCTTCTCGAGCGGGTCGTCGGTGGCGCACTGCGTCGAGACGGGCGACGTCTCGGTCATGCCGTACGCGATCGTCATCTCGGGGATGTGCATGACGGTCTGCACCTTCTTCATGACCTCGACCGGGCACGGCGAGCCGGCCATGATGCCGGTGCGGAGCGAGGTGAAGTCGAAGTCCTTGAAGCGCGGATGCTCGAGCTCGCCGATGAACATCGTCGGCACGCCATAGAGCGACGTGCATCGCTCCTTCTGCACCGTCTCCATGACGGCCACGGGGTCGTACGCCTCGCCCGGGATGACCATCGTGGCGCCGTGCGTGGTGCACGCGAGGTTGCCGAGGACCATGCCGAAGCAGTGATAGAACGGCACCGGGATGCAGACGCGGTCCCGCTCCGAGTAGTGCAGCGTCTCGCCGATGAAGAAGCCGTTGTTGAGGATGTTGTGGTGGGACAGGGTCGCGCCCTTCGGGAACCCCGTCGTGCCCGACGTGTACTGGATGTTGATCGGGTCGTCGAACTGCAGCGACGCCTCGCGCTCGGCGAGCTCCTCGGGCGAGGTCTTCGCGCCGTCGCGCTCGAGCGCCTCCCAGCCGTCCTCGAGCACCAGCGCCTCCCGGAGGTCGGGGCAGCGCCCCTTCACCTCGGCGAGCATGGCGCGGTAGTCGGCCTGCCGGAAGCCGGCGGCGAGGATCAGGAAGCTGATCCCGGATTGCTTGAGCGCGTACTCGAGCTCGTGCGTGCGGTAGGCCGGGTTGATGTTGACGAGGATCGCCCCGATGGCCGCGGTCGCGTACTGGACGATCACCCACTCGAAGCGGTTCGGCGACCAGATTCCGACGCGATCGCCCTTGGCGACGCCGCGCGCCATCAGGCCGCGGCCGGCGCGCTCGCACTGCTCGACGAGCTCGCGATACGTCGCGCGATAGCCCTGGTGCGCGACGACGAGCGCCTCCTGGTCCGGAACGCGTTCGGCGGTGCGGCGGAGGTTGTGGAAGATCGGCTCGCCGATCAGGGGAAGGCTGCTCGCGCCGTTGACGTAGCTAAGGTCGGACATGGGCTCATTCTGCGCGCGCCCGAAATGGAAAATCCAACCCCTTGACAATCGGCCCAAGCCGTCGCACTTTGAGTGCAGTCGAAGCCGGATCCGTCGACGAGTTCGCGCAAAGGTTGGCCTCCACAAGAGGCAACAGCCGTAAAGCGGCGCAGGGGAACCAATAAGCGCGTCACCCGATGGAACTGGCTAAAGGCGGTGGCCGCTGCGGCGCCGCCTTTTCTTTGGGCTGACGTGCTTCGCCACCTGGTTGAATCCGCAGCCCAGCTTTTGATTTGACGTCTCCGGGCTGAAGTCAGAATTCGCGCCGCGATAATCCCGGCGTGACCGCGCTCCAGAACCCTCGGTTCCGCGGCGCGCTGCTCATCGGCGCCGCCGTGCCGATCTCCGTCCTTTATCTATGGCGGACGGTCGTGCTGCCGCTCGCGGCGGGCTCGCTTCCCGGCGACATCGCCGGCAATTACCTGCCGGCCGCGGCGAGGATCGCCGCCGGGCGCGATCCCTACCAGGTGAGCGTTCCGACGAGCGGGTACGTCCCACTTCCCCTCGCGGGCCCGCTGTACATCACCCCGCCGCCGGTCGCGTGGATGCTGCAGCCGCTGCTGCACGTGAGCCCCACGGTCTTCGTCGCGGTCGTCGTCTTCGCGCTGCAGCTTTCGCTTGTCGTGTTCATCGCGACTTCGCTGCGCGCGCTCCGGATCACTAGCCGGCAGATGGCGCTGCTGCTCGTGCTCGTGGCGATCGCGTACGAGCCCGTCGCGGCCAACATCGACGAGGGCCAGATCAACCTCGTGCTGCTCGCGCTGAGCGGCGTCTGGCTGCTCGGCTGGGTTGCGGGCGATGCATGGTGGGGTGGGGTCGCGCTCGGCGCAGGCGTCGTTTTGAAGCTGCTGCAGGGGCCTGCCGGGCTGCTCGTCCTGTGGGGCCGCCGCTGGCGGATGCTGCTCGGCGCCATCGGCGCCGGCGCCGTGCTATCGGCGCTCGCCGTGCCTCAGTACCTGCCCGAGTACGTGCTGAAGATCGCCCCCCTGCTGGCGTCGGGGACCGGCCTCTTCGAGAACCACTCGCCCGGCGGCACCATCATCCGGCTCTTCGACCCCGCAACCTTCACCGGCGCCGCGCGCGACACGCCGCCGCTCGCGCGCGCCATCACGGTCGCCATCGCCCTCGCGGTGCTCGCGGTCACCTTCGCCGTCTTGCGCCGGCCCAGCGCGCAGCGTTCAGGCCGCGCGCTCGAAGCGGCCGCGATCGTCGCCGCCGGCCCGCTCGTGGCCAGCTACTCCTGGGGCACGCACCTCGTTCTCCTTCTCCTGCCGATGTTCGTGCTGCTGGACTGGGCGATCCGGCGCCGCGACTGGCAGGTCACCGGGCTGGTCGCGGCCGGCTGGCTGCTGATCGGACCCGGCCACAACTACTTCCAGACGCTTCTGGTCTCGGGTTACTCGAACCTCGCCGTCCTGCGCGTGATGGGCGAGTTCGGGGTCGTCGCGATCACGCTGATCTGGGCTGCCGCGCTCATCGCGGTGCGCCGCGAGCGGTCAGCGGACGGAGCGGATGCGGCTGACGAACAGGGTGCCGATCGCGAGGAAGACGATCGCGCTCGAGAACACCACGCGGTAACCGAGGTTCGGTGACTGCGCGTTGAAGTGGTCGAGCGCCGGCCCCGCGAAGAACGGGACGACGAACTGCGGCAGCGTCAGGGCGATGTGGAACAGGCCCATGTCCTTTGCGCTGCTCGAGGGGTCGGGCAGCGTGTCGCAGGCGAGCGCCCAGTCGACCGCGTAATACAGGCCGTAGCCGATGCCGTAAGCGGCACCGAGCCCGAAGACGATCGGCAGCGCGGTGGGGAAGAACGCGATGAAGATGAGGGCGACGAGGGCCTGGAAGCCGCCGCTCGCGTAGACGAACATCTTTCGCCGGTGCATGCGGTCTGAGAAGTAGCCGCCCGCGAGCCCGAACGGGATCGCGACGAGCAGCACCACGAGGAACCATTCCGACGTGAACGTGCCGGGGTCCGAGACGCCGACGACGTCGCGGAAGAAGTTGTTCAGGTAGTACGCGACGGCGGTGATGCCGGCGGAGACGAAGAAGCGGGTGAGGGTCACCCACGCGAAATCGCTGCCGAGCATGGGCCGGAAGAATTCGTGGATGGCGGCGGTGGCTCCGAGCTTCTGCCGCGGTGGCAGCGGCTTGGAGCCCTCGCCGGCGGCGGCGAGCGACGTCGGCACGAGGGTGAGCACCATCACGACCGCGAAGGCGAGGTAGATCCAGCGGTCGAGGTGGGCGCCCGCGAAGATCGTGTTCGCGAACAGGCCGGCGCCGCTGCCGAGCTGCACCATCGTTGCGAGGAAGCCGCTCGCGCGGCCGAAGTCCTGCGCGGGGACGACGTCCGGGATGATGCCGGCGAACGCCGCGCCCGCGGCGTTGAAGAAGAACTGCACCCAGGCGTAGCCGATGATGATCTGCGGGTAGCTGCTCGCGGTCGCGAGGATCAGGAGCCCCGGCAGCGTCAGGAGGGTGGCCCCGACCATGATCGGGCGGCGGCGTCCGAACGGCGTATTGAGCCGGTCCGAGATGGCGCCGACGATCGGCGGGATGGTCATCGCGAACAGGCCGCCGACGCTGACCGCGAGCCCGATCGCGGTGCCCTGGTTGGCCTTGGGCACGACGGCGTCGATCTGGTTCTGGATGACCACGGTGGTCAGCGGCTGCCACATGAAGAAGTTGCCGAACCAGAAGGCGCTGAGGGCGGCATGCCTCAGATTTCCGAAGCGTCCCGCGGGCCCGGCCACCGCGACCGCCGTCGCCATTGCGCGCCAAGGCTAGTCGAAGTCGGTTACTTGTGTCGGTGAATCTTCACCGGATGTCTTAACCGCCCGGCTGGTTTTGGCGACCTATCTGCGCTAGGCTTTTCCGGCCCCCATGCCGAGCGTGGTTTCGCGTGCAATGCAGGTCGTCGTCGAGGTGCCGAAGCACGGCAAGCTCGCGTACTGCCTGCTGCGCGACGAGCGGGTTCCACGGGCGCCGAAGGCGGTCCTGATGGCCGCCCTCGCGGTGATCGTGAGCCCGATCGACCTGCCCGCCTGGGTACCCCTGGTCGGCGAGCTGGACATGCTGGCGCTCGGAATCATCGCCGTGCAGACCTTCATCGAGGCCTGCCCGGCGGACATCCGGCGCGAGCACGAGGCCGCGCTCGCCGCCAAGACGAGCACCTTCGACCGCGACTTCAGCGACACGCTCTCGGCGTTGCGCGACGGAGCGGCGAGGCTCGTCAGGCGAGTGCGGGCGCGTTTCCAGCGGCGACGCGAGCTTGCGTATTCATCATCGGTAGCGGAGGGCTTCTGAATTGCGCGTGATGCTGACGAAGGATGTCGAGCGGGTCGGCAAGGCCGGCGACATCAAAGACGTGGCGGACGGATACGGGCGGAACTATCTCCTGCCCCGCAAGCTCGCGGTGCCGGCGCGCATGGGCGTCGAGGCCGAGGCGAAGCGGTTGCGGGAGGCGACGGCGAAGCGCGAGGCGAAGGAGCGCACAGAGGCGCAGGCGCTCGCGGACGAGATCGGGAACAAAACCGTGGTCGTGCGCCTCAAGGTGGGCGCGGAGGACAAGGCGTTCGGGTCGGTCACCAACCAGGACGTGGCCGCGGCGCTGAAGGCGCAGCACAGGGTCGAGATCGACCGCCACAAGATCGACATCAGGGAGCCGATCAAGACGCTCGGCGAGCACCAGGTGCCGCTGCGGCTCCACCGGGATGTGACCGCCCACGTCAATTTGATCGTCACCTCGGACCGCTAGGCCGCTCCGGCCACCTCGATGGCGACGATCGCGCTGACACCCGGAAGGGTGCCGCCTCACGACCTCGATGCCGAGATGTCGGTGCTCGGGTCCTTCCTGCTGGACCCGCTCTCTATTGCCAAGGTCCTGCAGTTCCTGCACCCCGAGGACTTCTACCGCGAGAACAACGGGGTCATCTATCGCGCGGCTCTCGACCTGTTCGCGGCGGGGGAGCCGATCGACAACGTCACGCTCGCGTCGCAGCTGCAGCAGATGGGGATGCTCGAGCGGGTCGGAGGGCGGGCGGCGCTGGCGTCGATGCAGGGCGCGGTGCCGACGGCGGCGAACATCGAGTACTACGGCCGGATCGTCAAGGAGAAGGCGTACAAGCGGCGGCTGATCTCGGCGGGTGGGTCGATCGCGGGGCTGGGTTACGACGACTCGATCGAGGCGGAGCAGGCGGTGAACCAGGCGCAGTCACTGGTTTTCGGCGTCGCGGACGACCGCGACCAGCGAGAGCTGTCGAAGCTGTACGACCTGCTCGGTCCGGCGATGGAGCGGATCTCGCTGCAGATGGAGAGCGGGCAGGGGATCATCGGCGTGCCGTCGGGGTTCCACGACCTGGACCGCATGACGGGCGGGTTCAAGGACAGCGACCTTATCATTGTTGCTGGGCGTCCTGCCATGGGAAAATGTGTTAGGGCTAATATCATAATTGATGACCCAGCCTCGGGCGAGCGCATGACGATCGAGGAAGCCGTCCGACGTGAGATCCCGGCCATTCATGGCTTCACTTCGGACGGCAGAGTTAGGCCAAACCGAATAGCGGCATGGGTGGACAGCGGCGTCAAGCCGTGTTTCAAAGTCACGACGAGAACCGGCCGCTCGGTCGAGGTCACTGGCCATCATCCCTTCTTGACGGTTCGTGGCTGGCAGCCGCTGCACGACATGGTGGTCGGGGACAAGATCGCGGTGCCCCGAGTTGTCAATTGCTTTGGCACGGACACTTCAGTGCCCATGGGAAAAGTCCGCCTCCTTGCTTACTACATCGCTGAGGGTGGATTGACCTCGCCTGCTCCCGGCTTTACGAACGCCGATCCCGTTTTGGTGCAGGACTTCACGGATCAGATCACCCAATTCTTTCCAGAGTTGGATATTCGACGGAACCGCCTTACGTACTACGTGTCAGGCGGTCAGAAGAGTCCCCTTCGCAAGTGGCTCGCCGATCTTGACCTGATGGGCAAGTACGCCGACCAGAAGCGTTTCCCCGAATCGGTATGGCGATGGGATCGCGCACGTTTCGCGGAGTTCATCAAGGTCCTCATGAGCTGCGACGGCACGATCTACTCGATGGGCGGCTACCCGCGCATCGAATTCGCGGTCGCTTCCCAGGGTCTCGCCGAAGACGTGCATCACGCGCTGGTGCGGTTCGGCATCGTCGCGAAGCTCTGGAAGAAGAAGGAGCGCTGCTGGCGCGTCGAGATCACTGAGCCTGCATCCGTCGAGCGCTACCAGCAGGAGATCGGCTGGATCGGCGAGAAGGCGCACCGCTTCAAGCGGTTCGCAGAGCCGAGAAAGAGCAACGTCGGAATGCTGCCCAAGGGCATCTGGCAGGACATCCGCTCAGCGGCCGCCGATCGCGGAATGACCGTTACGCAGCTTTCGGTCCTCGCCGGCGAGCGCGGCGCGGGACTGCGAGGCTTCAACCCGCATCGGACGCGCGGCATCACCCAGGGGCGCCTCGCCGTCTACGCCGACGTCCTGCGCGACCGCCGCCTCTCGCAGCTCGCAAGCGACCAGATCTACTGGGACGAGATCGTCTCGATCGAACCGACCGGCGAGCACCAGGTCTACGACCTGACGGTGCCGGAGACCTCGAACTTCATCGCGCAGGACATCCTCGTCCACAACACCTCGTGGGTTCTGAACGTCGGTCTGCATGCGGCGCTGCACGCGGGCAAGGCGATCGCGATCTTCAGCCTCGAGATGTCGAAGGAGCAGCTAACAGAGCGCCTTCTGACCGAGCAGGCGCAGATCGACGCCCAGCGCATGCACCGCGGCCTGCTGACCGAGGCGGAGTTCGACCGCGTGTCTAATGCGCTCGGACCACTAGGCGAGGCTGCGATCTTCATCGACGACACGCCGGTGATGGACGAGCTGACGCTGCAGCTGAAGGCGCGGCAGGCCAAGATGCGGCACGGGATCGACATGATCCTCATCGACTACCTGCAGCTGATGCACGGCCGCTCTCGCGGCGACGACAACCGCGTACAGGAGGTCTCGGCAATCTCCCGCGCCCTGAAGGGCCTCGCGCGAGAGCTGCGCATTCCCGTGATCGCGATCTCGCAGCTGAGCCGCGCCCCCGAGCAGCGGCCCGACAAGCGCCCGATCCTGAGCGACCTTCGAGAGTCCGGATGCATCGCCGGCGACAGCCTGGTGTACCTGCCTGATACCGGTCAGCACATTCCGATCCGAGATCTGGTCGGGAAGACTGACTTCCGGGTTCTCGCGCTCGACGAATCCAACTGGATGCTCGGCCCGAAACGAGTGACGAATGCCTTTGCCACGGGTCGGAAGCCAACCTTCCGGATGGTCACAACACTTGGCCGGACGATCCGCGCCACCGCGAACCACAAGTTTCGGACGCTCGAAGGCTGGCGCCGTCTCGACGAGCTGCAGCCCGGCGATCGTGTCGCTGTGCCGCGCATTCTTCAAGGGCCAGAGGACGACACCATGTCGCGCGAAGAGCTCGGCCTGCTCGGTCATCTCATCGGCGATGGGTGCACTTTGCCGACCCATGCGATTCAGTACACGACGAAGGATCCGACGCTGGCGGACGAGGTCGTGGGGCTTGCGACCGCCGTTTTCGGCTCGGACATTCGACCGCGGATCGTCCATGAAAGGACCTGGATTCAGGTCTATTTCCCGCCAACTCGGCACCCGACTCACGGAGTCCGGAACCCCGTGCGCGTGTGGCTGGAAGCGCTTGGAGCCTTTGGCTTGCGATCGTGGCAGAAGCGCGTCCCGGCGAAGGTCTTCGGGCAGTCGCTTTTCGGAATCGCGACTTTTCTCAGGCATCTCTGGTCGACCGATGGTTGCGTCCAGTTACAGGGCGACCGACACCCCGCGATTTACTACGCGTCGAGCAGCGAAGGGCTAGCGCGAGACGTGCAAGCGTTACTCCTCCGACTGTCGATCAACGCCACGATTTCGCGTCACAGCCAGGGCGCCAAAGGCCGAGACCAGTTCCACGTGGTCGTCAGCGGGCAGGCCGACATCCGGCTATTCCTCGCGCTGATCGGAGCGCTGGGCCAGGACAAGATCCGGCACTCCGCCCTCATTTCTAAGCACATCGCAACACGGGTGGCGAACACGAATCGCGATGTCGTCCCGGCCGAAGCGTGGCGCCTGTTTGCGGAGCCGGCGATGAAGGAAAGTGGCATGACGCAGCGTGCGCTCCAGGCGGGACTTGGCATGGCATACATGGGCGCGGGCCTTTACACGCAGAACTTGAGTCGCGATCGCGCGCGCCGGGTCGCGGCGGTTGTGAAGTCCCCCGCCCTCGAATGGCTCTCGATCAGCGACGTCTATTGGGACCGGATTCGGTCGATCGAGCCAGACGGTGCGGACGAGGTCTACGACCTGACCGTCGAAGGCGATCACAACTTCATCGCTGACAATGTCGTAGTCCACAACAGCATCGAACAAGACAGTGATGTTGTCATGTTTCTTTATAGGCCCGAGTACTACAAAGCTGATGAGAGGCCTGGCATCGCCGAGCTCATCGTCGCCAAGCACCGCAACGGGCCGACCGGCACCATCGAGCTCAAGTTCCGCCGCGACCACACCCGCTTCTACAACCTCGAGACCAGGCGGCCCGAACCCGGCACCGACGCCCAGTAGCCGATGGTCATCATCCTGGTCGGCGGCCAGTGGGGCGACGAGGGCAAGGGCAAGGTCATCGACTACCTCGCCGCCCGCGCCGACATGGTCATCCGCTCGCAGGGCGGCAACAACGCCGGCCACACCGTCATCACCGAGGACGGCGAGTTCAAGTTCCAGCTCATGCCCTCCGGGATCCTCTATCCGAAGTGCACCTGCATCATCGGCAACGGCGTCGTCGTCGACCCGATCGTCCTCCTCAAGGAGATCACACAGCTCCAGGAGCGCGGCATCGACCCGAAGAACCTCGTCATCAGCGAGCGCGCCCACATGGTCATGCGCTACCACCCGCTCTTCGACCAGCTCGAGGAGGATGTCCGCGGCGACGACCGCCTCGGCACCACGTGGCGCGGCATCGGCCCGGCCTACGCCGACAAGATCCGCCGCATCGGGTTCCGCATCGGCGACCTCCAGAAGGAAGCCTTCATGCGCAAGAAGCTCGCCTTCGTCGTCGACCAGGTGAAGAACCCGATCCTGACCAAGCTCTACGAGCGCGAGTCGTACGACTGGGAAACGATGCTCGCGGAGTACATGGGCTACGCGAAGCAGCTCGATCCATACATCAAGGACACGTTCCCGCTCATCCAGGACGCGCTCGACAGCAACAAGAACATCCTCCTCGAGGGCGCTCAGGCGACGATGCTCGACCTCGACTTCGGGACGTACCCGTACGTCACGAGCTCCAACCCCACGGCGGGCGGCGCGCTCACCGGCAGCGGGATCCCGCCGACGCGCGTCGACCTGACGATCGGCGTCTTCAAGGCGTACACGTCACGCGTCGGCTACGGTCCGTTCCCGTCCGAGCTCACGAACGAGGTGGGGGACCAGATCCGCGAGCGCGGCCACGAGTTCGGCACCGTCACGGGCCGTGCGCGCCGCATCGGCTGGTTCGACGCCGCCGTGGCGCGATACTCGTGCAGGCTCAACGGAGTCGGCAGCGCCGCGCTGATGCGGCTCGACATCCTCGACGATCAACCCCACCTCAAGGTCTGCACGGGTTACAACTTCCGCGGATCGACATACGACCACCCGATCGCGAACATCTCGCACTACAAGCACTGCGAGCCGGTGTACGAGGAGTTCCCGGGCTGGCAGACCGACATCGGCGCCGCGCGGTGCTGGGAGGACCTCCCGAGCGCATGCCGCGACTACATCGAGAGGATCGGCGAGCTCATCGGCGCGCCCATCGAGCTCATCGGCACGGGCCCGCGCCGCGACCAGTTCGTCACGAGGGGCCGAACCCTCTTCGCCTGATCGGCGCGTAACCAGACTCGCGTTCGCGGTGTCTGGAATGGTGTGGTTCACGCGATGACGATCGAGTCAGGCAACGACAGGGACGTCGCGTTCGACTCATTGATCGGCCCTCTCGTAGAGCCTGGCCTTCGGCTCGCCTTCTCGATGCTCGGCAACCGGGCCGAGGCCGAGGACGCCACGCAGGACGCGATCACCCAGGCCTGGCGGAACCTCTCGCAGCTGCGCGACCGATCGCGCGCGCGGCCGTGGTTTCTCTCCATCGTCGCCAACCGGTGCCGCAACCTTCGGCGCACCAACTGGTTCAGCACCGTCCGCATCGCCGACGTATTCAGGGCCGCCCCGATTGCGGACACGCAGAACGAACGGATCGACCTGGAGCAGGGCCTGGCCCGCCTGCCACTCGGCGACCGCCAGGTCCTCTTCATGCGCTTCTACCTCGACCTGCCGGTCGATGAGGTGGCGGCCTCACTCGGAATCTCACCCGCGGCCGCGAAAGGCCGGATCTACCGCGCCTGCAAGCGGTTGCGGCCATCGCTTCTCGAGGAGGACCTCACATGACGATGCGCGACGACCTCCGCACCGCACTGCAGAGCCAGCAGTCGTCGCTCGGCGACGTCGCCGACGCGCGTCAGCGCCTGATGCACGGCGCGATGCTGAATCGCGACCAGCCCGCGAACCGCAGCTGGCAGTGGGCCGCGGCTGTGGCGGCCGTGCTTATCGCAGCCATCGTCATCACGACTTTTGCGCTCGTGAAGGCAGGCGGCCACACCACGCCGGTCCCCGCCGCGACGCCCTCGCCTCATCCTCAGGTCTCTCCGACACCGCTGAGCAGCCAGCTCGTCGTGCCGCCCGGGACGCCAGTCATCCTCTACCACGACCCGGCGAACTTCGACCAGGTCGATGGCGTGACGTGGGATGGCAGGACGTCAGGGAGGGTCGGGGTCGGTGCCACGAGCGGCGGCAACGCGGCCCCCGACGGTTCGCACTACCAGACCCTTGACAAGGCTGCCGTGAGTCCTTTCTGGGCCGACGACAGCACGCATTACTGCGCCGTGGTGCGAACGAAATCGCGCGACGTCACCGGGCCCGGCATGCTTCAAATCGGGTCCTCCGGCCAGCAGCCACGCAATGTCGCGAAGGTCGGCACGTTCGGGGCCGCCGGCCTCAATGCGGGCGGTCCAACCGTGGTTGCATGCAGCCCAGGGGCTGATCGCGCGGTCGTCTACCAGTCCGGCGGTCAGGGCATCGGCGTGGCGGAGTTCTGGGTCATCCAGCTGTCGAACGGGCGCGTCCTCTGGCACGCTGGTCGCGGCACCTGGATCGCGGCCTCTCACGACGGCCGCTACGTCGCGCTCGCGGACGACTCGTTCAAGTCGACGGTCTACGGCCCGAACGGCCAGGTCGCCGGCCGCATCGATGGAACGGTGTTCACCTTCTCCTGGGACGCCTCTGTCGCGGTCGTCGCACCGAACTATGGCGGTGCACCGAGCATCCTCGATTGGCGCGACGGTCAGACCGTATGGACCTGCCCGAAGTCGACCTACCAGTACACGCAGTCATTGCCGGAGCCGGGCGGCACGCATATCGCGATCGGCGCGGCGGATCCCGCGTATAAGAACACGACTGGCTTCCAGCCCGTCGACCTCTTCGTCGTCGGTCCAGACGGTGTGGTCGTCTTCGAGAAGAAGGACGTGACGCTCTTCGGGCAGTAGCCGCGAGAATGGCGCTTCGTGAAATCGAAGGCGCCATTGGCGGCGGAGCTCAGCTGGTCGGACGTGGCCAACTGGCGCCTCGCGCGCCATCACCTCGACGCCCGAGCGCCGCGCACCAGGCTCGGCGACGTCGTCAGCGACATCGGCGCCGTGCAGGCGCAGGTGATGTCGGCGGCGGAGCTTCAGGTCGCCGTTCGCTGCGATTGCACCGTGCACGACGTCCGCGACGCCCTCTGGAAGAAGAGGACGCTCGTGAAGACATGGCTCATGCGCGGCACGCTCCACCTCGCCCGCTCGAGCGACCTGCCCACGTACACGGCCGCGATGGGCAAGCACTGGATTCGCGTCAACAAGGCCTGGCTCAAGTTCTTCAAGGTCACCGAAGACGAGGTCTGGAAGCTCACAGATGACATCGGCGCGGCGCTAGACGGCACGCCGAAGACGCGCGAGCAGGTCATCGACGCAGTCGCGAAGAATCGTCCCGAGCGCGTCAGGGAGGCGCTCCGCTCGGGATGGGGCGGCATGCTCAAGCCGGCCGCCCGCAACGGCAAGCTCTGCTTCGGCCCGAGCCGAGGCCAGACCGTCACGTTCGTCAGCCCTCAGAAATGGTTGCCGGCGTGGCACGACGCCGAGCCGGAGGCCGCGCTCGTCGAGATGGCGCGCCGCTATCTCCGCGCGAACGGCCCGGCCAACAAGGAGGACTTCGCGGCGTGGTGGGGCCCCTGGAGCGGGGTCGGCGTCGCCGCGTGGGCCGGCCTCCAGGACGAGCTCGTGCCCGTAGCCGTCGAGGGGTGGCGGGCCCACGTCCTGAAGGAGGACCTGAAGCGCGTCGCCACCGCGAAAGCGCCGTCGACCCGCGTCCAGCTGCTGCCGAACTTCGACCCCTTCCTGATGGGACACAGAAAGCGCGACCACCTGTACGTGCGCGCGCACGCGAGCAAGGTCAGCCGCATCGCCGGATGGATATCGCCCGTGATCCTCGTCGACGGCCGCGTCGACGGCGTCTGGGCCTACAGGGTCAACCGCTCCGAGCTCGCCGTCACACTCACCCCCTTCGCCAAGCTGCCGGGCCGCGTCGTCAACGAAGCCAAGGCGCGCGCTGACGAGATCGCGAGGGCGATGGGCCTGACGCTGGGACGCGTCAGCGTCGAAGCCTAGGCCACAGCGCTCGGGTCGGCGCGCTCCTCCACCGGGGGATTGACCGCGCGCAGCTGGTGCTCGCGCCGCCGCAGCAGCGTGCTGCGCCGCCGCCGCTTGCGGGCCGTGTTCACGCTCCAGATGAGGATCACCACAACCGCCACCGCCGCCTGCACCGCGGCGACGGTGTAGAACGCCGCCTCGATCCCGTAACCGCGACTGCGCAGCGCGAGCGCAAAGAACCCGGCCACGAAACCGAGAATCGGTCGCACCGCCCACGAATCGGGCAGCTGCCGGCGGTCGGAGAGGATCATCGCGCCGACGAACCAGAGCGGTCCGCTGTCGAGCTGGAAGATAAAGTCCCAGTGGAACACCGCGATCGGCACGATCGCGCCGAGCAGGAACGCGATCGCGACCGCGGGGCTCAACCGTTTCGCGTACGCCATCCACGCGATGGCGATAACGACGGCCATCAGCGACGTCGCGAAGACCGGGCCCGGCACGTTGCCCACGTAGAGCTTGATCGCGTCGATCGGCGCGGCGCTGGGCGGAAACAGCCGCCAGATCGCGATCGGCTCCAGCGGGCTCGACCCGCTCGGGCTCAAGTACTGCATCGTCTGGCGCGTCACTACCGCGATGACGGCGAATGCGAGGAGCCCCGCCTGCACGCGGACCGCGGGCGCGTACCGCGACCGCACGAGCTCGAGGGCGACTGCCGCAACCGCGACCTCCACGGACACGAGAATCGATGCGCCGGGTCCGACGAGTGCGACGCCGAAGATCGCCGCGATCATCGGGCTCGATTCGGGTTTCGGCACGAAGCCGCGGAACACAAGACGCGTCGCGACCTGCCCGATCGCCCCGATTACGAGCGCGACGATGAGCATCTCCAGCGCTGCGAGCTTGAAGATGATGAGACCCGCGACGACCGATGGCACGAGCGCCAGGCCGATCACGATGTCGTCCGGAAGTGTGTCGGGGCTGAAAGCGGCTCTATCGAGCCAGCCCGCGGCACGGGCGAGCACGGATGGATTTTAGGCAAAATACCCGCAACCTTTTGTCGCTATCCCCTCGACGTCTTCTCGCGACTGGGGCGGCGCTCTTCGCGCTGGTGTGCGCGCCGGGCGTTGTTCACGCGGTCGGGACGCCACCTTCGACGTGGGTTGCGCTCGGTCCACTGCCAGGATCCGCGCACGGAACGGTGTTCGGATTGGCCGTCGATCCGACCAACACGAACAACGTCGTCGCCGGCGATTCGGCGGGCGCGATCTATCGCAGCGCGGATGCGGGCACGTCGTGGACGCGCGTTTACGCGGGCAAGGGTCGCGTGCTGACCATCACGTTCGATCCGCTCGCACCGTCCGTGCTGCTTGCCGGCACGCTGAACGGAGGCGCGGTGATGAGCAAGGACTCCGGCGCGCACTGGTCCGCGACGAGCGGCCTCGAGTCGCGCTCCGTGAACGCGGTCGCGTTTGCGAGAGACGTCATGTTCGCGGCGACGGACCACGGCGTGTACACGAGCGCGGACGGCGCCAGGTGGTCCGCGTCCGCACTCAACAGCGGAGTCGTGCAGGCGATCGCGGTCCTCGCCATCAACAATCCGGTGCGCGTAGTCGCCGGCGGCGCGAGCTCGGCCGGCACGCTCGCGATGTACATGAGCACCGACGGCGGCGCGACATGGAGCGCGCTCGCCCCGGCGGTCACGGGCACGTTCATCACCAAGCTCGCCGCAGGGCCGGTGCCACAGGCCGGGAAAGCGCGTCCCCTGATCGTCGGCACCAACACGGGCCTCTTCATCTCCGCCGACAACGCGTCGAGCTTCACCGCGCTGAGCGGCGCGCAGCTGCTGCCGTCGGTCGACTACACGCAGGCGGCCTTCACGGCATCGCACTTCGATCGCTTCTACGTCGCGAGCGACGGCGGCGGCAGCGCTGCCGGCGGGGTGTGGGCGACCGCGGATTCCGGCCAGCACTTCAGCTCGCTCCAACCCCCGACCGGCTCGGTGACCGCCCTGGCGCTGTCGTCCGACGAGCTGCCGATCCTGTACGTGGCCACGCTGGGCGGCGCGGGCCAGGCGCCGGCGCTGTGGGCCTACCGGGACACCGGCGGCACGCCGCAGGGCCCGTTCGGCACCCCTTCGCCCTCCGCCAGCGCCGCGCGCACGAGCACTCCAGGACCGTCCATCGGCGACGAGCTGCGCTCGCTGGTGGGCTCGCCGGCGCCTTACATCGGCATCGGCGCGCTCGCGCTCCTCGTCATCCTGCTCGCGGCCATCTCGCACTTCCGCAGCCGGCGCCGCTAACTTTTAGTCGTGGCGTCGCCTCACGACCGGCTGAAGGAGCTCGGGATCACGCTCCCTTCGCCTCCCGCGCCGATCGCGTCATACGTCCCCACCAAGCTGGTGCCCATCGGCGATGGCCGATCGCTGCTGTACGTCGCCGGCCAGGTCTCGAGCCGCGATGGCGTGCGGATGACCGGGCGCTGCTCCGATGAGGTGAGTGTGGAGCAGGCGCAGGACGCGGCGCGTGCGGCGGCGGTCAACGTGCTCGCACAGCTCGAGGCCGCGGCCGGGCTCGACAACGTCGAGGACCTCGTGCAGGTCAGCGGCTACGTGCTCTCGAGCGAAGGCTTCGGAGACCAGCCGAAGGTCCTGAACGCGGCATCGGATCTTTTCGTCGAGGTGTTCGGCGAGCTCGGCAAACACACGCGCGTCGCGCTCGGCGCGAACGCGCTGCCGATGTCGGTGACGGTCGAGATAACGGCGGTCGCGGTTGTCCGCACTCGCTGATCGCGTGCGGCTGATGCCGCTGCGGTCGCGGATCCTCGCCATCGGGAGCGCCGCCTACCTCGCGCTCATCTTCGGAGTGATGCTGTGGCGCGGCATCTCGATCGAGCCGGAGTGGGTCGTGCTTGCGCTGCTGCTGATCGCGATCGCGCTCGGTCGGGGACGCAGCTTCGTCGTCGACTGGATCCCGTTCCTGATCCTGTTTCTCGCGTACGAGGAGATGCGCGGCTTCGCTGCGAAGACTGGCTTTGAGCCACACGACCTTGCGGGCCTCGAGCGCTTCGTCTTCTTCGGCAACCTGCCGACGCTCGTCCTTCAGCACGCGTTCTATCACCCGGGCGCGGTGAGCTGGCAGGACGTCGTCGCGATGTTCTTCTACTTCATGCACTTTCCGCTGCCGATCGTCATCGGCTTCGTGTTCTGGGTGCGCAGCCGCGAGCACTACAGGCATTTCGTCGCCGCGCTGCTTCTCATGTGCTTCACCGCGTTCGCGGTGTACCTCTTCTTCCCGAGCGCGCCGCCCTGGTACCAGTTCCCGCACGACGTCGTGAAGATCAACAACGAGACGGTGAAGTACCTCTGGCAGGGCAGCTACTACGTTTCCGAGATCTACACGAGCTTCAACCCGAACAAGTTCGCCGCGTTCCCGTCGCTGCACGCGGCGTTCCCTGCGCTGGCTGCGGCGTATGCGTGGTCGCGCTATCGCCCGCTCGCGTTCGGCCTCATCGCGTGGTCGCTCGCGGTGCTGCTGGCGATCGTCTACCTCGGCGAGCACTATGTGGTCGACGCGCTCGCGGGCTACGTCTTCGTCGCGTTCGCCTACGCGGTGGTCGAGGTCGCGAGCCGCTGGCTGGCTCGACGCCAGAAGCCGCCGGCTACGCCTGCCACACCTTCCGCATGATGATGCGCGCGAGCTTGTCGGGATCGTGGTGCGACGGGATGCGCACGTTCACGACGTCGCCCGCGATGAATCGCACCTCCGGATGCCGCGAGGCGTCGTCGGCCCTGAACACGACCTGAGCCTGGCCGCCGGTCGGCATGTGCGCGAGGTTCGAGTTGACGAGCACGAAGTCGAAGAGGTTGCTGCCCACGTGGTCGTGGATCACGCGCACGTAGTCGTCGACCGCGTAGCCGTCCGTCTCGCCGTCCTGTGACGCCAGGTTGCAGACGAGAAGCTTCAACGCCGGCGAGGCCTTGATCGCCTCGACCATGCCTTCGACGAGGAGGTTCGGCAGGATCGAGGTGTAGAGCGAGCCGGGGCCGATGATGATGAGCTCGGCGTTCAGGATCGCCTGCACGGCCTCGGGGTTTACCTGCGCGTGGTCCGGCTTGAGGAAGACCTGGCTGATGCGGCCGTTCTGCTTCGGGATCTTCGACTCGCCCTCGACGTTGCTGCCGTTGATCGAGGCCACGAGCGTGACGTCCTGCAGCGTCGAGGGAAAGATCGTGCCCTTGACCGCGAGCACCTTGCCCGACTCGCGCAGCGCGTGCTCGAAGTTTCCGGTGACGTCGGCCATGGCCATGATGAAGAGGTTTCCGAAGGAGTGGCCGTTCAGCGACCCCTCCTTGAAGCGGTGGTCGAAGAGCTGCTTCATCAGCGGCTCGGCGTCGGCGAGCGCGATGAGGCACTGCCGGAAGTCGCCGGGCGGAAGGACGCGGTACTCGTCGCGCAGGCGGCCTGATGAGCCGCCGTCGTCGGCGACGGTGACGATCGCCGAAAGGTTCGAGGTGTACTGCTTCAGGCCGCGCAGCAGGCTGCTCAGCCCTGTGCCGCCGCCGATCGCGACGATGCGAGGCCCGCGGCCGCGCAGCCGGAAGGCGTGGATCACCTCGACCAGGCTCGACGCGTTGACGCCCGGCAGGAACGGACCGAGCACCGACTGCGTGAGCTTCAGGTAGCTGAACGCGAGGAGCCCGACACCGAGGATCCCGAACACCGTCGCGCGGGCCCAGTAGGGCAGGAACTGGAGGGTGATGTAGTAGAACTGGTGCGGCAGCGTCGCGCTCTGGTAGATCTCCTTGAGGGCGTACGCGGCGCCGAGCACGAGGACGAGCTCGGCGAACATCAGCAGCAAAAGCCACCGCTTGATCTCGAGCCCGGGCGTGAGCCAGCGCAGCCAGCTCGCAGTCGACTGAAGCCTCTTGGCCATCTACCCCGGTTGCCTCAACGTGATCAGGACGTGCACGGTTACAGTGGGCTACGCTCTCATTCAGTATGGGGACTTTGCGGGGGATGCGCCGCCTCCTACGAGCGGCGGTGTTCGGGCTGGTCGTGGCCGCCGTCGTGACCGAGCTTCGGAAGCCGGACGAGGAGAGGACGTGGCACGGTCGAGTGGGCGGCATGGTGCCGTACGACTTCCGGCCGCCGACCTGGGACAAGATCCGCGACGCCTACTGGAACCCGCACTCGGACGAGCTCTTCAGCGACCGCGTTTTCGGCGTCGGCTGGGCGGTCAACCTGCACCGGGCGAAGGAGCTGCTCGAGCTCACGTTCGACCGGCTGATGGGCGTGGCCCCGATGTCCATCGAGATGGCACCGCGCCAGGTGGAGCTCGGCGGGCGGCCGGTCAGCAGCGACGAGCCCTAGCACGCGGCCGTCGGTTTGAACTCGGCGCGTCCTTAGAATAGGCGGCCGACCCCACATGCTTGGGGAGTGGCGCAACGGTAGCGCAGCTGACTCTGGATCAGAAGGTTGAAGGTTCGAATCCTTCCTCCCCAGCCAAACCGCGTCGGGGGCCACTCACCGATAACACCCTTCTGACGTCAGGCGGGCGGCTCGCAGCGAACCGAGGGGCACGGGTGGCGTCGGGCCGGCGGAATGCCGTGCCGCGTCGCGAGCGGCGGCGTACGAGTGCTAGTTCGTTTGCCGCTTAAGATACTTCGCACCTGATGGCGGAACGGAGGTCACGAACCGCGACGACCGCTGCCGCCCGCCTCAAGCGGGGCGGCTTCGACTACGTCCGCTGCCAGTTCATCGACCTCATCGGCATCGCGCGCAACCGCCTCGTCCCTGCCGCGCAGATCCCGAAGGCCGTCGAGCGCGGCCTGGCCTTCGGCGCCTTTGGCACGACGCTCGACATCGACGACATCCCATCCGACCCCGCGCTTGGCAGCCACTCCGGCGACATGTGGGCGGTGCCCGACCTGCATTCGCTGGTCCCGATCCCCTGGCTCACCTCGACGGGCCACATGTTCTGCGACCTCGTCGCCGGCGACGGCAGTCCGTATCCGTCCGACCCGCGCTCCAAGCTCGCCGCCCTCACGCAGGAGTTCTCGCGCGCCGTCGGAGCGCCGCAGTTCGCGTACGAGGCAGAGGGCTACCTGCTCGTGAAGACGGCCGCCGGGCGCTACGAACCGGCCTATCGCGGACACGGCTGGAACGCCGACCTGCTCGACGTCCACTCCCCGTTCATCGACGAGCTCGCCGGCGTCCTGAGCGTGATGGACGTCCCGGTGGAGCGCCTCCAGGTCGAGGGCGGTTACTCGCAGTTCGAGGCTGCGCTCCGGCACGGCGCCCCCATCGATGCCGCGCAGGACCACTTCCGCTTCAAGCAGGCGTTCCGAGCGATCGCCCGCCGCCACGGACTCGTGGGGACGTTCATGCCGAAGCCGCTGCCCGACCGCGACGGCTCCGGCCTCCACGTGCACATCAGCGCGCGGCGCGGCACCAAGGACGCCCTGTTCGCGGGCCACGAGTTGTCGGTGACCGGCAGGCACTTCGTCGGCGGCCTGATCGAGCATGCCGGCGCTCTCGTGGCCATCGGCTGCCCCTCGATCAACTCCTACAAGCGCATGCAGCCGGGCTTCTGGGCGCCGACCCACGCGTTCTGGGGCGTCGACAACCGCTCGGCGCTCGTGCGCATCGTCTCGAGCGAGAGGCATGGACGGCGCATCGAGTTCCGAGCCGGCGACGGCACGTGCAACCCGTTCCTGCTCGGCGCGGCGCTGCTCGCGGCAGGGCTCGACGGCGTGCGCCGAAAGCTCGATCCAGGCGATCCCTTCAACGAAGACGTTGCGCGCTCGAGCGCCGCCGACCTGGCCCGCCACGGCATCGTCCGCACGCCGTGGTCGCTGGACCGGGCCCTCGACGCGCTGGAGGCGGACGATGCGCTGGCCCGCGTCCTCGGCCCCGAGCTCGTGCAGGCGTTCCTCCACGTGAAGCGCAGCGAAAGTGCGAAATTCTCGGCTTACGTCAGTGACTGGGAGTACCGGTACTACGCCGAGCAGCACTGACGCTCGCGTGCGACTCGAGCAGGCGGTCGTCTCGGCGGTGGACGAGCGCGCGGATGGCGCGATCGCGCTGCTCAGGAGCCTGGTCCAGAGCCCAAGCCCGTCGCTCGCCGAAGGGCGCGCCGAGGACGCGGCGTCGATGGTCGGCAAGGTGCATGCCGCGGCGGCCGCTCATGGGACTCGCGTCGAGGTGCAGAACGTCGGGCCCGAAAGCGACAACGTCATCGAGCGCCTCGGCCGCGAGGGCGGGCACACATTCGTCATCGAGGCGCACACCGACGCCGTGCCCGAAGGCGACCGCTCGCGGTGGCTCGACGGCAACCCGTTCTCGGGCGCCGAAGGCTCGGTGACCTACCTCGGAGAGAACCAGGTCGAGATTGCCGTGGGGGGCGAGAAGTTCCGCGCCGGCATCCGGCCGCGGATGTCGAAGATCTGGGAGCGCTTTCGCCAGGAGCGCACGCGGCGCATCGTCTACGGGCGCGGCAGCTTCGACAACAAGGGCTGCGTCGCGTCGGCGCTTCTCGCCATGGACGCGCTGGCGGCCGCGTGCCGAGCTTCCGGCGTCGAGCTGGCCGGGACCGTTATCGGCGCATACACCGCTGACGAGGAGGATGGCGTCGCGGGAGTGAGGCGCTTTGCGTGCGACGCGGACTCGTGGCTCGCCTCGGCCGGATTACTCTCCGGCCCTCGCGATGACGCAGGCATGCTCACCGAGATCTCCGGCGTGGCGCTCGACGGCTCCTACGGCTGGGTCCCGGTCATCGGCCATCGCGGCGCGGTGCAGCTCGCGATCACGACCCACGGCCGCGCCGCGCACGCGGCGACACCCGAGCTCGGCGCCAACGCGGTGGAGGCCATGGCGCGGATCGTGGTGGCGTTGAGCGACGGCGTCGACGAGCTGCGCGCGGCGCTGGCCGCCGACGTCGAGACCTCGCTCCTCGGACGGGTCACGCTCGCGGTCGGCAGCACCATCGTCGGCGGCGGCGTCAGGCAGGTCCGCGACCAAACGGTCGAACGCGCCGGGGTGAACGCGATCCCTGACTGGTGCGAGGCGACGGTGGACATCCGCTTTCCGCAGGGCCGCCGCTACCCGCTCGACAGCGAGGAGGTCAAGGACCACGTGGTCGCAGCGGTCCGCCGCCACCTCGACACGCACGCCACTCAGCCCGGCGTGACGCACGACGTGCGCGAGCTCGTTTGGGGGCCGCCCGTCGCGATGGCGCAGAACTACGCCTCGGCCGAGAAGCTCCCGCTGATCCGTGAGGAGCGCGAGCGCGCGAAGCAGGTGCTCGGCTTCGAGCCCGAGCTCGAGACCGCTCCCGGCGGCACCGACGCGACCTTCATGATCCACGACGCCAAGATCCCGACGATCGTCGAGCTCGGGCCCGCGGGCGGGCTGTCGCACGACGTGCACGAGTTCGTCGAGGCGGACAGCATCGTCGAAGGCGCGAAGATCCTCGCCCTGCTCGCGATCTCTCGCGTCGGGGTCGCGCAGTGACGCTCGACCTCCGCGGTCTGCCGGTGATCGACGACCACGTGCACGTCTGGGACGAGGAGGCGACCCGGCCCGGCTTCGACCCGCTCACGACCGTGAGCCTCGGCGGGACCGAGCCGGAGTTCCTCGAAAGCGGCGGTCACACGGTCACGGACGCCGAGCGCGCGGCGCTCGAGCGCAACCTTCAGTCGACGCTCGGCTACCAGTACGCGGTCCACGCGCTCGCCTCGATGCTCGACTGCGAACCGATGGCGCGCGCCGTGCGCGAGGCGCGCGATCGCACGTGCGCGAACTTCGCGGCGTATACCTCGCGGCTCTACCGCGACATCAACCTGGAGCTCGCGCTCATCGACGTCGGTCTCGGCTCGGCGGACCTCGACGGTTTCGCGCGGCTGTCCGGCGTGCCGTGCAAGGGCGTCTTTCGCATCGAGCCGCTCCTCGCATCGCTGTGGGATGAGCACGACCGCGTCGAGACCTTCGACCGCGCATTCATCGACGCGCTGCGGCGCGAGGTGGCCACCGGGCGCTATGTGTCGCTCAAGTCGATCATCGCCTACCGCACCGGCCTCGAGGTTCACCCGCACGACGCGCATACCGTCTCGCGCAGCTTCGACACGCTGAAGAGATCGCCGAGGGCGAGCGGCCTGATGCGCAAGGTGCACGTCGACCGCGAGGACCGCCCGCACGTCAAGGTTCTCCGCGACCACTGGGTGTGGCGCGCGCTGGAGGAGAGCATCGAGCTCGACCTTCCGTTCCAGATCCACACCGGGATGGGGGACCAGGACATCGACATCAACACCGCGCGCCCGGGCCTGCTCGGCGCGATCTTCCGCGACGAGCGCCTCCGCCACGCGCGCATCGTCCTGCTGCATGGCGCGTATCCGTTCCACGAGGAGGCGGCGTACCTGGTGAACGTCTTCCCGAACGTGTACCTCGACCTCTCCGAGCACAACCTCTTCCTCGGGCTTGCGGTCGCCGACGTCCTGCGCCCGGTCTTCGCTCTCGCCCCGTTCAGCAAGCTGCTCTTCGGAACCGACGCCTACCGCTCGCCGGACCTGCAGTGGATCGCCTCGCGGGCGACGATAGACGCGATGGCGCACGTGCTCGGCGGGTTCGTCGACGCCGGGGCGATGCCCGCGCCGGCGGCCATGGACGCGGCCGGCGCAATCCTGTCGCGCAACGCCCGCGAGCTCTACCGCCTGTGAAGATCGGCGCGGTCTTTCCGCAGACCGAGATCGGCGCGGCCCCGGCCGGGATCCGCGCCTATGTCGAGGCGATCGAGGCGATGGGCTTCGACCACCTCGCGAGCTATGAGCACGTGCTGGGCGCCGAGCGGCGAGCGGGCCTGAACGGGCCCTACGGCCTCGAGGACCAGTTCCATGAGGTGATGGTCCTGTTCGGCTACATCGCCGCCATCACGACGCGGATCGAGCTTGCGACCGAGGTGCTGGTGCTGCCGCAGCGCCAGACCGCGCTCGCGGCCAAGCAGGCTGCCGAGATCGACATCCTCAGCGGCGGGCGCCTCCGCCTCGGCGTGGGCCTGGGTTGGAACTGGGTCGAGTACGAGGCGCTCGGCGCCGACTACCGCACGCGCGGCCGCCGCGTGGAGGAGCAGGTCGAGCTCATGCGCCGGCTGTGGACCGAGCCGGAGATCACCTTCTCAGGGCGCGAGCACCGGATCACCGCCGCGGGCCTGCGGCCGCTGCCTGGACGGCTCATACCCATCTGGCTGGGCACGACCGCCGACGTGGGTCTGCGGCGCGCGGCGCGGATCGCCGACGGCTGGCAGTCGGAGGTCGGCTACGGCCCCGAGGCCGAGGCGAAGGTCGAGAGCCTCCGGCGCTACCTCGACGAGGAGGGCCGGGACGCGTCGACGTTCGGCATCGCCGCCGAGGTCGGGCCCGGTGATGAGGGCGTGCGCGAGGCGCAGGCGTGGCAGCGGCTGGGCGCGACCCACATCTCGGTGACGACGATGGGGTTGGGGCTCGCGACGGTCGACGAACACGTCGCGAGCCTCATCGACTTCAAGCGCCGGTGGGACGCGTCGGCTAGGTAGCGCCTCCGACGCGCACGGGTTCCTTGCCTACCTCCTCCTCGAGGTCCAGGGTCGGCGCCTCGCCGCGACCCCGCTGGATGAGCAGGACCACCACCCCGATCAGGCCCCACGCCACCACCAGCGGCGCCGCGAGGTTGTACGGGAACGGCGGCTGCGGCCACACCGACGCGTACAGCGAGAAGCCGAGCAGAACGATCGCGATGATCGGGATGCCGACCTTTACTAGCAAAGCGGTGGGCACGCTCGTCTTGCGCCCGAACGCCCAGATCGCCGCGACGCAGATCGCGGCGTAGATGAGGATGAACGCGAGCGTGTTCGCGCCGGCGGTCACGCCGATCAGGTCGCCGACGCCGGCCGTCAGACCGATCGCCGCGCCGACGACGAGGGCGACAATCGACGCCACGAGGATGGCGATGTACGGCGTCTTCGCAGTCGGGTGCGTGCGGGTCACCCATTCCGGCGCGAGGCCGTGCTTGCCCATGCCGAAGAAGACTCGTGTCGACAGCGCCAGCACGCCCATCGCGGCCGAGAATGCGCTGACCGCGACCATCAGGTCGATCACCGACGCCGCGGCGCCGTTGACGTACTTCTTGGTGATGGTGTCGAGCGGTGTCGCGTCGCCGGCCCACGTCGACGCGTGGTCGACGCCGTAGCCGATCGACAGCGCGTACGTCACGAAGATGTAGAAGCCGGCGGAGACCAGCACCGACAGGAGGATGGCTCGGGGAATCGTGCGCCGCGGGTTCTTGCTCTCGAGCCCGAGCGCCGCGCCCGCCTCGAAACCGGCGAACGCCGAGAAGCCGTAGATAAGGCCGAACCCGATGCCCGCCCAGCCGTTCGCCGAGTACGCCGGGTTGAAAGGCGCCAGGGTGTTGCCTTCGGCGCCGCCCTTGAAAACGACCACGAGCATCACGACCGCGAGCGCGAGCATCGAGATGAGCTCGAGACCGAGCTGGACCCGCAGCGAGAGCTGGACGCCGTACATCGTCAACCCCGCCGCGATGACCAGGAGGACGATGAAGAAGATGAACCAGTTGATGTCCGCGTTTGCGACCTCGAGGAAGAAGGCGTTGAGGTTGACGGCGCTCAGCGCGAGAACGACCGCGGTTGCGAACATCCAGCCGCCGGCGTAGAGCCAGCCGGCCACGAAGCCGGCGTTCTTCCCGAAGACCGCCCCGATCCACGTGAACGCGACGCCGCTTGCTGCGACGCGGCGCGTGAACACGACGATCACGTACGCGAGCGCCAGTGAACCGAACATGCCAAGCAGATAGGCGAGCGGAACCGCCGCGCCTGCCTGGATCGCGGCGAACGACGTGCCCAGCGCCATGGCCATCGTCGGGGCGAGGCCGGCGACGCTCAGCGCCGCGACCTCAAGGGTTCCGACGCTGTCCTTGCGAAGCTCGTGCGAAGCGTCTGTTGCCATTACGACCCTCCCCGGCCGATCACAGAGACGAACAAACACTCGTACTTCTAATCGAGTGCAGGCCCGAAGTCAAGCAGCGCGTCCGCGGCCAATATGCTTTTGGGGATGGTCGGAGTGCTCGCGCGGATACCGACCTTTCCGCTCGCAACGCTCCCCACGCCGCTGCACGAGGCGCCTCGCCTCGCGGCGGCGATAGGTCTCGACCGCCTGCTGATCAAGCGCGACGACAACACGGGCCTCGCCATGGGCGGCAACAAGGCGCGCAAGCTCGAGTTCCTGATCGCCGACGCCGTCGCGCAGAAGGCCGACATCGTCGTCACGCTTGGCGCGCCCCAATCCAACCACTGCCGCATGACCGCCGCCGCGGCTCGCGTAGCGGGCATGGACTGCCACGTCGTGCTCAACGGCGAGCCGATCGAAGAGGTCCAGGGCAACATGCTGCTCGACCGCCTCTTCGGCGCCACCTGGACCTTCGCCGGCAAGCGTCCGTCCGCAGAGGGCATGCAGGAGGTCGCGGCCGAGCTGCGTGCGCAGGGGCGACGGCCGTACGTGATCCCGGGCGGCGGCAGCAACGGCCGCGGCGCGCTCGGCTACGTCGGATGCTCGCTCGAGATGGCGGGGCAGCTCGAGGAGATCGGCGAGCGGCCGCGCTACGTCTTGTGCGCCGGCGGCTCCTGCGGCACGCTCAGCGGGCTCACGCTCGGCGTGGCGCTGGCGGGCGGTTACGCGCAGGTGGTCGGTGTCAGCATCTCGCGCGCGGTGCCCGACCGGGTCGCTCGCGTCCGCCAGATCGTGGCCGAGTCGTGCGAGATCCTCGGCGTGCCTGTGCCTGACGCGGTGCCCGAGGTCTGGAGCGACTACATCGGTCCCGGCTACGGGATGCAGACGGAGTTGTCGCGCCGCGCGCTGCAGACCGTCGCTGATACCGAGGGCATCCTGCTCGATCCCGTCTACACGGCGAAGGCGTTCGGCGGGCTCATCGGCGAGATCGAGAAGGGACGCGTTAAGCGCTCAGACCTCGTCGTGTTCGTCCACACGGGTGGCACTCCGGCACTCTTCGCCGACCCGTTCCTCTACTGGCACGCCGACTAGCTCTCCTCCAGCCACTCCGTGACGAAACGCGGGCTCAGGTGGATGTCGATCTGCTTCAGCGGCCCGTCGCCCGAGTTGACGAAGGCATGCGGCTGGCCCGCGTCGACGATCGCGACGGTGCCCGCCTTGACGATGCGCGAGCCCGTGCCGTCGCGAAACGTCGCGGTGCCCTCCAGCACGATGAGCAGCTCCACGTACGTGTGACGGTGCAGCCGCGGGCCCTCGCCGGGCGCGGCTGTGACGAAGATGACGCAGGCGCCGACACCGCCGAAGTTATCGCCGACCAGCTCGCGCGAGAAGGCGTCGGCCGGCAGGTCGCCCTGGGCGACGAAGCGAATCGGCACGCGGCTCAGGTTCCTCCTTTCGGACAGCGCCACGCTCCGGTCACGTGCGCGACGGCGTGGTTGGGATCGGTATCGGCGGCGAGCGCGACGTCGAGCGTTCCGGACGTGAGGTCGGGCGCGATCGCCAGCTGCCCCGAGGCGCCGGCGGCGGCGTAGTAGTGGTGGAGGACGACGTCGAAGCTCACTCCCTGCGGCGGGTACGTGCCGGCGCCGTGGAACGAGAGCAGGGCGATGTTCAGCTCGATCTGCGCCCCCTGGAGGGTGCCGAGGATGGGGCCCGCCACGAACGAGCCGCCCGTCGGCGCGCAGGCGAAGGCGTCACCCGCCCCGCCTGAAGTCATCCGGCCCGTCAGAGCGCCGCTGAACGTGAGGTCCTCGGGCGCCGTCTCGCCGGCCGAGGCGGTGGCCGGTCCGCCCGATGGGCTGGCCGGCGGCGGCGCCGCCGAGCCCTCGCCGCACCCGCCCGCGCTCGTCACGAGCAGGATGAGGGCAGCCGTTTCGGCGGCAAATCGAAGCCGGCGCTTCACGTTAAGTCGTCGAAATATCGTCAGGTTCGATAAGCTCCGTCGGAATGGCTGACGCCGTCCAGTGGCTGAACAACGCGGTCGACGTGGCGTTCG
>Ga0070741_10003033_pt1 | contig 42929 bp, 39 predicted proteins | sample Coa_R1_4_FD_66440 | JGI IMG/M metagenome (GOLD analysis project Ga0070741, IMG submission 66440) | Surface soil microbial communities from Centralia Pennsylvania, which are recovering from an underground coalmine fire - Coalmine... | ecosystem: Environmental > Terrestrial > Soil > Unclassified ... | reverse complement strand
CTCCTTCGAACGTGGCTCCTTCGGCCGTTTCTCCTTCGAACGTGGCTCCTTCGGCCGTTTCTCCTTCGAACGTGGCTCCTTCGGCCGTTTCTCCTTCGAACGTGGCTCCTTCGGCCGTTTCTCCTTCGAACGTGGCCTCGACCCCTTCCAATGTTGCCTCGGCTCCTTCGAATGTTGGCATGGCCCCTGCGAATATTACAAACGTTCCTTCTGCGAACGGTTTCGCTGGCGGCCGTGCAGGCGTTGGCACTCAGGCGAGGGAACGTGTTTCGATCGCGGGAAATGCAGGGCATGCCGTGCGGGAAGCGTCGGTGCCGTTGGATGAGGCGTCAGCAACGAGCGGAACCGTTCCCAAGGCTCCGGCCGAGGCGGCGTATTCGATTTCATCGGTGCCGGAGGGCAGCCTTCGAACGCCTGCGATGGAAATTCCGAACGGGCATATTGCGCAGACCATGCGCGAAATTGCGATGGGACCGCCGCGCGAAATGAGCCGGTTCTCCGCGGGCGCCTCTCTCATTCTCGATGAATCGTTCGCACCTTCCGTTTCGACCGGCCCCTCGGGTGCGTTTTCGAAACCGATCGGCGATGCGACGCTCGATTACGATCTTAGTTCCAGCTTTGCCATCGGACTCGATCTGGGCGAAGCCAGTTCGGCCACGATCACGAATTCGCTCTCGAGGATGAATGCGCAGAACGATCTGACGCGCATTGCCGAGTCTTCGGTCATCACGTCGCAGACGATCGTCGATATTCTTGCCACGGCCCATTTCACCCTCTTTGCGGAGAGCGAGCTTCCGGTGCGCTTCGGCATTGGCGCGGGCGAAGCGTTCGGTGCGGGACCCGTCGTCGATGCGACGGCCGGAATTTCTCCCACGATCGCACCGGACCTCACGCTCGATCTTTCGGCCATCGCAAGCCGCGTCTGGACGAATGGGAACCCGCAGGTGCTGACGCCCGCCGCCTCCGGCATCACCGGAATTGTAGGTGGCCAGAGCAGTGCGCGCTCGCTTTACACGACCGCCTTTGGCATCCGCGCCGGCCTTCGCATGCGCTTATGAAGCATGCGCTCTTGGAGCAGCCGCTTCGGAGGCGACCGCTTCCGAAGCGGCGTGAACGCCTGCGTTTTGCCATCGCCCTGATGTGCGGCGCATTGCTCGCGGGATGTTCGCAGACCATCGGCGTTACCCCCCCGCCGCCGGCGGTCCCCAGCGATTTTTTCTGGCAGGCGCCGGCGCTCGCTTCGGGAATTAATTATAGTATCCTGCGTAACGGCTCGGCGAGCGACCACCGGCTGACGTCCCAGGACGGCTCGCATATTCGCGATGCGGCGCTCGGGAATGCCGTCTCGATGGTCGCCTTCGTGGGCCCGGATTCGGTCCTGCTCGACAGTATGGGAACGAACGCTCTCTTCAGCCTTCCGGCCGGATATTTTTTCGGTTCCATCGCGACGCAAACGCATTCGAGCGTTTTCCTTCGGGACTCGATCGTGCTGGACGTCCACATGGACAGCGTGAAACCCGATAGCGTCGTCTACGATACCGTGCGGGACACGATAAGCCGCGATACGGTGACGGTCGTTCAGCAAGATACGAATACCGTGGAGGGCGGGCTCTTGCTGCTCTATGGATCGCATCTCGATTCCGGCGCGACCTGGCTCGCCGGCAATCTCCTGGGCCCGGGCCTTGGAAGCGGCATTCCGATCTATGCCACCGTGCTCGACCGCATAGACTCACTGCTGATCCCACCGGCCGCCGCGGGCGCCGACAGCACGTTTGGGGAATCGTTCCGAATCCGTTATGCGGCGCCGACCGGAGCCCTGCTCCCCGTCTATTGGATCGCCTATTATAGTAAGGACGTCGGGCCGGTCCTGGTCCAGCAATATACGTCGGATTCGGTGATGGAGCGGGCCCAGATCCTCGGCCCTCCGTAATTGGTCGGAATCGGAATAGAATTGCGCGATGTTTTTCCTCCTCGCTTATTCTACTTCCTTGCTCCATTCCCGTTTTTTTCCATCGATCTCACGGACCGAACATTTCGTCCTCCTGCTCCATGCATTCCCGCTTTCCTCCGCGATGTGGGAACCCATGGCGGCCGAGCTCGAATCGTTTCGGGACGATACCGCGCTCGTCGCGATCGACTTTCCGGGCTTTGGCGCATCGTCGCTTCGGCCGGCCTGGAGTTTGGCCGCGATATCTACTGAAATTCGGACGGAAGCCGAACGGTACACGAAACAGCCGGTGACCGTCGCCGGCCTCAGCATGGGCGGCTATGCGGCATTCGAATTTCTTCGAGCAAATCCGGGACTGACGCGCGCGCTTGTGCTCTCGAACACGCGCGCGGAGGCCGATTCCGAGGAAGAAAAGCAACACCGCAACGTCTTCGCCGAGGACGCGCGGCGCCGCGGACCGGACGCAGCGATGGACCGGCTTTACTCGAACTTCGTCACGCCGGAGACCGCGCCAGCGATCGCGATCGAAATTCGTTCCTGGATCATGGAGGCGGACCCCGAAGCCATCGCAGCGGCCCTCGACGCGATGGCGCAAAGGAACGATTCTCGTGACCTGCTGCCGCTCGTGACGGTCCCCTCGCTCGTTATTTCGGGTGGCCGGGACGTTATGATGCGGACGACGTCGATGCGCGCGATGGCCGCCAGGCTCGAAGACGCGTCCTTCGTCGAGATTCCGACCGCAGCCCACCTCACCGCGGTGGAAGAACCGCGCGCCTGGGCGCAGGCCCTCGCGAGTTTTTTAGAACGCCTATAGTTCCATGCCCGACCTCGCCTCCCCCGAACGGACCGAAAAGATCGAGCGCGCACTCGCGTCGCGACAGCCCACGCTTACGGTCGTGCTCGAAAACATTCACGATCCGCATAACGTGAGCGCCATCCTTCGTTCCTGCGATGCGGTCGGCGTGCTGTGCGTCCATCTGCTCTATACCGTCGAACCCTTCCCGAGCCTGGGGCATACGCCGTCTTCCGGTGCGCATAAGTGGCTCGATTACGAGCGGCATGATTCGGTCGCGTCCTGTTTCGAGAAATTGCACCGCGATGGATTTCAGGTGCTGGCGACGAAGATCGACCCTGCTGCACGTTCGCTCTATGCGAACGACCTCACCCGGCCGACCGCGCTGGTGCTCGGGAACGAACATCGTGGGATCTCCGAGGAAGCCGCGCGTCTGGCCGACCGCTGTATTTATATCCCGATGATGGGCATGGCCGAAAGCCTGAACGTTTCGGTCGCCTCCGCGGTCTCGCTCTTCGAAGCCCTTCGGCAGCGAACGGAAGCCGGAATGTATGCACAGCCGCAACTAACGCCCGACGCGCTCCGTTCGAAAACGTTCGAATGGCTGCTCCGGTAGCATGATACGGTAGCATGACAAAAGAGTCATTGCAATTATGCCGTGGGGCGCTGTTGGTGTAATCCGGAATTTCATTTAAGGTCACTTTATTTTCTCTTGAGCGCGGCTATTTCCCGATTTTTACTTTTACGTCTTTCGCTCGAACTGGCGGCCGGGCCGGTGTGGATGTACGTCGGAATTCTTTTGGCGAGCGTTCTCCTCGCGGTGTGGTCGTACCGGCATACGGTCCCCCGCACGACCCAAGCCCGGCGAACGACGCTCATCGCGCTCCGCTCGATCGGCCTGGCAGCGCTGCTGCTGGCCATTTTTCAGCCGATCGTGAGTTCCACGACGACACAAACGATCACGCCTTCGATCGCGGTCGTCATGGATAATTCCCAGTCGATGACCCTGCCGGAAAAAGGCTTTGTTCCTGCTCCCGGTACCGAAACGCGTGCCGCGGCGATGCTCGCAAGTATTAAAGATGCGATCCCGGCGGACCGTATAAAAAATCGCGAGCAAACACAACTTTTCACGGTCGGCGATCGCACCCTTCCCTTTCCGAACCGGACACCGATCGACAGCCTGCGCGCAACTTCGGGCGCAACAGACCTGGCAAGCGTTTTTCGCACGGTCGGCGAAGCTCGGAAAAGCTCGAACATCGAGGCCATCGTTCTTTATAGCGATGGCGCGTTTACTTCGGGCGAAAATCCGGTCTTTCCCGCTCAGGAATTGGGCGTACCGGTCTACGCGGTGGGGCTCGGAGATTCCACGGAACCGCGCGACATCGCACTTACGGAACTATTCACGAACGAAGTGGCGAGCGTCGGTACGCCGCAGCCCGTCGATATTACACTCCATTACGGCGGCGTGAAGCCGGGCGAGCACGTCACGGTCGAGCTCTTCGAGGAGTCCCAGAAGCTCGCCGATCAAACGATCGAGCTTTCGCAGCCGACCGGAGACGAAGCCGTGAGTTTTCAATATACGCCGCAGTCCGAAGGGACCAAAAAACTGACCGCGCGCGTATCGGTGCTCTCCGGGGAAGCGACCGATAAAAATAATCTTCGGATCACGTATGTCAAGGTCTTGAAGAATAAGTTCCACGTCGTGCTGTTCGCCGGCGCGCCCTCGCCAGACGTGAGTTTTTTGCGTCAGTTCTTTTCCGAACATCCATCGCTCGATTTTTCGACCTATATCCAAAAGCAGGGCGCAGAATTTTACGAAGGGACCCCGACGCGCGAAAAGTTAGGGACGGTCGATCTGGTGGTGCTCGCCGGGTTCCCTATCGCTTCGACCCCGGACGAGACGATCGCGCTCGTACGCGAGCTCCTGATGCGCGAAAACCGCCCGGTACTCTTTATTCCGTCGCGCACGCTCGACCTTGCAAAGTTTGCGGAATTGGGCGATGCACTGCCGGTTCGCGCCAGCGCTCGCGGAGGGTCGACGGTGGAACTAAAATCGGGGCTCGCGCTCACGCCTCAGGCCGCGGACGATCCGGTCCTGCAGGTCCCCCCCCAGGAACGCGGCAAAATTGCGTGGGAAGGCCTTGCGCCGCTCTTTAAGACCGAAACCCATTTCGAAGCGCTGCCCGAAAGCAAGACGCTTGCAACCGCCGAAGTCCAGGGCGTAAAACTCGATGAGCCGATGCTCGTCGAACGGACCATCGCGGGCTCGCGGCAACTGGCGCTCACGGGATACGGCCTCTGGCAATGGAGACTCACCTCGTTCGGCCGCGAGGAAGCGTATGCATCGAAGGATACGGCCCATCCGGCCGTCGATGCGCTCGACCTGTTCCTCGCGAATTCGCTACGATGGCTGACGACCCAGCAGGAAAACAAACGCGTCAGCATTGCGCCAGACCGGAAATTTTATCAGGCCGGTGAGCGGATCGAATTCCTGGGACAGGTCTATGACGAGAGCATGGAACCGATCGAGCGCGCCGACGTGACGGTCAAAATTTCGGGTGCTCCGGACTCGCAGTCCATGCCGCTCGTGCTCGAATCGGCGGGGAACGGAAGATATACCGCGGCTATTCCGCAGGGACTTCCCAAAGGAGATTACACCTTTACCGGCACTGCCGCGATGGACGGCCGTACCATTGGCTCGGACGACGGCCGGTTCAACGTCGGCGATTTCAATATCGAGCTTTCGGAACCTCGGATGCGAAACGATATTTTGCGCGCCATGGCCGAACGCACCGGCGGAAAGTTCTACACTCCGGCGACGGCCGGCCAGCTCCTCAAAGATATTCTGGCGAGCGCGCAATTTACGCCTCGTACGCTGGTCCACTCCCACGATTTCGAACTATGGGATAGCTGGCCATTGCTCGCGATCGCCATCCTTTGCTTTGGGACCGAATGGTTTCTCCGGAAGCGACTCGGAATGCTGTAACTTTGCACTCGCGATGCACCGACTCTTTCTTCTTTCGCTCGTCCTCGCCGGCCTTCTGGGTGCCGAGGTTCCCGACGTCCGGGCAACGCCGGAGGACTCCGTCGTCGATGGCTACCGGCATTTCATCATGCCGACGGGCAAACCGATCGAGGGCGGCTATTTCGGGTTCTGGGAACTTGCATTCCTGCAGGCCGGCTATGGCTTCGGCGATGTGCTCTCGGTGAGCGGGGGCTTTACGATCATGCCGACCGTTGCCTTCCGTTCCCAGTTCGGTTTTTTACAAGGAAAACTCACCCTGTTCGACGACCAGGGCCTTTCGCTCGCCGCGGGACTCAATTACCTTCGCCTCACGAGCGACAACACGCTGCTGCACCTCTTTGGCGCGCTCACCTACGAGGCGCCGAATAATTCCCGCTTTACCGGACTGATCTTTTACAAGGTCTACGGGGCTACGCCGCTCGGCTCGAATACCACGCTGATAACGGTGAACGTCGTCCCCTACGGCGCATTCACCTTCAATTATACAGGGGGCCTTGGAGCGGGCTTAGGCTTCGACACGCCGCTGGCTGGGAACTCGAACATGCGCATCGTCGCGGAGATCTGGAACCACGATCTCTCGGAGCCTTCGGCGCTCGGGATCCTCGGCGCGCTCCGCCTCGAAAGCCAGAGTTTTTCGTCCGATTTCGGATTCATGTTCTTCACGCTCCCGCTGATCGCTCCGGTCGCGAATTTCGTCTGGCGATTTTAAGCGCCGTAATTTTGCCACGTGACGCCCTTTACGATCGAATCCCGCCACGGACCAGAAACGATCTCGCTTGCGTTCGAAGCGGGACCGGAGCGGCTCGTCGCGGTGGCAGAAGGCAATAGCACGGCAAGCGCGGCGGTCTATGGCTTTAATCCTCGCCGCGATATTTTTTATCGCTCCCCGGAACCGCTGCACCCGCAGGAACTCGCCGAAGAGATAAAAATTCATGTGCCAGCCTCCTTCCACCCTCTCAGCCGTCGAACGCTTGCTGGAACGGCGGGCACGCTCGTGCTTCTCCAGCAGGCCGACGTTGTGACGCCTGCGATATCGCCGCTTGCCGCTCTTGGGGAAATTCTTCGAGCAACGGGCGATGTAAATTCGGCCATTCTGCATGCCGAGCAGGGTGGCGTCCTGTTCCTGCACCGCGCCGGAAGCGAAGTGTTCGCATTCGCGAGCGCCCGATCCCTCAAAGAAATACTCGAGTTGCCGGTCGATGAGCGAGAGGCGATCTTCCCGGCCATCCATGCGAACGAAATCATTCTCTCCGGTCACGATCTCGACCATTTCGAACGCTTCGATTTCGGCCCGACGGTGGAAGCACGAACCATTTCGATGAACGATTTCCTCGCCGTATGTGAATTTAATTCAGCGGCCGCAGAACATGTGGAATTATTACCGCATCGATACACCCTGGCGATCGGCGCGGCCGCCGTGGTCCACGCCGTGCGTTCCGCCGTATGAGGATCATTGCAGGCGCATTCAAAAGCCGCTTGCTCGCCGCCCCGAAGGGCACCCAGACGCGGCCGACGACCGACCGTGCGCGTGAATCGGTCTTCAATGTCCTTCAGAATAGCTTCGATCTCGAGGGCGCACGGGCCCTCGACCTCTTTGCGGGTTCCGGAGCGTTCGGGCTGGAAGCGCTAAGCCGCGGCGCCGGCCACGCGACCTTCGTGGAACGAAATAAAAATGCGCTCGCGGCGGTCCGCAACAATATCGCCTCGCTCGGCGTCGAAGGCCGCGCCACCATACACGCAACAGACGTCTATTCTTTTTTAAAGACGAACCGGTCCGCGCCCTTCGATCTTATTTTTTCGGACGCGCCTTATGAGGACGCCCGAGCGCTCACGGAACTTCCCTCGCTCCTATTCGAGGGGGGCTGGCTTTCGAATTCCGGGATCGCGCTCCTCGAGCACCGCGCGGGAACAAGCATTGCGGTGCCGGAAACGGCCTTTTGGAAGAGGGAACTAAAAGCGGGCGAGGCCGCGTTTAGCCTGCTCACGCATAAAAACCTGTCCGCATGAAGATCGCGATCTACCCCGGCACGTTCGACCCGATCACCAACGGCCATCTGGACATCATCGAGCGCGCAAGCGAGATGTTCGACGAAGTCATCGTCGCGCTGGCGCGCAACAGCCAGAAATCGCCGCTGTTCTCCGAGTCGGAACGGCAGGCCTTAGTCGAACAAAGCCTCGCCGAGTGCTGCCCGCACCGGAAGAATATCCGCACGGACGCATTCCAGGGCCTGCTGGTCGAATATGCAACGAAACGCGGGGCCACCGCGGTCGTTCGCGGACTGCGGGCCATGAGCGATTTCGAGTACGAGTTCCAAATGGCGCTCATGAACCGCAAGCTGGCGCCCGAGGTTACGACCGTTTTCCTCATGCCGCACGAAGAGTACACCTATCTTAATTCGACGATCATTCGCGAACTCGCACGGTATGGGAAAGATGTTTCGACCTTCGTTCCGAAGGCCGTCGCGAACGCCCTGCGGGAGAAATTCGAGATCCGGTATCATTAACGTGGAAACTCCGCCCCTCGTCCGTAAAAGCCCGCTGCTCCTGAACGAAGAGCACGTGACGCAGGTCCTTACCGTCTTTTTACAAGAGGAACTTTATCGCACCGGATTGACCAAAGCCGTCATCGGCCTTTCGGGCGGCGTCGATTCCGCACTTTCTACCTATCTGGCCGCGCGCGCGCTCGGCAGCGAGAACGTCCACGTCCTTCTGATGCCTTATCGGACGTCCTCCCCGGAAAGCATCGACGATGCCGAAGCGGTCGTGAACGACCTCGGTATTGCTTCGGAACGATTTTCGATCACCGCGGCGGCCGACGCGCTCTTTGCCGAGACCGAGCGATCGATCGGACCCATAGACAAAACGCGGCGCGGGAACATCATGGCGCGGCTCCGCATGATCGCGCTCTACGATCGTTCCCAGGCGTTGGGCGCGCTCGTGATCGGCACTTCGAACAAGACCGAATCGCTGCTCGGCTATACCACCATTTTCGGCGATAACGCGAGCGCGATCAATCCCTTAGGCGATCTCTATAAAACACAGGTCTGGCAGATCGGGAGGTATGTTGGAGTCCCCGAGCGGATCCTGAACAAGCCGCCGAGCGCCGATCTCTGGCCCGGACAGACGGACGAAGGTGAATTAGGAATTTCCTACCGCGAAGTGGACGAACTGCTGTTCTATATGATCGATCGACGCGAACACGACGCGAAGCTCGAAGCGCGTGGGTTTCAAGCGGCGTTTATTCGTTCCATTCGCGAAAAGATCCAGCAGGCGCAATACAAACGCCGCCCTCCGCTCGTCGCTAAAATTTCGAGCCGTACGATCAATGTCGATTTTCGGTATCCGAGGGACTGGGGAACGTAGTCAGTGCTAAGCTTATGATCGGTTTTGGTTATGATGTCCATCGTTTAGCGGCCGGCGAAACGCTCGTCCTGGGCGGTGTCACGCTCGAGTCGCGCTTGGGAACTGTCGCGCATTCCGACGGGGACGTCCTGGTCCACGCGATCATGGACGCGCTCCTGGGGGCGCTCGCGATGGGCGATATCGGGCTCCATTTCCCCGACACGCACCCCGAATGGCGCGGCGCCGATTCGATCGCGATGCTCAAGCGCGTCCACCACATGATCCGCCACGAAGGCGCGCATGTCGTGAATATCGATTCGACGGTCGCGCTCGAAGCCCCGCGCCTGCGCCCGCACATCGAAGCGATGCGGGAACGAATCGCCGGAGCTCTGGCGCTCGATGTGAAACGCGTCTCCGTCAAAGCCACGACGAGCGAACGCCTGGGGTTCGTCGGCCGCGAAGAAGGCGTCGCCGCGTATGCCGTCGTGCAGGTGGAGTGGGATTAGGAACCGTTCCTACCGCGCAATGACCAGTCGTCGCGTTTCGGTCGCTTCCGGCGTTCGTAGTTCGACCACATACGAACCGCTCGGCAAACTCGAGCAGTCGATGGAGGTCATGGTCCGACCGACGGGCCACGTTCCCTTCCCATCGGTTTCAAACACCCTTCGGCCTGCGGCATCCGTCATAGACAAGACCACCCCTTCCTGCACGGGCAACGAGAATGTGAGGAGGACCGTATTCGAAGCAGGGTTTGGCGAAACAGAAAAATCGAGCGAAGCGCTATTCGTTTGCGCGATGGAGTTCGACACCGCGACGACATGTGTTGTAAAAACACCGGAACCCTGCGTCGCAACGGCGACGAATCCATCGGACGGTCGAGCGTCGATCTCTTCCACGATCGCGTTCCCGATGGTCTGAGTTCCCTCCGGGCTCCAGGTTACATTCGGGCCAGAGAGATCGGTGGTCGAAAAAAGTCCTATGCTCGTCCCACACAGATACAGCGTCTGGCCGCCTTGATCGACGATCCTGACCCATCGAACGGACGGCCCGTCGCCGGAGCCATCGGGATTTTGTTCCAAATTGCCGCTCGCGTTATGCCACGTTACACCACCGTCGTTCGAAGCAAAAATGCTAAGGACATGATAGTTCGAAAAACAAACGACGATGCTATCGGGATTGTGGGGATCGACCGCGATACAGGAGACGAACGCATTGGCAGGAAACATCGCACCGGTAATCTCCAGGGGCGCGGGAGCCGAGCCATTCGCTTGATCGAGCCGAAAGACATGCCCGTCGCTGGTGCCATAATATAACGTGTGCACCCCACCGAAGGACATTCCCAGCGCCGTAATAAATGTTCCCTGCGGGACCGTACAATTTTTTAGTAATTCCCAATTACCGGTTCCCGGGGAAAGATTCGTATTTCGCCAGAGAGAGTCATTGGCCGCGAAATACAACTGGTTCGTATTCGCAGGGTCCAACATCCACGGAGTCACGAACTGGGGGTTATCGATTCCAGTCGGACGGCGTGAGAAAGAGTCTGTGACATTCAGGTTCGCATCCAACTTATACTGCCGGATATTCCCGAATTGGGAAGAAACATAATAAAATGTTTTATGGTCGGCGATCGCGCAATAGCATCCATCGCCCCCTCCATGCTGGGTCCAGAAGTGGTCGCTCCCACTTTTCCAACTTCCCTGGTCCTGCAAGCCCCCGACGATCATCGAATCGGAGGGACTCCCGGCATGGTCCATCGCCACCACATAAACAATGCTGGCCACATCGTTCCGATTCAAATTTTGCCATTCAACCGGGCGGTGAGGATCGTTTGCCGCAAGGCAATTCGATGTGACAAAGATCCCACCGTCGGTGGAGGAATACATTTTTTGCGGGTTGGACGGCAGGAATGCGAGGTCGTGATTATCGGGATGATGATTGGGATAGGACTGCGTACTATCGCTCGTGTAATCGTTCCAATAGTAATACCCGCCGATCCAATCGATCGCGGTGGAAGTCGCAAAGCCGTCGCTGGAACGAAAAAGATTCGTCGCTCCGAAAAAAACGTGGTTGGTATCCGTCGGATACACTCTCAGCAACACGTTATAGCCCCCCTGGGTATTGGTCCCGTCGAAGCCGCCGCTGATGGTGTTGACCGGCAAATTTGCCGAACGGTCCTGCCAGACACCTCCCGACCCCGCGCCATTTCCGCTTACATAATCGTATTTCCACAACGCATTGCTGGTGCTCGTGACACCCGCGATATATAAAATATTCTCGTCCGAGGGCGCAATCGCGATTTTCATCCTTCCCGTTTCGGGCCAATTAGCAGGAGTAATATTCGTCCAATGGACTCCATCGGTCGAACGCCATACGCCGGCAGTCGATGGCGCGGTGGAACCGAGGGACTGCCAACTCAACTGCGCGTAGAGGACTCCGGCAGAAGTAATCCGGACATCGCTGCAATACGAAAGGTGTTTGGAATCCCCGAGGACATGCGTCCAGGAACCGCCGCCATCCGTTGAACGCATGATCCCGCCGATACAGGCGGCGTACACGATATCGCTCGAAGGGTTCGAATTATCGACCGCGATATTCCATACGCCCTGGAATGCACTATCGAGCACGGTCCCATCGGAATTCAATGTCGACGAAAGAAGCTGCCACGAGTTCCCGTTGTCGGTCGATTTATATATTCCATCTCCAATATCGACCGTATGGCCGCCTCCGGCGGGCAGGACCTGATCTCTTCGGAAGGTCGTGCTTATCAATTCTCCTGTTCCGGCATACCAGGAATTCGTTTTTCCTGAGCGCTGGTCCTGGACGAGACAGGTGAAGTCTTTCGCTTGCCCCGGCAAGGTGGTCCGTGTCCATGACATTCCGCTATCGGTCGAATTCCAGAGCCCTCCCTGCGCGGTCGCAATGAGAAGATGGCGTTCGTTTGCAATATCGATCCCAATGGTCCGCGTTCGCCCGCCGACGTTCGCCGGCCCGAGGGAGTTCCAACCCGTCGTGTGGATCGCCGAAGACTGAGGCGAGAAGTTCCCTTTTCGTTCGGTACGCTCCGAAGCGATCCGCCGAGCAAAGGCCAGCTCTCGCGTGTGAATGCCATATGGTATTTCTCCCGTCGCGGGATCGCGCAGACGAAGATAATCCCAACATTGCCGGGCATCGAGGTTCTCGTCCAATGCTTCTCGCGATTGTTTTATTGAACATTGGTATTGGAAATCGATCCGGACCATGACGCCAAGCAGCGCCCCAAAAGCGAACAACAGACACAATTTAATCATGGAAGATACTCGAAAAAGGAAATAATCTATGCAAGAAGCGTTTCTCCTAAAACAATTTTTTCTATAGGCTTAGGTTCCTGTTCCAGGACGATCCCTGCAGGCCCAAACTCCCGAGGACCAGCGAATGCCCGGGCTTCGGCGGCCGCGAAGAAGGCGTGGCGGCGTATGCGGTCGCGTGGGTGGAATACGATTGATCGAACTATTCAGGAGCAAGTCTCAAAATAAAATATTCCCTTGTAATCACGTTCGCGGCGCAAGTTCGTGGCTGTCGCGGTGGAGGCGAAATGCGAGCAGGACCGCTACGGCCGCCATGGCGCCGCCGGCATAACCGATCCAGTTGGGATGAAGACCGCCGATGAGCCAGCCGCCTAAGATGGGCGAGATCGAGCGGGAAAAACTTTCGAGCGAGGACGAGACTCCCAGCACTCCGCCTTTTCGTTCTCGCGGCGCGAGTTGCGTCAGCAGGCTCGTCAGCGTGGGCCGCGTCAGGCCGGTGCCAAACGAGAAGAAGATGGCGAGCACCCCGAGTTCGGGAACCGTTCTTGCGACCGCAAGGCCCGCGAGGCCCAGCGTCATGGAGATGAGCGCCAGCCGAAGCGCCCAGAGTTCGCCCAGCTTCTTTACCAGCGGACGGATGACCACGCCCTGCCAGAGCACCCCGAGCAGCCCAACGAACATCAGGAACCAACCGACGTCCTCGGCGGAAAAATCGAGCTCGATCTTTGCAAACAGCGAGAACATCGAAACATAGAGCGAAAAAGGGAGCGCGAAAAAGAGAAAGATCGTCAGCAGGGTCCGCAGGCTGCGGTCACGAAGGTATTCAAAAACGCGGGTGTAATACCGAAGCCCCGTTTTCGCATTTTCATCGCGGACATGCTGGTGTTCCTTCAAATAAAACGTCGTGAGCGACGTGCTGCTGAGCGCAAAGAACGCGGCCACGAACGCCGGCGCGGCATAGCCGAACTGCGTGGCCAGGAATCCGCCGATCGGCGGACCGACGATAAATCCGAGGCCGAACGCGATCCCAATGATCGCCAGCGCACCGGACCGCTCCTTAGGCGGCGTCACGTCCGCAATGTACGCCTGCGCGATCGTCAGGTTCCCACCGCTAATGCCATCGATGATGCGCGAAAGAAAAAGGATTGGGAGCGAATTGGCAACGCCGAGCAAAATAAATCCCGCCATGGAACCTAATTGCGAATAGATCAGGAGCGGCCGCCGGCCGAACCGGTCGCTCATTCCGCCCAGGATCGGGCCGGCAAAGAATTGGCAGATCGAATAGCTCGCAACCAGGTAGCCGATCGTTTCGGCCGAAGCATGAAATGTGCTTGCGTAATAGGGCAGGAGCGGGAGGATGATCGAAAAGCCGAGCAGATCGACAAAAACGACGATCGCAATCGGAATGAGCGCCTTGTTCTTGAACATTGCGCCCCAAAACAGCCACCGTGCCGCTTTTTATCCGCTACCGACTGACAAAACAGTCAGTAACTTTTTCTTGCTGTCAAAATGGCAGGCGATTCCGATAAGCAGAGACTTCATTCCAGCGCTTTTCGCATGCTTTTGTGGAGTGGCACAATACTTCTGTTCGGAAAACGTCCATATAAGCAAGCGGCATTCGCCGCCACGGACGAAAGCGCAACGGGCGTGAACCGCTCAGGGCGTGATCAGGAACGGGCGACGGCCGCCGCAGAGATACTCATTAATTTATCAGAGGACCAAGATGACGGTTTACCGATGGGAGCCGCGGCGCGATTTCGAAGCCGCATCACGAAAGCTCCGCAGATTCTATAGCGATGTCGAAGGCGCGATCGCGTGCGGCCTTCAGAATGGGATCCATGTCGAGCTCGGCACCTTCTCGCCGCGTGTCGATATTTCCGAGACGAAGGAACATGTCTTCGTCCGTGCCGAGCTGCCGGGAATGAAAGCCGAGGATGTCAAGATCACGCTTTCGGAAGGCTTGCTCACGCTGCGCGGAAAGAAAGAACGTTCCGAAGCGTCGAAGCAGGAGGCGTTCGTTCGCCTGGAGCGCTCGCACGGCGAGTTCGTTCGCCAGTTTGCGCTGCCCGAGAATTTAAACGAGGATGCCGTGGACGCGACGTTCACCGATGGCGTGCTCGAAATTAAAATTCCGAAGCAGGCGCCCGAAAAACCGAAAGAGCGCGAAATTTCCATCAAAGGCTAACGAAGGGGCGTGCGGCGCACGCCCCTTCTCTTTGTCATGGCGAGGAGCAATCTCTTTCCCGGAGGGGATGTTCTTTTGGTACCAGATTGCAACGCCGAAGAAAACGCCCGTTTTCTTCTCCTCGCAATGCATCATTCATTTTTCACTTTTTTCTGTCCATCCATTTTCCTGTCTATCCATGATCAAAGATTCCCTTCTCAAAAGCTGCCTGCTCGACCTTAATATCTGCCAGCATTTATTTACGAAGCTGGACCCGGCGCTTTCCGAGTGGCGCCCGCGCGACAATATGCGGACGACGCTGGAACTGATGCAATACCTTACCTTCATCGGCGGTACGATGACGAACCATTTCGTCCATACGTCGGAAGACCGCGAACAAGCCCGGAACCGATACCGCGAGCAATCGAAAGCTTCGAAAGAAATGAAATTCGATGAGTTCCCAGCGCGGATCGAGCGCGAAAAAGAGCATTTGCACTCGATCTACGATAGCATCACCGATCACGACCTCACGCGGCCGACGTACCATCCCTTCAGCGGCGACGAAACAACGCTCTTCGAGGCCTTACATACGGTCTCGAAATATCTCTGTGCCTATCGGCATCAACTCTTCCTTTATGCGAAGATGTGCGGCGCGGAGATCAACACGCGTAATAATTGGTACGGGCTCGACCCCGTAAAAGCTACCGCCTAGCCTAAAAGCTACCGCATAATTGGAAGCTTCTGGGTGCCGCAAGGACTTCTTTAAAGAAGTCCTGAGGCGCTCGATCCGAGCGCGGGCATCGGCGGTGGGAAATCGCCGGGATCGAATCCTTTCGCAACTTTTTTCCACGTGACCGGCATGGAGACCGTTGCACCCCCTCGTTCGCGAACGCAGTGGGGCGCGGGACCGACTTGCAGTATGAATTTATAGGTGGCATCGTCCACCGAATCTGCGGGCGTAGCGGCACTTCCCTTGTGGCAAATCCCAGCCATGCCAAAACTAAGCCCACCGGAAAAAGCCGAGCTCGAAAACCAGCGCGAAGATCTCCTGTTTAAGATCGAGAAGGCCTTGCGCGGCCCGATGATCGTCCTCGGTTTTGTCTGGATCGTGCTCATCGTCATTGAATTTCTCGAGGGACTTTCGCGGGCATTAAAAGTCGCGACGACCGCGATCTGGATCGCATTCATTCTCGATTTCATCCTGCGCTTTTCGATCGCGCCGAAGAAAAAACAGTTCCTAAAACATAATTGGCTGACCTCGCTCGCACTGATCGTTCCGGCGCTGCGGGTCTTTCAATTCGTCGGCATTTTGCGACTGCTTACGGCGAGCGGCGGCCTCAGTATCGTGCAGATCATGGGGACGCTGAACCGGGGTATGAACGATCTCGGAGCGACGCTCGGCCGGCGAGGCTTTCAATATGTTTCCCTGCTGACACTCATTGTGGTCTTTGTCGGTGCCGCCGGGATCTACGGATTCGAACACAAAGTCTCCGCTTCGAACGGCATTCACAACTATGGAACCGCAATTTATTGGACGTTGATGATGATCTCGACGATCGGCTCGGATTACTGGCCGCAAACGCCGGGCGGAAAGATCCTCACGGTCCTGCTTTCCTTCTATGCGGTCGCGATCTTAGGCTATATCGCCGCCTCGCTTGCAACGTTCTTCATCGACCGCGATGCCGACGACCCCAAAGCCGCCGTCGCCAGCGATAAATCGGTCCAGAAAGTGTTGGAAGAAATTCAGGCGCTGAGGGAAGAGATTGCGAAGCTGAAACTGCGGGAAGTAAATTCTTAAGAATAGTTATTCCGCTGGAACTCCGTTCTGCTTCATGGCGAGATTCGTTCCGGTGATCTTCACGTGCGCCATCTTGGCACCGTCCATCCTGGCATTCTTCATATTCGAGAGACTGAAATCCGCGTGTTCGAGATCGGCGTTCGTGAAATCGGCATTCTCCAGGTTGCACATGCTGAAGTTCGCTCCGGTCAGATCGCAGCCCGAAAAATTCGCGTTCGCCAGGTTCGATGCACGGAATACCGCACCGAGTAATTCGCAACCGCTGAGATCGAGATTCGGCAGATTTACGCCGCGCAGCTTGATACCCGGCTTCCCGAGCGGTTTCATGTTCAGGTTCTTCGCGTCCTTGAGGTTCGAGTAGCTTAAGTCAGCGCCGGTGAGGTCGGCATCGGCGAAATTCACGCCGGCGAGATTGCATTTGCTAAGGTTCGTTCCGACGAGCTTTGCACCTTCGAAATTAACGTTCCGAAAATTGGACATGCTCAGGTCCACGCCGGAGAAATCCTTGCCGCTCAGGTCCTGGCCATCGAAATTCGATCCCCCGCCGATCCAACTGAGCGCGCCGGATACTAAATCGAGTACTTCGTCTATCATTGTCGTGTTGAAAATTTTCGGTAGTGTTCAAAAAAAATGTGCCTGTGGTAATTTCCTTTGCGGCAGATATAACTTTAAGGACGAACAAAGGCCCCGAATATTGCAAGGAGCAGTTTGGCGACAATCTGACATTTTGTCAGCCTTGCGAAAATAATAAGATGGCTAAATTTGATTGATTTCGACGTTTTTTCTTTTGGCATACTCCTTTTACTTCTTTTTTGTGAATTTGAAATTTGACTAAAAAATAGCTTTCTCGATTTTTTCAAAAGGCCCTGTAAAAGCGACCAAATATTCTAAGATAAATTTCAAAATTGCTGTTTTTAGTCAGAAGGAAGGACATTCGGAGCGGTACGAGCATAAAGCAGTTTTCTGGACTTTTCCGAACTCATGCGCAAGACGACTCATCGTTTATGGGCTCGGGCTGACAAAATGTCAGGAGATTTGAATATCATCGCGATTCGTCGCCAATGTAGCGCATGCTTAGCTTGCGCTTCCTGACGATACGCGAGCAGAGCGAGCGAAAGCATGCTCGACATTTTTAACGAATTTTTCAACACACATCACAATGAGCAAAATAATCGGTATTGACTTAGGAACGACCAACAGTTGCGTCGCCGTCATGGAGGGCACGCAGCCGGTAGTCATCGCAAATTCGGAAGGCTCGCGCACGACGCCTTCGATCGTAGGATTCACAAAATCGGGCGAGCGGCTCGTCGGTCAGGCGGCCAAGCGGCAGGCCGTGACGAATCCGCAGAACACGATCTTTTCCATCAAGCGCTTCATGGGCCGCAAGTATGGCGAGGTGAACGAGGAGATGAAACTCGTTCCCTACAAAGTCATTCGCGGCGATGGCGATTCGGCCCGCGTCGAGATCAACGGGACGATCTATTCGCCGCCCGAAATTTCGGCGATGATCCTCACCAAAATGAAGCAGACCGCGGAGGACTACCTCGGACAAAAAGTTACCGAGGCCGTCATTACGGTTCCCGCTTATTTCAACGATACGCAGCGCCAGGCAACGAAAGACGCCGGCGAGATCGCGGGACTTTCGGTCCGCCGTATCATCAACGAGCCGACGGCCGCGGCGCTCGCCTACGGACTCGATAAGAAAGGCAAGAACGAGAAGATCGCCGTCTATGATTTTGGCGGCGGAACGTTCGACGTTTCCATTCTGGAACTCGGCGAAGGCGTGTTCGAAGTAAAATCGACCGACGGCGATACGCACCTTGGCGGCGATAATATCGACGCCCGGCTTGTCGATTATCTGGCCGATGAATTCAAATCGCAGGAGAATATCGATCTTAGAAAAGATCCGATGGCGCTCCAACGCTTGAAGGAAGCAGCCGAAAAAGCGAAGATGGAACTTTCGTCGCTCATGCAGACCGACGTGAACCTCCCCTTCATCACTGCGACGGCCGAAGGTCCGAAGCACATGAACATCACGCTCACACGCGCGAAGTTCGAGCAGTTGGTGAACGATATTCTGCAGAAGACGGTGGAACCCTGCAAGCGGGCCATGCAAAACGCGAAGGTCACGCCGAACGACATCGACGAAGTGATCCTGGTCGGCGGGTCGACGCGCATTCCGAAAGTACAGGAGATCGTCCGCAACATGTTCGGAAAGGAACCGCACAAAGGGGTGAACCCCGATGAAGTGGTTGCGGTCGGAGCGGCGATCCAGGGCGCGGTCCTTACCGGCGAAGTGAAGGACGTGCTGCTGCTCGACGTGACGCCGCTCACGCTCTCGATCGAAACGATGGGCGGAGTTGCGACACCAATGATTCCCTCGAACACCACGATCCCGACGCGCAAATCGGAGACGTTTTCGACGGCCAGCGATTCGCAGCCATCGGTGGAAATTCACATTCTGCAGGGCGAGCGTCCGATGGCGATCGATAATAAATCGCTTGGAAAGTTCCATCTCGATGGAATTCCACCGGCGCCGCGCGGCGTGCCGCAGATCGAAGTGACATTCGATATCGACGCGAATGGAATCCTTCACGTCTCGGCGAAAGACAAAGCGACGAACAAGGAGCAGTCGATCCGCATCACCTCCTCTTCAGGACTTTCGAAAGAAGAGATCGAAAAAATGAAGCGCGATGCCGACGCCCACAAAGCCGAGGACACGCAGCGCAAGGAGCAGGTCGAGACGCGCAATCAGGCCGATCATCTTGTGTTCCAATCGAAGAAGCAGCTCGAGGAACTGAAAGACAAGATGTCGCCCGAAGCACAGGGCAAGATCAACACGGCGATCTCGGACCTCGAGAACGCGCTGAAGGGAACCGATGCTGGAACGATTAAGTCAGCGGTGGACGTACTGAACCGCGCCTGGTCGGAAGTCTCGACGCAGATGTACCAGCAGGCCGGTCCGCCTCCGGGCGCCGACGGCCAACCGCCGCCGAATGGACACGATGGCCAGGGTGCTGATCGATCATCCAACGGCGCCGGCCCCAAAGTCGAGAATGCCGACTTTGAGGTGGTTGATGAGGATGGGAAGAAGTAAAGGCGAATGTAGCGCATGCTTTAGCTTGCGCTTTCCGACATTCGCAATAAGAGCAAGCTAAAGCATGCCCTACATTGTATGGAACTCAACTCTTTCTATCGCCGCAACCTTCCGCACTTCACGCCGGAGAATGTGGTCTATTTTGTGACAACGAGGCTGGCAGGTTCGCTGCCAGCCTCTGTCGCTAATAAATTCCGCCAGGAGCATTTGGAAGCAGAGAGTCTCAAAAGACGCGATCCTAATTTAAATCCCGAAATGCTTCGATATTTATCGAAGCAATTTATCGCGAAACTTGACAAGGTTCTCGATCAATGTGCATCGGGGCCAAAATGGCTATCGCAATCGGAAATTTGCAGTCTTGTCCGTAATGAAATTCTTCGATTAGAGCAAGAGGAATCCATCGACGTTTGGTGCTTTTCTATTATGCCGAATCATCTGCATATGCTTTTTACATTACGAGAAGGCGAGTTGAGCAGAATTATGCAGCTGCTGAAAGGTCGCACATCGTTCGAAGCAAATAAAATTCTTCAGCGAAAAGGAGCTTTTTGGCAGCATGAGAGTTACGATCACGTAGTACGGCAGAATGAATACGAGAGAGTCATTCGCTACATTCTTTTGAATCCGGTAAATGCCGCATTAGTCGATAATTGGACCAACTGGCCGGGAAATTACTTACGACCCGATTCTACCGTGATGTAGCGTATGCTTCTGCTTGCGTTCTACGGCAACCGGTGTAAGAGCAAGCTAAAGCATGCTCTACATTCTCCAATGCCGACTTCGAGGGGGGATCTACTTAAGCGTGTAACTTACAAGGTGGAACTCCCAACCAGAATACTGCTGCGGATAAGGAGGTGCGAGCACCGTAATTCTTCGCACTTCTACACCAAGCGACGGTGCAAACCAACAATCAGTTGTTACGTTTTGAAAACTCTCACGATTGCCAGCTCGGGCCAGGATATCGATAGCATAAATTTTTTGCCCTGCTTCAAAAATAGTGTCTTCGGTCTGATAACTGTTGACGAATTGTCGGAACCGGTTTATCTCTCTATCGGACACAGTGTCAATATACGCTGTATCCACCTGCACCCAAGATGAAGTGGTCTTACTGGCGATCGGATAAGTTCGCCATCCATGACGTACGCGAGGAATGTCGGAAAAATCATCGAGATCGCCATTGGCTTCATAATCAAAATAGCTCCGAAACCGCTCTACGTTTGCATGGATAGGACCCATCACAACAACATTGTTCTTTCCTTCGTAAGTGATTCCCGATTGATAGACTACTTCGGTATCCAATCTGTTTTCAATGACCGAGCCGAGCGTGTCAAAATATACTCTTCGATACACGAACATGCTCCCTGCTCCGGGCCGCGTAAGTTTGACGACTTGTCTGGCGGGAGCAGTTAGTTGACACCTGCATGTTGAGTGTGCAACAAACACGACAATGAATGCAACCCAAATGCCCGAGGATTTCATAAGCAGACCAATTCGGTCTGTGAATAAATGGTTTCAAAAAGGGCGCTTGCCCCATCATCTTAAGCCGGCTGCACGATATTTTCGGGCCGGTGGTTAAAAACGGAACCCTTGGCGGCCCGCCCGCTGCTGAGGCACATGATTTAACCGAATATATCATCGCCGATTATGGTCCCGATGGTGCCGGGATCGAAATTCTCGAGGCTTTGAGGCTGCTGAAGCAGGACGAGCTTCATCGGTTTATCGTTGAAATGGCATCGGCAATTCGCTAACCTGGTTCTAAAGAAAGAAGATAGGATTTGAATGACTTGGCGTATTGTAATCGTTTTATGCACGTTACTCACAGGCACGGAATTGCGAGCGCAATCGCAACGGCTTGGTATTCCACCGCCCGACATTTCGTTCCGTGCGTTCAAGGCAAGACTTCATTCAGGTTCAGAACCGATAATGGCGCCCAGGGACACATGGTCCACCTCCGATGATTACACCGATAGCAATTATTATCTCGACGGTCATCTCGGTCAATTGAAGTTCGAAGTCAGCCGAGATGATTCCATGGTATGGGGTTTGGAATGGGAAATGCCAGAGGCGAACAGGACGACTTTTGCGAATCTGTTCGCGTTCCTTAATCAGCGTTTCGGGGAGCCTGAGGATACGGATCGATGGTACGATACGACCTATTATTTCGTTACGGACAGTGAGTCTGTTTATGCAAAATATTCCTCGTACTCGGACACTTCAGGGACAGGTGCGATCACGGTGCATATCTTCGCGAATTGGAATCATTCCGTGCCGATGAATGAGCCTGTGAAACGTATCTATAGTTGCAGAAAAGGATTTAGCATCGAGATCCCGACAGCATGGGTTGTCGATTCATGTAGCGATTCCGCTTTGTATGATGAAATCGGAGGTAGTTCATTGGACTCGTCTATGGGAGTGGGGTACGGCTGCGAGACCTTCGAACTTGCTCAGGAACCGAGTGCTGCTGAATTTGATACTCTTGCGAAACATTGGTTCGATACAATTATTCATCCTCCACGACCCGAGGTTTTGTGCGGCGGAGATGAAGCTTATATACCACCGCCTTCTCCTATCTTCCAGCCGTATCACATTGGTAGCTGGAGGGGGTTTACTTTCAACGACTTCGGGCATCATAGCAAATATACTACCGTGAGACTATGGGGAATATTCGTGCGCGGGAGGCACATCTTTAGGATGGCACTTCTTCCTGGCCCGACGATGCTCAATCTTTACAAGCCATTCCTGTTCAATGTGCTCCGCTCCGTAAGATTCGAGTCTCGATAACTCAGCGACCCGCTCAAAGCACTGATTTCTTCATGGAATCCTCCCAACTCTCCGCTCTCATCTCCGAATTCCGATCAGCAAGCGATCGCGTTGCGAACATGGAGCGGGAGTATTCCGAAAAGGATTGGCAGCGGAAACCGGCGCCGGAGCGGTGGTCGGCCATCGAATGTGTCTGGCATTTGAACTGGACGAGCGAGAAAATGATCGAGAATGTTCGCCGGGCATTGAATGGAATTAAATCCGAGTCAAAGCCAAATAGGAAGTATCGTCTCGATCTTTTTGGATGGTTCCTGGTAAAGAGTCTTTCGCCGAAGAACCGGATCGCAAAATTCAAAACTACGGCTCCTTCCGCTTCGGAAAGTTCGCTGAATGTTCCAGAAGTGCTCGCCAAATTCCGGGAACTGCAAACAGAAATGATCGATCTGATTCGCGAATCGGATGGTCTGAAACTTGGGAACGGGCGAGTCGAATCGCCGTTTCACTCGAAGGTACATTATAATATCTATTCCGCATTTCGAGTGACGGCGGTTCATCAGCATCGCCATCTCGATCAGGCCGAGCGGACAGTCCACACGAGCATGACAAAATCGAATTAATGGCCATTCGCTTCGAAACGATACTGTACGTGGAAAACCAGGAACGAAGTCGCGATTTTTATCGCGCAGTGCTTGGGATCGATCCTTCACTCGATGTGCCGGGAATGACGGAGTTTCAGATCGGTGATGCTAAGCTGGGACTGATGCCAAACGCAGGAATTAAGAAACTGCTTGGAGAGGTAATACCAGATCCTGTTCAGGGAGCCGGAATTCCTCGCTGTGAACTTTATCTTACCGTGAACGATCCAATGCCCTACCTCGAGCGCGCGATCTCGGCCGGAGCAACGCTGCTGAGTCCTTTCCAATCGAGAGATTGGGGAGATGAAGCGGTTTACCTTAGCGACCCGGATTCTCATGTGATCGCCATTGCGAGAACAGTTGACCACCTCCTCGATGCTGCCCACTGACTACCGTTGACGCTCAGCTTAGCACAGGAAATGGGCTAAAATAATGGATTCCTAAGCGCCAACGCCCCTATTGCCTGTTGAAACAACTAATTTCATCCGCCGTAAGAATGCGCATGGAGTCCTTAACCAGGCTAAGAAATATCACGGACGAATTGCCCCGGCAATCCACGAAAATCCCGGTACTTTTTACATCGCATGGGAACCCGATGGATATCGTCCGCACCACCGCCGAGCGGCCGCTCTGGCGAGCATTGAATGAGCTTGGGAATGACCTGAGACGCACGTATGAGATCAACGCCGTGCTGGTCGTATCGGCCCATTGGTGCACGCAGGGAACATTTGTAAATATCGCGGCGGAACAGGAGCAGGTCTATGACTATTATGGGTTCCCTCCCGAGTATTATGCGGTGCCGTATCATGCCCATGGCTCCCCGGAAGTGGCCCATGAGGTAAAAAAGATCGTTCCAACTGTTTCCGAGACGACGGAATGGGGCCTCGATCACGGCGCGTGGCCGATGATGATGCACTTGTTTCCGAAGGCCGAGGTGCCCGTCTTTCAAATGAGCATCGATTACGACGCCGATCCACGCTATCATTTCGAATTAGGGAAGCAACTCAAATCGCTGCGCGAAAAAGGCGTGCTGATCATCGGAAGTGGCGCGCTCATTCACAATTTACGGCTTGCCGCTTCCAGAATGTTCCGCGGCGATACCACACTCTACGGCTGGGAACCGGAATATGATGCATGGATCAAGCGGCAGATCGAAGAGCGAAACATCGAGAATATCATCAACTATCGAACAAGCCATCCGCTCGGCACGATGGCCGCACCGACCCCGGACCATTTCGTTCCGGTCCTCTATAGCCTGGGACTCATGGATAAAAACGAAGACCTCCGTTTCTTTTACGATCACCCGGCGGAACTTCCCGCCTTTTCGGAACGAAGTTTTGTGATCGGGGATAGCGGCGCTCTCTGAGCATGCGGTTATGTTACTTCCGCATAGCAGGGACCATCCATAAGGTTTAATGGGCCTCAAACCAGGTCGGCCCAATTCCCGCTTCCACCTCGATAGGAACCGCCATAGGCATGGCGTTCGACATCAGATCTTTAACCAGATCCATCAATGCTTTCTCTTCCCCGGCGACGACATCGAAGACGAGTTCATCATGGACCTGCATCATCATAATGGACTTCATCTTTTGTTTTTCCATTTCGCGATGAATGTTTATCATTGCGAGCTTCATCATATCCGCCGCGGTTCCCTGGATGGGCGCATTGATCGCAGCACGTTCGTCAGCACTGCGCACAGCCTGGTTAGCTGCCGCGATGTTTCTCATGTAGCGCCGTCGTCCTAAGAGCGTTTCGACGTATCCGTTTGTTCGGGCAAAGGCGACCGTATCGTCCATATATTTTCGGATGCTCGGGAACGCCGCAAAATATTTTTGAATAATGTCCGAAGCTTCTTTCTGAGGGATCCCGATATTCCGCGCGAGCCCAAACGCGCCGATCCCATACATAATACCGTAGTTCACTCCTTTCGCTTTGCCCCGCATTTCGCGGGAAACTTCTTCGAGCGGCACCCCATAGACTCCGGCAGCGGTCCGGGTATGAATATCGACGCCATGAGTAAAGGCTTCCACCAGTCCCGGATCGTTTGTCACATGCGCCATAATACGCAACTCGATCTGGGAATAATCGGCGGAAAGAATTTTGCCCTTTGGAAACCGCGAAACGAATGCCTTGCGAATATCACGTCCCAGTTCTGTTTTAATAGGAATGTTTTGCAAGTTCGGATCGGTCGAAGAAATCCTTCCCGTCGCTACCACGGCCTGATTATAACTCGTATGGACCATTCCGGTCTTGGGATTTACAAGCTTTGGCAGCGCATCGACATACGTTCCGCGAAGTTTTTGATACTGCCGGTAGGCCAGCAGGCATTCGGCGATAGGATGCTCGTGCCGTAAGTCTTCAAGGACGGCCGCGTTCGTGGACAGTCCGGTCTTTGTTTTTCGCCCCGATTTCAGGCCGAGCTTCACAAAGAGAATTTCCTGTAACTGCTTGGGCGAGTCGATGTTGAAGGGCCCGCCGGCGTGCTCGTAAATCTGCCGACAGAGATTATCGGCTTCGCGCTCCATCTCTTTGCTCGCCCCGGCCAGACGTTCGGTATCGATCTTTACGCCATGATACTCCATCTTTGTGAGTACTTCGACCAATGGAAACTCTATGTCTTCGAGTAGTTTCCAGACTTTCGTGTCCTCCTGCAGTTTCGGCGCGAGCGCATGGCGGAGCCGGAGCGTTACATCTGCGTCCTCAGAACCGTATTCCGCCAGTTTGATCGTGGAAGCGACGGCCATCGAACGGCGGACATCCCCGCCCTTGAGTGTTCCCGCAACATCGACGAGTGGGACCGGCCGGTAATTCAAGTGCTCGAGCGCCAGTGCATCCATCGTGTGGGAACCATCGAACCGGTAAATATACGAAGCGATCATCGTATCGAATGTCATCGGCTTCAGGTCCACACCACTATGCCGGAGCACAAGCGCATCGTATTTAATATTTTGTCCCAGCTTTGCAACCTTCGGGTGCTCGAGGATGGGCTTTAGCACCTCGATGACTTCACTCAATTCGAGCCCCATGGTCAGGGCGTTTTCCGTTGCAGCCGCTTGCGCAAAGAGCGAAGTCGCGTCGGCATCGGATCCAATATCCGGCAAGCGGATCGGGATGTAGAACGCCTGAAACGGTTTGATGGCAAAAGAGATACCGATGATTTCAGCCGTATTCGGATCCTGTCCGGTCGTTTCGGTATCGATACAAATTTCTTTTGCTTTTGAAAGTAGTTTGGCAAGTTCCTTAACCCCTTCGATCGTCTTTACCATGACATAGGCATGGGGCGTCGAGTGAATGTCCTGCACGCTGTCCGGCATTTCAGGGGTGAAGTCGAACGATTCAAGTTCCTCCTCTTCAGTCCGCTCCCCTGCCGGTTTCGATTCCGGGGCAAGCGCGAGTTCGAGCGCCTCCGGGGACTCCGACTTTAAGGCCCGCTCCCGTTCTTTCAGGACGCGGTTCGCAAGCGATTTAAATCCAAGGTCAAGCGTCAGGCTCTCCAGAGCGTCGAAATCGGGAAGGACGCCATAGGCAAGATCTTCGACGGTAATATCGAGCTTGACATGACAATCGATGGTCGCAAGTTCATAGGAAAGGAATGCATTATCGCGCTCGTTTATGAGCTTTTCTTTTATCCCTTTTTTATCGACTTCTTCCAGGCGTTTGTATAGTTCGTCGAGGGAACCGAATTTCTGGAGCAGTGGCGTCGCCGTTTTTTCCCCGATCCCGCGAACGCCCGGAATGTTATCGCTCGTGTCCCCGACCAGCGCAAGATAGTCAATAATCTGTTTTGGCTCCAAACCGTATTTCTGTTTCACCGCCTCGGTATCGAAAACTTCCATGGCGCTGCTATCTCGCGAGGGCCGGAGCAGCTTGATGCGGTCGGTGACAAGCTGGCAAAAATCTTTATCGGGCGTGACGATGAGGGATTCGATCCCATGTTCGGCCGCCGTGCAGGCGAGCGTGCCAATGATATCGTCCGCTTCGTACCCTGGCATTTCAATAAGAGGAATTCTAAAAGCGCGGACTAAGTCCTTGATCTTCGCGAGCTGTGGAATGAGGTCGTCCGGGGGAGCTTCGCGCGTTGCTTTATAAGCCTCGAATTTTTCATGGCGGAAAGTCGGGTGCGGTGTGTCGAAGCAAACGGCGGCATGAGTCGGCGTATGATGGTCGAGAAACTGAAAGATGGAGGTCATGAAGCCATACACCGCACTGGTATTTTCGCCGCGTGCATTGGTCAGCGGCCTCGATATAAAGGCAAAATACGACCGGTAGGCAAGCGCCATAGCATCGAATAACACGATGAGCGGTTTGCCGTTTTTATCGTACTGGGGTAGTTTCATAGAAATGATAAAGCAACGTCACGGTCACCCTTCAGCCGGAACAAAGCGAAATCTTACATCGAACCTGCCACCCGAGAATCTCTCACAACAGGGCCGGCAGGCATACGAGAGAGCTCGACGAGTGCGATAGCGATACTCCTTTTTGCATTCCGGGCAACGCACGCGAATGGGATAACGCTCCGTGAGAAAACGCTCACGTTTCCTTCGGAGTAACAAAGTCGTGGGCGCCTTTCTCCCACTTCCGCCGATGCGTCCCAAAATATTATAAAAGGCGGGTGAATGGGATTGAACCAGAATATGCGCGATCTCATGTAACAGGGTCTCCATAAATTCGGCTTCGCCATACTCTACCGTCATCGCAAGAGAAATACCGATCGTATGCCGCGATTTATGGTAATAGCCTCCACTCGAGCGATTGCAAAAAATTATGGTAGGTCGGGAAAGAGAAGACTGAAAGTGTTCGCGGTTAATCGAATCGAACGTGCGATACGCGAGTGCAATAAACCGATCGAGCCGAAAAAGCCAGAAAAACTCATTTTCGAGGTCGAACTCTGTCTCCTCGATTCCGAACCGGGAAAGCGCCCGGCGGTAAGCAGCTATAAGTTCCAAAGTCGAACGTTCCGAGTACCGGCGGCCGGTAACGGATTTCTTTTTGCCCTGTTTTCGAGGAGCGTGCAATCTTTTAAGCGTGTTTTTACTTGATAAACTACCCTTTTGAGAAGCTCGTGCGATTAATTTTCAGCACCGTTCTTTCGGTTGCAATTCTGAGTGCTTTCGCATTGCGAGGCAGCGCTCAGCAGGTACGCGACTATGCCGGCGAATTTCTCGAGCTGGGTGTCGGAGCTCGCTCCCTGGCTTTGGGCGGTGCTGGAGTCGCAACAAGTGACGATGCCACCGCCGGATATTGGAATCCCGCTGCTTTGAACGCGCTCAAGTTTCCCATGCTCGCCGCGATGCATGAATCGCGGTTCGATGGAACCGTGAACTATGACTATGGAGCATTGGCAATGCCGCTCGGCGCTCAGTCATCGGCCGCACTTTCCGTTCTGCATATCGGCGTAAGCAATATTCTGGACACAAGAAACGCCCTTGTGGATTTGAACAACAACGGTCAACTCGATCCCGATGAATATCTCGATTATTCAAAAGTTACGACATTCGGGAATTACGATTGGGTTGCGATTTTATCGTATGCTCAGGTCGTAAGCCCGATGCTTTCCTGGGGTGTAAATGCAAAACTGATCGATCGCCGGCTCGATCCTGAAACCACAGGTACCGGACTCGGCTTCGATGCGGGTGTCAGATATACTCCCAGTAATTCTATAACGTTAGGGGCGGTATTGCAGGATATTACAACAACCCTGCTTTCTTACAGCACTGGCACAAAAGAGCTTGTCTCACCGACATTGGTCCTGGGAGGTGGCTATATGTGGGATATCACTGCCGATGGAACTCACCGGATCATGCCCGTTCTCGACGCCGATATTCGTTTTGAAAACCGTGGACAGGACGCACAGCTCTACGTCGGGCCGCTCTCGATGGACCTTCACGAGGGTGTGGAATATCGCTATAAGGACCTGTTTTCACTCCGTGCCGGATACAACGATATGCAAATGTGGAGCGTCGGCGCAGGTATCACGATTTCGAAACTGCATATCGACTATGCTTATCTCGGTGCAAACTCCCAGGACCAATTAGGCGCCACCCATCGCATCAGTATTTCTTTTGATCTCGATAATCCGAAATGGAGACGGGCCGGGAATTAACGATGAACAATTAAGAATTAAGAATGGGGAATGGGGCACGCTTCTTATTCCTTTATTTCTTAGTTCTGATTTGTTCTATATTCCGGTTCTGATTTCGGCATTCTGTGATCGATTATTTTGAAGTCTTCGGCGTAAAACGTACCGCCTCTGATCGTGAGATCAAAGAGGCATATCGGCGGCTTGCTAAAAAATATCATCCCGATCCTAATCCCGGAGACCCAGAAGCAGAACGCCACATGCAGGCGATTAACGAAGCGAAGGCCGTCTTGTTCGATCCCGTGCTACGCGAAGAGCACCGCGCGACGCTACGCGTCCGAGAAGCGATGAGTGCCGAACGGCTTGAAGCACTTCGATCGAATTCGAGATTCAAAGGTACGACGACCTATACGCCGAAACCGCCCCGCCGCCCCGCCAGCAAATGGGATAAACTATGGAAAAAGTATGTGTATGCCTTTATTGCCCTCCTGATTCTGGGAATGGTCGGGATGGTCTCGTACGAACTCGTCAAGCGACCGAAATTAAGTTCCGATCCCATCGGGGATATTGTAGCTCGTTATCGAGCGTCCCATACACCGGTTTTGGACGACACCCTGGTCGAAACCCCGGATTCCCTTACATTTCCTGACGATACGGCTCCGAAGTTGCGGCGATTGGGCGATATTTTATTCGGGATTGGCGAATATCGGTCTGCGGCGAAGTATTATGAGATGTACCTCAAAAAAGCGCCAGAAAACGATACGGTGATTGGGAATCTTTCATATGCCTATTTCAAACGCGGACAATATGCCAAAACCCTGGAAGTTCTTTCCCGCGAAATGCACGGCGATTCGAACCTGGTCACGGCATACTACAACATCGGTGAATTATTCCTTCGCGAGGAGAAGCCGTTCGATGCTCGGGATGCGTTCCGTGCCGCGACGCATATTGCCGATAGTATGACGGCATCCGGCCGGCGCCCGCCGGACGATGCTCGGCGCGCAAAGAACGAGCTCGCAAAACTCGAGTAACCGATGATCTCGGCACGTACCCGGTAAACTCGGCAATAAGAGTTCAATTGCCATTGTTGTTTGATCTACATGAGGCCCACACGCGCCGAAATTCATATCGACCGATTTCTTTCCAATCTTCGGCTCGTTCGCAAACAGATCGGCGAGCGAGCTCGAATCATGCCGATCGTAAAAGCCAATGCGTATGGCCACGGACTCGACCTCATTGCGAAGGCGGCGATCAAAAGCGAGGAGATCGATGCATTCGGCGTCGCGACAGAGGAAGAAGGTGCGCGACTTCGCCGTTTTACTTCCCTTCCGGTCCTTGTCCTTACCGGCGTAACGCCCTCTGAAATCGACGGCTTTTTTGAGCATCAGCTCGATTTTACTGTTAGTGACCCAGAAACGCTTCGAGCGATTGCAGCCCGCTCGCGAGCGCTTGGAACGCGTGCACGAATCCACTTGAAAGTCGATACCGGTATGCGTCGAATGGGAGTGGAGCCTACGGACGTGCTCCCCTTTCTTCGTGAGATCGAGTCGCTTCCGGAATCGATCGAACTCGTCGGCCTTTCCACCCATTTCGCTACGAGCGACGAGATAGAAGCGCCCGGCTCAAAAAAAACTTTTTTTGCAAAACAATTAGAAACGTTCGAATCGGTCATCCGGGAAGTAAAAACAGCGGGGATTCATATTCCATTAGTGCATGCCGCGAATAGCGGAGCCATCCTGCAATGCCCGAGAGCATCTGCCTTCGATATGGTCCGGCCGGGAATCATGCTCTATGGCTTTGCTCCCGGAGAGGAATTGCACGAACAATGGAAAACGAGGCTCAAGCCGTGTCTTACGCTTGCGAGTTCCGTGGTACTGGTAAAGCGGATCGAACACGGCGAAGGGGTTAGCTATAATCTGCGATGGCATGCCGAGCGTTCTACAAAAATCGCAACCGTACCGATCGGGTATGGCGATGGATACCCGCGATTGCTCACCAATCGTGCCAAAGCATCGATCGGAAACTCGCTTTACCCCGTCGTTGGAACCATTTGTATGGACCAGGTCATGATCGATGTCGGGGATGCGGATGTTCATATCGGTGACCGCGTAGCATTCATCTCCGAGACGAACGAAGCAATCGACGCCTGGGCGCTCGCCAAAACAATTGGGACGATCCCTTACGAAATACTTACCGGAATAGCCGCTCGCGTGCCTCGAGTTGCCGTTTAGCGCGCCACGACGATCTGCTGATGAAAAGAATGCCCGTCCTTTCGTTGGACGAACACCATGTAGGTGCCGCTCGCGAGCATCGAAAGATCCACTGGCGTTCCGTCTTCGACGGCGGTCGTCTTTTGAAATACATTGCGGCCGGCGGCATCGGAGACACGGATCTCACCATCTTCGGAAATTCCGTCCGTATGGATCGTGAATCGACCGTTCGACGGATTCGGAAAAACCGTCCATTGGAACGCGGAAGCAGCTTTGCTTTGAACCGACGATACCGTTGCGAATCCAATCACCGCGATAGAAGTGGTTGGCGTAGAAATATCATTACTGAAAATGTGCAACGTATCTTTTGTCAGGCCCGGGCTGGACGGAATAAATTCGATTTTTATCGTCGCACTCTCTTTTTCAGGAATGGAATGAACGGAGCTGTCTATGATCCTGAAGGAAGTTCCAAAACTTAGCGAATAATGATCGATTAAAAGCGTTCCGACCCCAATGTTGCGAACAGATATTGAAGTAATAGCCGTATCGCCTTGCCGCGCGGTGTCACGAACCAACGAAGTGGCTAAGACCTGGGGTCCGGGCTGCGCGATGACGTTCACCGTTTCAACCGCTGTATTCCAGTGATCGCCGGCATCGTTCGTGCCGTTGTCATTCACTGCATTTCCAGCCACATAAATGTGCGCAAGGCCTGCTTTTGCAGGTGCTGTATAATTAAAAAGCCAGACGGCACTATCGCCTGTAAATATGCGTGGAGAAGTATGCGTAAGTTCACCGACGAAATATTGAAGTCCCGAACTATAACCATACGTCGATAATTTTGCGGCATTATCGATAGAAATATCGCAACCGGCGGCGGCTTCGGATGGATTCGAGACCGAGAGGTGAAATAAATACGTTTTGCCGGCCACGATTTGACTCGAGTCCGTATAAATCGATATTACCGTCGCTGTCGATTTGGTCCCATGGCAGCCGTATCCGCCGCAACCTGCTTTGGACTGCCCAACAATTCCGCCGGAACTCGCTATTGCCTCGTGAAGCGCGTACGAACCGAGAAGCACTAAGGGAATAATTAGTAAAATTCCTTTACGCAAAGAAAAAGGAGAAGAAAATTTCATCGTAATGGCAAAAATCCTATCTATAATGTCTAATCTCTAACGCTATTTTATTAAACCCATACCCCAAGCTTTGTAACAATGAAAACGCTTGTTCCATGCAATAAGACACTGCCTCGATTCATATAATTACAGAATAGCGAGCAACTTAGCGAGCAAATAAATTCCGAAGCCAAGTAATGCACCAGCAGCAATAATCGCAGCGACAATGGAATACGTGCGTACCGTTTCGACCTTGTTTAATTCAACCAGGTGATATTCGACATGCTGACTATCGGTCGTAATACCCTCGATCGTTCCAGCATTCTGGTTGAACCAACCGAAATCCTGGTTGAACGTAATGACCGTCCCATTTTTCAGCATGACACGAGAAATATCAGGCGCTGAAGCGCCATGGAGGTCGCGCGCCGGAACGATGGAGCGGCACCCAACCGTGAACAGGAAGAAAATAACGAGCGCTCGAAGCGTTCTCACAACGCTATTAACGGCGGAGGGATGGCCTTAGTGTCGTACTTTAATCGAACAGGGTCATCGTGCTTGTTCTCCGAAAATGTTCGGTCGTGAGCCTCGACCGTTCCTGATTCAGGCCGAGACGTTTGCAGGTCTTATGGAAAAGATCTCGAACATATTCGGCATAACCGCCCGTGCCACGCATGCGCGTACCAAATTCGGGATCGTTCATCCGGCCATCCCTGACCATCTGAATGCGCGACATTACTTTCTTCGCTTCGAGTGGAACGTTTGTTTGGAGCCATTCTTCAAAAATGGGCCGAACCGCGAGTGGAAGACGGACCATGTTATATCCTGCCGATCTTGCACCTGCCTTTTTACCTGCTTCGAGAATGCGCGGCACTTCTTCATCATTAAGTCCGGGAATAACGGGACCGATCATGACACCGGTTGGAATCCCCGCTTCCGATAATAGACGTAACGCTTCCAGGCGTCGCTCTGGAGTTGACGTTCGAGGTTCCAGCTTTCGCGCGAGATTTCGATCGAGTGTGGTGATCGAAAAAAATACACTTACAATCTCCCACTTTGCCATCTCTGAAAGCAGATCGAGATCGCGCGCAATAAGGGCATTTTTGGTTATGATTCCAACCGGATTCCGGTATTCAAGAAAGACTTCGAGCATTCTTCTGGTGATGCCGAATCCTTTCTCGGCCGGTTGATAGCAGTCCGTATTTCCGCTCATCATGACGAATTGCGGCTGCCAGGATTGTTTTTCGAACGCTTCCCGTAAGAGTTCCGGAGCGTCGAATTTGACCATGATCTTCGACTCGAAGTCGATCCCCGCATTCATGCCGAGATATTCATGTGTCGGCCGTGCATAGCAATAGGCACAGCCATGTTCGCAACCGCGATAGACATTCACAGAATAGGTAAAGCCAAGGTCCGGGCTGTCATTCTTCGCGAGGATCGTCTTCGAATGATCGGCCAGGAATTCTGTCTGAACCACCGGCAATTCGAGCGATTCGGACGAATTCCAGCCGTCATCGAACGCTTCGAGCGATGTTTGCTCGAAACGGTTCTGTGTCCGAAGCGAAGTCCCACGTAACATACACGGATGGTGCCTAAAAAAGCAAGAAAAAGCCTCTGCAACAAGGCTGAAAACAACGAGAATGTTCCGCGGAATAAGAAATCGGAAATTCAAGTTTCCAATAATTATGACGCCTCCGGAGCTTCGTTCAATCGCGTTCAATAACGGTCTTATCATTTTTGACGATCAGCTAACGCTGTTGGAAACATATGCGGCGCTGCTCAAAGAATGGAATTCAAAAATCAATCTTATCTCTCGTCAGGACGAAGAACACATTCTCGATCGTCATATTTTGCACTCGCTCGTTCTCCTTATGCCCGCCATATGTAATTACGAATTCTCAGGAAGGCGAATTGCGGACTTAGGTACGGGGGGCGGTTTGCCCGGAATTCCGCTCAAGATTATGATCCCGTCCGTTCAACTATCGCTCATGGACTCCATTCAAAAAAAGATAACGGTTTGCTCCGCTCTGATCCAATCGCTCGGCTTACGGGGCATTGAAGCTGTCCGAGGAAGAGCGGAAGAACTCGCTCAATTACCAGAATACGCTCGTGGGTTCGATGCCGTGATTTCGCGTGCCGTCGCCCCCATGGATGAACTTGCAAAATGGAGCAAGGGGCTATTAAAACCAAACGGAATGCTATTCTCGCTTAAAGGAGGTGACCTCACGGAGGAAATTGCTCGGACCAAACGACTTAAATATATTCTTGAAGTTGAAGAACGCCCTCTGAAAATGAAGACCTACGACAATCTGGAAAAAGAAGAGAAAAAATTAGTAATCGCTTATTTTCGAGATTGAAACGAGGGGAAACCGCTTCTAAAGCATAGTGTTCTTTACAAGTCATGAGTGTACCCGGTAAGCGGTCTACCGACCGCATCAATGTCCTCAACATCGTATTGATGCTGGTCTCGGCCGTCCTGGCGTTTCTTTCGCCTTTTTATTTATTTCTCGTGGCGTATGCGGTACTGGGTCCCCTTCACTACCTGACCGAAATTTCCTGGCTGCACGACCGCCAATACTATACTGGCCGTAAATACGACTACCTTTTCCTTGTCTTTGTTGCAATCTTAAATAGCCTGGGACTATTCGTCCATCGCGATATCACTCAAGTTCTTGCAAATGTGGTTTGGATTGCATTTATCGGTTCCATGGTCTTTGCCACGACGAAACAGTTCGCATGGAGAGCGGCCGTTGTCCTAATGGCCGTTGCGCTGACTTATCTAGTTCCCATTACGCTCACGACGATCGTGATCACAATGTTGCTGCTCACACTGCTGCACGTCTTTGTATTCACCGGTTTTTTCATCGCCTTCGGCGCACTCAAATCGAAAAGTGTTTCCGGGTACATTTCACTCGGCGTTTTTTTTATCATCGCCATACTCTTGTTGTGGTACCAGCCGATGCCTTCCTCGGGATTGGCCGATGAATTTGTCATTCGGCACTACGGAAAATTTTTCGGGGACCTCAACATCTGGCTGCTTCGGACGCTCGGATTTTCTGCGTATGCACAAGACCCGTTCGAATTTTCCTCCGGTGCGGTCGCGGTCATGCGATTTATTGCGTTCGCATACCTTTATCATTACCTGAATTGGTTTTCGAAAACGAAGATCATTCGTTGGCACGAAGTTTCAAAGGTTCGAATGGCCACGGTGGTTTTCTGCTGGCTTGCAGCCGCCGTACTGTACGTTATCGACTACGATCTTGGATTTAAAGCGCTCTTCTTTTTGAGCGCACTACACGTCGTGCTCGAATTCCCACTCGACGTTCGAACCGTCGCCGGTATCGGAACAGAGCTCTCAAAACGCCTGAAGCAAAAAAAGCTTCCTCGCGTAAGCCTGGTCCGGTAACAGAATGCCAAATTTGGACACTCACTCCCCATGAAACGGGTCATCTTTTCTTTTGCCACCCATAATCACCAACCGCTCGGGAACTTCGATCATGTCTTCGAAGAAGCGTACGAAAAGTCATATCGTCCGTTCTTCGAGCTTGCTTCCCACTTCCCCACGGTTCGATTCGCGACTCATTTTACCGGGATCCTTTTAGAATGGCTGGAACGCAAACATCCTAAGTATATTGCCATGCTAAAACAAATGGTCTTGAGGGGTCAGCTCGAGATCATTTCGGGCGGATATTACGAACCGATCCTTTCCGTCATTCCCGCACAAGACCAGCAGGCCCAGATCGCGCGGCTGACAAAAAAAATCGGATCGCTCTTCGATTTTCAAGCCCAGGGAATGTGGTTAGCCGAACGAGTCTGGGAACAGCAACTCGCGTCCGTTCTTCATTCGGCGAATATTCGATATGTGCTTTTAGACGATACGCATTTTCTCCATGCCGGACTCAAGGAAGCAGATTTGAACGGATATTACCTCACGGAGGATGCTGGAAATACGCTTGCCGTTTTTCCTATCTCGAAGGCACTACGCTATACGATGCCGTTTGCAGCCGTCGACGAAACGATTCGCGTTCTGCGCGATGCCGCTACGGAAAAGGGCGATGTCATCGTCACGTTTGCGGACGACGGGGAAAAATTTGGCGTCTGGCCTCAGACCTACGAACACGTTTATACCAATGGCTGGCTCGAAGAATTTTTCACAAAACTAACGGAGCATGCGAATTGGATTGAACTGCTTCCTCCCGGAGAATCTTTGAAACGAGTTGCACCACGAGGCCGCATCTATTTACCGAATGCCAGCTATGCCGAAATGATGCAGTGGGCGTTGCCCACCGCCGAGGCAAACATATTCTATGAAGACTTCCTTCATTTACTCCACAAAGACGAACCGCAATGGGAACCGTATCTTTCGTTCGTTCGAGGCGGTTACTGGCGGAATTTTTTTGTAAAGTACCCGGAATCGAATCAACTCCATAAGCACATGTTGCGAACCAGCGCCCGAGCGCGGGCACTTGCCGAACATGGATGTAATACTTCTGGCGCCGAGACCGAAATTCTCCGCTCGCAGTGTAACGATCCCTACTGGCACGGTGTCTTCGGCGGAACGTATCTTTCCAATCTTCGCCACGCAAATTATTCTGCGCTTGTCAACGCCGATCGCCTGCTTGATGAGGCCGAACAGCGATCCGGAGTTCACGTCGACGTTTCCGATTTCGACTGCGACGGCAATGAAGAAGTCATTCTTGAATCTCGAGACCTCTCCCTCTTTATTAAGCCCTCGCTGGGAGGAATGATCGCGGAGATCGATTTCAAGCCGCGTGCATTTAATGCAACAAACATCATTTCGCGGCGGCCCGAGGCCTATCACAAACACATTCGTAATGCCGCGTACGAGGGAGATGCCGATCAGGCAACCTCGATCCATGAAAGTTTAAAAGCAAAAGAACCCGGACTCGAAAAACTCCTAGTCTATGACCGCTACCGACATGGCTGCATGATCGAGCATTGCTTGCCCATGGACGTCACGATCGATGAACTGCGCTCCATCCGTTGGAAAGAAAACGGAAATTTTGTGACTTCTCGCTTCGATTGGGGTTGGAATAGAGAGAACGATTTACTCAGTCAATCGACAAATGCGATCGTGGCCGCGGCGCCCGTTCATTTTAGGAAGACCATGCGTATCGTTCCGTCGGGCAGTGAACTTGAAGTGACCTATTCCATGACGAACGAATCGGAGGACGCGATTCGTTTTAAATTCGCTTCCGAGTGGGCTTTTCATCTTCTGGCCGGCGATGCGCCGGACCGATATTATATGTCCGACGGCCACAGACTCCAATGGCCAGCGATGAATAGCTTCGGGACGCTCGAGACGAACAATCTTCGTCTTGTGGACGAATACCTGAAACTTGCGATTCAACTGGAGTCGGACGCCCGGCAGATCGCTCGCTTTCCGATTGAATCGATCTCGATGAGCGAAGGGGGGGTCGAGCGGATTTTTCAGGGATCGATTATCATGGCACTGTGGGACGTTGACATTGCACCGCGCACCGGATGGAATTCTACTCTAACGATTCGATTTGAAGAGCTATGAACCATAAAAAGGCTTATTCTCGACCGTCGTCGAAATCTCCACTCGTTCAAATCGCACTTCCGGAACAGCCGTTCCTTTCCATTATCATTCCGACAAAGAACGAAGAAAAACTTTTGGAACAGTGCCTCGTTCAATTCGCCCCGCCGATCAAAAACCGGTTTGGAATCGAACTGATCGTAAGCGACGGCGGCTCGACCGATAATACGATCGGCATCGCAGCTGCCTATGCCGATTTTATTGCGACCCACGAATTGCCGCGCCGCCAAACCATTGCGGAAGGTCGGAACCGCGGCGCGGAACTGGCCCATGCAAACCTATTGATGTTCCTCAATGCGGACACGATCATTGCCGACGTAGGAACCTTTTTGGAGCGAGCCCTCCAGCGATTTGCCGTCGATGAATCGCTTGCGGCCGTCGCAACCCGCGTCGAAGTCGCTCCGGAAGAACGGAAATGGCGTGACGCCCTTTTTCATGGCTACTTTAATCGTTACGTAAAATTTGCGAACGTCCTCGGCCTCGGAATGGGCCGAGGCGAATGCCAGATTGTTCGACACAAGGCCTTCGAAGCGCTAAATGGATATAATCCCCGCATGGCCGCTGGCGAAGATTTCGATTTATTCCGCCGACTTCGATCGATCGGACGCGTAAAATACGATCCCAAACTTCTTGTATTCGAATCGCCCCGACGCTATAGAAAATATGGCTATGCCCGCGTCTATTTCGATTGGATCATGAATGGCTTTGCGGTACTGTTCCGGCATCGTTCGTCTCATGAGATCTGGGAAGAAGTGCGGTGAGGTGTAATCCGATATCATGAAATCGGCCGCTCTTTTTTTTATCGTCCCTTTTCTTTTTTTTATCGTATCGCCAGCCGTTGCTCAATCAAACACTGCAAGTATTTTCGGCCAGGTTCGTGACACGGTAACGCGGGAAGCACTCACCGGCGCGCGTATTGAGTTGCACAGTCTGCATAAAGGCGCCATCAGTGATTCGCTTGGAAATTATGTTATTAAGGGACTCCCTTCGGGCAGTTTCGAGATCGAGGTCCGCCTGCTTGGGTATGACAGCATGAAACGAACGCTCACCCTCCGAGACGGTCAGGACCTGAGAGTAAATTTCGAGTTACATCCTGCTACGATGCAGGGTAAAGAAGTTACCGTCGAAAGTGAGCGTGAAAAAGAACTGGAACGTACAGAAGTAAGTCATATTACTCTTACTCCAAAGGTCATCGAGCAAGTACCTGCTGTTGGCGGCGAAAGCGACCTTTTTCGAGTACTTCAAATGATGCCCGGCGTCAAAGCACTTTCCGAAGTTTCAAGCGGCCTTTATATTCGAGGTGGACCGCCGGACCAAAATCTTATTTTGCTCGACGATAATGTAATTTACAATCCAACGCACCTATTCGGTTTCTTTAGCACGTTCAACACCGATGCGATCAAGGACGTCGATCTGCTAAAAGGGGGCTATCCGCCCGAATATGGCGGCCGGCTTACCGGCGTTCTCAATGTCACCACGAGAGAAGGCGATCCAAACGAAGTTCATGGCAAGACGTCCGTAAGCTTTATCAGCGCCCGACAAACACTCGAGTTCCCAATCCCGGGCGGTTCGATGCTCCTGAGCGGTCGCCGGACATACATCGATCAATTCCTGAGCGCCGTCGATGCCCAGCGAATATTAGGCGATTCGACTCCGCTGCCAAATTATTACTTTTATGACCTCAACGCAAAAATCGACGAACATCTGGGGCCTAACGATCATCTTAGTTTTTCAGGGTATTTGGGGGCCGACCATTTAGTCTATCCATCGAACGGTTTTGTGAATATTACGCTCACGTGGGGTAATAGACTTGCGAGCGCAGAATGGACTCACATTTTTTCCGACGCCCTGTCGGCAAAAACATTCGCAGGTTATACGATGTATTCTTCGCAGTCCTCCGGAAACCTTGTCGAGAACCCGTTCGAATTCGATAACGGGATCCAACAGGCAACGATCAAAGAGGACGTCGATTGGCTCCCCAATCCAACGAACGATGTCCGATTCGGCGCGAGCGTTTCGCGGTTTCAGTTCACTTTTTTCAATACACTCGGTTCCACGAATAAACCACTCAAAGATACGGGCGGCGTCCCCTATTATCTTGCCGCATACGCGCAGGACGAGTGGAACGTAACGACGCATCTCACCGCAACCGGAGGACTTCGTACCGAATGGCTCGACCGAGCAAACACCATGACGTTCGACCCTCGGCTTACGCTCGCCTATCAGCTCAGCCCGACCTGGACCCTGAAGGCTTCCTCAGGGATCTATCATCAATTTCTTCATCTTGTGTCAGCCGGGGAATTTACGTTCTTCGATCTTTGGGTCCCGGGGACTTCGCCATTGCCCCCGAGCCAAAGTACACAATATATTCTGGGGTTGAGTGGCTATCCGGCCGACCCATACTTCGTTTCCTGCGAACTTTATTATAAAAAGCTAAATAATATCGTCGAATATAACGAGACGAAATTCCTTTCGGACTCGATCACGGAACTGTTCCCGAGAGGCACCGGGCAAGCCTATGGAATGGAGCTATTCTTTCGCAGGCAGGTCAGCAATTTTACCGGATGGATCGGATATACGCTTTCGTGGGTCACCGAACAAATTCCGGAATTGAACAATGGGCAGCCATTCTACCCCAAGTATGACCAACGCCACGATATCCAGGTCGTCTTAAATTATAAGCTTTCGGACCGATGGACGATCGGTGCGACCTGGACCTACACCACCGGTCAGGCGTATACGGCAGACATCGGTTATTATCATCTCGCACTCGACGAAGTCGGCGTCGAGCAGGGTCTCGAAATTCCCGGCATGATGGGCGCGGAACGACTCCCGGATTATCATCGCGCCGATGCCAGTGCGACCTATTCGTTTTCGTTGTTCGGCAAACATGCGACCGCATCGCTCGATATTTTCAATTTGTATAATCACCGGAATGTCTGGTTCCGAGTGGTCGATACACAAAAGCAACCTCCTGAGATCTCCGACGAACTATTGCTTCCCATTATTCCGACGCTGGGAATCGAGGTGACCTATTAAAATGACCCATCGTAAGTGGCAAACATTAGATTCTGGACTGCAACGGCGATCGGTGACCCTGTTGCCGCTTTGGTGTATCATTTTTTCCTTGTCGTTTGCTCTTTCTTCTTGTTCGAATGTCACCGAATCCGCATACACGCCACAAATTGTTATTCAGGGATTTCTCTATGCGAATGAGCCGCTCGATTCTATTGTCGTGCGTCATACCATCGCGATCGGAAGTTCCGCTGGGGACGATCGGGACACGAATGCCCGCGTGACGCTTTCCGTCGGAGACTCGATTTACACGCTTCATAACGATCCCTCTTTTGCGCCTGGCGGACGCTATATCAGCGGTTCTCCGATTCTTATTCAAGCCGGTGCCACCTATCGCCTTCGGGTGGAATCGTCGGAAGGAGTCGCAACGGCTTCCACGACGGTTCCCACCCCCATTCATCTCGATTCTGTGAAGTTAGGCGACCGCTTGCTCTCTCTTGTTTCGGACGACACGATCCTGTATCCGAAGCTCGTCGATAGTTTATCGTCACCGGGTGTCCATTTATGGTGGTCACCCAGTCCCGGCTCGGCCGGATATGGCGTCGAGGCGTTATCCCTCGATACCAGTGCCGATACGATCCTGGACGCCGTTTCGAGTGCCGTCGGCGATACCGCGGCGATGGGACGATACCGATTTTTTATTCTTTCTACCGATGAACAGATCGTATGGCCGCAATTTACACGCTATGGACTAAATGTCGTCCGTGCGCTGGCATTGGACCGAAATTATGAAGACTATGTCCTTGGGTTATATCTTTCAGGTTCCCAGTTCAACAACAGTACACTTCATATAACGGGCGGACTGGGCGTATTCGGAAGCGCGGCGCGCGCGAGCAAGGAAGTATTTCTGAAATAAGTTCAAAAGCGCACGTTCGCTTTAACACTAATTCCAGACGTCGATCCGGAACTAATGCCTAGCGGATAGGCTGCGCCATAAGAAACGCTAAAGGCGGCGCCGTGTACTTCCCCCCAGGGTTCGGTTGCGACTCCGACTTCCCATCCTAAAAGGGCGACCGAACTCGTGCCAGCCGGGGTCGCGGGCTGCGACCATTCGTCATAATTCGCGACGCCAAGCAAGGGCTCGACGAAACCGTCCCAATACTTGACAGGGATCCAGGTGAGTTGGAATCCAAGGGAACTCGGGGACTTAAAAATCTGCGAAAAGTTTTGAGGTTTCGTATAACTCAGATAGTTACTCCCTCCATAGAGCCATCCAAACGACACGTCGAATGCAAGCGAAGGATGGTTCGATTCGATTCCAATGAAGAAGTTGTCCCCCGAGGAGGGTCCAATACCGAACCCGGCGCGTGCATGCACGTCCGCGATCGAACTCTTTTTATTGGCGAGCACAATGGCTTCCAATCTATTTTTCTCTTTTTCGGACTCGGAAAGGGTCGAAGAAATCCGATCGTTGATGACACGTTCCTGCACGAGCTCCTGGACCGTCTGATTCAGGAGTCCGGCCCAATCTTTTTTCTTGCCTCCGACTTCGAGCGTATCGCCCGGGCCGATACGGCTGCCATTCGTGACCGTGATCGGCGCCGCCTTATGGAATTCGTGCGTTTCTGTATAAAGTACTTTACCACTTTCGGGATCGATTGCCGTGTAGCGGTAGCGATAAGGCCCATCGGCAAATTTCGACATATCGACTTCGGCCAGATAGTCCGCCGGCTCTCGCACGGTATCGACGATCGTATACGGATGGGCGGTATCGACCACACTTAAAAGTTCCACTTTCGATTCGCAGGTCTGGGCAACCGAATACGGAATCGAAAGCCGCTCGGAAACATCCGAGATCGTCTCATGCCCCAGTTGAAACGAAAGTTTATCACTTTTTAAAATGATGTGTTCCTCGATAAAGCGCGAGAAGTCGTCGTAAAAATCGAGGACACTTCCATTTTCCATGCGCACGATGTACGCTCCTTTCGCGAGCGGATCGTTCGCAAGCCGCAGGAACACCGGATCGTCGATCTTGGCAGAAAATTCCTTGGCAAAACGCTCCAGTCGAACGCTGTTATCGGTATGGTTC
>Ga0070741_10003032_pt1 | contig 42933 bp, 51 predicted proteins | sample Coa_R1_4_FD_66440 | JGI IMG/M metagenome (GOLD analysis project Ga0070741, IMG submission 66440) | Surface soil microbial communities from Centralia Pennsylvania, which are recovering from an underground coalmine fire - Coalmine... | ecosystem: Environmental > Terrestrial > Soil > Unclassified ... | reverse complement strand
GCGACCGGCAACTACCCGGTCGAGGCGGTGCGCACGATGGACACGATCGCGCGCACGATCGAGCCGTCGATGGGCTACCGCCACCAGATGCCGGAGCCCGGCGAGGAGACGACGGTCGGCCGCGCGATGTCGAATGCGGCCTGCGACCTCGCGGAGACGCTCGGCGCCAGCGCGATCCTCGTGCCGACCTTCACCGGCCGCACGGCCTCCGCCGTGGCGCGCCTGCGGCCCCATCGCGCGATCGTCGGCCTGTCGCACCACCAGACGGCGGTCCAGCAGATGGCGCTCGAGTGGGGCGTGATGCCGGTGCTCATGCCGCAGACCGAGAACGTCGAAGACCTGTGGACGCGCGCGCTCGAGGCAGCGGTGAAGTCCGGCGCGATCGACTCCGGCGACCGCGTGATCACGACCGCCGGCACCGCCGTGAACCTCCCCGGCTCGACGAACGTCATCAAGGTCGACATCGCCTGAGGGCGAGGGTCTCGAACCTGGTTCGCAGAACCAGGTTCGTGTCTTCGAGAAAGGGGTCGCGCCGCCGTTGGCGAAGCACGTCGCGTGATCCGGATGCGCCCTACGAGGCTGCTCGCGATCGGGGCCGTGCTGCTCGTCGCGTTTCTCTACTGGCGGCCGCTGCATGCCTACGTGCGCACGAAGCACCAGCTCCGCACGCGCGAGGAGCAGGTCGACGCGCTCCAGGCCGAGAAGGCGCAGCTGCAGAAGAAGATCGCGCTCGCCGGCACCCCCGCCGAGCTGATCGAGCAGGCGCGCAAGCTCGGCTACGTCAAGCCGAACGAGCAGCTCTTCATCGTTCAGAACATCAACACCTGGCGGAAGCACAACCACTAACGTCGCGGGCGTGACCGACGAAGAGTTCGTCGCCCGCCAGCTCGGACGCGCCCCGCGCGCGTTCCGCCGTGTTGCGGTGCGCTGCCCGTTCGGCAAGCCGGCCGTCACCGAGCAGGCGCCGTTCGACGAGGACGGCCACCCGTTCCCGACGCAGTTCTACGTCACGTGCCCGTACCTCGTCGCTGCGATCTCGCGGCTCGAGGCGGCGGGCGGCGTCGAACGCTGGTCGGCGGCTGCGCGCGACGACGACGAGCTTGCCCGGAGCCTCGCGGCGGCGCAGGCCGAGCAGCGCCGGCTGCGTCCCGAGCTCGACGCCGGGATCGGAGGGTCGACGCGCGCGGGCAGTCTCAAATGCCTGCACGCGCACGCCGCCTTCGCGCTGGCGCAGCCGGGCTACGCGCTCGGCGACCGCATCCTGCAGGAGCTGCCGTCGCTCTGGCCCGACTCTTGCTGTACTGGGTGACCGTGGACGTCGAGCTCGCACGCCAGCAATGGCAGGACGGAAACCGCCGAGTCGAGGCCGTGCGCGACGACCGCCGCCGCTACATCGAGCTGGTCGGCGAGGTCGAGCTCGTCGTCGCGCAGCTCCGCAAGCGCGTCGGCCAGACGTTCACGATGTCCGAGCTTGCGTCGGCCTACGACGGCGCCGACCAGTGGGTCCGCGACCTGCTGGACGACGCCGACCCGGAAGGCTCCGGCCCGTCCGAGCCGGGGACCGTCGCCGACGCGGCGTTCCACCTCTACGCGCGCGGCGCTGCGGACTACCGCCCGTGATCCGGGTCGCCGCCGTCGTGATCGGGATCGTCATCGTCTTCGCGATCGGCGTCGCGCTCGGCGAGTCGCTGAACGACGCCGGTTCCGGCGGCGGCACCCAGACGCTCAACCGGACGCTGCGGCCATTGCCGGTCGCGCCCGCCGCGCGCGAAACCGTCACGGTGACGGTCCAAAACCCATAATCGCGTTTAGATACCGAAAGCTTTGGTTACTTTTGGTGCGTGACGCACCCGGGGAGACGAGCGCCGACGACCGAGCCGGACTGGCTCACGCTCGGCCAGGCCGCGAAGTTCCTGGGCGTCGCCCAGTCGACGATCCGCAAGTGGTCCGATCAGGGCCGCGTGCCCGCCTTCTACACGCCGGGCGGCCATCGGCGCTACCGCCGCCGCGATCTCGAGACCTTCCTCGACCGGTCGGGCCCGGGCGGCTCGACGCACGGCCCGCTCGTGCTCGTCGTCGACGACGACGCGCGGATTCGCGAGTACGTCCGCGTGAATCTCGAGATGGAGGGCTACCTCGTTCGCGAGGCGTCGAGCGCCGACGAGGCGCTGAGCGCGATCGACGACCAGGCGCCGGAGCTCGTCCTGCTCGACGTCGTCATGCCGGGCGTCGACGGCTGGCAGATGCTGCAGCGGATGCAGGAGCGTCACGGGTCGATCCCGGTGATCATGTTCAGCGGCCAGGTCGACGAGCGCGCGGTCAACGACGCCGCCGAGCGCGGCGCCCGCGGCTTCATCGGCAAGCCGTTCGATCCGCAACAGCTGATCGAGCGCGCGAAGCAGCTCGTCCCCGCGGCGTGAAACCCGGGAACCTGGTTCGCAGAACCAGGTTCCGGTCTAGAGCTCCTCGGTCGCCCTGAGCAGGCCGCCGAGAATGACGCCGAGCGCGGCGAGGAGGCTGATCCAGATGCCGATGCCGCGGCCGTTCGCCGGCAGCACCGCGTCGGGGATCGAGACCACGCGGATGATCACGAACACGGTGGCGAGCGCGCCGAGCGCGAGCACGACGAGGCTCTCCGGCACCGCAGGCGGCAGCTCGAACCCCGTCTCGTGCAGGGCGACGAGCGCGAGGACGGCGAGCCCGACGAAGAAGACGAGCTTTCCGAGCACGCCGCTGTGCCAGCCGATCACGGCGAGCTTCACTCCGACTCCCGACCCCGCGTACCAGTCCATGAACGACGAGAGCATGAGGATGAGGCCGGCGACCCAGGTGATCCGCTCGCCGGCCGACCAGAGGCCGCCGCCCGCGGGCGCGGGCCGTGCCGGGTAGCCCGTCGGCTCCGGCGGACCGGTCACCGGGAGCTCGAGCTCGAAGAAGTCCGGGGTTTCCACAGCGCTAAGTATGGGGAAGAATCCGGTCGGAAGGAACGGCGACCGGTTCGGACGGGAGGGGTCCCATGCTCGACGAGGCACGGCGGGTCAACGCGGACGACGGCGACTACGTCGAATTCGCGAAAGCGGGCGCGACCGCGATGGGTGCTTTTCACTGCTCGAGCTGCGGCTACGGGGTGGCGATCCAGGCGACTCTGCCGCGCTGCCCGATGTGCGGCGGGACGACGTGGGAAGCCGCGGGTGGACGGCCCGCGCAGCACCAACCTCTCCAGTAGCTCGCGATCCGGCCTCTAGACGCCGAAGAGCGTCTGCACTTCGTGCCAGGCGGCGAGGATGAGGAACGCCGTGACGAACGCGAGCACGCCCAGCGTGACGAAGAACCGGACGTTCGAGCGGCGTGCAGCGCTGCGCTTCTCGATCCGCGCGCGGCGGCGAGCGCGCTCGCGACGGTAGTTCCGCTCGATCGCGAGCGGGTCGAGCGACGGCATGTCCTCGGGCAGTGCTTGCGGCTTCCGGGCGGGTGCGGGCATTTCAGGCGCGGATTGTAGGCAGACTCTGCTCCAGCGATGGTCGTCGATGCCCAGCGGCTGCCCATCGAGGCGCTCGCCGACGCAGCCGGCCAGGTTGCCGCGGCCGGCGACCTGCGCACCGCCCTGGCCGTGCTAGCCGACGCCGCCGCGGCCGCCACCGACGCCGACCTCGCCGTTCTGCGTGTCCTCGACGACGGCGGGGAGCTCGTGGCCCGCGCCGTCGCGCCCGAAGCCTCAGCCGTCGCAGCGGAGACGGCCGGCACACGAACCTCCTCCGACCGGATCGCGGACGGACTGCCCTCCGAGGCGGTCGCGCAGGCCGTGGAGGCCGTTGCCGCCGGCGGCGTGCTCGTCGAGGCCGCCCGCGCGGGCGGGCGGCTCGTCGGCTCGCTCGAGCTCGTTCGCGCTCAGCCGTTCGGCGAGACGGAGCGCGCGGTCGCGCAGCTCGTCGCCGCGCAGCTGGCGCTCGCGGTACGCACGCTGTCGCCGGGTGCGCACGCAGCCGTCCTCGCGCGCCGCGCGGTGTGGCTCGACCTGGCAGGCGAAGCGCTCGCCGCGGGCGTCGATCCGCTGCGGGCTGCGCAGCAGGCGGTTCGCATCGCCGTCGACGCGACCGGTGCGCGCGGCGGCGTGATGTGGCGCCTGGGGCCGGACGGGAGCGTCGGGCGGCTCACCATGCACGGGGACGTCGACGCGGCGCTGCCGCGCGCGTGGGCGATCGTCCAGGAGTCGCTCGAGGCGTGGCGGCCGGCCGCGGTCGACCACGAGCCCGACTTGCCGCCCGCGCTCGCGCGCGTGGCGACGCTCACGCTCGGCCAGCCCCCGTTCGCCGCCCTGCAGCTCTTCTACGGCGAAGAGTCCGCGCCGACGGAGTCCGAGCTGCCGGCGCTCGCTGCGTTCGCGGCCCGCGCGGCGCACGCGCTGCGGTCGGGGGAACGGGCGGAAGGCGTGGAGATGGAGCTCGACCGCACCCGCGCACTGCTCGACGTGGTCAGCGAGGCGATCTCGAGACTGTCGCTCGCGCACACGCTGGAGACGGCGGTCGAGCGAATCGCCGTCCTGTTGCAGGTCGACCAGCTCGGCGTGTACCTCCGCGACGGAGGCCGGCTCTTCGCGGCTGCGGGCCGCGGCGTCGCGGGCGGCCACGACGAGATCGCCGAGCGGCTGTCCGACGCGCTGCACGGACCGCTGCGCGCACGTGCGTCGGTGCACGCGCACGTCGCCGGGCCGGAGCCGGCGCTGGCGGCCGTGCGGGCCGCGCTCGAGGCGGCCGCGCAGCGCTCCGCGGTCGCGGTGCCGCTGCGCGCGCGGGAGGAGTCGATCGGGCTGCTGATCGCGTATCCGGGCGACCGCACGCTCGGTGAGAACGATCTGACGCTGTTGACCGCGCTTGCGGCGCAGCTCGCGGTCGCGGTGCAGAACGCGCGGCTGCACGAGCGCGCCACGGAGCTCGGGACGCAGCTGTACGAAGTCCTCGATGCCGAGCGGCAGGCCTCGCGACAGGTGGCGGCGCTCTACGAGATCTCGCGGTCGTTCGCGCAGACGCTCTCGCTCGATTCGACGCTCACCGCGGTCACCGAGACGCTCGTCAACGAGTTTCGGGTCGACGCCGCCGTCATCCGGGTCCCGGACGAGCGCGGTGATCAGTTCGTCCCGCGGGCCGTGCACGTCGCCGAGACGCGTCTCACCGACGCGGTGCGCACGATCCTCGAGCGGCCGCAGCCGCGTCCGCCGCGGACGTACGGGCCTGTGCTCCTCGACACCGAGGCGGTGACGCGGCTCGGCGGCGCGCATGCGCTGCTGCGTCCGTTCCTCGAGGCCGGCTCGACGGCAGCGCTGATCCCGATCGCGACGAGCGCGGAGCTGCTCGCAGAGCTCACGATCGTGTCGCTCGATCCGGCCGAGCCGATCACGCACGAGACACTCGCGACCGCGCGCACGATCGCGCAGCAGGCCGCACTCGCAATCGACAACGCACGTCTGTACCAGCAGCAGAAGCAGTTCGCCGAGACGATGCAGCAGTCTCTGCTGCCGCGCGAACGGCCGGATATCGCCGGCCTCGACGTGGGGAGGGTGTACGAGTCGGCCGCGCAGGTCGACGTGGGCGGTGACGTCTACGACTTCCTCGAGCTGCCCGACGGCCGCCTCGCCGTCGTCCTCGGCGACGTGACCGGGCACGGCATCGACGCGACCGCCGACATGGCGATGGCGAAGTTCGTCTTTCGCTCGCTCGCGCGCGAGCATCCCGAGCCGTCCGACTTCCTCGCGCATGCGAACGACGTCGTCGTCGACGAGATCGCGGTCGGCAAGTTCATCACGATGGCCTATGTCACCGTCGACCCGGTAGGGGCGGTGACCTGTGCGAGCGCGGGCCATCCCGAACCGCGCCTCGTGTACCCCGACGGCCGCGTCGAGCCGGTCGTGTGCGGTGGGCTCGCGCTCGGCATCGACGCGCCGCAGCGGTACGAGCAGGTGTCCGCCGAGCTGCCGCCGGGTGCCGCCGTCGTGCTCTACACCGACGGTGTGATCGAGTCGCGCCGCGAACGTGAGCTGTTCGGAGGCGCGCGGCTCGACGAGGTGCTCGCGGCGAACGCGGCTCGGCCCGCGCAGGAGCTGGCGGACGCGGTGCTGCTCGCCTGTCGCGCCTTCGCCGGCGGCGACCTCCCCGACGACTGCGCGATCGTCGTCATCCGCCGCGTCCCGTGAAGATCGAACGCAGCGAAGGGCGCCCGCTCGTCGTGGGCCATCGCGGCGCGAGCGCGGTGGCGCCCGAGAACTCGCTCGCCGCGCTCGCCGCCGCCGTCGACGCGGGGGCGCAGCTGGTCGAGTTCGACATCTCGCCGGGCCTCGTGGTCGCCCACGACTCCGGCTCGGCGGGCCCGAGCCTCGACGAGGCCCTCGACCTGCTCGGCGAGCTGGACGTCGGCCTGCACCTCGACCTGAAGCAGGCGGGCTACGAGCAGGCGGTGCTCGAGGCGGTCGACCGGCGCGGTCTGCGGCCGCGCGTGCTGGTGTCGACCGCGCTGTACCCCGTCGCAAGGCGTGTGCGCGCGCTCGCACCGGACCTGCCGGTCGCGATCGGCTATCCGCATGACCGGCACGGAGTGTCCCGGTTCCAGTGGCCTGCCTCCCTCACGCGCGCCGGGGCGGCCGCGCTGCGGGCCGCCATGCCGGCGCGGATCCCCCTCCTGCTGCGGCAGACGCAGGCGAACGTGCTGTCGCTGCACCACACGCTGTGCTCCGAGGCGGCGGTCGCCGTCGCCCACCGAGCGGGCGTCCCGGTGCTCGTCTGGACGGTCAACGACCCCTCGGAAGCCCGCCGTTTTGCGGCCTTCGGCGTGGAGGGAATCGTCACCGACGACCCCAAAACGGTGCTGGCTACACTGCTCGGGCCGTGAAGCGCCTGCTCGCAGCACTGTTCTTCGTGCTCGGCTTCGCGGCCGCCGGTGTGTTCTCGGGGGCCGTGATCGCCGACGTCACCACGACGACGCCGACGACGACCGTCGCGACGACGACGGCCGCCACGACGACGACGGCCACGACCACCACCACGAGCACGCCGGCGAGCGGGAACATCGTCCCGACGGGCGTGCGGGTCGCGGGCGTGCACCTCGGCGGCCTGGCGGTGCCCGAGGCCGTCTCGGCGGTGCAGGACGCCTTCGGCAAGGAGCTCCCGGTCGTCGTCGACCGCACGCGGCTGCTGCTCGACCCGACGAAGGTCGCCACCGCCTACGCGGCGACCGCCGTCGCGCGCGCCCGCATCGCGACCCCCGGCACGAACGTGAAGCTCGTGGTCGCCGTGCACCGCCCGGCTCTGAACGCGTGGGTGGCGGCGGTGAAGAAGCGCTTCGCGCATCCGGCGCAGGACGCGTCGCTGACGTTCAAGAACGCCAGGCCGGTCGTCAAGCCGGCGGTCGACGGGCGCACCCTCGACGCGAAGAAGCTGACGGCGCGCGTGATCGCTGCCCTCGCGTCGAACTCGCGCCTGCCGGTTCGGATCGCGACCGGCGCGACCGCGCCCACGGTGCCGACGTCGACGTACGACGCCGTGATCGTCGTCAACCGCGAGCAGAACCGGCTGTACCTCTTCGACGAATCGAAGCTCGTGCGCACCTTCGCGGTCGCGACCGGGCAGTCCATCTACCCGACCCCGAAGGGCACGTGGCACATCGTGGTCAAGGAGATGAACCCGTGGTGGTACCCGCCGACCTACGACTCGTGGGCGAAGGGCCTGAAGCCCGTCCCGCCCGGGCCCGACAACCCGCTCGGCACGCGCTGGATGGGCCTGAACGCGCCCGGTGTCGGCATCCACGGCACCGACGAGCCGGCCTCGATCGGCTACAGCGAGTCGCACGGGTGCGTCCGCATGCAGGTTCCCGACGCCGAGTGGCTGTTCGACCACGTCCAGGTCGGCACGACCGTCTACATCGTCTGATGCGCATCGTCCGAGCCGCCAGCGTCGTGTTGGTGGTCGGGCTGCTCGGGCTGCTCGTGTGGGACGTCGCGCACGGAGGCGGCGGCGGCATCGCCGCGAAGGTCGACAAGGGCGAGTCCGTCAAGGCCCCGAACGTCTCGCTGCCCTGGCTCGGGCGGAAGGGCGACTTCAGCCTCGCCGCCTACCGCGGCAAGGTCGTCGTGCTCAACTTCTGGGCGTCCTGGTGCGTCGACTGCAAGCTCGAGGCGAAGACGCTCCACGACGAGGCGGCGCGCTGGAAGGGCAAGGACGTCGTCTTCGTCGGCGTCGACAGCACGGACTCCGACTCGGCCGCGTCGCGGTACATCAAGCGCTATGGGATGAACTATCCGGTCGTGCGCGACGTGAACGGTGACCTGGGCACGAAGTTCGGCGTAACGGGCTTCCCGGAGACGTTCATCGTCGACAAGCAGGGCGACATCGTGCCGCCGCACGTGGACGGCCCGATCGTCTCCGCAGCCGACTTCTCGCCGGCGAAGCTCCAGCAGACGCTCACCAGGCTCGCCTCGTGATGCGGCTCGCCCGCATCGTCGCCGCCGGCTGCGTGCTCGCGCTCGCGGGCGTGCTCGCCTGGCGGCTCACGCACCAGCCGAAGACGATCACGAAGGCGGTCTCGAAGAACCGGATCGTCCCGGCGCCGAACTTCACCCTGCCCCGCCTCGACACGAAGGGGAAGCTGACGCTCGCCTCGCTGCGCGGCAAGGCGGTCGTCCTCAACTTCTGGCAGTCCGACTGCCAGCCGTGCAAGCAGGAGATGCCGCGGCTCGAGGCCGGCTCGAAGCGTTGGGCGGGCAAGAACGTGGTGATCGTCGGCGTCGACATGCTCGACACGCGCGGGGCGGGAGAGGCGTTCCGACGGCGTTACGGCGCCACCTACCCGATGGTCTTCGACGAGCTCGGCGACACCGTGCAGCCCTACAACGTCTACAACACGCCCGAGACCTTCTTCGTCGACCGGCGCGGCCGGATCGTGCGGCACGTGCTCGGGCCTGTCTCGACGAAGGTGCTGGACGCCTACATCCAGACTGCGCTGGCGACGTGAGGCGCGTCGCACTTCTCGTGCTCGCGACGCTCCTGCTCGCGGGCTGCGGCACGGCCTCGAACAAGCGTCCGAACGCGGAGGAGATCGAGACCGAGCTCGTCTGCCCGGTCTGCCACGAGACGTTGGACGAGTCGTCGGCGCCGGTCGCGCAGCAGATGAAGCAGGCGATCCGGAAGAAGATCGCCGCCGGGTGGACGAAGAAGCAGATCCTCGACTACATGGTCGCGAACTACGGCCCACGCGTCCTCTCCGAGCCGTCGCGCCACGGCTTCGACCTGCTCGCGTGGGTGCTGCCGATCGGCGCTGCGCTGTTGGGCTTTGCCGCTCTTGCCGCGGGCGCCCTCTACTGGTCGCGCCGCCCGCCGCCGCGTGAGCCACCGCAGCCGGCCGGGATCGACGACGAGATGGAGCTGCGAATCGACCAGGAGCTTGCGGGCTTCGATGGCTGAGAAGCTCCCCGTCGCGTTCCTCGCCGGGCTGTTCTCGGTCATCACTCCGTGCGTGCTGCCGCTCGTGCCGGGCTACCTGTCCGCCGTGTCCGCGGTCGAGGTCGACCGGCTCGGCGAGCGCGGAGTGGGCCGCCGTGTCGTCGCCGCGAGCATCCCGTTCGTCTTCGGCTTCACGGTCGTGTTCGTCGTGCTCGGCGCCGCCGCCGCGGCGGTCGGCAGCCGCGTCAGCTCGCGCTCGCAGGTCGAGATCGCCGGCTTCGTGCTCGTCGTGATCGGCCTCGCGTTCATCGGCCTCCTGCCGTGGCCCGAGCGCGCGGTTGCACCAGGCCTCCTGCAGCGGGCGCGCGGCACCGGCTCGCGCGCGCTCCTGGGCGGCGCGTTCGCCGTCTGCGCAGCGCCGTGCATCGGCACCGTGCTCGCGTCGATCCTCGTCCTCGCATCGTCGAGCGGAACGCTCATCCGCGGCGTCGTCCTGCTCGTCGCCTACTCGCTCGGCCTGGCCGCGGCGTTCGTCGCAGCCGGCATCGCGTTCGCTCACGCGATGCGTGCGTTCCGGTTCGTCCGCGACCACTACGGGATCGTCCGCGGCGTCTCAGGGGCGACCCTCGTCGCGCTCGGCCTGCTGCTCTTCTTCAACCGCGACTGGTGGCTGCGCGTCGCGCTCGACCAGGTGTTCACGCGGATCGGCCTCGGCTCGCTCTAAGACCGCCAGAAGTAGCGCAACGTCGAGCCCGCGATGCGCCGGCGCGAACGCGGCCAGCCGGCGCAGCGCCTTGACGCGCTGGCGCTCGGCCGCGACGGGGCGTCCGCGCCCGCGCTGGTAGGCCGACACCACGACGTGGACGAGCCCTTGGAAGAAGTCGCGCTCCTCGGCGGCGCACGCGCGCCACGCCTCCTCGAACGCCTCGTGCGCCTCGAAGAACGCGCCGCTGCGGGCGAGCTCGAGCCCGTGTTTGTACGCCGCGGCGACGCTGCTAGATTCGGCGGCAGGCATGGCGACGATCCTGTTGTGTGGGGTCGACCTCTTCGTCCGGGGAAAGCTCGAGGCGTTGCTCCCCGGCCATCGGTTCACGACCACGGACGGCGTCGAGCCGCCGGATCTGGTCATCGCCGACGTCGCGCGCGTCGATCCGAACGACGTCGCGGACAGCTTTCCCGACGTCCCGATCCTCGGCTACACGAACCACACCGACACCGCCGGATTGCAGCGCGCGCACGCCGCCGGGTTCGACCAGGTGGTCGCGAAATCGGCGCTGTTCGAGCGCGGGAAGGAACTGATCGACGGTCTGATCGCGTCGCTAGAGTAGGCGCCCGTGACCTACATCATCGCTGAGCCATGCATCGACATCAAAGACCGCTCGTGCGTCGACGTCTGCCCCGTCGACTGCATCCACGAGGCGGGACGCATCCTCGTCATCGACCCCGAGGAGTGCATCGACTGCGGGGCGTGCGAACCGGAGTGCCCGGTCGAGGCGATCTTCCCCGAGGACGCGCTGCCCGAGAAGTGGGAGCCGTTCGTGCGCATCAACTACGCGTACGGCGAAGGGATGGCGGTCGTCGATCCGCTCGTCGATGCGTACGCGACCGAGCACAACGTCCAGAACGAACCGATCGAGTAGAAGGAGTCGGCGCGTCCGCGTCGCACCCGTTGTGCATGCAAAGGCGCGTGCGTTTTCCTTTCCAGCAACGTGCGGCAGAAGTCATGCTGTCCGCATTGCACGTTAGAAAGCAACGTGGTAGGGAATCGTGCACGCGCAATCCGACTCAGGAGGTCACTACATGACCCAAGAGGATTGGAGCGGGACCGGCGAGACGGAACAGACGTCGAGCGCCGGCTCGTGGAGCGAACCGACTGCTGAGACAGCAGCGGACGACTCGTGGGGCGAGTCCGCCATCGGCGAGACCGAAGAGCGCACCATCGCCGTTCCGGCGGCGACGCGTTCGACCTCGAGGTCGTCACGCTCCAGTTCCCGCTCAGGGTCGACTCGCAAGAAGTCCTCGGCGAAGAAGTCGACGGCCAAGAAGTCGACGGCCAAGAAGTCGACCGCCAAGAAGGCGGGGACGAAGAAGAAGTCGGCCGCGAAGAAGAAGACCGCGGCCCGCAAGACCACCGCCCGCAAGGCCGGGGCGAAGAAGACGACTGCGCGTAAGTCGACCGCGAAGCGGAAGACGACCGCGAAGCGCTCGACCGCAAAGCGGAAGACCACCGCCAAGCGCTCGACCGCGAAGCGCAAGACGACCGCCAAGCGCAAGTCCACCGCCAAGCGGAAGACGACTGCAAAGAAGTCGACCGCGAAGCGCAAGACGACCGCGAAGCGCAAGTCGACCGCCAAGCGCTCGACCGCCAAGCGTTCGACGGCGAAGAAGTCGACCGCAAAGCGCAAGTCGAGTGGACGCAAGACCGCCACGCGGTCTCGCACCGCTCGTCGCTCCTCCAGGTAGTCCCGTGTGACACCGGGCTCCGCCGATTCGCGCGGAGCCCGGCGTCGCGGGATGCGTTTCGGCACGCCGGGGACGGTAGATAACGTGTTCGGCAGTGCAGCCTTTGACGCTCGATCACGTTGCGTTCTGGGTCGCAGAACGCGAGCCGATCGCCGCATTCTGCGAGCGCCATCTCGGCATGCACGCGATCGCCCAGGAGTCGAACTTCACCCTGATGGGGTCGAACGCGCGCCGGGGCAAGCTGACGCTCTTCGATGCGGAAGGCCCGCGCGACCGGGGCCCGCTCAAGCACGTCGGGCTCCGCGTCAGCAGCCTCGAGACGGCACGGGCCGCGCTTCCCGCGGGCACGCCCGATGTCTTCGACATCGGCGAAGGGATCTTCGTGACGCTCGTCGAGGCGCCGACGGACGTCGAGTACGACCTCGACCACGTCGCGCTCTGGACGGCCGCCCCCGAGGTGACGGCAAAGGAGTACGAGCGGTACGGATTCGCGCCGGCCGACCCGAAGCGCGTCGAGGTCGGCGGCGCGTACGTCGAGTTCCACGAGGGCGATCCCGGCGCGTCCGACAAGCCGCTTCTCAATCACCTGGCCGTGCTCGTCGACTCCGCTGACGAGGTGATCGCCGACGCCAAGCATCTGGCGATCGAGGTCGAGTCGGTCGTCGACGCCGCGAACACGTACGCGGCGTTCCTCTGGGGCCCGGATCGCGTCCGCATCGAGTACGTCGAGCACAAGCCCACGTTCAGCCTGACGTGATCTCGGTCGCCGGGGCCGGGATGGCCGGTCTCGTCGCCTCGGCGCGTCTCCGCGAGCTCGGCGTGGACGTCACCGTGCGCGAGAAGGGGACGCGTCTCGGCGGCTCGATGCTGCTCTCGTCGTGCGTCGTCTGGCGCCACCGCGACTTCGACGACTTCCGAGCGGAGTGTCCGGACGGCGACGAGCGCCTGCAGCGGCTCGTCTGGGAGCGCCTCGACGACGCGATCGCGTGGCTCGTCTCCCGCGGCGCACCCGTCGTCTGGGAGGAGACGGGGAACCCGCGCACGATCGGCAAGCGTTTCGAGCCGCGCGGGCTCGTCGCCGCGCTCGCCGGCGACGTCGAGCTCGGCGCCGACGGCCGCTGCGACGGGCCGCTCATCCTCGCCACCGGTGGCTTCGCGGCCTCCCGGGAGCTGGTGGCGCGCCACGTCGCGCCCGCAGCGCCCCTGCGGCTGCGCGCGAGCCGCTGGTCGGAAGGCGACGGCCTCACACTCGCCCTGGAGCGCGGTGCGGCCCTCACGGGCGGCATGGGGGAGTTCTACGGCCGCAACATGCCCGACGCGCCCTGGGACGAGCAGGACTTCGTGGCGATCTCGCAGCTGTACGGGCGGTTCGCGCGCGTCTTCGACGAGGACGGCGTCGAGTTCTTCGCCGCCTCGGACGTCTCGTGGTCGGAGACCAACGTCGTGCAGGCGACGGCGCACCGCCCCGGCGCCAAGGCGTACTACCTGCTCGACGAAGCGGCCTTGCAGGAGCGCGTGCGCGACCGCACGGTCGGCGAGATGGTCGAGAGCGCACCTGCCGAGGCCCGTGTCCCGCTCGGCGAGCTGCCGTTCGAGCCGCCTGCCGGCACGGTCGCGGCTGTTCGCGTCGTCGCGTCGATCACGCACACGATCGGCGGCGTGCGTGTCGACGAGCGGGCGCGTGTCCTGCGGGCGGACGGCTCCGCGCTCGACGGCCTCTGGGCCGCGGGCGTCGATGCGGGCGGCGTCTCGACCGGCGGCTACGCGAGCGGGCTCGCGCAGGCGCTCGTGCTCGGGTTGGTCGCGGCGGAAGACGCGGCGCGAAACGCCGGAACTTAGTTCGCCGAAGGCGAACTAAGTTCCCGAGCTACTTCCCGGCCGTGAAGACGCAGGTGCGGTCGTCGCCGGGGAGGGGCGAGGCGCCGATCTTGTTCACGATCAGCGTCTGCTCGCCCTCTTCGAGCTCGTCGCCGATTTGCGGCGGCTCGCCGTCGAGCTCGCGCAGCGTGTAGCCGGCCGGCGACCAGACGAAGAGCAGATAGCCGTTTCCGTCCGTCATCGGGCGGCAGCTTACCGCCGGGTGGCGTACGACGGCAGCACCACGACGACCTTCGTGCCCGCCTCGTCGGACTCGACGCGGATCGTCCCGTGCAGCTGCTTGACGCGCTCCTCGACCGCCTCGAACGACCGGCGGCGCCGCTCGGGCTCGGCGTCGTCGGCGACGCACGTCTCGAGGCCGCCGTCGTCGGTGACGCGCATCGTCACGGTGATGCGCGTCGGCGGGCCGCGGCGGATCGCCTGATCGAGCAGCTCGCGGATGATCGTGTAGATCGCCACCTGCGCGGTCTCGCCGACACGCTCGGCGTCCTCGATGTCGAGGTCGATCCGAATCTGGTTGGTGGTGCCGATCTGCTCGGCGAGCGCGCTCAGCGCGGGCCCGAAGCCCTGGTCGCGCAGCACGACCGGCTCGAGCGCGAACGAGAGGTCGCGCAGCTCGCGGATCGTCGCCCGGTGCCGGTCGAGGGCGGTGCCGAGCACGCTGAGGGCGTCGTCGAGCTTGCCCGTCTCGATCGAGTGGATCGCCGCGTCGAGCATCAGGGCGATGCCGGAAAGGTTCTGAACGGGGCCGTCGTGCAGGAACAGCGCGATGCGCCGCCGCTCGTCCTGCTCGGCCGCGATCAGCCGGTCGAGGGCGTCATCGGTCAATCGATGATGGCTTCGCGGAGCGCGATCGCGACGGCGTGCGTGCGCGTGTCGGCTTCGAGCTTCGTGAGGATGTGCCGCACGTGGCTCTTGACCGTCTCCTGCGAGATGAACAGTCGCTGGGCGACGTCGGCGTTCGACATGCCGTCGGCGAGCAGCTGCAGGATCTCGCGCTCGCGCGAGGTCAGCATGTCCGTCTGGTCCTTACCGGCGAGGAATGCCGGCATCAGCGCAGGATCGACGTAGCCCTCGCCCTGTGCGACCTTCTCGATGGCGCGGACGAGCGTCTGGTGCGGCGCCTCCTTGAGGATGTAGCCCTTCGCGCCGCTCTCGAGGCCGCGACCGAGCAACGACCGCTCGGAGTACGCGGTGAAGATCAGCACCTTCGACTCGGGCACCCGGTCGGTGAGGAGCTTCGTCGCCTCGAGCCCGTCCATGCCGGGCATGCGCACGTCCATGATCACGACGTCCGGCTTCCGCCGCTCGGCGAGCTCGACCGCCGAAGCGCCGTCGGCCGCCTCACCGACGACTCTGATGTGCGGCGCGCGCGAGAGCGAAAGCCGCAGGCCTTCGCGCACGACTTCGTGGTCGTCGACGATCAGCGTTGTGATCTCGTCTGCCATCAGTTTCCATCCTATGTGGAAAGCAGGGAAAGTTGTTCGTCGCGCTCCCGGGGCCGCAGCTTGAGGCGGCGCCGGTCGCGGATGCCGTGTTCTTTCGCCAGCCGTCGTACCTCGTCCTTTGCGGGACGCATCTCGGCGGCCTGCAGGTAGCCGCTCCGGCGGTAGAGCCGCTCGTAGTCGGGCAGAAGCTCGGGCCAGTCGCGGGCGAGGCACGAGAGGAAGTGCTCCCGCGTCCCGGGCTGCAGGTGGAGGAGGTTCGCCCAGATCGCGCACGCGCCGGCCTCGCGCGCCGCGACGACGACCCGCTCGATCGAGCTTCGGTGATCCGAGAGGCCGGGGAGGAGCGGCGCCATGCCGACCGACGCGCGGACGCCGGCGTCGACGAGCGTGCGCAGCGCACGCAGGCGCTGGCGGGGTGGGGCCGTCCCGGGCTCGGTCGTCCGCCACACGTCGTCGTCGATCGTCGGCACCGAGAAGGTGACCGACACGTCGGCGCGGCGCGATCCTTCCGCGAGCAGCTCGACGTCGCGGACGATCATCGGCCCGCGGGTGATGATCGAGAACGGGTTCGACGCGCGGACGAGCGCGTCGAGGCACGCGCGCGTGAGCTTGTAGCGGCCCTCCGCCGGCTGGTACGGGTCGGTCGCGGCGCCGATCACGACGCCGGCGTTCTGCCATGACCGCCGCGCGAGCTCGGCCCGCAGCACCTCGGCGATGTTGATCTTCACGCGGATCGACGTTCCGTAGCGCTCGTCCGACGGGCGCTCTGCCCGCCGCTCGAACGCCCGCACGTAACAGAACGTGCAACGGTGGACGCAGCCCATGTAGGGGTTGAGCGACCACTCGAAGGGCATGCCCTTGACGCGGTTCAGCGCGACCTTGCACGGCTCCTCGCGGTACTCGACCCGCATCCGGCCATGATAGAACATACGTTCGCTCCGTCCACCCCGAAGCTATACTCCGCCCACTGATTCGCGTGGACGACGATCTGCCGCCAAGTACCCGCGCGTGAACCTCTTCCTGGAGCTCCTGGCCCTCGTAGGGCTGATCCTGCTGAACGCGTTCTTCGTGGCGGCCGAGTACGGCCTCGTCACCTCGCGACGCACACGGATCATGGAGCTGGAGCACGAGGGCAACCGGCGCGCCCGGGCGGTGCTGCGAATCACCGCCGACCCGCCGCGCTTCATCGCGGCGATGCAGCTCGGCGTGACCATCTCGAGCCTCGCGATCGGCGCCCTCGGCGAGCAGGTGCTCGCCCACCGCTTCGACACGGTCATGGCGTCGTTCCTGGCGGTGATCCTCGCGCTGCTGATCGTCACCTACTTCGAGGTGATCGTCGGCGAGCTCGTCCCGAAGGGGATCGCGCTCGGTCACCCGGAGCGGATGGCGCTGCTCGTCTCGACGCCCGTGCGCTGGTTCTTCATCGTCTTCCGGCCGCTGATCTGGCTGCTGCAGCGCTCGACCGAGCTGATCCTGGGCTGGCTCGGCCAGGAGCCGCCCGGTGCCGAGCACGAGGCGCACTCGGAGGCGGAGCTGCGCATGCTCCTCTCGAGCTCGGCCGAGCAGGGCGAGATCGAGCACGAGGAGCAGGAGATGCTCTACAAGGTCTTCGACTTCGCCGACAAGGAGGTCGCGGACGTGATGGTGCCGAGGCCCGAGGTGGTGGCGATCTCGATCGCACTCCCGGCCGAGGAGGCGCTCAAAGCGGTGCTCGACTCGCCGTACACGCGCTACCCCGTCTACCGCGAGTCGCTCGACAACATCGTCGGCGTGCTCCACATCCGTGACCTGATCGAGGCGATGCACGACGACGGCATCGCCTCCGTCGACGTCGAGACGCTCGTGCGCGCGGCCTACATGGTCCCGGAGACGAAGGATCTCGGCGCGCTGCTGACCGAGTTCCGGCGCACGAACCAGCACCTGGCGATCGTCATCGACGAATACGGCTCGATGGAGGGGATCGTGACGCTCGAGGATCTGCTCGAGGAGATCGTCGGCGAGATCGAGGACGAGTTCGACCTGCCCGACGAGACCGTCGAGCGCGTCGACGACAACACCATCCGCATCGACGGCACCTTCCCGATCGACGACTTCAACGAGCAGTTCCAGTCCGACCTGGCCGACGAGGACTACCACACGGTTGCCGGCTTCGTCTTCGGCCTGCTGGGGCGTGCCGCGGAGCCGGGCGACGAGGTGACGCACGACAACGTCACGTTCCGCGTCGACTCGGTCGAAGGCCAGCGCATCGACCGCCTCATGGTCACGTTCGCGCCGCGGCCGAGGCACCGCGACGCGCAGGACGACGAACCGATGGGAGGGCTGTAAATTGGTTCGCGTGGAACCGCTCGCGCAGCTCCGCGCCGTCGTCGCCGCGAACCCGCCCGACCCGGCGCTCGCCGGATACCTCGAGAAGGTGCGCACGCGCGCGTATGCGATCACGGACCGCGAGGTGCAGGCGCTGAAGGACGCGGGAGTGCCGGAGGACACGATCTTCGAGCAAACGGTCGCGGCCGCCATCTCCGAGGGGCTGCGCCGTCTCGACGCGGCGGGGCGGGTGATCGTCTGATCCGGCTGCAGGTCCTGCAGGGCGACCACGCACCGCCCGAGGCGCTCGGCGTCATCAAGACGCTCCTCTACCGGCCCGAGCTGTTCGGGGGCCCGTTCTCGGACGAGCTGCACGAGGCGCTGCGCGGGCCGTCGGAGTGGAGCCCGGGCGAGCGTGAGCTGATCGCCGGCTACGCCTCGCACCTCAACCAGTGTCTGTTCTGAGCGGGCTGCCACGGCGCGGTCGCGTCGTACGCGCTCGGTGAGGATGTCTGGCAGGCGGTCGTCGAGGACTACCGCACCGCGCCGATCTCGGAGGAGCTCCGTGCGGCCCTTGCCTTCGTCGAGAAGCAGACGCTTCGGCCGGACGAGCTGACGTCCGCCGATGCCGAGGCGGCGTTCGCCGCCGGTGTCTCGAAGCAGGCGCTCCGGGACGCGGCGCGCGTCTCGGGGCTCTTCAACATGATCGTGCGCCTCGCCGACGCGTTCGGCTGGGACGTTCCGCCGTGGGAGCGGATGATGCACCGGGCGCCGTTGATGCTCGACGGCGGCTACCGCATGGACGCCATGCACGCCCGCGCGGGGGAGTAGGGGCGAAACCCCGGAACTTAGTTCGGCTTCGCCGAACTAAGTTCCAGAGTTGCCGAGCGGCCGCAGCGCTGGATACAGCTCGCGGAAGCGTGCGTACGCGTCTGCGTAGTCCCACTCGGGCTCGACCGTCGTCCGCACACGCACGCACCGCTCGACGGCCTCCTGCGCGCTCGAGAACACGCCTGTGTGCACGCCTGCCAGGAGCGCTGCGCCGAACGCGGAGCCCTCGTCGGACTCCATCCGCTCGAGCGGCAGCCCGAGCACCGACGCGACGATGCGCAGCCAGAGCTCGCTGCGCGCGCCGCCGCCGGAGACGCGGCCCGCTTCGGGTTGCGCTCCGAGCTCGCGGAGCAGCTCGAGCGAGTCGCGCAGGCCGAAGGCGACGCCTTCGAGCATCGCGCGCCACAGCGCGCCGCGATCGTGGCGGAGCGAGAGCCCGGTGAACGCGCCGCGCGCGTCGGGATCGGGGTACGGCGTCCGCTCGCCGGCGAGGTACGGCGCGAAGAGCAGCCCCTCGACACCCGGCTCCCAGCGCGCCGCCTCGGTCTCGAGCGCGCCCAGGTCGGCGTCCAGCGCCTCGCGCAGCCAGGCGGCCGAGCCGGCCGCGCTGAGCATCACGCCCATCGCATGCCACGTCCCCGGCACCGCGTGGCAGAAGACGTGCACGCGTGCCTCGACGTCGGGCGCGTACGCAGGCAGCACCGCGAAGACGACGCCCGACGTGCCGAGCACCACCGAGACGCGTCCGGGCGAGGCGATGCCCACGCCGAGCGCTGCCGCAGCCTGGTCGCCCGCACCGGCGATCTCCGTCGATTCGTAGGCCGGCGGGAGCCACTCGAGCGGGATCTCGAGCGCAGCGCACACCTCATCCGACCAGCGGCGACCCGCCACGTCGAAGAGCAGCGTTCCGGACGCGTCGGCGGCGTCGATCGCACGCTCTCCGGTCAGCCGGAACCGCACGTAGTCCTTCGGCAGCAGGATGTGGCGGATCTGCGCGTAGACGTCCGGCTCGTGGCGGCGCAGCCAGAGAAGCTTCGGGGCGGTGAAGCCGGTGAGCGCGCGGTTGCCGGTCAGCTCGATCAGGCGCGCGAGGCCGACGCGCTCCTCGATCTCGGCGCACTCCGCGCCGGTGCGCTGGTCGTTCCAGAGGATCGCGGGACGCAGCACCTCGCCGGCCTCGCCGAGGCAGACGAGCCCGTGCATCTGCCCGGAGAAGCCGACCGGCCCTTCCGGGAGCGCGGCCAGCACCGCCTGCGCGGCGCGCCACCAGTCCTCCGGGTCCTGCTCGGCCCAGCCGGGACGGGGGGTCGAGAGCGGATAGCTCTCCTCGGCGACGGCGAGGATCGCGCCGTCCTCCGACAGCGCGATCCCCTTGACGCCGGAGGTCCCGACGTCAAGACCGATGAGTGCGGTCACGCGCCGAGCGCCGCGTACACGAGCTCGTAGGCGCGGACCGCGTCCTTCTCGGATTGCGCCGCACGCAGCTCGTCGCCGTCGAGCTTCTCGGCGATGCCGTCGATGAAGCGCCAGTGCAGCACCGACCGCTTGACGGCGCCGACCGCGTCCTCCGTGTACGGGTAGAGGTCGAAGCCGAGCCGCCGCGGATCGTCGCCGACGCCGTACCCGGCGCGGCGCAGCTCGACTGCGAGCTCGAGTGTCTCCATGAACGCGGTGGCGCCGACCATGTTGTCGTCGTCGAACGTGCCCCAGCCGCTGTTCGCGTGCTGGTGGCCGAGCAGACCCTCAGCGGCCAGGAGCGCCGCGTACTCGGCGAGGTTCTCGCCGTTCATGATCAGGTGCTGCCAGTCCATGTTGACCTGGACGTTCGTGATCCCCTGCGCGCGCAGCGTGTGGATCACGTGCAGGGTCATCCCGAGGTTCCGCATGAAGATCTTCATCGCGGGCTCGGAGTTCTTGTGCTCGAGGAAGAGCGTTGTGCCACTTTCGGCGCACTTGGAGGCGACCTGGCCTACGCCGTCGATGAACCACTTCCACGACTCTGCGTACGGCGTCTGGAACGGGTAGTTGTAACCCTCGACTCCCGGCCAGAGGATCATCTGCGCTCCGAGCTCACCGGCAAACGACGCGGCCGCGAGCGCCTCGTCGAGCGCCGCCTTGCGGGTCGCCGCATCCGGCGCGGTCAGGCCGCCCTTGCCGTAGCGGGGGTTGAGGTGGGTGCCGGTTGCGACGGCGTAGATCCCGTGCCCGTCGAGCGCGTCGCGCACCTCGTCGAGGTTGTCAGGGGAAAGCTCTTGCGGGTAGTGGAACTCGTAGTCGTCCATCAGGTCGCCGAGGCCGGCGACCGCCGTGCGGACCTTCTCCGCGGTGGACGCACCGGCGAGGTCGGGCTTGTATCCGCCCGGATTGAACCTCGTCGCCATTGCGCCAAACGCCCAGATTCCGAGACTCGTCTTCATGCCGCGAGCCTAGCTCACTGCAATTCATGAAGTCACAACTTGACGCGGCAACGAAAATCAGTGAGTTTTTCGGGTTACTGGCCCCCCGTCAGCGACCGAAGGAGATCATCTTGAAGAAGGTTTTCCGTAGGTCGACGGCCCTTGCGCTGAGTGCGCTTGCGGTCGCCGGCCTCGCTGTGTTCGCCGTCTCGAGTGCGACGGCCAGCACGAAGCACAAGACGGCGAGCGTGCAGGTCTGCGTTCTGCTGCCGGACACGAAGTCGTCCGTCCGCTGGGTGCAGTTCGACGCTCCCGACTTCAAGAAGGCGTTCGCGAAGGCAGGCGTTTCGGCCTCCATCAACAACGCGCTGAACGACCCGCTGAAGCAGAAGGCCCAGGCGGAGGCATGCCTGGCGGCCGGTGCGACGGTGGTCATCGAGACGGCGCTCGACAACGGCTCGGCCGCGTCGATCGAGAAGCTCTTCACCTCGAAGGGCGGCTTTGCGATCGACTACGACCGGCAGGTTCTCGGCGGCTCCGCGTCCGACTACGTCACGTTCGACGGTAAGGCCGTCGGCGAGGCGCAGGCGAAGGGCGTCATCGCCGCGATGAAGGCGAACGGCACCTACAAGGGCGGCACGGTTGCCGAGCTGTGGGGCGGCCAGACCGACCAGAACGCGTTCTGGTTCAAGAGCGGGAACGACGCAGTCTTCAACCCGCTCTTCAAGAACGGCACGCTGAAGAAGGGCCCGCAGCAGTTCGTCCCCGACTGGGATGCGAACAACGCGGCGACCATCTTCAACCAGATGCTCGTCAAGACGAACAACAACATCCAGGGCGTCCTGGCGGCGAACGACAACATCGCCGGCGCCGTGGTTGCCGACCTGAAGGCGAAGGGGCTCAAGCCGCTGCCGCTGTCCGGTCAGGATGCGACCCCGACGGGTCTGCAGTACATCCTCGCCGGCTGGCAGACCGGAACGGTCTTCAAGTACGTCCCGCTCGAGACGAACGCTGCAGCTGCTGCCGCGATCGCGCTCGTCCACGGGAAGAAGCCGAAGACGAACACGTTCCGCATGAACGGCAAGAAGAAGGAGCCCACCCAGACCCTTCCGGTCGAGTGGATCACGAAGAAGAACTACACCACGCTCTTCAAGGAAGGCTTCCTGAAGAAGAACGAGGTGTGCATCGGTCAGTACAAGCAGTACTGCAAGTAGGCAAGACGCACTGACGGTGGAGGCGCCCCTGGCGGGCGCCTCCACCATGCTCTACGCGCCCATGGCAGACACTCCACTTCTCGAACTCCGCAACATCACGAAGTCGTACGGCTCCGTGCAGGCGCTCTCCGGCGTCGACTTCGAGTGCAGCGCCGGCGAGGTGATGGCGCTCGTCGGCGACAACGGCGCCGGCAAGTCGACGCTGATCAAGTGCATCGCGGGCACGCACACGGCCGACAGCGGCCAGATCATCTTCGAGGGCCGTGAGGTGCACATCCACGGGCCGAAGGACGCCGCACGGCTCGGAATCGAAGTCGTGTACCAGGATCTCGCCCTCTGCGACAACCTCGACGTCGTCCAGAACATGTACCTCGGGCGCGAGGCGAACAAGTTTCAGATCCTGAACGAGGCTGCGATGGAGCAGCACACGAACGAGACGCTGAAGACGCTCGCGGTGACGACGATCAGCTCGATCCGTCAGACCGTCGCGACCCTCTCCGGCGGTCAGCGCCAGTCGGTCGCGGTCGCGCGCGCAGTCATGTGGAACTCCAAGCTCGTCATCCTCGACGAGCCGACCGCCGCCCTCGGCGTAGCGCAGACCGAGCAGGTGCTCGCGCTCGTGCGCCGCCTCGGCGAGCAAGGGCTCGCGGTCGTCCTGATCTCGCACAACCTCCACGACGTGTTCGAGACCGCGGACCGCATCACGGTGCTGCGTCTCGGCCGCAACGTCGGTGTGTTCGAGCGCCGCTCGACGACGCAGCAAGCGGTCGTCGAGGCGATCACCGCCGGCACGCCCACGAAGGTCTCCGGTATCCCCGCCGCGGTCGAGGAGCTGCCATGACGGTTGCAGACGCCGACGTCGTCGGGCCGGGCGCCGCCCCGCCGAGCGACGAGGAGCAGGTGCGCCCCGGCCTCGCAGGCCTCTGGGATCGCGCCTGGCTGAACCTGCGCACGGGCAACCTCGGCCCGGTTCCGATCATCGTCGGCGAGATCGTCGTGGTCGCCATCTTCACGTTCACGGCGACGAACTTCTTCACCTCGGTCAACTTCGTGAACCTGATCGAGGAGTCGGCCGGCACGGCGATGCTCGCCTACGGCGTCGTCTTCGTGCTGCTCCTGGGCGAGATCGATCTGTCGATCGGCTACCTCGCGGGCATCGGCGCACTGCTCGTCGCGGAGCTCCAGCTGCCCGGGAGCTCGCAGCACATGAACGGCATCTTCGCGATGATCATCGCCGTCATCGTCGTCGCCGCGATCGGCGCCTTCCAGGGGTCGATCGTCGCGTTCGTCGGCGTGCCGTCGTTCGTGGTCACGCTCGCCGGCTTCCTGATCTGGCAGGGCGTGATCCTCAACAAGCTCGAACAGCGCGGCACGATCATCATCGAGGACCGCTGGATCAACTACACCGACCTGTACATCTTCTCGCCGTTCCTCGGCTGGGTGATCGCCGCGTTCTTCACGGTGCTGTATCCGGCGAGCGTCCTCTACAAGACGATCGTCGCGCGCGGCACGCACATCGCGCAGCAGAACTGGCTGGTCATCGGGATCAAGACCGTCGGGATCGCAATCGCGTCCTTCGGGACGGTTGCGATCTGCAACCACGGCAAGATCATCCGCACGCAGGAAGGGCTGCCGCTCGCGCTCGTGATCGTCGTCCTCGCCTTCGTCCTGCTCACGTTCCTCGCGAAGTGGACGACGTTCGGCCGGCACGTCTACGCGGTCGGCGGCAACGCCGAAGCCGCGCGCCGCGCCGGGATCAACGTCCCGCGCATCCGCGTCCTCGTCTTCATGATCTCGGGCGCGACTGCGGCGATGGGCGGCGTCATCTTCGCGGCGCAGGTGAACTCGGTCGCGCTGACGTTCCCGCCGGGCAACTTGCTCCTGAACGCGATCGCGTCGGCGGTCATCGGCGGCGTGTCGCTTTTCGGCGGCCGCGGCGAGGTGCGCGGCGCTCTGCTCGGCGCGCTGCTGATCGGCACGCTGCAGAACGGCCTGAACACGCTGAACATCTCGAACGGCTGGATCTACATCGTCACCGGCCTCGTGCTCCTGTTCGCGGTGACGCTCGACACGTTCGCGGTTCGCCTGCAGGCCCGCTCGGGCCGCTAGGCGCGCGGCGTCTAGAAGACGAACGGCACGAGCATCTTCGTCGAGCGCTCGTACGCCGGATACGCATCCGGGAACTGCGCCGTCAGGAAACGCTCCTCGACGGTCGCGCTGTAGATGAAGTAGATCCCGGCCAGGGCGAAGATCGCCAGGAAGTACCAGCTCAGCGACACCGCGGTGCCGATGCCGGCGGTGAGGATCCCGGAGTAGATCGGATGGCGGACGAGCCGGTACGGGCCGCTCGTCACGAGCTCGGGCTGCAGCTTCTGCGTCATCGGCGTGCCCCAGTTGCGCCCGATGTGCAGGCGCGCCCAGACCGCGAAGCCGAGCCCGAGCGCGAAGAGGACGAGGCCGACGGCTTCGCGAACGGGGTCCGAGTGCAGACCGTGGCCGCGGAACACGCCCAGCCGCACCAGCACGATTGCGATCACGACGATCACCGCCCTGATCCGCAGCTCGCGTGACCAGGGGACGCGTCCGCGCTTCATCGAGAAGGCGGCGGCGATCCAGTAGCCCCAGAAGAGCGCCCAGCCGACAGCGAAGACGAGCCCGACTGCTCTCACTGCTTCGCGAGCGCGAGCTCGCCGACCTTCGTGCCGAGCGCGCGGCCGGCGGCGTCGTCGGCAGGCGTCTCGATCCCGGCGTCGACACCGCTTGCGCTCAGCTTCGCGGCGAGCCCGTCGAACGACCTGTGCTCGAGCTTCGCGAGGACCGTGCTCGCCGCGTACGCGAACGTGCTTCCTTCCGAGACCCAGCCGGGCGAATCGGGCGTCGCCTCCGGCGGGGTCCAGCTCGCGCCGAGGATCCAGCGCCCGCGCGAGCGCACGTAGGTCCTGCCGCCGACGCTCTTCGTCAGGCCCGCGACCAGCGGTAGCTGGTTGTTGAACGCGAGGTAGCGGATCATCGAGATCGGCCGTGGGCTCTGATACCGGCGCTTCGCGTGCCACGCCGACACCGCCGCGTCGTTGAGCGCGCCGTTCAGGGTCACGTACAGCTGCAGCTGCCGCGCGAGATCGCCGGAGGGCTTCGCCAGCTCGTTCCAGACGACCGGCGAGCTCACCGGCTGCGTGCCGTCGGGCTCGGCTGTCGCCCGCAGCACGGCCACGGCGGCATCGATGTACGCAGGACTCGACGGAGCGCTCCACGGCGGCGCAGGCGCGCTCACGCGGCCGGCGTACGTCGCGACCCGGCCCCACTGTGCGTCGCCGAACGTCTGCGCCTGGCGGTGGCCGAGCGAGAGCGGCTGCCAGAACGTCGCGTCGTGCACCGTGCTCACCGCCTGCGACAGGACGAGCGGCGCGTTCTCCGGCGTGTACGACGTGTCGGCGTAGTGCAGCGCCTCGTTCGAGCCGTCGCTGAGGCCCGTTTGGATCGCCTTCGCTGCGATCGCGTTGCCGACCGCGGCGGGCGATCCGCTGCGCGCGTCGTAGTCGGGTGACAAGCAGAGAGCGCGCAGTTTCGTCGTCAGCTCGTCGAACGAGCCGGCCAAGCCCGTGAGGAACGAGGCGCGCCACAGGAGCAGCCGGTAGGCCGCGAAGCTCACGGCGGCGTCGCTCCGCGTCCGCTGCCAGGCGGTCTGCATCGCACGCGAGGCGTCGTACAGGTCGCGTGCCTGCACGGGCTCGTCGGCGGTGCCGACGATGTCGGTCGCGATGGCGTCCCAGTAGTGCGCCAGAGCGGCGCCGTGCACGGCCGGGGTGCAGCCCGAGATCACGGGTGTCGAGACGGCGACGCTCCGCACGGGAACCGTCGCAGGAACAGGGATGTCGAGGATGCGGTTCGCGCGCACGCTCTTGAGGCGCGTCACCGCGCCCCAGGGGTAGCGGACGACGACCGACACGGTCGTTGCGGGGCCTAGCCCGAAGTGGACGCGCGGATCCTCGGACGAGAGGTAGCTGCTGCCCGCCGTCACCGTCCGGGTCTGCGTCGACTGCGCGCTCCGGACCGTCACGACGGCGCCCGGAACGATCCGTGACAGCGACACGTCGAGCCAGTTGCCGCTCGGGCCGGACGGGCGCAGGAAGACGAGCTTGCCGCCTATCGAGTTGATCGCGACCTCCTCGCGGCCGTTGTTGTCGGCGTCCGCGGCGGCGAGGCCGCGGCCGTTCAGCGGCAGCAGCTGCTTCGCGTCGCCGTAGCCGCTCCCGCGCGTCCTGGGTCCCAGCACCCGCACGCTCTCCGCGTCCTTGGCCAGGCTCTTCACCGGCAGCCCGCCCGCCGCGAGCACGAGGTCGGGCCTCCCGGAGTTCGCCAGGTCGACCCACGACACACCCCAGCCGGCGAAGTCGGAGCCGAGCGCCGGGTCGATCTCCGGCCGCGCGCTCTCGAACCGGTCCGACGCCAGCTCGCGGTAGGCGGCCGACGGCTCGCCGCGCGAGTTGGTGACGAGGAGGGTCGACCCGTTCGTCGCGATGCCCATGCCTGCGAACGGATCGGCCACGCCCTGGGCGGCTGCGCGTTCCTCGAAGCGGAACCCCAGCCCGGCCGGGTCGGCCTTCGCGCCGCCGGGCCACGGCACGTTCTCGTAGAGCTCGTTCGGATCCTCGTCGTTCGCGACGTAGAGGTCGGGACGGCCGTCGTGGTTGTAGTCGACGAACTCCGCGCCGAGCCCGTGGCGGAAGTCGGCCGCTTCGATCCCCGCCTGCACGCCGACCTCGCGGAACCGGTCGCCGCCCTCGTTGAGGAACAGCAGGTCGCGCACGCCCTCGAGGTTCGTCGGGAAGCCCGCGAGCGATCCGGGAACGGGCTCGCTTGGGTCGGAGTAGCCCGCCACGAAGATGTCGGGCCGGCTGTCGCCGTTCACGTCCGCGATCGCCGCGCCCGTATACCAGCCCTGCGGCCAGAGCGTCGCCTCGGTGAAGCCGTGGCCGTCGTTCCAGAGGAGCTTCACGCCCTCGGTCGTCGTGACGACGAGGTCGGGCCGTCCGTCGCCGTTCAGGTCGGCGGCCGCGCAGCCGTCGCCCTGCACGGCGAGGTTCGCGTGCGTGGCCGCGCTGACGTTCTGGAAGATGCCGTGGTCGTTCTCGAAGAGCGCGCTCGTCGGCGGCCCGCCGCGCGCCTGCCACTCCGCCGAGTCGGCGCTCGAATACGAGTTGACGACGAACAGGTCCTGCCAGCCGTCGCCGTTGTAGTCGAGCCAGCAGAGGCCTCCGCCCATCATCGACTCGACGTCGTTGGAGACGCCGAAGCGGAAGTCGTCCTGTTGGAAGCCCAGCCCGACGGTGGCGGCGACGTTCGTGAGCGTCGTGTGCGTGAGCGCCGGGCTCTTCGGCACGGCTTGCAGCGGCTTCGGCTGGGTCGCGGTCGCGACGGCCCACGCGCCGCTCTCGGTCTGGCTGAGCTTGAACGTCGCGCTGCCGTACTGCGCGACGGCGGTCGGCGGGTTCTGATCGGTGCCCGGCACGAGGTGAAGCCGCAGCGTCTCGCCCGCCGGCAGCTGCTCGACGGCGAGCAGGTCGTGCGCGATCAGCTCGGCGGTCGGCCGGTCGAGCTGCGTCTGCACGCCGGGTGACGGCAGGATCTCGACCGGCGGCAGCTTTCCGGGCGGGAGTGGGGCGGCGATCGACGACGACGGCCCGCCCGCGAACGCGACGACGCCCGCGTAGATGGCGAGACCGGCGGCGGCGCCCGCGATCCCGAGCCGCTTGCGGTCGACGCGCTCGGGGAGCGACTCGAGGATCGCGCGGCCGACGCAGACGATCGCGAGCGACGAGAGCAGCGCGACCTTCGCAGCGAACTCGGTGCGCGTCGGTGCGATCAACACCGATGCGAGCACGCCGAGGGTCACTGCGTAGACGATGCGGGCGCGAAGCCCTCGCGGTGCCGTCTTCGGGTCGGTGATCATGAAGAAGAAGAAGACGAGCACCTCGGGTGAGGTGACGAGCACCCACCAGAAGGAGAAGCCGTGGATCGGGCCGAGGTGCCAGCGTGCGGTCATCACGTGGCCCGCGAGCGCGAGCCCGCCGATCCCGACCGCGAACGCCGCCCAGAAGCCGAGCGCGACCCGCAGCAGCTTGAGCCGTCTCAGGATCGCGAAGCCGCCCGTCACGATGATGACGAGCGCGAGCGCCATCCACCACGACATCGGCCCCCACCAGAAGTCGAGCGGCTCGACGCGCGTCCGGCCGAGCAGCAGGAACACCGCGACGAGCCCGATGTTCGACGGGTTGAAGATGTGCTCGCCACGCCATTTGATCGCGTACTTGGAGAGCAGCGAGGCGCCGGCGGTGGCGACGTAGATCCACCAGCCGCGGAGGCTCCACCACTCGCCGTGCACGTTGCCCGGCAGGCGGAGCACGAAGGCGACGCCGTTGCCGGTCAGCATCGCGCTCGCCGGCCACATGATCACCTTCTGCGTCCGGAACGTGATCGCGATCTCGAGCACCGCGCACGTGCCCAGGCACAGGAGGATCTGGGCGATCGAGAGGCGGAAGTTGAAGGCCACCTGGCCGAGCACCTGCAGCGAGGTGATCGTCGCGGCGAGGTGGAGCCGCGGGTCCTTCAGCTTCGGGAGGACGACCGGGTACGTCGTCCCACGGATGGCGACGGCGGTCATCCGGCTTCAATCTAGTATCGATCCATGAAACTGGCCAGGGCCCGGGCGATCGTGGACCACGTGGTGGCCAATGCCTCCGGGCCGGTATCCGTCTTCGTCGCCGACGCGCACGGCGAGCTCGTGGCGGCCGCCACGATGGACGGCGCGGCGCCGGACACGCGCCTGAATGCGCAGCGGAAGGCCTACACGGCCGCCCGCAGCGACGCCCGCTCGACGCGCGAGCTCGCGGAGAAGGTGCGCGACGACGCGGTCGAGCGCGCGAGCTTCGATCCGTTCTTCACGTTCTTCCTCGGCGGCGTGGCCGTCTTCGAGGGCGAGGATCGCATCGGCGCCGTCGGCGTCAGCGGGCTGCCCGGCGAGGTCGACGAGCAGCTCGCGCTGGCGGCGATCGGAAACTCGGGAACGTAGTTCAGCGCCTCAGCGAACGATGCTGGGGTCGGTGAAGATGTCCGTCTCGTCGCGGCTGCGCGTCGAGAACTCGGACACGATCGCTCCCTCGTCACCGGCCCGGAACCAGTGGAGCGTGTCGGGCATGATCGTGAACTGCTCGCCGGGGCCGAGGACGATCTCGTCGTGGCCCTCGACGTGCAGGTGCACCGAGCCGGTGCGGCAGCGGAAGGTCTCCTCCTTGCCCGGCTCGCCCGCGACCGGCGGATGGCGGTGCTCGGGGCACGTCTGGCCGGGGAAGAGGACGAGCTCCTTCGCGCACACGCGTTCCGTGTTCACGTAGACGACGAGCTGCAGGCCGATCTCGTCGAGCCGGCCGAGGCCGAAGTCGGCGACCTCGATCTGCTCGCGCTCCTCGCCGGTGAGGACGATGCCCGCCTCGGTGAGCATCGCCGCGGCGCGCTCGCGCGCCTCCGCCTCCGTCACAGCGACACCGGCGCGTTCGTCAGCGCCGACGCGTGCAGCGCCTCGAGGGCGCGCGCCTGGCCGAGCGCGTCCTCTCGTCCGAGCAGCAGCGGCGCGTCGCCGCGGATCGCGTCCGAGACGTTCTCGAGCTCGAGCCGGTACGAGTCCTCCTGGGGAATCTCGATCCGCTCGACCTCGCCGCCCCGGCGCAGCTCGATCACCGGGTTGTTGCAGTGCCACGGATCGTCGAGGAAGAGCGAGCCCTCGCTGCCGATCGCCTCGAGCTCGTCGCGGTTCACCATCGCCGTGCCGCAGTCGAAGGTCGCGATCACGTCGTTCGGGAACCGCATCGTCCCGGTGAAGACCCAGTCCGTGCCGGACGGCCCGTACCAGGCCTCGCCCCACACGCGCTCCGGCTCGCCGGCGAGGAGGCGCGACCCCGAGACGTTGTAACAGCCGACGTCCATCAGCGAGCCGCCCTCGACATCGGTGCGCAGGCGGATGTTGTCCTCGTCGTAGAGGCTGTAGCTGAAGGCGGAGCGAACGAGGCGCAGCTCGCCGATCGCGCCGTCCTCGACCAGCTCGCGCACCTTCTTCGTCTGCGGGTTGTGGCGGTACATGAATGCTTCGCTGAGGTGGCGGCCGGCGCGCTCCGCGGCCGCGAACGCCGCCTCGACGTCGTTCGGATGCCGGGTGAGGGGCTTCTCGCAGAGCACGTGCTTGCCGACCTCGACCGACTTGATCGACCACTCGACGTGCATCGTGTTCGGGAGCGAGATGTACACGGCCTCGATGTCTGGATCCGCGAGCAGCGCCTCGTACGAGCCGTAGGCGCGCGGGATGTCCCACTCGCGCGCGTACGCGTCGGCGCGATCCTGCGTGCGGCTCGCCACTCCGATGAGCTCGACCTTGGGCGACGCCTTTGCGCCCGGGATCACCTTCCGGTTGATGTCGGCGGTCGAGATGATCCCCCAGTTGACTGCGTCGTTTGCCATGTGACTACTATCGCGGAAGTGGCAGAGATCGGCGTCGGCATGCTCGGCTACGCGTTCATGGGCAAGGCCCACTCGAACGCGTTCCACAAGATCCCCTACATCATGTGGCCGCCGCCGCTCGAGCCGAAGCTGATCGGCATCGCCGGGCGTAACTCGGAGGCGGTCGAAGAGGCGGCGCAGCGCTACGGCTACGAGTACGCGACCGACGACTGGCGGAAGCTCGTCGACGACGACCGCATCGGCCTGTTCGACAACGGCGGTCCGAACGCGCTTCATGCCGAGCCGACGATCGCCGCTGCGCAGGCCGGCAAGCACGTCGTCTGCGAGAAGCCGCTCGGCCGCGACGCGAACGAGAGCTACGAGATCTGGCAGGCGGTCGCCGCGACCGGCGTCAAGCACCTCTGCGCGTTCAACTACCGCTTCGTGCCGGCGATCAGGCTGGCGTGGGAGATGATCCAGGCCGGCGAGCTCGGCGAGGTGCGCCACTTCCGCGCGCGCTACCTGCAGGACTGGGGCGACGATCCGTCGCTCGACACGTGGCGGTTCGACGCGAATGCGGCGGGATCCGGCGCGATCGGCGACCTGCTGACGCACGTCGTCGACCTGGCGCGCTTCCTGAACGGCGAGCCCGTCAGCGTCCAGGGCTTTGCGCACACGTTCCTGCCCGGGCGGCAGGTGGACGACGCGGCGGAGGCGGCGGTCGAGTTCGCGAACGGCTCCGTCGGGACGTTCGAGGCGACGCGCTTCGCGCACGGCCTGCGCAACGCGCTGCAGTGGGAGATCAACGGCACGAAGGCCTCGCTCGCGTTCGACATGGAGCGGCTGAACGAGCTGCAGGTCTTCCGCAACGACGGCGACCGCGCGCGCGGCTTCAAGACGGTGCTCGTCTCCGAGGGCGACCATCCGTTCTGGGCGAACTGGTGGCCGCCCGGCCACATCATCGGCTGGGGCGACACGTTCGTGCACGAGCTCGAGCACATGCTTCGCTGCATCGCCGAGGACACCGACGTCGCACCGCTCGGCGCGACGTTCGAGGACGGCTACCGCGCGTCCGAGATCTGCGACGCGGTCGTCCGCTCCGGCGAGAGCGGGCAACGCGAGCAGATCGCCTACCGCGACCTCTAGTGGACGAGCGCGGCGCCTGGGAGGCGAATGCCGAGACGTGGCTCGCGCTCGTGCGCGAAGGGACCCACGGCGAAGGCCACGACGAGGCGATCCGCGAGCTGCTGCCGCCGCCGGGCGGCGCCGCGCTCGACGTCGGCTCCGGCGAGGGCCGCTGGACGCGCTATCTCGCCGCGAGCGGCTGGCAGGCCACCGGCGTCGACCGGTCCGAGGCGCTCGTCGCCGCGGCGCGCGCGGAAGGCGGCGAGTACGCGATCGGCGAGGCGACGGCGCTTCCCGCCGAAGACGCGTCGCTCGACCTCGTGCTGTGCGTGAACGTGCTCATGCACGTCGTCGATCTCGCTGCAGCCGTCTCCGAGTTCGCGCGCGTGCTTCGCCCGGGCGGCGTGGCGGTCATCGGTCTCGTCCATCCGGTGGCGGAGTCCGGGACGTACGACGAGGAGCACGACGAGCTGCGGGTCGCCCACTACTTCGAGGCGGAGGAGCACGCGATCCCGCTCGGCCACGGCCACGTCGCCCACCAGCACCGCACGATCGAGCAGTACGTGCGCGCGTTCCTGGCGGCCGGATTCGCGCTCGACGACCTGCGCGAGGTGCCGGGCCGCACGGGCTCGACGCCGAAGTACCTCGATCTGAAGCTCAGCCGTCGCTGAGCACGAGCGTCGCCTTGCCGCCGGTGAAGGCGAAGGCCTCCTCGAAGCGGTCGAGCGGCACGCGGAGCGCGACGAGCTGCTCGAGCGCGCCGGGGAACGTCGTGCGCGCCCGGTCGAGCGCCTCGACACCGGCGAGCCAGTCCTGGCGGTGGGCGTTCACGCTGCCGAAGAGGACGCGGTTCTCGAGCACCGTGTCGAGCCCGATCACGGGACCGGGCAGGCTCACGGTTCGGTCGCGCGAGTCGATCCCGAGCAGGCAGGCGACGCCGCCGCGGCGGAGCAGGCCGAGTGCGTCGGCCATCAGCTGCGCGTCCCCGGCGGCCTCGACGACGATGTCGAACGCGCCGAGGTCGGCGAGATCGCCGTCGTCGATCTTCACGTAGTGCGCGCCGAGCGCGTCGACGATGTGGTTCGCCGGCTCGAGCGACGCCGTCCACACGTCGATGCCCTGCAGCCGGAGGAGCATGGTCGACAGCAGCCCGACCGCTCCTGCGCCGGTGACGAGCGCGCGCGAGGGCGTCCACGGCTGGCGGCCGCCGATCGTCAGCGCATGGCGTACGCCGCGCGCGCAGATGGACGTCGGTTCGCCGAGCACGCCGAGCCGGCCGAGCGACTTCGGGATCGGAATGAGCTGCTCGGGGTCCTCGGCCACGAGCTCGCGCGCGAAGCCGTTCAGCTTCGTGATGCCGCGCTCGCTGTAGTCGCCGGTCAGGCACGAGTCGGGCGCGCCCTCGAGGCAGGCGAGGCAGTGGCGGCACGAGCGGCGCACGGTCGCACAGACGAGGTCGCCGGCCGAGAAGCCGTGGCCGTCCCGCTCGACCTCGCCGAGCAGCTCGTGCCCGATGATCAGCGACCCGGTCCCGTCGGGTGCGACGCCGAAGATGCCCTCGGAGATCTCGCGGTCGGTGCCGCAGACGCCGACCTCGAGCACGCGCACCAGCACGCCGTCGCCGGACGGGTCGCCGACGTCCTCGACGCGGGTCGAGTGGGCGACGCCTGGATCGGCGACCAGAGCCTGCATCGTGCGATTGTCTCTCCGTGAGCGTCGAGCCGCTGACCGAGCTGCGCTGCGAGCTGGGCGAGGGGCCGCGCTGGGACGCGGCCACAGGCACGCTCCTGTGGGTCGACATCGAGCAGAAGCTGCTGCACCGCTGGGACGGGACACGCGTCGAGTCGCAGCGCTTCGACGAGCGCATCGGCTGCGCCGCGCCGACCGAGGACGGCGACGTCGTCGTCGCGCTTGCGAGCCGTGTCGCGCTCGCCTCGACCGGCGAGACGCTCGCGCGCTTCCCGCACGGGCCGGATCTGCGTGCGAACGACGGTGCGTGCGACCCGGAGGGCCGGCTGTGGGTCGGCACGATGCACCTCGAGCAGACGCGTGGAGCTGCGGCGCTCTACCGGCTCGACGGCGGCGAGCTCGTGGAGAAGCTCGACGGTCTGACGATCTCGAACGGGATCGGCTGGTCGGCCGATCGGAGTCGCATGTGGTTCGTCGACACGCCGACGCAGCGCATCGTCGAGTACGACTACGACGGCGAGCTCGGCGAATGCCGTGTGCTCGCGCGGATCGAGGAAGAAGACGGGTCGCCCGATGGGCTCGCCGTCGACGCGGAGGACGGGATCTGGGTCGCGCTCTGGGGCGGTTCATGCGTGCGCCGCTATACGCCGGACGGCGACCTCGACCGCGTGATCCCGATTCCGGCCGAGCACGTGACCTCGTGCTGCTTCGCCGGCACCACGTTGTACGTGACGACGGCGGCGCCCGACGGGCGTGTCTACGTGACCGACGCCGGCGTCGCGGGGCCGGCGTGTCAGCCGTTCCGCAGGACGGCGCCTTCGGACGCCGAGCCGACGAGCGCGCGGTAACGGCCGAAGACGCCGGTGCCGTACGGGAGCTCGGGCTGCTCCCACGCTGCGAGCCGCCCCGCGAGCTCTTCGTCCTCCACCTCGAGCGTGAGCGCTCGGGCGTCGAGGTCGATCGCGATCGTGTCGCCGTCCTGCACGACCGCGAGCGGACCGCCGCGCGCCGCTTCGGGTGCGACGTGCCCGACCATCAGCCCGCGCGTCGCGCCGGAGAAGCGCCCGTCGGTCACGAGCGCCACCGACTCGCCGAGGCCCGCGCCGACCACCGACGCCGTGACGCTCAGCATCTCCCGCATGCCCGGGCCGCCGGCGGGGCCTTCGTAGCGGACGACGAGCACGTCTCCCTCGCGCACGAGCCCGCTGCGGACGGCGTCGGTGCACGACTCCTCGCTGTCGAACACGCGCGCCGGCCCGCGCTGCGTGCGTCGTGCTGCTCCGCTCGCCTTCACGAGTGAGCCCTCCGGCGCAAGGTTGCCGTAGAGCGCGTAGAGCGCGCCGGTCGTCTTGAACGGCGCCGAGGCGGGGTAGAGGACCTCGCCGTCGGGCGCGGGCGCGCCTGCGGACACCTCGCGGAGCGTCGAGCCGGTCACTGTCGGCGCGTCGCCGTCGACGAGCCCGGCGGCGACGAGCTCGCGCAGCAGCGCCCGCGTGCCGCCGGCGCGGTGCAGCTCCTCGGCGACGTGACGGCCCGACGGCGCGAGGCTCGCGACGACCGGCGTTCGCTCGCCGATCTCCGCGAGCTCGGCGAGCTCGAGTGGAACGCCGCCCTCGCGCGCGATCGCGAGCAGGTGCAGGACGCCGTTCGTCGAGCCGCCCGTCGCCGCCATGCCGACCATCGCGTTCTGGAGCGCCCGCCGGTCGAGGAACGTGCGGGCGGTCGGCAGCGAGCCGCATGCGAGCGCGCCCGCGCGTGCGGCTGCCTCCGCCTTCGCGACCGCCTCGTCCGCCGGGATGAGGCCGTCGCCGGCGATCGCGATCCCGAGGCAGTCGAGGCCGACCGCCATCGTGTTCGCGGTGAAGTGCCCGGCGCACGTGCCGGGTCCCGGGCACGCCGTCAGCTCGAGCTCGTCGAGGGCTTCGCGTGGGAGCAGTCCCCGCTCCTCGGCGCCGACGGCCTCCCACACCTCCTGGATCGTCGCCCGGTTCGGGCCGGCCCGCATCGGGCCGCTGTAGAGGACGACCGCCGGCTTGTCGCTGCGCGCGAGCGCCATCAGCGCCGCGGGCACCGTCTTGTCGCAGCCGACGAGACAGACGAGCGCGTCGAAGTCGTGCGCGTGTGTCATCAGCTCGATCGAGTCGGCGATCACCTCACGCGAGATGAGCGACGCGCGCATCCCCGGCGTTCCCTGCGACTGGTTGTCGGAGACCGCGATCGTGTTGAACGGGAGCGGCACGCCGCCGTTGGCGGTCACGGCGTCGCAGACGTGACGCGAGAGCTCGAGCTGCGTGAGGTTGCACGGCATCGTTCCCGTCCAGGTGGAGGCGACGCCGACGATCGGGCCGTCGAGGCGCGCCGGGTCGATCCCCATCGCGCGGAAGTGGGCTCGGGCGCCCGCGCGCGTCGCGCCGGCCGCGAGCGCGGCGCGGGCGCGACGGCGGAGCGCGTCCTGATCCATCCGCCGAGCCTACTCAGATCTCGAGGCGGCGCACGCTCGGCGTCGACACCGCCGCGGCGGCGATCAGCACGATCGCCGCCGCTGTGAGCCAGAGCGTCGTTCCGGTTCCGATCGCGACCGCGAGCGGGCCGGCGATCGCGAGCCCGATCGGCTGGCAGGCCATCGAGCCGAACCAGTCGTAGGCGGTGACGCGCGAGAGGACGGCGCGCGGGACGAGGTGCTGCAGGGTCGTCTCCCAGACCGTGTTCGCGAGCATGTTGCAGCCGCCGCCGAGCAGGGCGCCGGTGGCGACGAGCAGCGCCGGCGCGCGCAGCGCGAGCAGCGCCATCGGCAGGCCCAGCATCGAGATGAGCGAGAGCGCGAGCAGGAACGGCCGCCGGGCGTGCACGTGGAGCGCCGCGAAGCCGCCGAGGAGCGCGCCGACCGACATGCCGCCGAGGATCTCCGTCCAGGCCACCGGTCCGCCGAGGGACTGCTTCGAGACGACCGGCCCGAGCACTGAGAAGATTCCCGTCGTCAGGTTCGCGAGCGAGGCCGCGGCGACGCCCACCCACAGCCAGGTGCGCGAGACGAACTCGCGCCAGCCGTCGCGCAGGTCGGCGAAGAACGACTGCGGCGGCAGCTTGACGTGCGGCGGCAGGCGCAGCAGCGACAGGAAGAGCGCGCTGCCGCCGTAGCTCAGTGCGTCGCCCGCGAGCGCCCAGCCGGGACCGGCCAGCGTCACGACCGTGCCGCCCAGCGCGAGGCCGACGAGCCCGGCGCCGGACTGCGACATCCCGCGCAGGCTGTTCGCCTGCTGCAACCGATCCGCGCTCACCGTGAGCGGCGTCAGCCCCGTCGAGGCGGGATTGAAGAACGCGGTTGCGCTTCCGTGCACCGCGACGATCGCCGCCAGCTCCCAGACGAGCGCGTGGTGGGTGAGGATCAGCGCCGCGAGCGACGCCTGGCACGTCATGCGCACGACGTCGGCGCCGAGCATCATCGTCCGGCGCGGCAGCCGGTCGGCGAACACGCCGCCGACGAGCAGGAAGAGCACGAGCGGCACGGCGCGCGCTGTGAGGACGATGCCGAGGTCGGTCGCCGAGTGCGTCAGGTCGAGCACCGCGAACGAGAGCGCGACCGACGTGAACGAGTCGCCGAGCAGCGAGATCAGCTGGCCGGTGAAGAGCAGGCGGAACTCGCGCTCGTGGAGCGCGTCGAAGCTGCCGCGGAACCCGGTCACCGCTTCTTGCCGGGGTTCAGCAGGTTCTTCGGGTCGAACGCCTGCTTCACGCGCAGGTGCAGGTCGTAGCCGACCGGGCCGAGCTGGTGCTCCAGCTGGCCGCGCTTCAGCCACCCGATGCCGTGCTCGCCGCTGACGCTGCCGCCGAGCCGCAGCGCGAGGTCGAACAGCTCGTGGCACGCATCGTCGGCGCGCTGCTCCTCGTCGAGATCGTCCGGCGTGAACAGGAACGTCGAGTGGATGTTCCCGTCGCCCGCGTGGCCGAACGAGAGTGCGGGCACGCGGTTGCGCTCGCCGATCGCAAGCGTCTCGCGCGCGACCTCGCGCAGCCTGTCGAGCGGCACGGCGATGTCCTCGCTGTAGGCGCCGCCGCGCTGCGCGAGGATCGCGAAAGCGGCGCCTGCGCGCCAGCGCCACAGCTCGGCGACCTCGGCCGGCGTCTGCGGCGCGTGCACCGCGACTGCATCCTCGGCGAGCGCCTCGCGCAGCTCGCCCGCGACGCGCCGTGCCTCGTCGGCTGCGCCGTCGGCCTCGGTGATGACCATGAACGCGCCGTCCTCGGGCAGGCCGAACGGATACGCCTCGCCGGAGTAGGAGAGCAGCACCTGGTCGAGGTACTCGATCGCCGATGGGACGACCCCCGACGCGAGCACACGCTCGATCGCGCTCACGCCCGCATCGGCGTCGGGGTAGAGGCCGATCACCGGCAGCTCGAGCTCCGGCGCCGGGATGAGCCGCAGCCACGCCGCGGTGACGAGCCCGAGCGTCCCCTCGGAGCCGACGAGCAGGCTCTTCAGGTCGTAGCCCGCCACGTCCTTCCGCAGCGGGCCGCCGATCGTCACGATCTCCCCGGGCGGGATCACCGCTTCGATCCCGGTGACCCAGTGGCCGGTGACGCCGTACTTGAACGCGTGCGGCCCGCCCGCGTTGCAGGCGATGTTGCCGCCGATCTGCGAGATCTCGGCCGCCCCCGGGTCGGGCGGGAAGCGCAGGCCGTTCTCGCGCGCGAGCCGCTGCACGTCGCCCGTCGTGACGCCCGCCTCGACGTGGATGCGCCAGAGCAGCGGGTCGAACTGGCGGACGCGGTTCAGACGGTCGAAGCCGATGACGATCCCGCCGCTCACCGGGATCGCGCCACCGGCGAGGCCCGTGCCGCCGCCGCGCGCGGTCAGCGGAACGTCGTGCTCGTAGCACCAGCGCATCACCGCGGCGACTTCCTCGGTGCTCGACGGCATGACGACGGCGTCCGCCATCCCCTGCACGCCGCGCCCCATCAGGTCGGCGAGATAGCGGCCCTGGGGCTCGAGGATCGCCTCCGCCGGGATAACAGACGCTAAATCCGCGCTCACGCGGTCGAGCGTACCCTCTTTATTGCTGCTACCCCGAACGACAGAGGAGTCATATGAAGCTCGTAGCACTCGCCGCCATCGCCGCCGCAATCGCGGCCCCGGCCGCACTGGCCGGCACGCCGACGTTGAACGGGACGGTCGGGCCAGGCTTCACGATCACGCTCACCCAGGGCGGTAAGAAGGTGTCGACCCTGAAGGCTGGGACGTACGTCTTCAAGATCGCCGACAAGTCCAGCATCCACGACTTCCACCTGACCGGCCCCGGCGTGAACAAGAAGACGACGGTCGGCGGCACCGGGAACTCGACCTGGAAGCTGACCCTGAAGAAAGGGACCTACAAGTACGTCTGCGACCCGCACGCATCGATCATGCACGGGTCCTTCAAAGTCACCTGACGCTCCTGACCGGCGGCGGCTCCCGCCCGGCGAAGCCGGGCTCCGCCGCCGCCTCGCGCCGCAGGCAGCGCCGGTCTCTCCGGGGCCGTGCAACCGCACTGTCCCCTCCGGCCCGGCACGGCCTGCAGCGCGTCAGGAACGTCAGGCGAGCTGAACGTCAGATAAGCCTAGGACTCGATCTCGATCTCGACGGCCTCGTCGCGCGTGACTCTCCACGCGCGCAGGTCGTCGAGGGCGAGGCCGTAGATCACGTACGGCGCGTTCGCCCACAGGCCGACGTTCTCGCGGTCGGTGCGCGACGGGCGGGGCGCCGTCTCCGGGTGCGAGTGGAAGATCGCCTGCTCGAGGTCCTCTTCGTCGTTCAGGTCGGCCCACACCGCCGGCTCGAGGTACAGCTCGTAGCGATACGGCGACGCGAGCTTGTTGACGCCGCGGACGTAGCGCACCGCGACGCCGTCGCGTAGCAGGAGCAGTCCGCAGCACTCGTTCGGCGCCTCGTCGAGTGCGTGCGCGCGGAGCTCGGCGCGGATCTCGGCGGGTATCACCACCAGAGCACCGCCTCGTCGATCTCCTCGCCCTCCCAGAACGGCGCCGAGATGTACTTCCACCCGCCGTCGGCGAGCACGCAGACGACGACTGCGCCTTCGGGGAGCTCCTCGGCGATCCGGCGCGCGACGTGCACGACCGCCCCGGAGGAGACGCCGGCGAAGATCCCTTCGCGCTCGAGCAGGACGCGCGCCGCCGCGGCCGCCTCGGCGTTCGAGACGAGCAGCTTGCGGTCGAGCTCCTCGACGTGGAGCACGGGCGGGACGTAGCCGTCGTCGAGCGAGCGCAGCCCCATCACCGGGTCGCCGGGCAGCGGCTCCGCCGCGACCACCTGCACGCCGGGGAACGCCTCGCGCAGCCGCCGGCCGGTGCCCATCAGCGTGCCGCCGGTGCCGAGGCCGGCGACGAGCGCGTCGACGCGCTCGAGGTCGCGTGCGATCTCCGCGCCGGTGCCGTAGTAGTGCGCGTCGGGGTTCGCCTCGTTCGCGTACTGGAACAGCATCACGTAGCGGTCGTCTTCCGCCGCGAGCTCCTGCGCCATGCGTACCGCCCCGTTCGAGCCGAGCGCGCCCGGCGAATCGACGATCGTCGCGCCGTAGAGCTCGAGCAGCGTCCGCCGTTCCGGCGTCGCGTTGTCCGGCATCACGCACGTCAGCTTCAGACCCTTCAGCTTCGCGACGAGCGCCAGTGAGATGCCGGTGTTGCCGCTCGTCGGCTCGAGCAGCTCCTGTCCCGGCTCGAGCCCCGCCTGCTCGACCATGCGCAGCGCGACCCGGTCCTTGACCGAGCCGGTCGGGTTCTGACCCTCGAGCTTCGCGTAGATCGTCCGGCCCGGCGGCGCGAGCCTCGGCAGCTCGACCAGCGGCGTGTTGCCGATCAGGTCGAGCAGCGAGCTAGCAGCCACCGGCCATCGCCGGTAGCAGGATGATCGTGCTCGAGTCGCGCACCTCGGTGTCGAGACCGTCGCGCGTGCGCACGTCCTCGCCGTCGACGTAGACGTTCACGAACGACGGCAGCTCGCCTTCGCCGTAGACGCGCGAGCCGAGCGCGGGATGGCGGACGGTCAGGTCCTCGAGCAGCTCGCGCACGTTCGCGCCCGAGGCCTCGACCTCGCGCGCGCCGCCCGCCTCGGCGCGGAGAACCGGTGGGATGCGAACGACGCTCATCTCGCCGCGCAGAACTCCACGTAGTCAATGTACTCGGTGATCGTGGGATGGTCGCCGCACACGGGGCAGTCCGGGTTGCGCTCGATCCGCACCTCGTTGAACTCGGTCGCGAGCGCATCGAGCAGGAGCAGGCGGCCGACGAGCGACTCGCCGATCCCGGCCGCCAGCTTGATCGCCTCGTTCGTCTGCAGCGTGCCGACGATCCCCGGCAGCACGCCGAGGACGCCGCCCTCCGCGCACGACGGCGCGAGCTCCGGCGGCGGCGGCTCCGGGAAGAGGCAGCGGTAGCAGGGCCCTTCCTTCGGCTTGAAGACCGTGATCTGCCCTTCGAAGCGGTAGATCGAGCCGTGCACGACCGGGATGTCGTGCCACACGCTCGCGTCATTCACCAGATAACGCGTCGGGAAGTTGTCGGCGCCGTCGACTATGAGGTCCCAGCCGTCGTCGAGAATGCGGTCGATGTTCTCGGAGGTCAGGCGCTCGCGGTAGGTGACGACGTTGACGTCGGGGTTGAGCGCATTGATCGCGCGCTTCGCCGAGTCGACCTTCGGTGCTCCGAGCGTGTCGAGAGAGTGCGCGATCTGGCGCTGCAGGTTCGTCTCGTCGACGATGTCGGCATCGACGATCCCGAGCGTGCCGATGCCCGCCGCGGCGAGGTAGAGCGACGCGGGCGAGCCGAGGCCGCCGGCGCCGATCAGGAGGATCTTCGCGTCGAGCAGCTTGAGCTGCCCCTCCTCGCCGATCTCCGGGATCAGCAGGTGCCGCGAGTAGCGCGTGCGCCTCTCGGGCGACAGCGTGCGCGGCATGACGATCTCGAGCCCGTTGCGCTTCCAGTCGGTGAAGCCCCCGGCGAGCGAATGCGCGTGCTCGTAGCCGAGCTCCTGCAGCGACTTCGCAGCGAAGGCCGAGCGGTTCCCGCCGGCGCAGTAGACGACGATCTCCTGGTTGCGGTCGGGGGCGACCTGCTCGATGCGGCTCTCGAGGAACCCGCGCGGCACGTGGACGGCGCCGGGGAGGTGGCCCTCCTGCCACTCGTCGAGCTCACGCACGTCGACCCAGAGGGCGCCGTCGAGGCTCTGGGCCCGGGCGGCGTCGACCTCGGAGATCTCGTCCTTTGTCCTGGCGAGCAGGTCGCGATAGGTGGCCATCTGCTTCTAAAACGGTAGCGGCTGGGGTGCGCATTCCCGCTACCGTCGCCCCGGGATGGCCCCGGCAACGCGCACGCGAATCCTGGTCTCGGCGGCCGCCGTCGTCGCCGCCGGGGTCGTCGCCGGGGTCGTGCTCGCCACCCGCCAGGATCCGAAGCAGCCGAAGGCGATCTGCAAGACGCCGAGCGCGTCGATCGTCGCCGGGGTGCCGTCTCGCCACATCGCCGCTGTCCGGGCCGCGTTCGCGAAGCCGCCGAAGCAGGCGGCGCTCGCGCTCGAGCCGCTCGCGCTCCTTGCACCCAAGGACCCGGTCGTCGTCTTCAACGACGCCGTCGCACTCTTCTGCGCGGGCTACCCGAACGAGGCGACGACGGCGTTCGAGCAGGCGAAGAAGGTCGGTGCGAACACCTACTACGGCGTCGAGTCCGACCTGCTCCTCCATCCCCAGTACTGCCAGCAGTGCGGCGGCTACCCGCCCTTCACGTATTCGGGCAAGGATCCGCTGCTGCTCGAGGGCATGGCGCAGCAGCGGGCCTACCACCAGGAGAGCGCCGAGAAGCTGTGGGCGAAGGACGCGAAGCTGCATCCGGACGACCCAGACGCACAGGTCGCAGCTGCGGTCGGCCGCTTCGACATGAGCAACCTGAACGCGTCGTTCTCCCGGCTCGGGCCGCTCGCCAAGCGGTTCCCGAAGAGCCAGACGCTGCGCTTCCACCTCGGCCTGCTGCTGCTCTGGATCGGCCAGGCGAAGCAGGCGCGGACGGAGCTGGCGGACACGATCGCGCTCGGCGCGCACACCGAGCTCGGAAAGACTGCGCAGACCCTGCTCGCGAAGCTACCGTCAGGTGGGACCAGCACTACGAAAAGATGAGCCGGACGGCCTATGCGTCCGTCCGACGTCGATGCGATGGTTCCGCATCCACGAGGGAGGCAGGGTGTGAGCGCGGAGGAGTTGGAGCAGGGCGACGAGTTCGAGGACGACGTCGCAGTGGCGCCGGTACTCGACGAGGACGAGGACGGCAGTACCCCGCTCGACGCCGTGGCCGAGGCGGACTTCTACGCCGCGCAGGCCGAAGAGGTCGAGGAGACCGTCGATACCGAGTTCTCCGCGGACTCGCTGCAGCTCTTCCTCAAGGACGTCGGCAAGGTCGATCTGCTGACCGCCGCGCAGGAAGTCGAGCTCGCGAAGCGCATCGAGCGCGGCGACCACCGCGCGAAGCAGGAGATGGTGGAGGCGAACCTGCGCCTCGTCGTCTCGATCGCGAAGCGCTACCGCAACCAGGGTCTCCCGTTCCTCGATCTGATCCAGGAGGGGACGATCGGCCTCGTGCGCGCCGCCGAGAAGTTCGACTGGCGCAAGGGCTACAAGTTCTCGACGTACGCGAC
>Ga0070741_10003031_pt1 | contig 42957 bp, 37 predicted proteins | sample Coa_R1_4_FD_66440 | JGI IMG/M metagenome (GOLD analysis project Ga0070741, IMG submission 66440) | Surface soil microbial communities from Centralia Pennsylvania, which are recovering from an underground coalmine fire - Coalmine... | ecosystem: Environmental > Terrestrial > Soil > Unclassified ... | reverse complement strand
AACCTCGTCGACAACGCGTTCCGCCACACGCCGCGCGGCGGGCGCATCGAGGTCTCGGCCGCGCGGGCGCGCCACGGGATGGCCGAAGTGCGCGTCGCGGACAACGGTGCCGGCATCGCGCCGGAAGACCTGCCGCACGTCTTCGACCGCTTCTATCGGGGCAGCGGCGAGTCGTCGAACGGCGGCAGCGGCCTGGGGCTGGCGATCTCCCGCGAGATCGTGCGCGCGCACGGCGGCGAGATCCGCGCCGAGCGCGCGCCGGACGGCGGGGCGATCTTCACGTTCTCGCTGGCGCTGGCGCCCGCGGCGGCAACCGTGCCGGACGCCGGGGCGACGGTTGCGCCGGCGGCGCCGCTCGCCCGCGGTCAGGATCCGGGCGTTTCGGGCGGCAGGTAGTACGCGCGGAAGGTCAGCGCGCCGCCGCGCCGCCCTTCGGTGATCGTGCCACCGGGGTAGCGGCGCACGACCTCGTCGAGCAGGTCCATGTACGGCTCGAGGAAGACGAACGCCGAGGCGCGCGCGCGGTCGGCGCCGAGCGGCACCTCCTCGCCCTCGGGGATGCCGCCGAACTCGCGCGAGCGGTCGATCCCCGCGGCGTGGGGCGCGAGGAAGCGGCGCGTCTCGTAGTCGAAGCTCCACCGGTAGCTGTAGAAGTAGACGAGGGTGCCCGGCGGCAGCGTCGCGATGTACTTCGAGGCGGCATCGTCCTCGAAGGGGTACACGCTCATCACGTCGGGGTCGTGCTGCATCGCATCGAAATACTGGCGGACGTCCGTCACGCCGACGTAGAGCATGATCGCGGCGACCGCGGCCGCGGCGATCCATCGCCGCGCGCCTTCGCCCTGGACGACGGCGCGCTGCCACGCCCAGGCGATGGGAAGCGCCGCGAGGAGGGCGACGAACGGCGCGAGGCCGAGCGTGCGGCGAAAGAGCCCGTCGCCCACCGTGAGGAGCGCGCCGAACGGCAGGACGATCAGCGCCGCGAGGACGATGGCGTACTCGCTCCGGCGCCAGTTCCAGAGCGCGACGCCGAGCCCGACGAGCGCGAGCAGGAAGGTGATCGGGTCGACGACGGGCCGGCCGCCGCTCGCGAGCCCGTCGCCCAGGTCGATGCGGTCGCCGCGCACGAGCGCCCGCTCCCACTCGCCGGCGCGGTCGACCAGGATCTTCGCCCTGCCCCAGAGCCCGGAGTCCGCCCACTTCTGGCAGGCCGGATCGACGCCCTCCTTGGCGCAGGACGTCACCGCGATCACCTTTTGGTGAAAGCGGTACGTCTCGCCGTGGTCGAGCACGTACTGCGCCATCGGCAGCGCGACGAGCAGCGCCGCCGCGGCGAATACGACGGCGCCGCCGGCGACGCGGACGCGCTCATCGCCCCGGGCGCGCGCGAACGCCCAGGCGAGCGGCACGAACGCGACTGGGACGAAGAGCAGATAGGCGTTGTACGTGTAGACGCCGACCCCGAGCAGGGCGCCCGCGAGCGCGAGCAGCACGACGCTGCGCGAGCGGAGCGCGGCGAAGAGCGCGACGAGGACGAGCATCTCGACGAAGGGCCAGGCCGTGACCATGAACCCCGTGCGGCTGAGGTGCAGGTGCCAGGTCATCACGGCCAGGAACAGCGCCGCGAACGCCCCGACCGTGCGGTTGAACATCAGCGCAAAGGCGGCATAGGCGAGCGGGATCGTGGCGACGCCGAACAGCGCCATGGAGAGGCGGATGGTGAACGTGTCCTGTGGCAGGAACTTGAAGAGCAGTGCGGTGAAGTAGAGCGGCCCCGTCGGCTGACCGAGGGCGCTGATCACGTACGGCCCGATCCAGCCCTCATGCAGGACGCGCCCGGCGTCGATGCCGGTGAGCGCCTCGTCGCCGTGAAGGCCGAGGGGCACGGTGCCGAGGTGCCAGATGCGGATGACGGCGGCGAGCGCGGTCAGCGAAACGGCAAGCGCGAGGTCGAGCGCCCGCACGTCGACGCGGGCCAGGACGCGTCCGACGAGGGCGTCCAGGTCGCGGAGGCGGACACCCGCCCCGGGCGGCGCGGTGGCCGCCGGGCGTCGCTCGGCGCCGCTCGCGGGCGCGCTCGACCTTCGCATCGCGCGCCCATGGTATCGGCCGCGCCCCAGGTTGGATATCGCGCCGGCCGGGGCTCGGTTAGGATGGGGCGAACACGAGCGAGGTGCGCATGACCGAACGCGCGATGCGGGCGCTTCGCGTCCCGGTGAAGCAGTTGCGCCGCGAGTGCAGCCTTTCGAGCCTCCGGTTCAGGACGACCGCCGACCTGCGGCCCATCGAGGGCACCGTGGGGCAGGATCGCGCGGTCAACGCGATGGACTTCGGCCTCAGCATCGAGGCGGACGGTTACAACCTGTACGTCGCGGGGCCGACGGGCACCGGGCGGATGACGGAGCTGCGGATGCAGCTCGAGCGGATCGCCGCGACGCGCCCGCCGGCGCGGGACTGGTGCTACGTGTTCAACTTCAGCGAGCCCGCGCGGCCGCGCGCGCTGAGCCTGCCCGCGGGGCTCGGGCACAAGCTCGGCCATGACATCGACGATCTCGTCGCGAACGTGCGCCGCGAGGTCCCGAAGGCGTTCGAGAGCGACGAGTACGCCCAGCGGCGAGACCAGATCAACCGCGACATCCAGGGCCAGCGCGAGCAGTTCTTCCAGGCGCTGCAGCGGGAGGCGGACGCGCGCGAGCTGACGGTGAACGTGACGCCGATGGGGATCAGCACGGTGCCGGTCATCGACGGACGGCCGATCACGCGCGAGCAGTTCGAGCTGCTGCCGGACGCGCACAAGCGCCGGATCCAGGAGCGCACGGCGGAGCTGGAGTCGATCATCGCCCAGATGGCGCCGCAGCTGCGGCGGCTCGACCGGGGCGCCGCCCAGCTCCTCGCGGAGCTCGACTCGCAGGTGATGCGCCTGATCACGACGCCGATGCTCGAAGAGCTGAAGCGCGAGTACCACGAGGAGGGGGAGGTCGTCGAGTTCATCGATGCGGTGGGCAAGGACATGCTCGCGCATATCCAGGAGTTCCGCGGGAGCGAGGAGGAGCCGGCGCAGCGGATGTTGCCGATGCTGGCGGCAGCGCACGAGGAAGTCTTCGAGCGCTACAAGGTCAACGTCATCGTCACGCACGAGGGGGCGACGAGCGCGCCCGTGGTGTTCGAGGATAGCCCGTCGTACTACCGGCTGTTCGGGCGCGTGGACTACCGCCCGACGCTGGGCTCGATGGTCACGGACCACACGATGATCAAGCCGGGCGCGCTGCACCGGGCGAACGGCGGCTTCCTGGTGATCGATGCGCTGGACGCGATCTCGCAGCCGCTGGTGTGGGAGACGCTGAAGCGGGCGTTGCGGACCCGCGTGGCGCGCATCGAGAACATGGGGGAGCAACTGAGCATCCTGCCGACCTCGTCGCTCTCGCCGGAGCCGCTGCCGCTCAACGTGAAGGTGGCGCTGATCGGCACGCCGCGCATCTTCCAGATCCTGCAGCTCGCGGACGACGAGTTCCGCAAGCTCTTCAAGGCGAAGGCCGACTTCAGCACGGAGGTGGAGCGCATCAACGGCCACGTGGAGCTGTATGCGCGGTTCGTGGCGAAGCAGGTGACGGACAAGGGGATGCGCCATTTCGACCGGACGGGCGTCGCGCGCATCGTCGAGTACAGCTCGCGGCTCGTCTCGGACCAGGAGAAGCTTTCGCTGCGGATGCTCGACATCGTGGACATGCTCGTCGAGGCGGACTACTGGGCGTGCAGCGAAGGCGCGTCCGTCGTAACGGCGGCGCACGTGGACCGCGCGATCGAGGAGAAGGTCTACCGCTCGAACCTGGTCGAGGAGCGGATCCAGGAGCTGATCACCAACGGGACGCTGAAGGTGGACGTCACGGGCGCCGTCGTCGGGCAGGTGAACGGCCTGTCGGTATACGACCTGGGCGACTACACGTTCGGGCGGCCATCGCGGATCACGGCGCGCGTCAGCCTGGGCCGCGGCCAGGTGATCAACCTCGAGCGCGAGATCGCGAAGAGCGGCCCGTCGCACAGCAAGGGCTTCCTGATCCTCAACGGCTACATCAACGGCAAGTTCGCGCACCGGCAGCCGCTGTCGTTCGCGGCGAGCCTGACGTTCGAGCAGGTGTACGACGAGGTGGACGGCGACAGCGCGTCGTCCACTGAACTGTACGCCCTGCTCTCCGCGATCACCGACGTGCCGCTGCGCCAGAACATCGCCGTCACGGGCTCGGTGAACCAGCTCGGGGAGGTGCAGGCGATCGGCGGGGTGAACGAGAAGATCGAAGGCTTCTACGCGGTCTGCAAGGCGCGCGGGCTCACCGGCGACCAGGGCGTGATCATCCCGAAGGACAACGTGCGCAACCTGATGCTGAAGCCGGAGGTCGTGCAGGCGATCAAGGAGGGGCGGTTCCACGTCTGGGCCGTGTCGAACGTCGAGCAGGGCATCGAGCTGCTCACCGGCATGCCGGCGGGAAAGCTGCGGAAGAACGACACCTACCCGGAAGGGACATTGTTCCGCAAGGTGACGGACTGCCTGGAGGCGATGACGCGCCGGGCGATCGAGGTGAACCGTGCGGCCCAGCGCGAGCTGATGACGCCCGGATCGACGAGCGCGGACGGACGGAAGCGCGAGCCCGAGCCGGCCGGCGTCGACGGCGCCGGGACGGCGCCGAAGCGGCCGCGCGACCCGCGCACGAACGGCCGGCGGCGCTCACCGCCGAAGCGGCCGCGGGCGTGAAGACGCGCACCGAGCGCTCGGCGGGCGGCGTCGTCTTCCGCGAGCGGCCGGACGGCGGCGCCGACGTCGTACTCATCCTGACGCACGAAGGGCGCTGGCAACTGCCCAAGGGCTGGATCGAGGACGGCGAGACGGCGGAGGCAACGGCGGTGCGGGAGGTGCGCGAGGAAGCCGGCATCGACGCTGACGTGATCGCGCCGATCGACACGATCGAGTACTGGTACCGCTCGACGTACGAACCGGAGCCGGCGCGCGTCCACAAGTTCGTCCAGGTCTTCCTGTTGCGCTACCGCGGCGGTGCGACGGAGGATCACGACAGCGAGGTACAGGACGCGCGCTGGCACGACATCGGCGAGGCGGAACGCGTGCTGGCATTCGAGGACGAGCGGCGGATGGTGCGCGCCGCGCGGGAGGCGCTCGAGCGCCTGCGGCAGGAGATGACGTGATGTCCGACGCCGAGAGCATCGCCCCGGTGCGAGGGCCGGCGCTGGCCACGCACGGCATGGTGGCGTCGGAGCACCCGCTGGCGACGCAGGCGGGACTCGCCGTCCTGCGCGCGGGCGGTAACGCGTTCGACGCGGCGCTCGCCGTATCGGCCGTGCTCACGGTGGTGAAGCCGCACCGCAGCCATCTCGGCGGCGATGCCTTCGTGCTCGTGCGGCCGGCGGACAGCGGCGAGGTGACGGCGGTCTGCTCCGGCGGCAAGGCGCCGGCCGCCGCGACGCGCGAGCGCTACGCCGGCGGCATCCCGGCGCACGGCGGCGCCGCGTGCGCGGTGCCCGGGCTCGTCGATGCGTGGCAGGTGATCAGCGACCGCTGGTGCTCGCGCCCGCTGGCGGCGCTGCTCGAGCCGGCCGTCGGCTACGCGCGAGAGGGGTTCGGGGTGTCGCGCGAACTGGCGGCGACGCTCGACAACGCGCGCGGATTCTTCGCGAAGTACCCGGGGATGGCGCGGGCGCTGTTCGTCGACGGGGCGCCGCCACGCTTCGGGGCGCGCTTCCGCCAGCCGGACCTCGCGCGCACGCTGGAGACGATCGCGCGCGAAGGCCGCGCCGGGTTCTACGAAGGGCCCGTCGCGCGCCGCATCGCCGAGGACGTGCAATCTGCCGGCGGCTGCCTGACGGCGGAGGATCTTTCCGCGCACCGCGCGGACGTGCTCGAGCCGCTGGCGGCGGAGTATCGCGGCTGCACCGTCTATGAGACGCCCCCGAATTCGCAGGGCGTGATCCTGCTCGAAGAGCTGCGGATCCTCGAAGGGTTCGACCTCGCCGGCTGGGGGCGCCTGTCCGCCGATGCGCTGCACCACATGATCGAGGCGAAGAAGCTGGCCTTCGAGGACCGGCGCCGGTACGCGGGCGACCCGGCCGAGACGGGCTTCGACGCACGCAGCCTGTTGACGGACGCCCACATCGCCGCGCGGCGGGCGGCGATCGACCGGCGGCGCGCGGCCCCGAGCGCGGAGCCGGTCGCGCCGTCGGACACGACGTCGTTCGTCGTCGTCGATGGGGCGGGGAACGTCTGCTCGTTCATCCAGAGCATCTTCGCCCACTTCGGGGCGGCGGTGGCTATCGAGGGCACCGGCATCATCATGAACAACCGCATGACCGGCTTCTCGCTCGACCCGGCGAGCCCGAACGCGCTCGCGCCCGGGAAGCGGACGATGCACACGCTGAACACCTGGCTGGCCGAGCGCGACGGCCGGCCGTGGCTCGTCGGCAACACGCCGGGCGCGGACTTCCAGGTGCAGACCAACCTGCAGGTGCTCACGGCGATCATCGACCACGGTCTCGACCCGCAGGCGGCGGTCGATGCGCCGCGCTGGGGCCACACACCGGACGCCGTGCTCGTCGAGGCCGGCATCCCGGAGGCAACGCAGCTCGAGCTGGCGGCGCGCGGGCACGTGCTGCGCCCGGTGGCACGCGCGACGAACCCGACGGGGCGCGCGCAGTGCATCGAGATCCGCGACGACGGTGTGCTCATCGGCGGCAGCGACTCACGGGGCGAGGGGTCGGCCGCGGGCTGGTGACGCGACGGCGGCGCGATGCGAAAGGCCCGGAGCATGAGCTCCGGGCCTTCGTGCCGGCGTCCGGCGCGCCTTCGCCTACTGGCTGACGGCGCGGACGTTGATGGCGCGGCTGCGGCGCGGGTCGCGCTCGTCCTGCGCCTTGTCGAACTCGACGGTCTGGCCCTCGCTCAGGTCGTCGAACATCACTCCCTGGACCGCGGAGGTGTGGAAGAAGATGTCTTCGCTGGCGCCGTCCGGGCGGATGAAGCCGAAGCCCCGGTCGCGCGCGAGCCGCTTGATCTGTCCTGTTGCCATGTTCTGGTGTTCTCCGATGTGTCCGACCGCCGTGGGCTTCCGTGCTTCCGGCAACGGGCCGGCGACCCCTGCGACGTATCTGCGCCTGCTTTCCGCCGCGCGCGAGCGCCCGGCGACCGCTTCCCTTACGTCGTCGAGTGCGTCGGCAGAACCGTGGCGTACAGGAGACTGCGTGAGAGGTGGTGTCTCACCATACCAGACGGGGGATGCGCGGCACCAGCGGCGCCGGGGCGCATATCCGGGCGGGCGGCCGCCCTGCTAGCATGACCGCAGGGAGTGAAGAGGCGGCCAATGGCGGAACCGACGTTCCATTTCTCGCCGCGGGCCAACCGCGCACACGAGATTCGCTGGCAGCCGTGGGGCGCCGAGGCGTTCGCCGAGGCGACGCGCGAGGACAAGCCGGTGCTGCTCGGCATCTCGGCCGTGTGGTGCCACTGGTGCCACGTGATGGACGAGACGTCGTATTCCGACGACGACGTCATCAGGCTGATCAACGAGCGCTTCGTCGCCGTGCGGGTGGACAACGACCAGCGCCCGGACATCAACGCGCGCTACAACATGGGCGGCTGGCCGACGACGGCGTTCCTGACGCCCGCGGGCGAGGTGATGGCGGGCATGACGTACGTGCCGCCGGACCAGATGCGCGACATCCTGCAGCAGGTGAGCTCGTACTACCGCGACAACCGCGCGAGCATCGAGGCGAAAATCGCCGAGATCAACGCGGACCGGGCGCGGGCGCAGGAGGCGGCGCCAGGAGAGCTTTCGGACCAGATCTTCCGGGACGCGCTCGACTCGGTGACCGACGCCTACGACCCGGTGTTCGGCGGCTTCGGGAACGAGCCCAAGTTCCCGCACGCGGACGCGATCGAGCTCCTGCTGCACGCGTACCTGCGCGACGGCGATCGCGACGCGCTGCACATGGCGCGCAAGACGCTCGAGTACATGTGCAAGGGCGGGACGTACGACCAGCAGTGGGGCGGCTTCTTCCGTTACTCGACCAAGCGGGACTGGAGCGTGCCGCACTTCGAGAAGATGCTCGAGGACAACGCGCTGCTGCTGCGCTGCCTGCTCAAGCTCTTCCGCATCAGCGACGGCGACTGGCAGCGGCGCTACATCGACTCGACGATCGCGTATCTCGATGCCTGGCTCAGCGACCGGATCACGGGCGCGTTCTACGGCTCGCAGGACGCCGACGAGGAGTTCTACGCGCTGCCGGCGGAGGAGCGGCGGACGCGCGCGGCGCCGTACGTCGACCACACCGCCTACACGAGCTGGAACGCGATGGCGATCGGCGCCTGGCTCGAGGCGTCATGGACGCGCGGGCGGCCGGAGCTGCGCGACCGGGCGCTGAAGGCGCTCGACTTCCTGTGGTCCTCGCTGCGCGATGACGACCACGGGATGTACCGGTACCTCGCGCCGGACGGGCCGAAGATCCCCGGGTTGCTGGGCGACCAGGCGTGGACGATCGCCGCGCTGGTGGACGCCTTCGAGGCGACGGGCGACGCGGCGCACGCCGAGCGCGCGCGGATCCTGATCGACCGCATGGCGGCGAACCTCCGCTCGGGCAGCGGCGCGTTCTTCGACACGCCCGCCTCGGACGCGCCCGGGCGCCTGTCGATGCGTCAGAAGCCGGTGAAGGAGAACGCGGTGGCGGCGATGGCGCTGATCCGCTTCGCGCGCGCGACGCGGGCGCCCGAATACGAAGCGATGGCGCGCGCGGCGCTCGCGGAGTTCGCCGACGTCGTCGCCAGCCAGGGCTATTTCGCGTCGGACTATGCGCGCGCCGTGGACTTGCTGCTGAACCCGGGCGCCGACGTGCGCATCATCGCCGCGGGCGGTCGCGCGGTGGACGGCGCGCGGCCGTTGCACGCCGCGGCCCTCGCGCTCGAGGTGCCGGACCGCACGGTGCGCATCATCGACTCCGGCGACGCCGGCGCGCTCAGGGCGGAGGGCCTGCCGGCGGAGCCGTCCCCCGCGGCATACGTCTGCTACGGGACGCTCTGCTCCGCGCCGGTGACGTCGCCCGGCGACCTCATCGAGATCACGCAGCGCACGCGGCAGGCGTACGAGGCGACGCGACGGGCCGAGCCGCTCGCCGGGCCGCGCGGCGGCGGGATGGCCGGAGACTAGGGCGAGTCCCGGCGGGCCTCATGCCGCCCGGGCGCCGGCCGATGGTATCGGCAGGGGGTTGAGATGGCGAGAGCACACGACCAGAACATCGGCGGGCCGACGGCGCGGTACGCCGGCAGCGCGGAGCCGGCGCCGGGCACATGGGCGCGCGTGAAGCTGGGGATCGGCCTCGTCGCACTGGCGGCGCTGGTCCTGTTCCTGTTCCAGAACCTGCAGCAGGTGGACATCCATTTCCTGTGGTTCGACTGGACGACGCGCATGATCTGGGCGCTCATCGGCGCCGCCATCGCGGGCGGCATCGCGATGGCGGTGTTCGCGACGATGCGCCGGCGCCGGCGCGACGCGGCGTAACACGCAGGAGGGCGGACTCGCGTCCGCCCTCCGTGTCTGCACTGAGGCCGGCGCGCCCTACAGCGCCTCGATGATCGTCGAGATGCCCATGCCGACGCCGATGCACTGCGTCGCCAGGCCGTAGCGCTTGCCGCTGCGGCGCAGTTCGTGCGCGACCGTCGAGACGAGCCGCGCGCCGGTCGCGCCGAGCGGGTGGCCGATGGCGATCGAGCCGCCGTTGACGTTGACGCGGTCGAGCGGGATGCCGAGCTCCTTGCAAGAGGGCAGGACCTGCGCCGCGAACGCCTCGTTGAACTCGACGCGGTCGATCTGGTCGGCGGTGATGCCGGCGTGCTTCATCGCCTTGTGGGTCGCGGGCACCGGGCCCAGGCCCATCACCTGCGGCTTCACGCCGGCGACGCCCATGCCGACGATGCGGGCGAGCGGCTCGAGACCGAGCTCGAGCGCCTTCTGCTCGCTCATCAGCAGCGCCGCCGAGATGCCGTCGTTGGTGGGGCAGGAGTTGCCGGCGGTGATGCGCAGCTCCTGGTTCCCGAAGCTCTGGATGCCGGCGACCGGCTTGAGCTGCGAGAGCGTCTCCATGTTCGTGCCCGGGCGCAGGCACTCGTCGCGGTCGAAGACCATCATCTTGCCGCGCTCATCCGGGAGCCAGTTGCCCTGGTCGTCGAAGACGGGCTGCTCGACTTCGAGCGGGATGACCTCGTCCTTGTAAATGCCCCGTTCGTAGGCGGCGGCGGTCTTCTTGTGGCTCTGGACCGCGAACTCGTCCATCTCCTCGCGCGACAGGTTGTAGACCTCGGCGACGTTCTGGGCGGTCTGCGTCATCGACGTGATCGCCGGCGCGTCGAGGATGTAGTCGGGGAACTTCACCGAGAAGTATTTGTCGTGGTCGGGATGCATGTTGCGCTGCATCTCGTTCGACTTCGCCAGGTTCTTGTTGAACTCGGTCACGCGCGTGCGGGTGGCGCCGTTGCGGCTGCCGCCGCCGAGCGTGCGGCCCATGCGCTCGATGCCGAGGGCGATCCCGCACTGGGTCGCGCCGACGGCGATGGACTGGGCGACGCGGTGCAGCGTCTCCATGCTGGAGCCGCACTGGCGGTTGGTATCGAACGAGCACACCTCGGCCGGCAGCCCCGCGAGGCGCGAGACGGCGTTGGCGCCGATGAGGATGAGCTCGCCGGCGCCCATGACATTGCCGAGGCCGACGTCCTCGATCATCCAGGGACTGACCTTGGGGTTGCGCTCGAGCAGGGCGCGCATCACGTGGGCGCCGGCTTCGTCGAGCCGGGTGGCGACCAGCGCTCCACGGCCGCCGCGCCCGAAGGCCGAGCGCACGCCATCGACGAGGACTACGTTCTGGAGTTGCATGGTGTTCCTTCCTTCAGCAGAGGTGGGCGCCGCCCGGGCGGTCGCCGCAGGACGCCCGAGAAGGATAGCCCAGCCGCCGCGCAGGGGCGACCGCCAGCGGAATTGCCACCCGAACGCAATGTCCGGACGCTGGCGGCGCCCGGCCCAGGCGCCGATACCGATCCGGAGGGGGCGTGACGCAGGCGACGGTCCACGACCGCACCTACCTGAGGTTCCGGCTCGAAGAAGAGACCGGGCGCGCGCGGCGCTACGGCCACCCCTTCGGCCTGCTCGTATTCGAAGCAGTGCCGGCGACGGACGCGCTGCCCATCCGCATGAAGGTGAAGCAGGCGCTCGCCGCGATCCAGGCGACGGTACGCGGCTCGGACGTCATCGCCCAGGTGTACGAGGACATGCTGGTGGTGCTGCTGGTGGAGACGGAGCCGCAGGGCGTGCACGACGCGCTGTTCCGCATCCGGAGCCGGATCACGCGGGCGGCGGGCAAGTGGCAGGTGACGCTGCTCACATTCCCCGACCACGCGGCGCAGATCGCGGCGCTGCCCTTCGCGCAGGCGGCGTAACCTCCGCGAGCCTTCGTCTCGGTCGAAGGGCCCGGGGAATCCCACGCTGGCGGCGGAGATCGCATCGCCGACGCGCCGCTCGGGTGTTCACTTCCAACGAAGCGTGTGGGGGGCCCAACACCCGGCGGGGCTGCGCCCCTGCGCCGTGCAGTCGGAGCACGGTGCCGCCGTGAGCAACGCTGCGCGTTCCGCTGCTATCGAGCGGGCACGATGCGAGCTGCTCTCGCGAGTGCCCTCTGACCGTCCGGGCCGCGCGGCGGTATGCTGGGCGCCATCTCGCACGAGGAGGCGGACGATGACGCTGCGATACGAGGTGAGCGAGCACATCGCCACGGTCACGCTGGACCGCCCGGAGGTGAAGAACGCCCTCAACCGCGAGCTGTACGGACGGCTCGAGGAGGCGTTTCGCGAGGCGCACCGCGACCCGGAGGTGCGTTGTGTCATCGTGACGGGAGCGGGGACCGCGTTCTGCTCCGGCGACGACGTGCGCGAGATCATGCTGGCGCCGAACGCCGAGACGCCGGCGACCCGCCCGCGCGAGCCGAAGCCGCGGCCGACGCCGGCGGCCATGGCGGTGCTGGAGTGCGACACGCCAGTGATCGCGGCCGTGAACGGGGCCGCCGTCGGCTGGGGTATGGACCTGACGCTCTTCTGCGACATCCGGATCGCGAGCGACCAGGCGCGCTTCGGCGAGCTGTTCATCAAGCGGGGGCTGGTGTCGGACGTGGGCGGGCTGTGGCGGCTGCCGCAGATCGTCGGGCCGTCGAAGGCGGCGGAGCTGCTGTTCACCGGCGACATCATCGACGCGCGCGAGGCGGAGCGGATCGGCCTCGTGTCGCGCGTCGTGGCGCACGACGAGCTGATGCCGGCGGCGCGCGAGCTGGCGGCGAAGATCGCCGCGAACCCGCCGATCGCGATGCGCTACCTGAAGCAGGGACTGCGCATGTCCGCGCCCGGCGACGTGCGCGAGGTCGGCGCGTACGTCATGCAGTCGCTCGCGTATCTCTTCACGACGGAGGACCACCGCGAGGGCGCACTGAGCTTCGTCGAGAAGCGGGCGCCGGTGTTCAAGGGGCGGTAGCTCCGTCAGGCGGCGGAAGTGGAGGCCGCGACGGCGGAGAGCGCCTCGATCATCTCCGCCCGCGTCGGGCCTGCGGGGACGACCGGCGGGCGCGAGTCGCGCGTCTGCCAGTAGGCGAAGACGCGCGCGGTCAACTCGGCATCGCCGAGGACGGCGTTCGGGGACGACAGCAGGTTGAGCGCACGGAAGAAGGCGCGGCTCACCTTCGCGTCGATGCGCGTCAGCGGCAGCAGGCCTTCGGTGATGAGTGAGGTCGTGATGTCGGTGCCGGCGCCGCCGGTGGCGCGCGCGAGGCGGCTCGCCTCGTCCTGGGCGACGCTCGCCTGGTACCACGGCGTCACGTCCTCCTCGGCGGCGACGTGGAGCGCGAGCGCGAGCGCCTCGAGGTCGGCGCCGTGCGCGGTGATGCCCTGCGTGAGCGCCTGGGCCATGACGCCGGCGAGCGAGCAGCCGCGGCCGTAGAGCGGGTTGGTGCAGATGAGCGCGTCGCCAACGGCGGCGAAGCCGAGCACCGAGGGGCGGCCATCGACGACGAGCGCGCGGGTGCGGTTCACCAGGCCGGCCATGGCGTGCGTCTCGGCGATCGGCTCGGCGACGGCGGGGTCGACCCAGGGGCGCGCGGCGGGCAGCAGCCCAGCGGCGGCTTCGAATCCCGCGCGCGAGATGAGCGCGCGCAGCTCCTTGTCCTCGGTGCCGACCGCGATCGTGACGGAGAACGTGCGGTTGTCGCCGCGGAAGATGCCGTAGCCGAGGTAGCCGAGCGTGCCACCGTTGAACGCCTGCGGGTCCGGCTCGGCGGCCCCATCGCGCAGGCGGTAGAAGCGCGAGAGATAGACCATGCCGGCGTCGTGCTTCTCCTCCGGCACGGCGACGCCGATATCGGCGAGCAGCGTCTTCATCGAAGAGTGGCGCCCGCCCGCGTCGACGACGAGATCGGCGTCGATGTCGCCCGCAGAAGTACGCAGGCCGACGACGCGTGACGGCGACGACCCCGGCGCGACGGCGAGCCCCGTGACGCGCACGCCGTCGCGGAGCTCGACGAGGTCCGTGCGCAGCGCCGCGCGCCGCAGCGCCCACTCGAACGTCGTGCGGCGGGACGCGAGGAGCGTCATGTCCTCGTCACCAGGCTGCGGCGAGGGGTCATCGAGCGTGTCTGGCGCGATGTCGCGCCAGCCGACCTCGATGCAGCCGGCGTCGAGCAGCTCCTGGCGCACGTGCGGGAGATGGTCGCGCAGGAGGTTGCGCAGACGCGCGAGGAAGGCGTGCGGGTGGCGCACCTGCGGCGCGCCGCGGCGGTTCCAGGTGAAGGCCTCGCCCGGCGTCGCGGGCAGCGGCGTCGCGTCGCGCTCGATGACCAGCGTGCGGTGGCCGGCCTCGGCGAGGAACAGTGCGGACATCAGCCCGCCGATGCCGGCGCCGGTGATGACAATCTTCATCGTGCCCCCGTCCCTGCCATCCATCCCCGGCGGTAGACGATAATGCGGCAAGTCAGTTATAACTGACTTATGGCAGCCGGGTCAACGGACATCGTACCCGCCACTACTCCGCGCCGGCGGCTGCCGGCCGGGGAGCGGCGGCAGCAGATCCTGTCGGTCGCGCAGGACGCGTTCATGCGGGCGGGCTACCGCGGCACGACGGCGCTGGAGATCGGACGCGCGGCGGGCGTCTCGGAGAAGCTGGTCCTCAAGCACTTCGGCAGCAAGGAAGGGCTGTTCCGCGCCGCGGTCGTCGAGCCGATGCTCGACCTGATGGTGCGCGCCAACGAGGACGCGCGCGCGCGCATGGCCGGCGGCGGCGAGGATGACTCACCTGAGCAGGCGTTCCAGCGCGTGCACCGCTTCCTCGCCACGTGGGCGGCGCTCGTGCGCGAGCAGGCGCCGCTGATCTTCGCGTTCATCGCGGAGATGCGCGAATTCCCGGAGGTGGCGGCGCAGCTCGGCGCGCTGTTCGAGCAGCAGGTGCGCGAGACGACGGACATCCTGTCGCTCGCGATGCGCACCGAGGCATTCCGTCCCTTTGACCCGCGCGTCGCCTTCCTGTCCGCGCTGGGCGCGGCGACGATGGCGGCGCTCACGGGCGACGACGTCGACCACTTTCTCGACGAGTACCTGCGGCTCACGCTGTTCGGCGCGCTCTCGGACGCCGGTCGCGCGGCCGCGGCGGCCGACGAGCCGGCATCACGACCCGCGTCCGTAACGCGGCGCGGCGGTACCATGGCGCGCACCGGCGGCGGCCGGCGGGCGGACTGAAGGCAACGAGGAGAGGGATCATGGCGAGAGTGAAGTTCGGGACGTTCCTGGCGCCGCACCACCCGACCGGCGAGCATCCGACGCTGCAGTTCCAGCGCGACGTCGACTTCGCGGCGCACCTCGACCGGCTGGGGTTCGACGAGTTCTGGTGCGGCGAGCACCACTCGTCGGGCTGGGAGATGATCGCCTCGCCGGAGATGTTCCTGGCGGCGGCGGGCCAGCGGACGCACCGCATCATGCTCGGCACGGGCGTCGTCTCGCTGCCGTACCACCACCCGTTCAACGTCGCGCAGCGCATCGTGCAGCTCGACCACATGACCGGCGGGCGGGCGATGTTCGGCTCAGGCCCGGGCGCGCTGCCCTCGGACGCGCGCACCCTCGGCATCAATCCGATGGTGCAGCGCGACCGGCAGGACGAGGCGCTCGGCGTGATCATCCGCCTGCTGCGAGGCGAGCCGCGCTTCAGCTACGAGTGCGAGTGGTTCGAGCTGCACGACGCGCAGCTCCAGATCCTGCCCCTGCAGGAGGACCTGCCGATGGCGGCGGCGTCCTCGATCAGCCCGTCGGGGATGCAGATCGCGGGCAAGCACGGCATCGGCGCGCTCTCGATCGCGTCGACATCGAAGGAAGGGCTGCAGGCGCTGCCGACGCAGTGGTCGTTCGCGGAGGAGGCGGCGGCGAAGCACGGGCAGACGGTGGACCGCAAGAACTGGCGGGTGCTGATGAGCTGGCACCTCGCGGAATCGAAGAAGCAGGCGGTCGAGGAGGCGAAGTACGGGCTGCAGCGCTGGCACAACGAGTACAACGTGCGCGTGCTGGGCCGGCCGGGCGCGACGCATGTCGACGACGTGGACGAGCTGCTCGATCAGACGATCGGGCGCGGCGCATCGGGCGCCGGCGCGGCGGTGATCGGCACGCCGGACGAGATGGTGGCGGCGATCCGGCGGCTGCAGGACGTCACGGGCGGCTTCGGCGTCGTGCTCGGCTTCGCGCACGACTGGGCAAGCCGCGAGGCGACATTCCGCTCGTGGGAGCTCTTCGCGCGGTACGTGATCCCGGAGATCAATGGCTTCAACCGCGGGCAGATCGAGTCGGCCGAATACCTCGCGGAGAACAAGAAGGAACTGATGGCGGGCGCCTCCGCCGCGGTGATGGCGAAGATCCAGGGCGACCCGCGCGCCGCGGCGGCGATGGCGGTGACGATCAAGCAGGCGCAGGAGCAGGCGCAGGGCGGCGGCTGGCGCCCGGGCGCCGGGCCGGCGCCCAGCTCCGACGAGGGCTAACCGGCGCGTTGCACGACGTCCGCACAGCGTCAGCGACGCTGTACCCCAGCGCCGCCGGGATCCACACTCGCACGAGGGTCAACGAGCGTGACGACTGAACTGAAGGGCACCGGCGGCATCGCGATCGCCGCCGTGCGCGCCGTCTTCGGCGAGGACAGCGTGACCGGCGAGCCGGCGAAGCTCGCGGGTGGCGCCATGCACGACTCCTGGGGCGTGGACGCGCGCGCGGACGGCAGCACGCGGCAGCTCGTCGTGCGCGTCAGCCCGGCGGGGCGGGCGGACCACGCGAAGACGCGGCGCGAGTTCGCGGCGCTGCGCGTGGCGCATGCGCGCGGCATCCGCTGCCCGGAGCCGATCGCGGTCGGAGAGTGCGAAACCGGCGAGGACTACCTCGTGATGGCGCGGGGCGCCGGCGATACGAACCCGCGCCAGCTCCTGGGCAGCGAGCGCTACGCCGAGACGCGAGCGAACATCATCGGGCAGCTCGCGCAGGACCTCGCTCGGATCCACGGGATCACCGCGAGCGACGTCGACGACGCGCCGGGCATGCGGGCGCCGGCGGCCCGCGAAGATGCGCTGCGCTACGAACGGCGGCTGACGGAAGACCTGTACCGGACGGTGCTGCTCGACCCGCATCCGGCGATCGACTGGGCGTTCCGCTGGATCGACCGCGCGATCGCCACGATCGACGCACCGGCGAGGCCGCATTGCCTGGTGCACGGCGACTTCCGCATCGGCAACATGCTGTACGACGAGCACGGGTTGACATCGATCCTCGACTGGGAGGGCGTCCACATCGGCGAGCCGGAGGAGGACGTGGCGTGGCTGTGCACGCGCGTCTGGCGCTTCAACCGCCCGGACCTCGAAGCAGGGGGCATCGCGCCGCGCGAGGACTGGCTGCGCGCGTACGAGCAGGCCAGCGGGCGCTCGCTCGACCGCGCGCGCGTGGCGGCGTGGGAGGTCCTGCAGAACATCCGCTGGGCGCAGATCACCATGATGCAGGCGCGCGCCCACCTCGACGGACACACCACCAGCCACGAGCTGGCGGCGATCGGCCGCCGGACGGCGGAGACGGAGCTGGAGATCCTGCGCCTGGCGGGCGTGGCGGACCGGGTGGCGCATGCAGGATAGGCCGACGGCGAAGGAACTGCTCGACGCGCTGGGCGACTTCATGCGCGACCGGGCCGAGCACGCGCGCGACCGCTGGGAGCGGTTCCAGTTCCAGGTCGCGGCGAACTCGCTCGCGATCATCGGCCGGGAACTCGAGCTGGAGGACGGCTTCATGCGCGCGGAGTGGCACGGCCTCGACGGGCTGCTCGGCGCGGAGCCGATGCCGGCGGAGCAGGCATCATTCGCGGCGCGGCTGCGCGAGCGCAACGCGGAGCTTTCGGCCAAGATCGCGGGCGGCGACTTCGACGGCGAAGCCGAGGCGCCGCTGATCGCGCATCTCTGGGAGACCGTGATGAACAAGGTGCGCATCGCGAGCCCGAACGAGGCGCGGTAGCGGGAGGAGGAGCGCATGGACTTCGAGATCCCGGCGGATATCCAGCAGACGCTCGATGAGCTCGACGCGTTCATCGAGGCGGAGATCAAGCCGCTCGAGCAGCAGGACGACAACATCCGCTTCTTCGACCATCGGCGGGAGTACGCGCGCACGGACTTCGAGCGCGGCGGCGTGCCGCGGCGCGAGTGGGAGGAGCTGCTCGCGGAGATGCGCCGGCGGGCGGACCGCGCCGGCTTCCTGCGCTACGGCGTGCCGGAGAAGTACGGCGGGCGCGGTGGCTCGAACCTGGCGATGGCGATCATCCGCGAGCACCTGGCCGCGAAGGGGCTGGGCCTCCACAACGACCTGCAGAACGAGTCATCGGTCGTGGGCAACTTCCCGACGATCCGCATGTGGGAGAACTACGGCAGCGAGGAGCAGAAGAAGGAGTTCCTCGAGGGCATGTTCACCGGCAAGACGCGCGTGGCGTTCGGACTCACCGAGCCGAACCACGGCTCCGACGCATCGTGGCTCGAGACGAAGGCCGTGCGCGACGGGGACGAGTGGGTGATCAACGGCACGAAGCGCTTCAACAGCGGCATGCACGCCGCGACGCACGACCTGATCTTCGCGCGCACGTCGGGGGACGAGGGGCGCGCGCAGGGGATCAGCTGCTTCATCGTACCCGTGGACACGCCGGGATTCTCGGTCGACTTCATGTGGTGGACGTTCAACATGCCGACCGACCACGCGGAGGTCACGCTGCGGGACGTGCGCGTCCCCGCGACGGCGATGCTCGGCCGCGAGGGCGACGGGCTGGCGCTGGCGAACACGTTCACGCACGAGAACCGCATCCGGCAGGCGGCGTCCGGCGTGGGCGCGGCGCAGTACTGCATCAACGAGAGCATCAAGTACGCCCGCGAGCGCGTGACGTTCGGCCAGCCGCTCGCGACCCGGCAGGCGATCCAGTGGCCGCTCGTCGAGCTGCAGACCGAGTGCGAGATGGTGCGGCAGCTCGTGCGCAAGACGGCGTGGGAGCTGGACCACCAGCACCACATGGAGATCAGCGACAAGGTCGCGATGTGCAACTACCGGGCGAACCGGCTCGTCTGCGACGCCGCCGACCGCGCGATCCAGGTGCACGGCGGCATCGGCTACACGCGGCACATGCCGTTCGAGCACATCTACCGGCACCACCGGCGCTATCGCATCACCGAGGGCTCGGAGGAGGTGCAGATGCGCCGCATCGCGCAGGTGATGTTCGGCTTCGGGCGCCCGCGGGAGTAGCGGCCGCTGGTGGGCGTCAGGCGCGCGGCAGTTCGAGCCCCCGCGTGGCGATGATGCCGCGGTTGATCTCGCTCGTGCCCGCGGCGATCGTCAGCGCGGCGGACTGCAGGTACAGCGACTCGATGCGGCCGGCGAGCGGCGCCCAGGGCGATCCCGGCGCGAGCTGGCCGGCGGGGCCGAGGAGCTGCATGCCCGTGCGGGCGAGCTGCTGCGCCAGCTCCGAGCCGTACATCTTCGACACCGAGGCCTCGTAGTTCGGCACCTGCCCCCGGCTCTGGAGCCAGGCGACCCGATAGGCGAGCATCCGGCCGACTTCGAAGGCGATCTGCAGGTCGGCGAGGCGCATCCGCACGCTCTCGTACGCGGACGGCAGGCGCCCGCCGCGCACGAGGTCGCGCGCGTAGTCGACGAGGTCGCGGTACGTGCGCATCGAGCCGATGACGCGCTGGATCCCCGAGCGCTCGAAGTCGAGCGTCGAGGTGGCGACGTACCAGCCGCGGTTCAGCTCTCCGAGCAGCGCGTCGCGCGGGATGCGCGCGTTCTCGAAGAACACCTGGTTGAAGGTGTGGCGGCCAGCCATGTCGGTGAGCGGTGCGATCGTGATCCCCGGCGTCTTCATGTCGACGAGGAAGTAGGAGATGCCGCGATGCTTCGGCGCCTCCGGGTCCGTGCGGGCGAGCAGGATCATCCACTGCGCGTAATGCGCGAGGCTCGTCCAGATCTTGCTGCCATTGATAATGAAGCTGTCGCCATCGAGGACGGCGCGGGTCTGCAGCGAGGCCAGGTCGGAGCCGGCCTCCGGCTCGCTGAATCCCTGGCACCAGACGGCTTCGCCGCGCACGATCGCGGGGAGGAAGCGGCGCTTCTGCTCGTCCGTGCCGTGGAGGATGATCGTCGGGCCGACGCGGTCGCTGCCGAGGTCGTTCGCGGGCGCATCGGCCTGGGCCATCTCCTCGTTGAAGACGAGCTGGCGCAGGTGCCCGGCGCCCTGCCCGCCCCACTCCTGCGGCCAGCCCAGCGTCAGCCAGCCGCGGTCCGCGAGCTTGCGGACGAACTGCCGGTGGAACTCCCAGCCGTCGATGCGGTCGGGCGCGCGCCGGGGCAGCTCGGCCTCCAGGAACTGGCGCACCTCGGCGCGGAAGGCCTCGTCTTCCGGGGAAAAGCGGAACTCCATCAGTCGGCCTCCTGCGCCATGCCGTGATCGCGTTCGATGATGCGCTCGCGCGTCCAGGCGACGCCCGCATCGAGCAGGCCGTCGATCTCCCGTTCGTCGTACCCGAATTGCGCGAGCACTTCGACCGTGTGGGCGCCGAGCGGCGGCGGCGGCAGGGGCGCGACCGGCGGGGTCTCGCTCATCGCGAGCGGGCTCGCCGGCATGCGCACGCGGCCCACCACCTCCTGCTCGAGGTCGATCATCAGATCGTTCACCAGCACGTGCGGGTGCTCGAACAGTTCCTCGGGGAAGTTCACGGGGCCGCACGGCACGTCGGCTCGGTCGAGGCGCTCGATCCAGGTGGCGGTGGTCTCGCGCCGGAAGGCGGCTTCCATCTCCTCGCCGAGCCGCCTGTGGCCGCTGCGCACCTCCTCCGAGAACCAGTCGTACTGGCGGCCGTCGACCGTCGGGTCGTGCACGCCGAGCGCGTCCCGCAGCGCGCGCCGCTGGCCGTTATTCAGGCAGGCGACCGCGATCAGCGCATCGCGCGTCTCATAGATCCGGTAGTAGTTGTTGCGCCCGCGGCCGGCGACGTACTGGCGGCGGATCTCGACCGCATCGGCGTGCGACATGCCCTCCGCGCGCCGCTCGCGCAACTCGGCGAGGAAGCCGTCGCGCACGGGGCGGTCGGTGTCCTCGATCGAGAACAGCGGCCGGTACTGCGCGGCGAGGCCGGAGGCGAAGAGGCTCGTCTCGATGCGCTGGCCGCGGCCGGTCGCCTGCCGCGCGAGCAGCGCGCAGACGATGCCGTAGGCCATGAACATGCCGCTCGTGAGGTCGGCGACGGCGAGCGTCGAGATGTAGCCGGGCGTGCCGTCGCGCTCGACCTTGTTTTCGTAGAGGATCATGCCCGTCGCCGCCTGCGAGAGGATGTCGAACCCGGGGCGGCCGGCGTACGGCCCTTCGCGCCCGAAGGCGCTGTTCTCGCAGTAGATCAGGCGCGGGTTCACCGTCGCCAGCGCGTCGTAGCCGATGCCCAGGCGCTCCGCCACCCCGGGGCGGTAGTTGAGCACCGCGACGTCGGCGCGCTCGAGCATGCGCCGCACGACGGCCTGTCCCACGGGGGACGCGAGGTCGATGGCGATGCTGCGCTTGCCGCGATTGACGCCCAGCGCGACGCGGCCCTCGTACGGCGCCACCGGAGCGGTGTGACGCCAGGCATCGCCGTGGGGGCGCTCGACCTTGATGACGTCCGCGCCCATGTCGGCGAGCATCATCGTGCAGTAGGGCCCGGCGATGTACTCCGTGAAGTCGATGACGGTGACGCCCGAAAGGGCAGCGGGCATCGGGGATCCTCCGGGCGGCGTGCAGGAGCGCGCTCGGATTCTCGCGCGACGGCATGGCGGGCGTCAAACGCCGCATGGAGCGTTGCGCGCGGCCGGCGCATGATACGCGCGATGCAGGCGTACGACGTCGTGGTCGCGGGCGCCGGGAACGCCGGCCTCTGTGCGGCGCTGGCGGCGCGCGAGCAGGGGGCACGGGTGCTCGTGCTCGAGCGCGCGCCGGAGCACCTGCGCGGCGGCAACACGTACTTCACCGGCGGCGGCTTCCGGTTCCCGTACGCGGGCATCGACGACATCCGGCGCCTGATCCCCGACCTGAGCGACGCGGAAGCCGCGGCGATCGACGTCGGCGCGTATCCCGAGCGCCAGATGTACGACGACATGATGCGCGTGTCCGAGGGCCTGGCTGACCAGGGACTCGTCGAGCTCGTCGTGACCCGCGCGTTTCCGACAGTTACATGGATGCGCGATCGCGGCGTGCGCTGGGTGCTGCAGTACGGCCGCCAGGCGTTCGAGTCGTCGGGCGTGCGGCGCTTCTGGGGCGGGCTGATCACCGAGGCGGTGGGCGGCGGCAAGGGGCTGTCCGACGCGCAGTTCGCCATCGCCGAGCGCGCCGGCGTCGAGGTTGCGTACGAGACGCAGGCAACGGCGCTGCGGAGCGATGAGCGCGGGCGCATCAGCGGCATCATCGCACGGACATCTGAGGCGACGCGCACGATCGAAGCGCGCGCCGTCGTGCTGGCATGCGGCGGCTTCGAGGCGAACGCCGAGATGCGCGCGCGCTACCTCGGCCCCGGCTGGGAACTGGTGAAGGTGCGGGGGACGCGCTTCAACATCGGCGACGGCATCCGCATGGCGCTCGACGCCGGCGCCGTGCCGTACGGTCACTGGAGCGGCTGCCACGCGGTGGCGTGGGACGTGAACGCGCCGCCCTACGGCAACCGCACCATCGGCGACCTCTACCAGAAGCACTCGTACCCGTTCGGCATCGTCGTCAACGTGCGCGGCGAGCGCTTCGTCGACGAAGGCGCGGACTTCCGCAACTACACGTACGCACGCTACGGGCGGGAGATCCTGCGCCAGCCGCAGCGCGCGGCGTTCCAGATATTCGACGCGAAGGTCGCACACCTCCTGCGCGACGAGTACCGCATCGCGCAGGTGACGAAGGCGGAGGCGGAAACGATCGGTGGGCTCGCCGACGCGCTTGGCATCGACGGCCCCGGCCTCGAGCGCACGGTGCGGGCGTTCAACGCGGCGGTGCGCGATGGCGCGTTCGACCCGACGGCGCTCGACGGCAAGCGCACCGAGGGCATCATGCCGCCGAAGTCGAACTGGGCGCTGCCAATCGACACGCCGCCCTTCGCGGGCTACGCCGTGACCTGCGGCATCACGTTCACCTTCGGCGGGCTGCGGGTCGACGACTCGGCGCGCGTGCTCGATGCCGACGAGCGCCCGATGCGAGGCCTGTACGCCGCGGGCGAGCTGGTGGGCGGGCTGTTCTACTTCAACTACGCGGGCGGCTCGGGGCTGACGGCCGGCGCCGTCCTGGGCCGCATCGCCGGCGAGGCGGCGGCACGCGAAGCGCACGCCACGGGTCTGTCCTCATGACGCGGCCGCCTGACGTTCTCGGGGGCCTGGCACGCGAAGAAGAGAAACCAGCCACGCAGGCGGTTGTTGAACTCAGCAGTCTGGCACGGGTGGAGGGACTCGAACCCCCGACCGGCGGTTTTGGAGTTTGGAAAGGGCCGTCCAATAGTGTACAGCAGCGTTCTACGCGAAGCTGTGTAGTGTTCGTGTGTGCACGTGTACGCCGGTTTTCAGGCGCATCCGGACGGCAAGGAGTCGGCAATAGGAGTCAACTTCGGGAGTCAGCGAAAGGCCAATGACCAGCAGAGTGTTTCCCTGCGAATCGCGCCCCGGCGGCGTGACAGGCCATGTGTTCGTGATGGTACGCTCGTGCGGTGCGCAAGACGAGCGACGACGAGAGCGCCAGCCCGAGCACCGACGCACCCGCTGACCGCCTGCTCACCATCGAGCAGGTGAAGGAGCGGCTTCAGGTGAGTCACGAGACCGTGTACCGGCTCATGCGGCAGGGGAAGCTGCGCAGTACGAAGATAGGTCGTGCGCGGCGGGTGAAGGAGAGCGCGCTCACAGCCTACATCAGGTCGTTGCCCGACCTGCCTCTGCGATAGGGCGGCAAAGAAGCAGACGGTCATCGCCGCACCCGTGCCTTCCGCCTGCGCCGAACCCGCACGAACTTCGCCTCGACGGCGATGGCTTCGGCATCTGCTTCCGCCTGTCGTTCTGCGGCACGTCTGGCCTGCACCTTCACGAGAACTCGTGCAAGGAAGAGCGCCATCCTCTCGTGCTCCGGCTCGTCGGGGTCGTAGTCGGGCCACGTCCAGCCATTCTTCAACTGCTCAATGGGAACGAAGCCTTCGACCTTCGTCACGTCGAAGCGGGGTTCAGCGCGAACGCCGCCTTCGCCTTTCGCCTCTGCCACCGATGGTTTTGGCGACGGAGTTCGCGGCGCTCGCTTCCTTGCCACGGCGAGACTCCTTCCGCGTGCGACTACTGCTCCGGCCCACAGCGCATGAACGCCTGCGGATGCTCCATGCCGTCTGACCGGCAGGCAGCACACCACGATTGCAGGCGCTCGCGGCCCTGCATCCAGCGCGTGCCGAAGTGCTCGAAGGAGTAGAAGATGTGCGTCCCGGCGAGTTCCGAGCAGTTCGGGCAAGACTTCACCTCGTCCTGCGGGAAGACGACCGACTCGTTGAGAGGCGTACCGCAGTGCGGACAGGGTGCGGGCGCGTTCACTTCTTCGTCCCGTTGGGCGCGGTCTGCGGCGGGGTCATTCGCGAACAGGCTCCGTCTGTAGCCTTCGCAGCGCGGCGGCAGTCTTCGCCTTGCGCGCGGCTTCGTCGTCACCCGTCGCGTCGGTGCGGAAGCGCTCGTAGGCTTCCGAGGCGAGCCAGTCTGTCACCGTCTTCTGGAAGGCCGCGTCGTTCATGAACCGGACGAAAATCTCTTCGTTCTGGTCGATGCGCTCGACGAACAACGTCTGCAACGCGTTCTTGAACACGAGTTGAAATCTATCCACGGGGTTGACGGCTGCGGCCTTCCGCAGCCCATCGTCAGTGACGGCGGCCTCGACGATTTGGTCGAAGAACAACTGGTCGGCTTGGTTGAAGTCTGTCCCGAATCGTTCGTTCACGATGTCGATGAGTTGCGACAACGGGACAGGCGCATCGCGAAGCACGCCGGTGCCCACTTCCTTCGGCCCGTCGAGACGCGGCGCGTAGCCTTCCTGAAGGGAGATGGAACCCTCGCTGATTTTCTGTAGCCGGTAATACTCAAGTCGAACGTCGTCGTCGAACTGATACGACTCGCCCCGGCGGCGGGGCAGCTTCGCGGCGAGGTGTCGCAGGAAGACGTACAGGCGTTCGAGGTCGGAGTCCTGATACGGGATGACTTGGCTGAGGAACGCGTACAGGTTGCGGAACCCCTGCACCTTGCCGCGCCAGAGTTCGGCCTCGCCTTCCCCGTCGCGCTGTAGCGCGATGAAGCGGGTGACAGCCGGGTCGAGCGCCGCGTTCATCGCCTGATGGTCAGCCACGCTCTGCTTCTGCTTGGGCTTGAAGTACACGTCGGAGAACCGCTGTACATCCTCGGGCGTGTAGATGCCCGACTCGTCCAGTTCACCCTTCAACTGGTATAGGCGAGCAGGTTCAACTTCCTCGCCCATCTCAGCGCCCTCGTAGTACGCCTTGAACGCTTCGCGTATCTCTTCGCGGTCGTTCACGAAGTCGAGGACGAAGGTCTCTTCCTTCAACGGGTGCGTGCGGTTTAGGCGAGACAACGTCTGCACGGCCTGTATGCCTGCCAGACGCTTATCCACGTACATCGTGTGGAGCAGGGGCTGGTCGAAGCCCGTCTGGTATTTGTCGGCCACGAGTAGCACCTGATACTCCGCTGTGGCGAACTTCTCCGGCAGTTCCTTCTCGCGGATGCCGCCGTTCATCTCGACCTCGGTGTACGTGACGCTGGGGGCGCGGTCATCCACTACGGTGCCGGAGAAGGCAATCAGCGACTTGATTGCGTAGCCCTTGGACGCGATGTACTTGTCGAAGTGTTGCTTGTAGCGCACAGCATCGAGACGCGAACCCGTCACGACCATCGCCTTGGCCTTGCCGCCAATCTTGTGCCGCGTGGCCGCGTTGAAGTGTTCGACGATAACCTGCGTCTTCTGTGAGACGTTGTACGCGTGCAGGCGCATGAACCGAGCCAGAGCCTGCGCCGCCTTCCTGCGCTCCACGTGCGGGTCGTCGGCGCTGGACTTCACCAGCCGGTAGTAGGTCTTGTAGCTCGTGTAGTTCTTGAGCACGTCGAGGATGAACTCTTCCTCGATGGCCTGTCGCATCGTGTAACGGTGTGCGGGCTGGCCATTTCTTCCGAAGACGGCGAGCGTCTTGTGCTTGGGTGTTGCCGTGAAGGCGAAGAACGAGAGGTTCGCCTGCCGTCCACGCTTCGCCATTTCGCGGAACAGTTGCTCTAGGTCTTCCTCGCCCTCTTCGAGCGCGCGTTGCTTCGCCTGCTCACGTAACTCTTCGCCGCCGAGGACGCCCTTCAATTCTGTCGCGGTTTCGCCGCCCTGCGAACTGTGCGCTTCGTCGATGACCACGGCGCAGCGGCGGGTCTTGAGCGCACCCGTGCCCTGCTCACCGCGCTCTTCCGCCATCTTGCGAAGGTGCCGCGATACGTAGGGGAACTTCTGAAGTGTCGTGATGATGATGGGGACGCCCTCTTCGAGCGCCTCGGCCAACTGGCGCGAGCGTTCGTCTATCTTCTGGACGACGCCGCGCTTGTGCTCGAACTGGTAGATGGTGTCCTGTAGCTGCTGGTCGAGCACCACGCGGTCGGTGACGACGATGACACTGTCGAACACGCGCTCGTTTTTCTCGTCGTGCAGTGAGGCGAGCCGGTGCGAGAGCCACCCGATGGTGTTGCTCTTGCCGCTGCCCGCCGAGTGTTCGACGAGATAGTTGTGTCCGACGCCCTCACGGCGTGCGGCTTCCGCGAGTTGTCGCACGGCCTGTAGCTGGTGATAGCGCGGGAAGACCATCGACTCAGCCTTCACCTTGCGGCCATGCTCGTCGCGGCGCTCTTCCACTTGCATATGGATGAACCGCGCGAGCAGGTCGAGCAAGCTGTCGCGCTGAAGCACCTCTTCCCACAGGTACGCCGTACGATAGAAGCGTCCCGCCGGGTCGTGAGGGTTGCCCGCACCGCCATCGCAGCCCTTATTGAATGGCAGGAAGTGAGTGGCCTTGCCTGCCAACCGCGTCGTCATGAAGACGGCTTCGGTGTCCACCGCCATGTGCACGAGCGTGCGCCGCTTGAACTCAAAGATGGGCGCGCGCGGGTCACGGTCGTAGCGGTACTGGTGCATCGCGTGGTCAACCGTCTGGCCCGTCAGCGGGTTCTTCAACTCAATCGTCACGACTGGAATGCCGTTGAGGCTGAGGGTCACGTCCAGCGAGTTCTCGGTGCCCGTCGCATAGTGAAGCTGCCGCGTGATGCCGAGCCGGTTCGCCGCGTAGCGCGCTTCGAGGTCGGGGTTCAGTTCGTGCGCCGCCTTGAAGTAGGCAACCCGGAACGTCCGCCCGTAGCACTTGAAGCCGTGACGCAGCGTAGCCAGCGAGCCGTTGTCGTCCATCCACTTGCAGAGGTCGGTGAGAATCTGCTCGCCCGTCCGAGCGCCGTGTAGTGCTTCGAGTTTCGACCACTCCTGCGGCTGGGTGTCACGGATGAACGCTATGACCTCGTCTGGGAAGACGGCGCGCTCGCGGTCGAAGCCCTTTGGGTCAACGCGCACGTAACCATTCGCCAACAGATGGTGCTCGACGATGACGGTCTCGAACGCGCCTTCGCTGTGTCGCTCAGGTTCCATCTCAGCCCACAGCGTACGGTATGGGCGTCTCGCCGGTCACGACGCTCGTGATGAGTGCGGCACGACGTTCAATCAGCAACTCTATCGAGCGCACTGTTGCTTCTTCGAGCGCCCGCAGACTTGATGTGGAGTTTCGCACGGACGCTACTGCCGCCTGCTGCTCATGGAGAGGTGGCCGGGGCACGGCGCAACTTCCAAGGATTGCAGTATTGAGGTTGTCCATCGTGCTTCCTACTGATTCGAGCAGGAGTTCGTCTGACGCCGCCGTGTTCGCGAACAACAGGTTGATGTAGTGCGGGTCATCGCGACCGAGGTTTAGGCGAACACGAAGACAGCCGGTGCCGCACAGCCATCCAGCCTGCGCCGCGTCAACAACAGCGCAGCGCCCGAGTTCGCCTCGGCGTCCGAACACCAAGTCGCCGAGTCTCAGACGATGACGCGAGAGGCGCTCTGCCGTCACCTCGTCCACAGATACACCTTCCTCTGGGGAGATGACTCCGCCCACGAGGTGGGACGGGTTCACCACAGGTATTACCCCATCGGGCACGTACTCGTCCGCGTGAAGCTGCGAGCCAAAGGGGCCGGTCTGTATGTCTTGAGCCATGTATCGCAGCCGAACCACATCCCAGTGCGCCGGGACGCTGCCCAGCCACTCGATGCCGGAGTCGCGCATCGGCACGCCGGGGTCGATGCCGCGCGTGACGGCCTGCGCGATGACGGCGCGGCGCTTCTCTGAGAGTCCATCAATGAGTCGTTGCTTCGCTGCGATGAGTTCATCGATTCGGTTCGTCTCTCGGTCGAGGTACTCGACTGCCCTCACTTGTGCGTCGAAGCTGGGGGCGTACGCGCGGAAGTCACGTACGAACGACTCCGGCACGCGCTTCTGACCAGCCGCGCCGTACATCGCTGCCTCACCGCCCTGTCGGAAGGGCGAACTCATCGTGACGTAGTACAGGTAGCGTGCATCAATCTCAGAACTCGGTCGGAGCACGTGAAGTTCAGTTGTGCCGAACCCAATCCCATCCAGTGTCCCACTCACGACTGCGCCCTTTCCGTTCTCGAAGCAGGGCGTAATCTTCGCGACAATCACGTCACCCTCGTAGAAGCGCGTAAATCCGCCTTTCACGTCATCGAGGGGGCGTGTCGATGACAGGTCTATCTCGCCGCGTTCGCCGAGTGCTTCCATAGGCAGGAAAGAGACATCTGCTTCGGGAGATGGCGAAGGGCGAATCGGCGACTCTTGCGTCGTCAGAAACTTGATGCGCTTCGTGCAGGCCGGGTCACTATGCATCGGTCGTGACCTCGGCGAGCAGGTCGAAGATTTGCTGCTCCGCAGTTTTCAAGTCTCTATCGATTTCGGTCACGGAGCGCGGCGGCTGGAACTTGTAGAAGACGCGGTTGAAGTTGATTTCGTAGCCGACCTTGTCCTTGCTGCGCTCCATCCACGCGTCCGGCCAGTGCGGTCGCACCTCGCGCTCGAAGAACGCGTCGATGTCGTCGCACAGCGGGATGTTCTCGAAGTCCCGAAGTTCGGGGTCGGCCTCGTATCGCTCGCTGCGCCCCGTCGCTCGCACGGGCACCGCGTCAGGGTCGCGCTCGGTGAAGCAGGCGCGGAAGTGCTTCTGCGCGGGTGCTTTCCATCGCACGCCTCGGGCCGCGAGCAGCTTGCTGACGTTCGCCCATGCGTCGTTCCAGTCGGCGTGGGGCTTGCGCCCGATGGACTTGTCGATGGCGTCGATGTCGTCGGCCAGTTCGGGGAACTTTTCGGCGAACTGCGCCTTCGCGTCATCCGTCATCTGGTAGCGCAGCCGCAGCGGTCTCTCGACGGTTACGCGCGTGTACCCGAACGCGCTGTTGTCGAACAGCTTGCATGTCTCGCCCTCGGCGAAGGAGCCGTACTCGCGGACGATGTCCTCGATGTCCTTGCCGGAGAGATGCCGCCGCTTGTCCCCGAGGTTGCGGCGCGAATCTTCGCTGCCGCCCGGTTGCCATCGGTCGCGTGCGTCGATGAGTTGAATCTTCCCCTTGCGGCACTCTTCCTTGCGGTTAGTGACAATCCAGATGTACGTGTTGATGCCCGTGTTGTAGAACATGCCCTCGGGCAGGGCGACGATGGCTTCGAGCCAGTCGTTCTCGATAATCCACTTGCGGATGTCGCTCTCACCGGAGGCTGCACCGCCCGTGAACAGCGGCGAGCCGTTGAAGACGATTGCGATGCGCGACCCGTACTTGTGCTCCTTCGGTGCGACGGTCTCGAACTTGCTTATCATGTGCTGCAAGAAGAGCAACGCACCGTCGTTTACGCGCGGCAGCCCCGCGCCGAAGCGTCCACTGAAGCCCAGCCTGTCGTGCTCGCGCTGGATTTCCTTCTGCTCCTTTTTCCAGTCCACGCCGAACGGTGGATTGGCGAGCAAGTAATCGAAGGTCTGGCCCGCGAACTTGTCATCGGTGAACGTGTCGCCGAACTGGATGTTCTCCCCACCGCCGTTGTGGTCAACTTCCTTCATGAGCATGTCTGAGGCGGCAGTCGCGTACGCGCGCTTGTTGTAGTCCTGCCCGTAAACGTACAGGCGTGCGTCAGGATGATGGTCGCGGAGATAGTTCTGGGACTCGGCGAGCATGCCGCCCGTGCCGCACGCCGGGTCGAGCATCTTGCGTATCGTCCCCGGCGTTGAGAGCAACGCGTCGTCGTTGATGAAGAGTAGGTTCACCATGAGGCGGATGACCTCGCGGGGCGTGAAGTGGTCGCCCGCCGTCTCGTTCGCGAGTTCGTTGAACCGGCGGATGAGGTTCTCGAAAATGAGACCCATCTGCTCGTTGGGCACGTTCGCGGGGTGCAGGTCTACGTCGCAGAACTTCGAGACGACGAGGTAGAGGATGTCGGCCTCATGCATCTTCGCGATTTCGGCATCGAACTCGAAGAACTCGAAGATGCGGCGGACGTGCGGGGAGAACCCGTTGATGTAGTTGACGAGGTGCTGGGCGATGTTGTCTGGGTCGCCCTTGAGCCTTTGGAAGTCGAACTCGGAGTGGTTGTGGAACCGCTGGTTCGCGACGGCGTTCAGTACAGGGTCGAGCGCGTCGGCAGTGGTGCCGCGCTTGTTACGGCGCGAGTACTCCGCGAGCACCTGCGGCTTGGTCGGCGCGAGCACGCAGTCGAAGCGCCGCAGCACGGTCATCGGCAGCATGACGCGTTCGTACTGCGGCGGGCGGTATGGCCCCCGCAGCAAGTCGGCTATCTGCCAAATGAGGCCCTCGAAGTACCTGTGGTCGCCCACAGCCGTCCTGCCAAGAAGCTGCATCCACCAGCGGGTTCACTGTCCCGATACTCTACTCCCGAGCGGTCTTAGCTTCGAGCGCAGGCGCTTGACGTGGCTCGCGAGCGGGAGCACAGCCTCGATGGCCGGTACCCCCGTCAGGCGGCGATTATCGGATTGAACGCCACGAGCACGACCAGAGCGATGTACCCGAGCACCCCCGGCAGGTAATACAGGAGCGTCACGATGGAACTCGCCTCTTGCGGCGGGATGAAGGCCGTAATGCGCGGCGTCATCTCGTAGCCGAGCCTGCCTTCTAGCTCCGTCGCCCTATCGACCGCGCCCATAAGCAGCTTGTAGTAGTAGAAGCGGTCAACGGCGTAGAGCGCGACAATGACGGCGAGCGCAAAGAACAGAATGAGCGGCCCCGCACTGATTGCGTGCTCGTCCTTCAGGTCGATTGCATCGCTGGCGCACAGGTAGACGAACCCGCCGAGCGCCGCGAGCGCGATTGCGGGGACAGTCCACCATAGGATTTGCTCCGAGACGTGAAACGGCACCTTCTTGTCCCGCGCCCATTTCCGGGCGTATAGCAAATAGGGTACGACGAGGGTGACCGCGAAGGCGTTCATGCCGACGAATGCGCCGGACGACCAGTCGGGTACTGTCCCCACCTTCTTATCGAAACCCAGTGTGAGGCCAGCGCCTGCAATCGTTCCGAGCAACGGCAAGCCGAACGCGCGAAGACGCATGAGCAGGTCATTGAAATGCTGCGCGACACCGATGACCATCTCCCACTCGCGATGCGCGGCGTCGTCCGTCACGTAACGTCCACCTGCCTACGGGAGAACAACATCACCGTCTCCCAGACCTTGCGAGCCGTAGTCTTGCGCTCGGTGGCGCGGTCGTACTCCGCCAGTCGTTGCACGGTCTCCGCCCCGGCATTCGCGTCGGCGCGTACCACAACCCCGAACGTCCGGTTCCCGAACAAGCGCGCCAACTCGTTGATGCGCGTTCGGAAGAAGTAGCCCGCTGCCTCAGTCCCGAGCACGCCGAAGCCGCCGATGAGGAACGCCGTGCCCGGCCCGCCTTGCGTACGGTGCCTGTTGCGCGTCTTCAGGATGATGCCGTATCCGTACGGCCCTACGCGAGGAACCACGGACGGCGGCACGGTCGTCTCGTCCACGATGTCCTTGCCGTCGCGCGTCATGCTGAAGGCCACTCCTGTCATCTGTTCGTAGAACTGGAAGCACCGCTCCGTCTGCGCTCCAAGCACTACGATGCTGGCGTTCCACTTCCCGGCGTCCTTGCTCATTTCCACCAGTTCCACGTTGCGCATCTTGCGCGCCTGAGCGAGCACGAAAAGAAGGTTGCCGTACGCCGTCGCCTCGACGCGGCTCCAGAGGCTGGGGATGTTGGGTACCTGCCCCACGGTACCCGTTAGGGGCTCGCTCACGACAAGAGGCACGGGCTTGACCGTCTTTGTGGCAGGGTCAGGCAGCAACGGCTGTTGGAAGTCCCGCGCGAATACCAGCACGGGTTCAGCGTCATCGCCAATGCGCTGCAACACGAGGTGAACCGGGCGGCTGTCCCGCCACCATCGCCGTATCCAGCCGAAGAACCCGCTCACGACGCCAAGGGCGAGGCCAAGCACGACGCCGACGACCGCGCCGATGATGTAGCCCGTCCACTCATGGCCGGACTGCTTGAACAGCCCCAACACAATCTGCATCAACTCTCCCCCGCCAATCCTACACCGATGGATGCATCACTCGTGTTAGAATCGCTACTTGAAGGCGGTTCTATGGCGGAGACCCTGAGAACGGTCGAACAACTACAGCATTACTTTCTTGGCGTGCATGAACGCGCCCTGCATCACGCGCCAGAGGTGAGCGAGGTGTTGTTCCGGCTGGCCGGGCCAGTCGTGCTCTACAAGGACGAAGGCACCGACTTGGAGTGCGGGACATACGCGGGGTCGCTCGCCAACGTGCTGACCGTGCGACTCGGCGGGACAAAGTACGTCTTCTCGTATAACCACGAGCGAAGAACCATCGACATGAAGCAGAACAACACGCGCGGGCCGGTTGTAGCATCGCTCGACAACTCCACGACTCAGGCGTCAGTAACGAAGACCGTTCGCGACCTCGCCAAGCAGCAGTAGTCAGATGTTCGACTACGGTTGGGAGTTTGTTGTCCGCGTCGGGCGGCACGTGGCCGTCCTCGTAGGCCTCGCGCTCGATGTGCTCGCCGTCATCGCCCTGACGTTTGCAGATGCTTCCACACTAATCATTGCGCTTCCTTATCTGCTTCTCGTGCTGGCTGTGAGCGTCGTAGTCGCTGCATTCCTCGTCTTCCAAGAGGAACGCCGAACGAACGAGCCGAATCCTTGTCTGTGCGACTTAGTTGTTGCCAAGGAACAGCACCGCTGGACGCGGGAAGCGCCCGGCGGTGGAGATGTGGGCGCTTACCTCTGTCTCGTCGTCCAAAACACAAGCAATCGGGACTTGGTCAACTGTCGGCTCCGGCTCGAACGTGTCCTAGAGTGGCTTGACCAGTCTCAGGGTTGGTATGTCATCGACTGGTTCAACGCATTGGTGCTCGCAGTGTCTCTCAATGACGGCGGCGGTGCGACCACGACGATAGTCTCCGGCGGCAACCGAACATGGGATGTGGTGGCCTATGAGAGCGAGCGCGATACGCACCTGAAGGTCATCGCAGCGCAAGAGGCGCTCAGGGCCTCTAACCGTCTGACGTACGGCAGGTAGCGCGCGCAGTGCCGACTCGAAGCGGACGGCTGCCGCCCGTGCGACATGACACTTGAGTTCCACTGGGACTCGCCTTCAGGTGGCATCGGTCGGCCCGCGCTCTACTTCGATTCGCTCACGGTTGTCCGGCCCGAAGCATCCTGAGGCCCGCCTCACGTTACGCGCGACGCTTCGTCTTCCTCGCTCGCCGCAAGCGTCGAATGAGGTCGCACGGGCGGCGCTCAGCGCGTCGGTGATGTCCAGCAGTTCGACCACATCGATGCGGCGCTCTCTGCGCTCGTACTTCGACACGTAGGACTGCGGACGGTTGAGAGCCGTCGCCAGCTCGGCCTGCGTCAGCCCAGCCCGCTTCCTCGCAGCCACGAGCAGGTCGAGGAACCGTAGGTAGTCGTCCGTGAAGACCGACCGGGTCAACGGTGGATGCCCGGAGCCATGTCAGTGCACATGACCACAGGCTGAAACCCAAGAGGGGATTATCCCAAAACGGGTTCAGAGCCATCGACGGGTTGCCGATGCTCAGTGGAAGGGCCTGACGGCTCCCATTTCGGTCGTCCATCGATGCGTGAGGTGACCATGATTCCACTCGTGTTCCCCAAGAATAGAGAGGCCGTCGAGGCGATGTGCAAAGACCCGGCGCGTCACTGGCAACTTTGGGTGGCGTCCATCCTGAGCCTGTTGCTGGTCATCGGCGTCGTCGCGGCTATCGCTACAGGGTGACCGACGAATGGTGACGGCCCACGAACAGCTACAGCGGCTTTCAGTCCTCAAACAGCAAGGCGTGCTCACAGACGCTGAGTTCGAGCGCCGTCGTACAGCCTTGATTGACGCTGCTGTGTCGGGAAACACGGCGGCGGAAGGCGGCGTGCGACCCGGTCGCAACATAGGTCAGGTACTGTTGGGCGCGCTGGGCGGGTTTTGGCTCGGATTCCTCTTCATCGGGGCGCTGCTGCTATTGGTGCCCAAAGACAGGCGGGCTGACCGGCTGTTCGGGTCGTGGTTCGGGATGGTCGCTGGTGGGCTGGTGCTGGCCGTGCTGATAGCCGCGCTCGTGGTATCTGGGGCTGATGCCCAGTCCGGCGGCTCTTCGTCACAGAGCGCCGACGCTTCAGCCGACCGCGTCGTCGCCGTCATGCTCCGTTGCGACATCGAGCGTCGGGAGCGAACTGGCGAGGACTGCACGAGGTCGCCCAACGGCGCGACCGGCTACCTCGCAGAGGCGCTGCGCCCAAAGAACGTTCGTCTCGAACTCACGGTGCGTACGTCAGCCGCGACGACCTACACGGTCGAAGTGCCGCCTGACAGTCACGTGGTGGTGGGAGACGTTTGGCCGCCCGACTGAGGGTACCCGCGAGCGGCAGGGCGAAGCATACGCGAGGAAGGGGTCTGAATCCGTTCAACATCTTCGCGAATCCTTGGGTGTTCTTCGGCGCGCTTCTCATTGTGGTCGCGGTCGTCTGGTACGGCATTCACACGAGCGATACGCCTGATGGAGACTACGTCGAAGACGGCTGCCCGCATGCCAGTGCCCGCTGCTAAGTAGTTGAGTAGCCATTGGGCCCTTGGACGTGCAGCCGGTCATGCTCGGCGGTGCCAGTCTCGAATGGTGGTGGCGAAGCGGCTACAGCCTGCAAGAAGGGCCAACATCTGCTCTCGCCCAAGTGAGGAAGGGTCTTCTCCATCGGGTAGTCGGAGTGCCTGTGTATCGAAGGTCAGGCTCCACCGTTCCGCCATCGCCCTGCTACTGGTAGCAGCGTCAGCGTCGTAGGCGAAGATGAGTCCCTGCACCCCGGCGCTCAGCAACAGTGCTGCCTGCGCGTCAGACATGGTCTTGCCGCAAGTCGCGACGGCCATTTCGGGAATCGCGAGGGCGTCGAACACTCCTTCCACCACGACGACTTCCTTACGACCACGCACGGTGTCGAGGTTGAACAGGTGCTCGTTCTTCGGTGCGCCGGGTGGGTACAGAACCTTGAGATACGCCGCGTCCGTGGTGTCTCTGGCGACGAAGTAGGCCACCTCGCCGTCCTCACAAACCGGCACGATGACACGGCCGCCGTATTGCCCTTCATCGCAGTAGCCGATACCGTAGCGCGCAATCAGGTCATCGTTTAGGCGACGCGCGTGGACGTAGGCCCGATACGGTTCCGACTCGGGCGTGGTGTCGCGGTCGAGCAGTCGGAACTCGCTCGGCAGGTCGATGTAAGGACGGCGGGCTGGTTCCTCGTCCACCAGTACCCATTCCTCACGCGAGTAGATGTCGTAGCCGTGCGCCTCAAGCATCTCCTTCGCTTCAGCCCAAGAGCAGCGCACCAGCCGCATGACGAGCGAGACGGCGTTGCCGCGCTCGCCGCAATGGTGGCACAGCCAGAGACCGCTGCTGGCATTCATGCTGAAGGGCGCGCGGCTGTTTGACCAACAGATTGGACACGGGCCGCGAAGTTCGCCAATCGAGTTCGGTTCGGCCTCGACGCCGTGTTCCTGAAGTAAGGACTCGAAGTCGAACTGATACCCAGTATGGGTGGTGGTCATCTGTCACCTCCTTGAGTCGGAAAGGTCGAAGTCCATGGCGCTGCTTCGACCCTCATCGCAATGCCACGCGCCATCCCCTTCGTACCCACCCCCGCGTAGCGGGGTGGGATGGCGGAGGTTGTTCTCTTCGTTTCCCCCTCGGTAGGTCGAAGGTCGAGGTCGAAATGCCTCTAGGAGAACATCGACCCCGACCCTCGCGCAATTCATTCCGTAGAGTCGTCCCCGACGCTGTACCGACCGTCGGCCAGCTTCTCCACCTCGTGCCTCGCCCGCAGCGCCTTCAACGCGCTTTTCGTGGTCGTCTCCTTGTGGCCCGCCTGCTTCATGGCTTCGAGCAACTCCTTGTACGTCATCGGCTCAGGGGCGTTCCGCAGGATGAGGATGATGTCGCTTTCCGCGAGTTCCGCCTTTGTCTGGCGCGTCTCCTTCGAGTCGCGGCGACTGACGATGGCGAGCGCGACCGAGCCGTCCTCACCATCCTTTAGCCGAACGCGTGTGGGCTGGAATGTCTTCTTGCCCCACCTCGACTTCTTCACCGTCACCGTGAACTCTCCGTCATCTCCGTCCACGGAGAGGCTCATGTCGATGTCCGCGCCGAACACACCCGAGCCTCGATAACCGTTCCCGTCCTTCGGCGTATGATGGCTCAACACGATGGTGACGCCCGTGCGCTCGCGAATCAGCTTGAGGGAGCGGAACAGCTTGGACACGTCCTTGGAACTGTTCTCGTCGCCATCGAAGACGCTGCGCGCCGTCTCAATAACGAGCAGGCCGATGTCGTGCTCCGTGATGTCGCTGATTAGCCGCCTTGCCCAGTCACCGTCATCGTCGAGGCGCACACCGTTGTTGAAGCGGCACCTCACGGGCAGGGATTGCCAGTCGAGATGACGCCCGAGCGCCAGTTTAGGTGCACGTAGGCGCACCTGCTCAACCCCCACGTCTTCATCGATGTACAGCACGTTGCACTGCTTGGTCTTCAGGCCCAGCAGGTCTTGCCCGCTCGCCACCGCCGCATTCAGGTCGAGCAGGAGCCATGTCTTCCCGGCCTCGGGTGTCCCGTAGACGAGGTTGATGCCCTTCCGCTTGACGAGGCCCTCTACCAGCCAAGGCTCGGTCTCAACCGGCGTGGCCGCGATGTCGGCGTAGGACATCAGAGGCTTGACCTCGCCAACCGATTCCAACTCCTGCCACTTGTTCAGTTCTTGCAGCGCCTTCTCGATACGTCCGCTCTCAAGGTGTCTCTGCGCCACCGACACGCGCGCTTGCCGTATGAGTGAGGCGAGCATCTCCGCGTAGTAGCCGTGACGGTCTTCGCTCTGTGCCTGTTGTTCGATGCTGGTGACGAAGTCATCGACCAGCGCCCGCTTGTCGTCGTCCAGCCGGTCGGCGTCGAGCCACCCACGGAGCCGCATCACACCGGGTGCTTGCGCTGTCCGCTGATAGTGGTCACACACCCTCGGGCAAAGCCACTGAAGCGGCGGTTGCGTGAATCGCGTGCGCCGAAGTTGTTCGACGAACCGGCCAAGAAGCGTCGAGTCCTCGATGACCGCTCGGAACACTTGCGCCATCGCATCGCGCCCGCTCTTCGGTGGGGCGTCGTGGGCGTACGTCTCGGGCTGGCTCCGGTTCATGGTCTTGGCGGTCATAGCGCACCACCAGTCCCGGTAGCCGGATAGGTGGTGTCAGAGGCCGCCTCGGAGGCGTCTGCGTCCGCTGTATTGACCTTTAGGGCCAGCAACCGCACCTTCCGCATGCGTTCGGCGCGCTGTTCGGCTTGGTTGCGGGCGGCATCGGAACGGTGAGTTTGGATGTACCGCTTCTCTACCGCGCTCACGCGTCCCGGCCAACCGGGCTTCGGCAGCTTTCTCATGTACAACGGGAACAGGTCGGGGCCGCATTCGGTGAAGAGGTCTGCGCAGGGCTTGCACGCACGACGACAAGGCATGCTTCGTTCACCGTTGCGGAAATGGTGTCGGGCGGGGACGGACGCGGACATACTCGAACTCCTCGACTGGGCATCCCTGCCTGCTGGCTCGTCCTTGTGTGCTGGGTGGGAGTCCGAGTTGCCGTGACGCCAGCCCTTCTGGCGAAGGGCCTGCGACTCGTGTTTAGTTCCCAAAGGCTGAGCCCCTTGGCTCATCTCTGGGCGTATCTCCCCATAACGGGGACGCCCCTTTCGGAGACCACCTTTCCCCCAGTCGCGCCGAGGGTGGTTGGCTGACGTGTGCCCCACACGTCACTCGGATACCCACCTATTCAGTTACCTAGAACAACGCGTCAAGTTGACGGGTGTTACAGGGTGCCCCTGAAACGTCGGGCACCCTCGGGCGTTCAGTCGCTTCACGTCAGTCGTCCCTTGCCATCCCGCGCCTCATGGCGGAGAATCATCATCCCCACGCGGGCAAGGTCTTTGGCGGACATGTGCGGCATTGCCCGCTCCATCTGGTCAAGGCGGTCTTGTCGCCCGTCGAGCGGGAACGGTTCAACGTGTGCCCGCCCGGTCTTGAGAAGCCCCTCAAGCGCCGGTGAGAAACGCCCGCGCTGGAACGCGTACAGCAACTCAGGGCCGAGGCCGAGGAAGGTCGTGTTGTCTACCGTGGCCCTTTCAAGCAGGCGGTACAACACAGCCCAATCCACGGCCTGCCTGACAGTCAGCACGCGTCTCCCGCGCTTGGTTGGCGTCGTAACTCGTGCTGGCCCGTAGAGCCGCGCGAGACGCTTGGTCGGTGCCTCGGCGTACGGTTCTCCTGCGCCAAGGTCACGCCCAAACACGTTCCGCACCACGAACCAGACGACCGGAACGACGGTCGCTGGGAGATAGTTTTCAACGAGGACTTCCATCGCGGCGGGCACACGGTAGCTGTCGCCCAGCGTCACCCGTACACCGCTGTAACCGCTCTTGCGGGGCGTCAGTCCTTCGCTGCGCAGATGGAAGAACGGCTCCGAGGGCGGCGTCGTGGTGTCTAGGTAGGCGCCGAACTCCGGGCTGAGGTCGCCCGTCCGAATCACACGCCAAAACTCGTCGCCGAAGGTGTACACATACACCTGTCTGCGCCGGTGCCAGACGGCGCGCAGCAGGCGATGCTCAACCATCCAGTCCAAAGTGTGCTGGACGCTGCGGAGCGTGCGTCTTCGACGGTGCAGTCCTGCGATGCTGCGCGGGCCGAACACGTCTACCAAGTCCCATCGCCCAATCTCCGGCATCATCAAACCGGGATAGTAGGAGTTCTCCCGCGCCACCGTCGCGCGATAAGCAGCCGCCGCTTCGCCAAACTCCGCTGTCCCCTTCCAACCCTCGGCCTCGCGTGCCGCCTCGGCCCATGCGCGCTTCCTCAGTTGATAGTCCGCCGCGCCGCTGAGGTTTGTGCGCCCGCCGTCTGCTCGGTACTTGCGGTAGATGTCGTCGAAGAGGGCGTAGGCGTGTTCCGTCGTGACGGCGATGTCCGCCCACTCCGGCAGTAGCTCGGCAACACGATGCGGCGGCATCCACACGTTCGGACGCACGCGCCCCCACGTCGCGTACCACAGATGGCGCAAGATGCGCATCGCATCGACTGGGATGTTCGGCGCGAGCAGGTCGTCAAAGGCAATCGGGACTGTGTAAAGATGACGGAACGTCACAGGCGTCCCGTCGCCGCGCCGATGGATGGCGCGGTCAGTGTTCTTGTGGGATGGCATGGTCGTTTCCTCTCGCTGCTTGACCGTCACGCCATGTCAGGGCTTGCGCCGGTGCCGAGAGGTCTAGCCGAGGAAACCGGGGTGATTGAGTCGGTCGTCCGTCCTGTCTGCTACGCTGCTCGCCTCTTTCCAGTATACCGTTGCTGCTGTTGCGGCACCATGCGTTACCGCACCCCCAACGCGCGCCATCAACCCGCCCGTTACGGCGACGCGCGTCCGAGAATAGATTCGGATTGCAGCAGCGACGACGCTCGCCGCCGACAAAACGACCTTGATTGTTGTGCAGTTGCGGAACGTTGCGCGCAGATTGGGTGCCGATTCGTGTCTCGACCTACTACAGAGCGAACATCACACGCTTACCCCGACCGCCGAAGTGTGGGGGCGGTGCCGGGAGGCGGTCGTTCACCATCGCTTCCAGACGAACAGCGTTCTCGCGTGGCACAGACAACTGCACGGGCGACCCGAGCGTAAGCCACTTACGCAGGCGCATTGCATCCAGCCATGCGGCGGTGCCGGAGTGCGCTCGGGTTCGATGCGCCAGCCGAGACGTTCCGCCCTTTCGCGTGCCGTGGGCTGCTCTTGGGAGCAGTCGAACCGTAAGGCAGGCCGTGTGCCTTGCACATCATTCTGCATCGTGCACTCCGTTCGTGGGAAGGTGCTTCCGCCTGTGCATGCCGAAGAAGCTGGCGGCAGGGTCAAGGTGGGGAGCAATGTGCCTTTGGCAGTTCGGGCAAACGACGTAGCCGGACTCGATGATGCTGAACCATTCGATGCCACCCCACTTGTTGGCCGAAAACTCTATGCGCTCGCCGCAAAGGGTGGGCTTGCCGATGGCGGCGACGGCGCATCTCCATGCGTTGCCGTCAGCGGCGAGCACTCGGCCCCCTGCGTCGGTGAGGATGCCGACTTGGACGATAGTGCCCTCGTCGATGGTGTACCGGATGATGCCCTGTTCTGGTTCGTCCATGCGCCGCTGCTCCTTCCGTCCCTCGAGAGCAGCGCACAACGGAACGGCGAACCAAAGGCTCGCCAGCCTCGCTCGATTGCCCGTTGGGGCCGCATCATTTGGGGCACCTTTTCCGCGAGAGGAAGGTTGCCGGACGCCGCCGATGAAGCGCGTCACTCTCGATGCTATTCGGTTGTCGTCAATCCTAACGTCGGACGGTGCCGCCCGATACTGTTGCCTTGACGACCGCTCTGAACTGCCCCGGACAGCTTCGGGCGCGGGCGGTCATGGGCCGAGAGCCACATGCCGATAATCTAGGCGTGAAGTACAAGAACCCACCCAAGGAAGACGACAGCGCCAAGGTGCTCTTGACGATGTCCGAGGCAGCGCGGCGGCTCAACGTCAGTCGGACGTATCTCTACGAACTGGTCAACCGAGGCGAGGTGGAGTCCCTCACGCTCGGCAAGCTACGCCGCATTACTCCGGCGGCGTTGGACAAGTTCGTAGAAGCGAAGCGAGCCGAGCAGGGCTACTAACCGCTCTTCCGCTCCTTCGCGAAGATGCGCTCCATAGCTTTGGCCGCTCCTTCATGCATCGTCGGGGTCACATGGCTATACGTGTCCAACGTGATGGCGCTTGTGCTATGACCAAGCATCTCACTAACGACCTTCACGTGAACGTTTTCCTCAGCCATCAAGAGGGACGCAGCCGTGTGACGAAGGTCGTGAAAGCGGAGTTCGGGCACAGCGGCTTGCTTCAGGAGAGGCTTGAATGACCGCCGCACGAGGTTGTCCGGGTCAAGGGGGCGACCGAGGTCGTTCGTGAACACGAACCCAAGGTCGTCCCAGCGTACAACTGAGCGGAGCCTCACCTCGTTCTGTGCTACACGCTGTTGGCGCAGCGCGTCCACCGCGTAGGGCGTCAACTTGACGAGTCGGCGCGACGCTTTTGTCTTGGGGTCGTCCAGCCGGAAGCCCCCGCCCTTGACCCAATGCAACGTCCCGCGCACCTGTAGGGTGCCTTTATCGAGGTCAACGTCCTGCCACCGCAGCGCGAGCAACTCGCCTTGTCGCATTCCGGTTGTGAGCGCCAGTACATACAGGGCCGACAGGCGGTCGTTGGCCGCGCAGTCGAGGAACCGGCGCGCCTCATCCGCACTGAACGTGCGCATCTTGGTACGACGAATCTTGGGAGCGTCCACGAGGTCGCAGACGTTGCGCACAACCTTGCCCCAGCGGACGGCCTGCTTGAGCGCCTTGTGGAGCACGGCGTGGACATGGTGCACAGAGGTCTGCGAGAGGCCCGAGGCGAGCCGGGAGTCGTAGAGGCGCTGTACGTCGTGTGGTGTTAGCTTGACCAAGCGCACCTTGCCCAGTTCGGGCAGAACGTGGAGCCGGATTAGGGTCTCGTAGCGCGTGTGCGTGCTCGCCCGCAGTCGGTTGGCCTCTGACGCCAGCCAGTCAGTCAGGAATAGTTCCACGGTCTCGCGGCCATCAGGCACCGGCAACGCGTCGTCACGGGCCTGTTGGAGCCTACGCAACCCAAGCGCGGCTTCCTCGCGGGTCTTGCCATAGACCGAGCGGCGGCGACCGTCCACGACGAGGCGGGCCATGTAGCGCCCGTCAGGCCGCTTGGTGATTGAACCCTCACCCCGCCCCCGCCGCCTGCTTCTCTTCTTCATGGTGCACCTCGTCGTTCCGATACTTCCCACGTCAGTAGTCGTCACACCGGGAACGCATCCGAACGCCTGAAGGTGTCAGTTACGGCGTCAAGACACGCAAAAGAGCCGGTCGTGCGACCGGCCCTTTCGTTGTCCACCACCGCTGTCGGGCATCCGTTTGAATCTGAAATCGCCCGAATCGCTGGGTCTGAGTCTTGGCACGGGTGGAGGGACTCGAACCCCCGACCGGCGGTTTTGGAGACCGCTGCTCTCCCAGCTGAGCTACACCCGTGCGCGGCCCCAGTATACGGGATGCGTCCGCGCCTGCTTCGGCAGGCGCGGACGCGCTGGTGCGCGCGAGACGGCGCGCATTGGGGCGCGCTTCGACGAGGGCTTCTCACGCCCACCATCCCGTACGCCGGTGCGCTGCGATGCGCGCGCTCGACGGCCCGCGACGACGCGCGGTGACGCGCCCAGGCGTCACGCGGCGCGCGACGCGATCAACCCGACGCGCTCGCAAGCGCCCCTTGGCCGGCGCTGCAGCCGCGCGCGCCGCCCTTCGGCGCCCGTACGCATGCTGACGTGGCCCGTCAGGAGCCGGCCGCGACTACGAGATCCGCAGTCCGCGCCACCGGCACGCCGCCGCCGGCGGTCGCTAGACTGTCCGCGTCGTACGAGCGGAGCAGCTTCGGAACGCGAGGAGCGCGCGTGCCGGCGATCTACGCCGAAGGACTGCGGAAGCACTTCCCGCCCGACATCTGGGCGGTCGACGGCATCGACCTGCGCGTCGAGCAGGGCGCGATCTTCGGCTTCC
>Ga0070741_10003030_pt1 | contig 42966 bp, 34 predicted proteins | sample Coa_R1_4_FD_66440 | JGI IMG/M metagenome (GOLD analysis project Ga0070741, IMG submission 66440) | Surface soil microbial communities from Centralia Pennsylvania, which are recovering from an underground coalmine fire - Coalmine... | ecosystem: Environmental > Terrestrial > Soil > Unclassified ... | reverse complement strand
CACCTTAGAGAGTGTTGTTTCAGGCCGTGGGGTGGCATCCCCGTTACGGCCTGTCTCAACACTCTTTATTTGTTGGTGAAGCATTTTTCAACCTCTCCGGGGAAAACTGAATGGCCTTGTTCAGGAGCCGATTGATCCTGCCCCCGGGCCGGAATTCCGCTGGGAACCCGGCACATTGTCAGGTAAAATGCGGTGGCGGTAAATCAACGATAATTTCCGGCTGGTTGTTCCGGGCTGGCAATTCGGGTCCGCAACAGCCGGCTCTCAGCCGGAATCACTTTCAATCATCCGACAAATCAACCAGGGGTTTATGCTGACTATTGGAATCCACTACCTTTCCGATGTCGCTTCAATTGATGTTCGCGGCAAGCTGATCAAGGGGCAGGGCGGCTTTCAGTTGCAAATGCTGATTGACAAGGTGCTGGCCGCCGGCACGAAACAGGTACTGCTGAACCTGACCGACGTCCCGGTGATTGACAGCATGGGGATTGGTGAAATCGTCCGCGCCTTCTCGAGGGTGAAGGATGAAGGCGGGACGCTGAAGCTCATCGGCCTGACTGACCGGGTTTACGGCGCCTTAAAGATCACCCAGTTGCTGAAGGTGATTGAATGCTACAAGACCGAGCAGGAGGCGGTGGAAAGTTTCGGCGGCAGCGCCAACGGGAAATCAGCGAAGGCGAAACCGCGGAAGCGGAAGGTGAAGGAGGAAGAGGGGCAGGGGGACGGGGAGACAGGGGGAGAGGGAGAAGGGGAGGCATAACCGCAGCTGCCCCTCACCCACTTGATCCTCTCCTCAGCCGTTATTTGACTGCGTAATAACCTTCCTTCGCGCGCACGGTCAGGTGCGGTAACCCGCGCGGGGGCTTGACGCCGACTTTGATCTTGCGCCACTGGCCATTCCGGTCGTTGTTGTTCGGGTAGTAACCGATGCTGTACTGGTGGCGCAGTTCGAGCGCAATGCGCGTGACCGCATCCTCCAGTTCCGCCGCCGAACGCGGGAAGAAGGCCTTGCCGCCAGTGACCTGCGAGATTTCTTCGAGGATTGACTGGCCCTGCATATCGAGTGTGCCGCCGGCGCCGCCGCCCATCTCGACAATCCCGAGGGAATATATCTGAACGTTGGCTTCCTTGAGCATCTTGCGCAGTTCGCCGTAGGTGTAGCGCGAGGAATTATCCTGGCCGTCAGTGATCAGCAGCACGGCGCGCTTCTGATGACGCCCCTGTTTGACTTTCTCAATGCCAAGGTATGCGGCGTCGTAGAGCGCCGTCTGACCGCGCGGGTCAACCAGCGTGAGCTTATTGACCAGCGAATTCCCGTCCGTGAATTCGGCCAGCAGGTTGGCGCGCTGGTTGAATCCGACGAGGAAGAAATCGTCGTCCTGATGGCTGGTGTCAACGAATGCCTTGAGCGCTTCGCGGGCGCGGTCAAGCTTGCCCTTCATGCTCCCTGAAACGTCGAAGATGATTCCCAGACTGACCGGCGAGTCGTCATCATTGAAGAATTGAATGTTCTGTTTGACCTTGTCCTCGAAAATCTCGAAATGATCCTTGTCGAGCCCGGTCACCAGACGGTTGTACGGGTCTGTCACCGTGACAGTCAGAGTGACTATCTCAGTATTAATGGGGGGAATCTGACCCTCATCCTTCGAAGGTTTTTTGACCTGGATCGTAGTCTCACCGCCGCCCTCGGTCGGCTTGCTTTTATCCGGCGACTGCTCACCGGCTGGCTTCGGTTCCTGCTTGTCCGGCTTCTGTCCGGCCTTGTCCTGATCCCCGGCTGTGGCCGGCTTTGACGGAGGCGATGGCTGCTGTGGCGACTGCCCGGTCTGTGTTGCCTGTACTTTGCTGAATGCTGACGCACAAATCAGGAGACAGGAAATGACCACGGCGAGAACAAGAGGGGTTGTGATTCGGCGCGAGAGAATATTCCTGAACATCGTCATCTCTCCTGAGACTACCCCCGAACCAGAATGGCAGTGGGCTTGCCGGTCCAGGGAATATGACCTGAATTATAGAAAAGAGGGAGTGACCCTGAAATCCAATGCTCGTTCACCTGAGGGGACGCCGGGCGCATTGTAACACAACCAGTCGGAAAAAATGAGAAACTATCGGGTGAATTTGGGCAGGTCGCGGGCGATTACTTCTGAACCGCACTCGCGGGGGCAGTGACGGCAAGCTCGGAATCGCCCGAATCAAAAAGCTTGCCGGTCTGCGCGTCGAAGACCTTATAACTGAAAGTCACGGGTCCGCTGACTTCCTGTGGCAGGGTGACGGCAAATTCCAGACTGTTGCTGTTGCTGCCCGGTTCCGGCTTGCGCATGTCGCGGAAGAAGATCGTCCCCTTGCCATCCTTCGCCACGACTTCGATCCGGAATCCGTGCGGCGAATTGCCCTGCAAACCGACTGTCAGTCTGGCCGGGTCGCCCGGCGCGTAAGCGGGCTTGTCGGGCCTCACTTCGCTGACCGAGACGTAATCGTCGGCCAGCAGCGTGTGCAGGTCCACTTCTCCGCGCCCCACGAGCCGCCCGGTCGAGTCGGTGACAAGGTAAGAGAGTTTCTGTTCGGGCAGGTCGTCGGGCAGCTTGAACTGAACCAGCGTCGTGCCTCTGAGGTCGGCCACCTTGCGCTGATTGAGGCCCTTGCCGGTGACGCTGACGCCCGCCCCCGTAATCGGGCGCAGCGCAGTCAGTTCGAAGGCCAGGACGAAGGGGTCGTTCTCGCTTTCACCGCCGGTCAGTTTGGCCTGAATCCTGACTTCGGGTTCGGGACTGGCTGCCCCGGCCGTCGCCAGGCTGGGAGTGACGATGGCGGCCATCGGCGGCGCGACCGTCCAGTTGGCGTCATTGCCTTTTCTGACCGGGGCCACTTTCTGGAAGATCATCACGCCGCGCAGGTCGTAAATCAGCAGCGTGTAGTAATCGCCGGTCGCGGCCAGCGGCCAGAGCGGGTAGAGCATGCCCTCCTGCGGCGCGAGGGTGAAGCGCAGCTTGATCGCCTCGGACTGCTGTTCCGCGGTGCCGAGCTGAATGACCGCGTATCCGCGCACGGTGCGACTCTGATCCTGATTGACGAGATTGATGCGGTACTGGCCGTTGGCGGTCTCGATGTTGCCGGACAGGGGGGGGGGCTGGAGGTAAATCTGATCCGCCAGCACTTGTCGCGGGCGCGTGCTGGTCGGCGCGTCAGAGGTCTGATCCGGAGGTTGCTGTGCGGTGGCGACTTGCGGGCCGAAAACAAGCGCTGCCAGGACGGCGAGGGAGAAATAAAATTGCTTTACCACGTTACAGCCTTGCATCGCGGCGGCAGTCTGGCATAAAAAGATGCCGCAAGTAAATAGGCTTTGTGGGAGGGTAAATCCATCTGTCCTGTGAAAGCCTGGTGCCCCTCCAGATCCCTTCCAGAACCGAGGACTACTAAAACCCTCCCACAAACTTGAGAACTTTTGCCTGCCGGGACTGCACTCACTCAAACAGCTTATTTGTCTTCGCTGCTCTGCTATTTCTCGCTGTTAATCATTTCGTTGAGCCGATGGATGATGCCGCGCCGCGCCCTGCCAGTATTGATCTGCCGGGTCCACATGCAGAAGAGCATATCCTTCTCCTGCGTGTTCTCGTTGATGTCGAGGACGAAGCGGCCGAAGACGGCCCTGGCCCCGGCGATATCAACCTGCGTCGGCGAGAACTCCAGGTGGACCACCGGGCACGCCGTCGCCGGCTGGAAACTCCCGGTAATATCTTTCAACGTGACGGTGGACGGGACTTGTGCGAGCGGCTTGCCGGTCATCGAGGCGATCTTCTGCCGCGCGTCGTCGGGGACGCTGTAAGTCAGGTCGCCGGTCACCGTGTCATCGGAATTGGCAGACGTGAGCGTCAGGATGGCAAAGCCACGCACTTCATACGCATCACCTTCGCCGACCTTGATTTTACTGATGACCATCTTGCTCGGAGTGGCGATGGTTATTTTGCCGGTCTTCTGAGCCCCTTGGGCGAGCGCGGTGGTGCCGAGGGCGAGCAGGAAGAGGGCAGTGAGAAATGTGCTGAAAGTTCTGGTGTTCATTGAGTTCCTTGCGAACGTTGGCAGGGCTGCCAGGGAGAAATAAAGTTGCTTTATCACGCTACAGTCTTACATCGCAGCGGCTGAATGCCGCAGGCGGGTAAACAGACTTTGCAGGAGGGTGAATCCGTCTGCCCTCTGGAAAGTCCGGTGCCCCTCCATTCTTTCCAGTAACAGAGGACTACTGAGACCCTCCCACAAACCTGAGAATCCTGCCGGGACTGTACTCACACAGACAGCTTATTTGTCGTTGCCGGGCTGCTCTTCCTCGACGCCGTTGATCATTTCATTGAGCCGGCGGATGATGCCGCGGCGGGCCATCCCTTTATTGATCTGCTGCGCCCACTTGCAGAAGAGCATATCCTTCTCCTGCGTGCTTTCGTTGATGTCGAGGACGAAGCGGCCGAAGACGGCCTTGACCCCGGCGATATCAACCTGCGTCGGCGAGAACTCCAGGTGGATCACCGGGCAGGCGGTCGCCGGCTGGAAGCGGCCCGTCACGTCTTTGAGCGTCACGGTGGACGGGACTTGTGCGAGCGGCTTGCCGGTCATCGAGGCGATCTTCTGCCGCGCGTCGTCGGGAATGGTGTATTGCATGTCCCCGGCCACGGTGTCATCGGAATTGGCCGCCGTGATCTTCAGCGTAGCCTTGCCGCGCACGTCGTAGGCGTCGCCCTCGCTGACCTTGATCTTGCTGATGACCATCTTGGTCGGCGTGGTGATCGTCACCTTGCCGGTCTTCTGAGCCCCTTGGGCGAGCGCGGTGGTGCCGAGGGCGAGCAGGAAGAGGGCAGTGAGAAATGTGCTGAAAGTTCTGGTGTTCATTGTTTTTACAATCTCCTTAACGAACGTTGGTAGTGTGTTCAGGGTTGTTTTGCGGTCACACGGTCATTGCGGTGTCGGGCACTTAAGTCGGGGGTTCGGAAAGGGCACCTCCGAACGGTAATAATGAAATGATAGAGCCGGTATGAAATCGCCGATCACCGCTGCGCTCCGGGTAAAGTGATGAGGAGTGGCGCATTAAATAATGATCGGGACCGAATCAGGCTGCGACAGCAAGCCGGTGTCCGAAGTCGCAGCCTGATCACAGTTAGTAAGCCCCAGTGACCGATGCGCTCCTCCGAAAATCCCCCAGTGAGTACGACTTTCGGCTTGAGCGCACCGTGCTTACTCACACTGGCTACACGCGCCACCTCACCACTGGTTCCCTTATTTTTACCTCCGGCATTTTACTTTTTTTCCCGGCCCGGGCAGATTGTCCGGTGATGACCACTCAATCTGCTGACCCGGCCCCTCTTCATTTAAGGATCGGTGTTGATACCGGCGGCACGTTTACCGACTTCGTCGCGCTCGCCGGGAGGCGTCTGATCTCATTCAAAATTCCCTCAACACCGAAAGCCCCGGCGCAGGCCATTCTCGCCGGCATCGAACGAATCCTCTCCGAATTGAATAATCATGCTTCCGCCGGAGCAGGCCGGTCAATCGAGATCGTCCACGGAACGACTGTGGCTACCAACGCTTTGCTGGAACGCAAAGGCGCGCGCACTGCACTGATCACGACCGCCGGGTTTGAAGATGTCATTGAAATCGGACGCCAGGCGCGACCTGATCTTTATAACTTCGCCGGGCGGCGCCCCGAGCCCCTCATCCCGCGGGCTCTGCGCTTCGGTCTGCGCGAACGGATCGCGGCTGACGGAAGTGTCATCGAGGCGCCCGAGCAGAAACAACTTCGACTACTCGCGGAAAAATTAAAGCGCGCCCGCGTCGAATCGGTTGCGATCTCATTACTTTTTTCATTCGTCAATCCGGCCCATGAACGCGCGATTGAAACTGCCCTCGGCGGCCTCAATATCCCGCATTCGGTTTCGCACCGAATCCTGCCCGAGTACCGCGAGTACGAGCGCACGTCAACCGTCGTCATCAATGCCTACCTCGCCCCCCGCGTCGGCCATTATCTGAAGGAACTGACCAATGGTCTGAAGCGCTCCGGCGCCCGCCATCCCGCCCTGCGTGTGATGCAGTCATCGGGCGGCTCGATCTCCGCGGAAATCGCCGCGCGTGAGCCGGTGCGCACAATCCTCTCAGGCCCCGCGGGCGGAGTCGTCGCGGCCACGAAAGTCGCCGGCCTGATCGGGGGGCGTGACATCATCACTTTCGACATGGGCGGCACTTCAACTGATGTGGCACTCTGCAAAGGCGAGGCGAAGACGACGAACGAGGCTCAGATCACCGGCCTGCCCGTGGCCGTGCCGGTGCTTGACATTCACACCGTCGGCGCGGGCGGAGGCTCGATTGCTTACGTTGACGCGGGCGGCGCGTTACGCGTCGGCCCCGAATCAGCCGGCGCAGACCCCGGCCCGGCGTGTTACGGCAGGGGCACGCGTGCCACGGTCACTGACGCCAATCTGGTGCTGGGCAGGTTCGGCGGCGCCGGATTGCTCGGCGGGGCGATGCGGCTTGATGAGGCGCGGGCACGAGCGGCGCTCGATGATCTGGCGGCGCAGATGTCCCAGGCCTCATCGCGCAAAGTCTCGCGTCACCAGGCGGCGCTCGGCGTAATCCGGGTCGTGAATGCGAACATGGAACAGGCGTTGCGACTCGTCTCAGTCGAGCGCGGACACGACCCGCGCCGCTTCGCGCTGGTCAGTTTCGGCGGCGCCGGCGGGTTGCACGCCGCCGCGCTGGCGGGCGCGTTGCGAATCCCGAAAGTGATCGTCCCCGCGACCCCCGGCGCATTCTCTGCGCTCGGCGTGCTGCTGGCCGAAGTCGTCAGGGACTATTCGCAGACGGTGATGCTGACAGTGACTGATGCGGAGATGGCGAAGCAGGAGGAAGGGGTCAGCAGGCTCTTTGCCGGACTGGAACGGGAGGCCGTTCGTGAACTGAAGGCGGAGGGGATGGCCACTTCACAGATCAGATTGGTGCGCTCGCTGGCGATGCGTTACACGGGGCAATCGTTCGAACTGGAAGTCCGCTGCCCTGAGAAACTCGATCACAAAGTTCTCGTGGCCTTTCACCGCATTCATCAGGAGCGTTACGGCCACTGCGACCCGACTCGCGCAGTTCAGATCGTCAGCATCAGACTGCGCGGCGTTGGCATCGCCGGGAAGTCACCACTGCGGCAGGAGCAGCGGATCAAATCTCAGCCGGCGAAGCCGCAATCAGAAACTGTGATGCGGTTCGGCAGTAAGCCGACGCGAATCCCGGTTTATGACCGTCAACAACTCGGGCCCGGCGCAGCGCTGTCCGGCCCCGCGCTGATTACTGAATACGGTTCGACCACGCTTGTGCCTGCTGAATGGCAGGCTGTCCCGGATGGCTGGCGCAACCTGATTCTCACGGCGGCTGGTTGAAGCGATGCGATCTCCTGTGAGATAAACACTACAAATGACCGAGACACTGCAACTCGACGCGCTGGCAATTGCCGCTCACCCCGACGACGTTGAATTGTCGGTCGGCGGCACGCTGATCAGGCTGGCCGGGATGGGATATAAAACCGGCGTGCTTGACCTGACGCGTGGGGAATCCGGAACCCGCGGCACGCCCGAAATCCGCGCGCAGGAGGCGGCCCGGGCCGCCGAGTTGATGGGCCTCTCGGTGCGCGAAAATCTCGACCTCGGCGACGCGCACGTCTGGCTGAATGAAGAGACGCGGGTAAAGCTGGTGCGCGTGCTGCGGCGGCTGCGCCCACGGGTTATTTTTACGCAGTATCGCGACGACCCGCACCCCGACCACGCGCACACGGCGCAACTCGTGCGCGAAGCCGCGCACATCGCGGGCCTCGCAAAATACGACGCCGGGTCGGGTCAGGAGCGCTGGCGGCCCTCGTGCGTCGCCCATTTCCTTTTCCCGCGAACAATCGCGCCCAGCTTCATCGTAGACATCTCCGACGCCTTGCAGCGCAAGTGGGAGGCGATCCGCGCGCACGCCTCGCAGTTCCACAACCCGCAGAGCAGCGAACTCGAGTCGCGCGTCAGCACGCCGCGGTTCCTGCAGGAAATCGAGGCCCGCGACCGTTACTTCGGCGCCATGATCGGCGTCGAATCGGGCGAGGCCTTTTACGTCCGCGAGGCGCTCAACGTCGCCGACCCCGTCGCGCTGCTCACGCGGCCGATGAATCTGTATTCGTAACAGGAGCGGTCAGCGATCAGCAGTCAGCTTTCAGCCGGCATCTGAGGGCTGAGGGCTGATCGCTGACCGCCGAAGGCTTTTCAATGAACATCGGCATTACAGTCTTTCCCACTTACGGCGGCAGCGGCATCGTCGGCTCGGAACTGGGCTGCGAACTGGTGGACCGCGGTCACTCCGTGCATTTCATCAGCTACGAACTGCCGACGCGGCTGTGCCGGCTGAGCGAGCGGCTGCACTTTCATCAGGTGGAGATGTTCGATTACCCGCTGTTTGAGCATCCGCCGTACACGCTCGCGCTGGCCTCGAAGATCGTCGAAGTCGCGGCTTCCGAAAAACTCGACGTGCTGCACATGCATTACGCGATCCCGCATGCGACCGCGGCGTTTCTGGCGCGGGAGATTTACCGCCCGGAGCGCTACCTGCCGTTCGTGACCACGTTGCACGGGACCGACATCACGCTCGTCGGCTCGCGAGAGAGCTTCCTGCCGGTCACCCGGTTTTCCATCGCGCAGTCGGACGCCGTGACCGCGATCTCGCATTTTCTGGCCGAAGAGACGGAGCGGACGTTCGGCCAGGACCACGTCGAGGTGATCCCAAATTTCATCAACGCGAAGGATTACCAGCGCCGCGAGAGCGTTGAATTGCGCGCCACGCTCGCCCCGGACGGCGAGCATCTGGTGATGCACGTCTCGAATTTCCGCCCGGTCAAACGGATCACCGACTGCGTTCGCATTTTCGCCAGCCTGCGCAGCCGGTATCAGGGCCTCGTGCGGCTGGTGATGTGCGGCGACGGGCCGCAGCGCGAAAAGGCCACGGCGCTGGCGCGTGAACTCGGAGTTGCCGATGATGTTTTATTCGTCGGTTCGGTGCCGAACATCGCCGATTATCTCTCAATCGCCGACCTCTTCCTGCTGCCCAGCGAAACTGAATCGTTCGGGCTGGCCGCGCTTGAAGCGATGGCCTGCGAAGTGCCGGTGATCGCCACGCGCGTCGGCGGCCTGCCGGAAGTCGTGAGCGAAGGCGAGGCCGGTTATCTGCTCCCCGTCGGCGACACGGGCGGGATGGCTGAACTGGCGGCCACGCTGCTGGCCGACGAGCCGCGGTTGCGTGAAATGGGCCGGCGCGCGCGCGCCCGGGCGATCAGTGAATTCAGGACTGATAAAGTGATTCCACAGTACGAGGCGCTCTACGAAAGAGTCGTTCAGGCATCATTTCGCCGGGTCACCGCATAAAGCGGCGTCGTTATATCCAGCCGCTGTCAGCGCTGCTCCCGTAATTGCAGTGCCCGGCAGGACAGACCCGCGGCGGCGGCAGTGATGCCCGAAGACTAACTGCTGCTGCCCGTTTGCGCACGGACCAGCGTGCGTAGCCGGAGGCAAAGGAGGAGAGAACATGCAAGCGAATTTATTACCGTCAACGCTGATGACGAAGCGTCACATGCCACATGATCTCATCGGATACTTCCTTTTGTCCCTGCTGGCTTGTTGCCTGATGGCCGCGCCACCCACCGTACTCGCGCAATCGCAGGCGCTCAATGCTCAGATCGAGGGCGTCGTGACGGACGTCAGCGGTGCGCTGGTTCCCGGCGCAAAGATTACTGCCACCAATATCGAAACCGGCGTGACCCGCAGCGTCAACTCAGAAGAGAATGGCGTTTACCGCCTGCCGTTATTACCGCTGGGCGGCTACCGCATCACGGTCGAGGCCGCAGGGTTCAAGCGTCTGACCCGCGAAGGAGTCACCCTGACGACGGGGCAGACGGCAACGATTGATCTGCGGCTGGAAGCGGGTGGGCTGACAGAGCAGATCACGATCACCTCTGACGCGCCGATTGCGGATGTCGCCAAAATTGATCTGGGCCGGGTGATGAATGAAAGGGAAGTGCGTAACCTGCCACTCGTCTCACGCAACCCATACAACTTCTCGCTGCTCCAGGCAAACGTCACGGGCCGGCCCAATTCTGAATTCGGCGTCCCGCGCGTCAATGCCAACGGTTACGCGCGCCGGACCAATTACCAGCTTGATGGCAACAACAACACGCAGACCGACCGGGCGGGGATTCGCCTCATGCCGATCTCTGAAACCTTCGTCAGCGAAGTGCAACTGGTGACCAACGGCTTCGCGGCTGAATTCGGCAACACGCCCGGCCTGATTATGAACGCGGTCACGCCGTCAGGAACTAATCAGTATCACGGTTCGGCGAGCTATCGTTTCCGCCGCACGCCGTTCTCGGCCCGGCCTTTCTTTTACGGCGGCATTCCGCGACCGCCCGCCGTCGTGGACGATTTCACCGGGGCCGCTGGCGGGCCAGTCATCAAAGACCGCTGGCAGTTTTATGCTGGTTATGAAAGAGCTTCGCGCGACCTCGCCGGTGAACCGCAACGTGTCATTACGATCAGTGAGGCGAACAAGGCGGCGCTCATTGCCGCAGGTCTGCCGCAGGAGGCCTTTCCGGGCTCAATTCCGGCTGCGCAAAAAGTCAATTTCTTCATCGTTCGCACCGATGTGCAATTGAGCAGCCAGCATCGTCTGACCGCTCGTTACAATCTGTTCCGCAACACTTCACCGGACAACATCGCTGGTGGTCTGAATACGCTGCAACGGAGCATTGATTTCGTTGACGCCTCTGACTCCGTGGGTGTCCAGACGATTTCGACATTGTCGCCGGAGCTGTTGAATGAATTCCGTTATCAGTACGCGCGGCGCAAGTCGCAGAACCTGGCGAACGGGAATTCGGGCACAGGGCTGACGATTGTGATTGCCGGCGTGGCTAATTTCGGCGCGCCGACGGATGACCTGGTTCAGCCGCTCCAGATTTCCAATCAGATCCTCGACAACCTGACCTGGACACGCGGTCAGCACACGATGAAGTTTGGCGGCGGCGTCAACATCGTCAGGGACGAACGCGTCTCCCGTGCGTTTGCGCAATACACCTTCCCGTCAATTGCCGCATACATGGCGGCCCGAAGCGGCGCCGCCCCGCGCGGTTATACGCAATACAGCGAGGCCATCGGTGATCCGACGATCGAATACAAGACGTTCTACTACCACCTCTTCGCCCAGGACGACTGGAAGGTGACGCCGCGGCTGAAAGTCAACTACGGGTTGCGTTACGACCTCTACGACGTCCCGCAGGCCGTCGGGACTTCGCCGCTGCCGCTTTCGCGTGATTTCAATGTGGACAAAAACAACCTTGCGCCACGACTCGGCGTCGTCTACGGGCTGCGTGAAGGCAATCGTCCGACCGTGATTCGGGCCAGCGCGGGGCTGTATTACGATCAGCCGTTGATTGACATCTACCGGCGCGCGTTGCAGGGCAATGGCAGCCCGATCTTCCAGAACTTCTCTTTCGCTCCGGCCAGTCCGGGCGCGCCCGCTTATCCCGGCACGCTCGGCTCGCTGCCATCCGGAGTGGCTCCGCCGCGCCAGAGCATCACCGCAGTCTCACCTGACTTCCAGAATCTCGTCGCGTTTCACACCAACGTACAGCTTGAACAGGCGCTCTCGCAAAACTTTTCGGTCACGGTCGGCGCCATTCATTCCCGCGGAAATCACCTGCCGATCTATCGCAATATCAATCCGATCAACCCGACCGGCCTGCTCGCCGACGGTCGCCCAGTCTTCAGCGCGACCATCAGCCCCGCGACGCGATTGTACCCGGATTTCAATAATGTTCTGGTCGCCGAATCAGTCGGCAACTCGGATTACACGGCAGGGACGCTGCAACTGACTAAGCGCTTCTCGCGGGGCTATCAGTTCAGCGCGAATTACACGTGGTCGCATTCGATTGACGACGCGCCGGAACAGAATCTCGTCGGGACGGTCTCTTCCACCCTGGTCCTGTCCGACCCGACAAACCGCCGGCGTGATCGCGGCAATTCGCTGGCGGATCAGCGTCACACCTTTGTTTTCAGTTTCGTCGGTCGCCCGACCTTCGGGATCAAAAATGCTTTTCTGAATCGGCTGGTGAACGATAACCAGGTCGGTTTTATACTGACGGCCAACAGCGGCGAGACGTTCAATATCGCTTCCAATCTGGATGTGAACAGGGACGGCGTGACCGGGTCAGACCGCCCGCTCTTCATCGGGCGCAACACCGGAGTGACGCCGAATCAATTCAATGTCGATCTGCGTTACTCGCGGTTCGTTCGTTTCACCGAGCGGTTCAACCTGGAAGCCTTCGGGGAATTTACCAACGTCTTCAACCGGAGAAGCATCTTCCAGGTCAACAGCGTCGTGACTACTGACGCCAACGGCGTGCTGGCCGCGCCGCTGCCGGATTTCACTCTCAGAAGCCCGACCGCGCTCGACAGCCGGCAGTTCCAGCTCGGGTTCAAATTCAATTTCTGAATTATTTGTCTGCTTTCCTTAGTCAGCGGCCAGGGCAGCAACTTCCGGCTGGCGGACTGACGCGAGTACTTCCTGCTGGTAGAGTGCGGCGAGCAGCCAGCAGTTGGCGAAGACCCGGAGCAGCACCTGCTCCATGAACTTCCCGCCCGACAGCCACCAGTTCGAGATGATCGCCAGCGCCTGAAATGACGCCGTCCGCGCCACGCTTGCGGTGACCACCGTGTACCAGACCCGCGCCACCGCCCATTTGCAGCGCGTAGCGCCGCATCGTCAGGGCCAGTGAGATCATCACCGCTGCAGATCAGGAAGGTTGTTTGTGATCTCACTGCCCGCCATCAGGCCGGTCGGGGTAATGGATTCTTCGATAAAGTCAGGAAGTAAAATCCAGGCCTCTCATAACTTCCCGTCAGCGTCCCTGAGGCCGAATTGCGGTGACCAGCGCGCGACGGAGTGGACATCATTCCGGCAATGATGGCAGGATTACTGGCACCATCCGACAGAGGAACCCTTATGCTCGAACTGACCAAAGAAGCCCCGGACGTTACTGAAAAGCAGACGGAAATCCCCGCGCCCCATGACGCAAAACCGTCGTCAGTCGGACGATTGCTTTCGCTCGATGTCTTTCGCGGCCTCACCATCGCAGGCATGGTGCTGGTGAATAATCCCGGCTCCTGGAATGCTGTTTACTCGCCGCTCAGGCATGCCGAATGGAATGGCTGGACGCCGACTGATCTGATCTTCCCGTTCTTCGTCTTCATCGTCGGCGTCGCGATCCCGCTCGCGTTCCGGCGCCGGGTCGAAGAGGGCGGCGGCCAGCGCGACCTGTATCTGAAAGTCTTCCGCCGCGCGCTGCTCATCTTCGGCCTCGGCCTGGCGCTGCACGGATTCCCGTACAGCTGGGACCGGCTCGCGCACATCCGCATCCCCGGCGTGTTGCAACGCATCGCGCTCTGTTATTTCTTCGCCGCGCTGATTTTTCTGAAGACTAAAGTGAGGACGCAGGCGGTCATCGCGGTCGCGCTGCTGCTCGTCTACTGGCTGGCGATGAAGACGATTCCCGCGCCGGGCTATGCGGCGGGCGATCTGAGTATGGAAGGCAGTCTGGCCTCGTGGGTTGATCGCACGCTGCTCGCGGGCCACATCTACCGGCCGCTGTATGACCCGGAAGGATTGCTCAGCACCGTGCCGGCGATTTCGACCGCCCTGTTCGGCGTGCTGACCGGGCACTGGCTGCTCGCGCGGCGCGAACCGCTCGACAAAGTGGCCGGGATGTTTGGCACGGGCGCGCTGTGCGTGATGGTCGGCTGGCTGTGGAATCTGGCGTTCCCGATCAACAAGGCCCTGTGGACGAGTTCGTACGTCGTGTTTACGGCTGGCCTGGCGCTGCAACTGCTGGCGCTGTGTTACTGGTCGGTTGACATCAAGGGGTACAGACGCTGGGCGAAGCCGTTCGTCATCTTCGGCGTCAACGCGCTGGCCTTGTTTGTCTTGTCCGGATTGATGGCGCGCGTGATGGGGCTGATCAGAATGCCCAGGCCGGACGGCACGCCGGGCGATCTGAAAGTCTTCCTCTACGAGCATCTCTTCGCGTCGTGGCTCTCGCCCGTCAACGCCTCCCTGGCCTTCGCGCTCGGTTACGTGCTGCTCTGGCTGGGATTGATGACGATCCTTTATCGCCGGAAGATTTTCATCAAGGTGTAAGTAAGAAGTGGTCAGTGTTCAGTTCCGTCATTCACGGTGACCTGGGCTCAAGGGAGTCTGACAACTCACGGGGAACTTCAATACTGACCGCTGATCACTTCCTGATATGCCGAAACACGATTTCCTTTTCACTGCCGTCGTTCAGTCGCTCGAAAACGACAACTATCTGGCCGAGGCCTTGTTCTTCCCCGAAATCTCCCGCTTTCGCACCAACTCCGACGCACCGAAAGATGACCTGCGGGCAAACCTCTCGCGCATCGTCGAAGAAGACCTGCCGCCGATTGAATTGCACCGCCGGCATTCTGTCGGCGAGCCGGTCGTCAGTGAGGTCGCGATAGAGCTTGAACCTCCGTCGCGTTCGGTCGCGTGGCGCAGGCCGGTCGCGTTGCGCTTTCACGTCGTCCGCTGGGCGCACGGCGACAACGCGCACCTCGCCTTCATCCCCGCGCTCGGCATCGAAATCATTGCCTCGAATGCCGAAGAACTGGAGGCGCAGATCCCGCGACACATTCACACCCACCTGCTGCGGACAAAGGCCGCGGCTTCGCTCGGGCCTCTGGTCTGGTTGCAGCGCTGCCGGTCACTCGAAATCGAACGGCTTTCATTTACGGCCAGCATCCACACGCCGAAACAGATCGCGATGCAGGCGGCGCGGCGCGGCGATGATGAGACGAAAAAGTCTGTCCTGCAACAGGCCACGACCGACCTGACCAGTATCAAACTGCCTGAAGCTTATGAACTGGATGATCTGGTCGCGCGCATCGCCGAAGCTTTCACCGGGCGCGCGCCGAAGAGCGTGCTGCTGGTCGGGCCTTCGGGCGTCGGCAAGACCGCCGCGGTCCATGAGCTTGTGCTGCGGCGCAGCGCCTTCAATCTGAGCCGCACGCCATTTCGCTCGACCAGCGGGGCGCGGCTCGTCGCCGGGATGTCCGGCTTCGGCATGTGGCAGGAGCGCTGTCAGAAGCTCTGGCGCGAGGCGTCGAAGGAGAAAACGATTCTCCACCTCGGCAACCTGATCGAACTGATGGAAGTCGGCAAGAGCGAGGGCAACAGTCAGGGCATCGCCGGGTTCCTGCACCCGTACATCGCGCGCGGCGACCTGCTGGTCATCGCCGAATGCCTGCCCGAACAGATCCAAGTCGTCGAACGCGCCGATCCGCACCTGCTCGAAGCCTTTCACCGCATCAACGTCGAAGAGCCTTCGATAGAGAAGGGCAGGGCAATCCTGCTCAATTTCGCCGTGGCCGCCGGCGAAAAGCACAAGCCCGCGATTGAGATGGAAGGCATCGAGCGGATTGACCAACTGCACCGGCGTTACACCACGTATTCAGCTTACCCCGGTCGCCCGCTGCGGTTCCTCAAAAATCTGCTGAAGGATCGCGAAGGTGACAAACCACTGACCGCCAGCGATGTCACCGCCGCCTTTTCGCGCGAGACGGGCCTGCCGCTGTTCCTGCTCGAAGAATCAATGCGGCTCGACCTCGCCGAAGCCCGCCACTGGTTCACCGAGCGCGTCATCGGCCAGGCCGAAGCAGTTGATCTGGTCATTGACCTGCTGGCCACGGTCAAGGCGGGGCTCGTGCGACCGCGCAAGCCGATTGCCTCGCTACTCTTCATCGGGCCGACCGGCACGGGCAAGTCCGAGATGGCGAAATCGCTCGCGGAGTTTTTATTTCAGGACCGCAACCGCATGGTGCGCTTCGATATGAGCGAATACGCCGACCCGCTGGCCGTGCAGCGCCTGATCGGTGGAGTGACTGGCAGCGAAGGCCTGCTGACGGCGAAGGTGCGCGAACAGCCCTTCGCCGTCGTGCTGCTCGATGAATTTGAGAAAGCGCACCCGCAGTTCTTCGACCTGCTCCTGCAGGTGTTGGGCGAAGGGCGGCTGACCGACGCCGCGGGCCGCGTGGCCGACTTCTGCAACGCCGTCGTGATTATGACTTCCAACCTCGGCGCCGAATCGTTCCAGCGCGGGGTGAGGGGTTTCTCGACCGGAACTGCGGCTGATAACGGCGGCGGGAAACGCGCGGCGCAGCATTTCTTGAAAGAGGTGCGCGGCTTTGTGCGGCCGGAGTTGTTCAATCGCATAGACCGCGTCGTGCCTTTCGCCCCGCTTGCCGCAGAGACCGTCCACCGGATCGCGGAGCGCGAACTGGAAAAACTGATACGACGCGACGGGGTGATGTATCGCAACGTCCGCCTCAACATCGCGGGCGAAGTAGCGCGGTATCTGGCGCGGAAAGGTTATGACCCGCGTTACGGCGCGCGCCCGCTCAAACGCGCGATTGAACGCGAACTGCTCGCGCCATTGTCTGAAGACCTCAATCAGTACAAGGCTGATGAGGCGCTGGCCGCGGACGTGATGATTTGTGAGGACAGGCTCTCGGTCAGAACCCGGCCGCTGACTGATGAATCGGGCAGACGGGTAAAAGCCGTTGCCGCCGACGCGACTCTGATCGAACTGACGAAGCGCGCGGCCGGGTTGCGCCGCAAATCGCAGAAGCTCGAACGCAGCCCGGCGGCGCTGGAACTCGGTAATCAGATTTTCCGGCTGGAGAGGCTCGAACGGCGGCTGGTTCTGCTCAAGTGGAAACGCGAAGGGGACTATGAATCATTGGCCCGGCTGCCAAAACTCAGGCGCGTCGCGCAGGCGATGAAGGATTTTGCCGAAAGAATCTTCGCGCTCGAAACCGACGCGCTGCTGGCGCTCTACGGCAAAGCATCGTTCGATCAGCAGGCCCTGACTGCCGCCTTGTCTTCAGCAGCCGGTGAGTGGCAGCGGCTGCTGCTGGAGCTGTACTCGCTGCGATTCAGCAATCCTGACGCGGTGACGCTGACAATTTTCAGCGAAAGCGCGGAGCATCTGTTCACGCTGGCCCGCGCTTATTTCGCCCACGCCGTGGCGGGCGGCGCGACGGTCGAAGTGGTTCACTTCACCATCCGCCGGCCCAGCCGCGAAAAATCCGAAGAGGCCGATGAGCCTGAAGCGGCGAAGAAGGTGAAGCAGAAAGCAAAGGAGCCCGAAGCAGGCGCGGAAGCTGAATCGGAAAAAGTGCTGGAACTCGACCGGAAGAAGATTGAGAAGCCGGCAAAGTTTTTCGGCAAGCCCGCACCCGGCGGCATCGGCATCGCCCTCGTCTTGAGCGGCCCGTTCGTTCACCCGCTCTTTATCGCCGAGCGCGGGCTGCATCTCTTCACCGCCGGGAAGAAAGAATACAAATGTCTGGTGCAGGCGAGCGAGGGGACGCTCGATGAATACCGTCCCCCGGCGGGGATCGCCCGGCGGGGCGTCATCAGCGGCCTCGCCGCGAATCAGGAGTTGCGCCGGAGCTGGAACGCCGATCAGTTCATCGTCGAAGACAAGGCGCTCGGAAAAAGATTCGCCTGGCCGGCTGGCGCGATTGATGAAACGCTGGCCGAGGTGATTGAAGAGTGTCTGATGAAGGAAGTGAATTCGCTGATCGGATGACAGCTGATTTTGCGGGGCCGCGGCCCGGAGGGGCGTTCATTTTCCGGAACGGTTCTTTTTCTCCCTTGGGGCCGGGTCATTTCGCTCGCCGAGCAGGCGGCTGAGCGTTTCGCGCAGCCTGAGCGTGCCGTCCGGCTTTTCCAGCACGGCGGTCGCGCCGGCGGCGATGGCATCTTCCTGAATGTCCTGGGTGTGACCGGTCAGGATGATCATCGGGATCTTTGAGAAGTGCGGGAGCCGTCTGGCCGCGCGGATCAGATCAAGCCCCGTCATGTTCGGCATCCTCCAGTCGGTGACGATTGCGTCAGGGCGGAGCGAGCCGAGCAGTTGCAGGGCGGTCTCCGCGTTTCGGGCCGTGACGACGTCGAATCCCGCCTGGGCGAGAATCACCTGAATCAGGGCGAGGGTCTCGAAATTGTCCTCAACAATCAGGACACACGACTTCTTCATCTCGTTGGAAACTCCATCGGGGTAATTTGTGTGAGGCAGAGGCTACCACAGCATCATCCGCGACCGCCACTCGTTTGCGGCAGGGGTGGTCAATCCTCCCCGGGAGCGCACAAGTGAGAGAGCAGGTGGAATGAACGTCACCATCCCCATCTACATCGAAGAGCAGCACGCCGACGGATCAGCCGTTCCGATTCATTTCGTCCGCCCGCTGTTTTTCCCCGCGCCTTCCGCGAAGGGCGAACACCTGGGCCACACGGTGACGAAGCTGGCGAAGGAGCTGCGCCGCACGCTCGACGACCTGGGCAAAAAGATGCGGCATGACGAACTGGCCGCTTACTGCTTCGCCCCGGAGGTCGAAGACCACCTGCTCAAACTCTCGCTCGATCTCGGCCGGCAGCGCGTCAACTGCCGTTTTCTGATGGTCAGATTCGACGCCCTGGGCCGGCGGCTGGTCTTTTCGCCGAACATCCCGGGGCTGTGCCTTGACCTTGAGCGCGGCGAAAGTCTGCACGACCGCGCCGTCGAAGTGCTGACCCGCCACTTCCGTGAACGTGACCGCAGGGGCGGCAGAGATATCCCGCACCCCGATCAAATCTCCCTCAAGGGTAAGGCGTGGACGACGACACTCGAACTGGACATCTACCCGCCGCAGGTCGCGCGACCGTCGGTGAATTCTCTCTTCGCCCTGCTCGGCACGACGACGGAGATGGACGGCGCGCAGGAACTGCGCCGCGTCGGGCGGTGCTTTGACTGGCTCTACCCGGACGAACTCAGCCGCGCGATCTGCCGCGAGGCCGAAGTCGAAGAGCTGACGAAGCTGCTCGCGGCGCCGGACAAAAGCCCTGTGCTGCTGGTCGGGCCGCGCTCGGCGGGCAAGACCGCGATCATTGAGGAACACGTTTACCGCAAGGTCGAGAAGCGCCGCGCGAAGCACGCCGAGAAAAACAACCTCTGGCTGATTTCGCCGCAGCGGCTGATTTCAGGGATGTCGTACGTCGGGCAGTGGGAAAACCGCCTGCTCGCGATCATCACCGAAGCCAGGTTGCGCGACCACGTCCTCTATTTCGACGACCTGCTCGGGATGTATCACGCCGGGGTCTCGGCGAGTTCGAACCTGAACGTCGCGCATGTCATCAAGCCTTACATCGAGCGGCAGGAGGTCCGGCTGCTCGCCGAAATCACGCCTGAAGCCTTCAGAGTCTTTCAGGAACGGGACCGCGGCTTCGCCGACCTGCTCCGGATTCTGCCGGTGAAAGAGCCGACCGAAGACGAGACGTTCCGCATCCTGCTCAGCCTGATCCGGCAGCTTGAGCATCAGCATCAGTGCCAGTTCGACCCGGAGGTGCTGCCGGCGGCCCTGGATTTGCAGCGGCGCTACGTGCGCGATGCCGTGTTCCCCGGCAAGGCTGCGTCATTCCTGCGCCAGCTCGCCGTTAAATATCGCGGCTCCGGGGTTGACGACGCAGCCATCACGCGCAGAAACGTGCTGGAAGAGTTTCAGGCAAAGAGCGGCATGTCGGTCGGCTTCATTGACACTGAGACGAAGCTTGAACGTCAGGAGGTGATCGAGTCGCTCGGCAGGGAAGTTGTGGGACAGCCCGCCGCGCTCAACTCCGCGGCCGATGTCGTCTGCATCGCCAAGGCAAGACTCAACGACCCTGACCGCCCGCTCGCTTCGTTCCTCTTTCTCGGCCCGACCGGCGTCGGCAAAACGCAGTGCGCGAAATCGCTGGCGCGGTACCTGTTCGGCGACGCGGAAAAAATACTGCGCTTCGACATGAACGAATTCATTTCGCCCGCCGCCGTCGCGCGGCTGGTCGGCACATTCGACCAGCCCGAAGGCCTGCTGACGAGCGCGATCCGCCGTCAGCCGTTCTCGGTCGTGCTGCTCGATGAGATCGAGAAAGCCCACCGCGATGTCTTCGACCTGCTCCTGCAGGTGTTGGGCGAAGGGCGGCTGACCGACGCGCTGGGCCGCACGGCCGATTTCACGAACGCGATTCTGATCCTGACCTCGAACCTGGGTGTCAAGGAGGCGGGCAGCAACCTCGGCTTTCGACAGAGCGAAGAGAGTCAGGCCGGCACATACCTGCAGGCCGTCGAGAAGTTCTTCCGCCCGGAATTCTTCAATCGCCTCGACCGCATCGTGCCGTTCGAGAGGTTGCGGCGCGCGGATGTCGCGGGCATTGCGCGTCACCTGATTCAGGACGTCTTCGCCCGCGAAGGGCTGGTGCGCCGCAAGTGCATCCTGCGCGTGGATGACAGGGCGATGGAGCGGATCATTGACGCGGGCTATCACCCGCTGCTCGGCGCGCGCGCCCTGAAGCGCGCGATTGAAAAGCAACTGACGCAGCCCGTGGCCGCACAACTGGCCCCGCTCAGGCCCGAAACGCCGACCGTCATCAGCCTGTATGCGACCGCCGCAGACATTGCCGTCCAGGTTCAGCCGCTCGTGCAGGCCGAGCCGCGGCGGAGCATCACCGCGCTCATCGAATCCGAAGACCCGCAGTGGATCATCGAAGGCGTCGAGGAATTCATCGAGCGGGCCGAGGCGGAGGCCGAAACGCTCAGGCCCGCGGGCGCGATTTCACTGGATGAAATTGACCCCGGGCATTACCGCTACTTCACCATCCGCGAACAGACGAAGCGGTTGCGCCGCGCCTGCCAGCGGCTTGAAAGAATGATCGCCGCGCCGAAACGGCCCGCATCTGTGATGGCCGGTTCGGTTTCACGCCCCAAATCGCTCAAGTACGTGGCCGATGCCAAAAATGCGGCGTCCAAAAACGTGCGGCGCGACATTCTGGCCGTCGAGGATATTCAGGCGGAATTGCGCGATCTGGCGGCGACGGCGAATGAGCCCGAGGACGCCGTCACCACACAACTGAGGGATGTGGTGCGCGAATCCGCTCTGCTGAATGTGCTGCTCGGCGACGGCGCAGATGACTCGCCCGCGCAGGCGCTGATCTACATCCGCCCGCTGATCGAAGCCTCGGTGAACCCGATTGCCGCTTACGTGCTGGATGCGGGCAGAGTGAGGGGCTGGTATGAAAAACTCTTCGCGCACCAGCTGGGAGTGCAATCGGCCTCCGTGACTGACGAAAGCGAAAAACTGCTGCTGGGGGCGGAACGGCTGCTGGTGAGAGGCGCGCCCGCGTTCACTCTGGCCTCGCGGGAGCAGGGGACCCATCTGTTCTTTTTCACCGGGCAGCACCTCTGGCCGATTCAGGTCAGAGTATTCCCGGTCGGCGATGGGGAAGACCCTGATGCGGTGATCGGGGCGCACCTCAGCGCCAGAGAGCAGTGGCAGGAGCCGCTGGCCGCGGGGCGGGTGAAAGCCGAAGACGATCCATTCCGCCTCGAACCCGTCATTCGCGTTTACGATCAGGCGGGTGTGACCGCCGATTTGCGCTCAGGGATGTTCGTCGAGGGGCTGCCGTCACCGGATGACCTGCGCGCCTTCCTGCTCTCATCGCTGCTATTGCCAGAAGAGTTGATCATTGAAGGTGAGGACGACTGATTACGGAGTTGATCAACGCCGGGAGCGCACGCGGCCCGCGTGCTGATTTCGCGCTCAAAGCCATTGGGTCACTACTCCGGGCTGGCACGCGGGCCGCAGGCGCTCCCGGGTTACGTGAGTCCTGACATAAACCAAAAATCACTCTATGCCCGCTTACCGCTTTCCAGTTCTGGTTTGGGAGGATTACGAAGGCTGGTTCACTGCCAGTCTGGTTGATGATGAGGGATTCACTTCCGGCACGGCGCGCACGGCGGCGGACGCCATGTTTCAGCTGAGGGAATATCTCGCATGGAGTTACAGGGAATTCCCCTGGCGGGGCGCGCCGGATTTACAGGAGGCGCGGCTGATTACTTTCAGAGTCGAATCGCGCCCGGAATATCAGTTCGACAACCGGGTCTACCCCTGCGATGAATCCATCGCGCTGCGCGTGCCGTGCGTTTACGGGAAACAGGAGGGCGGCATGCTCGTCTGTGCGCTGCCGACGCTGGGGATTCAGTTTTATTACTACGAGCAGCAGACGCTGAAAGAGCTGGTCACCCATTACGCGCAGGAGAAGCTCAAAGGTCTGACGCCGCAGCAGGTCGCGCGCTTCCTGCCGCCGAAGAACGCTGCGCTCGAAGAACTCACGATCAACGTGCAGCATAAGGAAAGAAAGTGGCAGTCTCAGCCGTCACTCGAAAATCTGAATGAGGTTGCCGAGCCGCTCGGCGAGCGCGGCCTGCGCCGGCAGTTCTCACGCGCCTGGGGGCGCGAGAAGGAAGTCGCTGATCTGGCGAGACGCAGCGGCCGCGAAAAGGCCAGCGTGATTCTGGTCGGCGAATCCGGCGTGGGTAAAACCGCCGTGCTGGTCGAAGCCGTGCGCCAGATCGAGCGCGAGGCCGAAAAAGCCGGTACAGATGATGACGACGAAGGGGTGAAGCCGCCGCACCGGTACTGGCTGACGAGCGGCGCGCGACTGATCGCCGGGATGAAATACCTGGGCCAGTGGGAGGAACGCGTCGAGCAGGTCATCGAAGAACTCTCCGGGATCAGCGGCGTGCTGTGCGTGGACAACCTGCTCGAACTGGTGCGGACTGGCGGCGCTTCGCCCGCCGACAGTGTGGCGATGTTCCTGTTGCCTTACCTGCAACGCGGCGAGCTGCGACTGATCGCCGAGGCCACGCCGTCGGAACTCGACGCCTGTCGCCGTCTGCTGACCGGCTTCGCCGATGTGTTTCAGGTTCTCAAGCTGGAGCCATTCAACCGCGGGCAGGCCCTGAACGCGCTCGGTCGCGTGGCCGCGAATCTGAAGCAGAACCTCAGCCTCGAAATCGCCGACGGCGTGGTTGATCTGATTTACCGTCTGTTCCGCCGCTTCGTGCCGTATCAGGCCTTCCCCGGCAGGACCGTCCCGTTCCTGCGCGAGCTGTGCGAACGCGCGAGCGTTGAGCGCGCCGGTGAAGTCACGACGCGGCGCGTGATTGATCAGTTCATCCGCCAGACCGGGTTGCCGGAGCTTTTCCTCCGCGATGAAATCGCGCTTGATCGTGATGACGTACTCAGGACTTTCCGCCGGCAGGTCATCGGTCAGGAAGGCGCCTGCCGGATCGCAGCCGACCTGATCGTGACCTTCAAGGCGGGAATGAATGACCCGAACCGCCCGCTCGGCGTGCTGCTCTTCGCCGGGCCGACCGGCGTGGGGAAGACCGAGATGGCGAAGGCGATATCACGATTTATGTTTGGGCACGGCGAGCAGGCCGACCGGCTGGTCAGGCTCGATATGAGCGAATATTCGGGCTGGGGCGCGGCGGAGCGGTTGCGGACTGCGCCCGACGGCACGCCGAGCGAACTGATCAAAAAGGTCCGCGAACAGCCCTTCGTCGTGCTGCTGCTCGACGAAATAGAGAAGGCCGACCCGGAAGTCTTCGACGTGCTGCTGAGCGTGTTCGATGAAGGGCGCCTGACGGACCGCTACGGCCGCACGACGACGTTCCGCAGCGCGGTGATCGTCATGACTTCGAACCTCGGCGCGGACAAACTCGACACCGTCGGCTTCGGCAAGCCCGCCGGGCCTTCTTACGCGGCCGAAGCGATGTCGTTTTTCCGTCCCGAGTTTTACAACCGCATTGACGCCATCGTCCGGTTCAATCCGCTCGACGAGGAGATGATCCTGGCGATCACGCGGAAAGAGTTGCAGGAGATCGCCGGGCGCGAGGGGCTCGTGAATGCCGGGGTCAGGCTGACGTGGACGGATGAAGCGCTGAATTACCTGGCGCGCGAGGGCTTCGACCCGCGCTACGGCGCGCGACCGTTGCAGCGCACGCTCGAAACGCTCGTCGTCGCGCCGCTCGCCCGCTTCCTGATCGAACGCCCGGCGCTCCGTGAGACGACGGTGCGACTCACCCTCGGCCCGGACAAGCGGGTGAAATTTGACCTGTAAGACCGCGCCACATTGGTGCAGTCCGGGGGGCGGTAGCGACCCGGTGCGGTCGGAGGGCATACCTTACGAGCCTCCGGGGGGCGGTAGCGACCCGGACTGCACCGGCATCCGATTTATTCTGACCTGCCTGCTGCCCACCTCTGAAAAATAATTGAACGCGTTCAGGAATTTTCTTGACCCGGGCCCCGGTTGGCCGTATTGTGTTCTTGAACGCGTTCAGAAAAAGCTGAACACGTTCAGAAAAGGCTGGGTAAATCGTCTGGAGGCTGGTATGAATCACATCGTTTACACCTACATCTTCTACCTGCTGGTGAGCGTCGCGCTGACGGTCTGGGTGGCGCACACGCTGCACAAGAATGGGCGCGTCTTTCTGGTGGATGTCTTCCACGGCAACGACGCACTGGCGGACTCGGTCAACCACCTGCTCGTGGTCGGGTTCTATCTGATTAATCTGGGCTACGTCACGCTGGCGCTGAAGCTCGGCTACGAGGTGGCCAGCGCGCAGGAGGCGATTGAGGCGCTGTCGTCGAAAGTCGGGATGGTGCTGGTCGTGCTGGGCGCGATGCACTTCTTCAACCTCTACGTCTTCAGCCGCATCCGCCGCCGCAGCGTGCTGACTTATGCGCCGCCGCCTGTGCTGCCCGACGGCTGCACGATGGTGCAGGAGCCGGCCGGCTCCGCCCAAGCGCCTTACCGCCAGAATATGGTTCGCTCCTGACGGGCCGCACGGCAGGACGGCGCCGGTCGCCCCGGCCGCTAAAAAGGAGGGCAGCAGCGATGCGAACACTGACGGTGCTGTATGACGCCAATTGCAATCTGTGCCGCCGCGTCAAGGCGTGGCTCGGGGCACAGACGAAGTACGTGGATCTGGACTTTGTCGCCGCCGGGTCGGCTGACGCGGCGGCCCGCTACCCGCTGCTCGATCACCCGGCGACGCTCAAGGAACTGACGGTGGTGAGCGACAACGGGGATTACTACCGCGGAGCGAAAGCGTGGCTGATGTGCCTGTGGGCGCTGCGCGAATACCGCGGCTGGGCCATCAGGTTCAGCGCGCCGGAGCTGATGCCGTTTGCGCGCCGCTTCGTCGTCAGAGTTTCAAGCCTGCGATTCAGGTTCGGCTATCACGGGTCATAGCTCGGAAAGGAGTGATGAGCGGTGGCAAAAAGATCACGGTCATTATCGTCGGAAGAACCTCTGCCGTCGAAGGGCGAGCAGACGAGGGCGCTGATCCTCGAGACGGCGCTTGAGATGTTCAGCGAGCGCGGCTACGAGGAGACCACTATGCGCGCGATTGCCGAGAAGGCGGGCGTGGCGCTCGGCAACACCTATTACTACTTCCGCTCGAAGGAACACCTGATCCAGGCTTTCTACGAGCGATTGCACGAGCTGCACCGCGAGGCCTGCGCGCCGATCCTCGAAAAGGAGCGCACGCTGAAAGGGCGGCTGCACGGCGTGATGCGCGCGATCCTCAGAAACATGGAGCCGTATCATCAGTTCGCGGCGATCCTCTTCAGATCCGCCGCCGACCCGCACAGCCCGCTCAACCCGTTCAGCCGCGAATCGGAACACGTGCGCCGGGAAAGCATCGGGTGGTTCGCCGAAGTGCTGAAAGGGACGAGAACGCACATCCCCGCCGATCTGGAGGCGGAGCTGCCGTCGCTGCTCTGGCTCTATCACATGGGCATCGTCCTCTTCTGGATTCACGACTCGTCGCCACGGCAGGCCAGAACGCACCGCCTGATGGAACACACGGTTGATATGGTGGTGAAGCTGATCACGCTGGCGAGCCTGCCGCCGATGCGACCGCTCAGGAAATCAACGTTGCAACTGCTGGCCAGCCTGCGCGAGGACGTGGCGTGAGAGTATCGAATGGGGTGGAGGCGATGAAGGCAAAACGATATTTCCAGATTTCACTCTTCCTGCCGCTGATCGTGCCGTCGGTGTGCGGGTTAATAGTCCTCGTCACGGGGAAGTGGGGTTCAATGATGGATGGGTCACTGGTTTATGAACTGATGGGTGTTCTCTGGTTCTCACTCCTGTACGGCGGGGGTCCATATCTGGTTTTTCTTGCAGGTGCGCTTATCTGGTCACGCCACGAGACTGTAGAGAGGATTCAGGGCTTCACCTTCGTCGCACCACTGATTTATGCGTTGATTCTCGGAGCCAGTGTCATTCTGTTTTGCCTGATTACAGTCGACGCTGATGGCATGAGCGACGCATTCCCCTTTGGCTTGTTCGGAATCGTCTTCGGCTACCTTTATGTTATTCCAGTCAATGCGCTCTACGGGCTGCTGAAGCACATGGAGCTTGTGCGCACTGAAGAAGATCCCCCCCGGCCCGAATTCTTCGCTCCCGGTTTTCAGGCCGAACAGGATAACTGGAGATAAGGACGACTGCCATGTTTTCATTCCGCAAACCATCCGCTGAAGTAATTGCCGCTTTTCTCGGGCGGCAGCGTGATCATACTTTCACCTACCCGAGTGTCGGCGCCACGCGAGCAGGCTGCGCGCCGGCGGGCTATAACTACGACCACAATCGCGTCTGTCTGGGCAAAGGTGAAGCGACGTTCGCGGCGGCCTGCGAGGCGATGCGCCGCTGGCAGATGTTTCGCCTGGGGTGGGTAGAGGTTTCGCGGACTGATGCCCCGATCGCGCCGGGGACGGAAGTGGCCGTGATGGCGCGTTGTTTCGGCGCGTGGTGGGTGAATGCCTGTAGGATCGTTTACGCGATTGACGAAGCCGGCCCGGTGCGGAAGTTCGGGTTTGCTTACGGGACGCTGCCCGACCACGTCGAGCGCGGCGAGGAGCGCTTCACGGTTGAATGGCATCAGGCGGATGATTCGGTGTGGTACGACATCTATGCTTTTTCGCGACCGGCGCACTGGCTGGCCAGGCTGGGTTATCCGCTGGCAAGGCAGTTACAGAAACGATTCGCGCGCGATTCGAAGGCCGCGATGGTCGAGGCGGTGAGGCTGTCGGATAAGGCAGTTTTGACTGTGAGGTAAAGATTGAAGCTGAGGCCCGTGACATCAGCGCTGATCGGTGGCGGCTTCTGGCTCGCCACAGTCGCGTGGCTGCACCCGTCGCCGCTCCATTTGAGATGGGGAACATCGCTGCTCCTGCTCTCTCCGATGGTGCTTGTACCGCTGGGATTGCGACTGGTGGTTTCGGCCGACTCGAAGGGGATTGAAGGGCGATTGTGGAAATGGGCATCAATGTTGCAACTGCCGGCGGCGCTCGCGTTGCTGGTTGCATTCGCGTTACCCATCGGTTGGCGAGCCGCGGCTTTGTCGCTGCCGTGGCTGGTCGTGACAGTGATGATTTCTCTCGGCGGTCTGGTTCGGGCGTCGAGGCGGGGCTCAGGGCCGCTCGAAGAACTCAGCATTGACGCGGGGTTGATTTACCTCGCGGTTGGTGGCGTGTGGGCGGTGCTGGCGCGTTCTGGCGCGCGGCCTCTCGGCTTCGATCCGGTGATCGTGCTGCTGACGGCGATCCATTTTCATTACGCCGGATTCCTGCTGCCGCTCGTGACCGGGATGGCCGGGCGCCGGTTGAAGAGCGGGATCGCCCGGATCGCTGCGCTGGCTGTGATTGCAGGAGTGCCACTGACCGCAGTCGGGATCACCACCACGCAGCTCGGTTTCAGTCACGCGGTTGAGAGTCTTGCCGCGCTGCTGACCGCTCTGGCCGGGTTGCTGACCGCGTGGCTGCACTTCAGGCTGGCTATTCAGAAGAATCAGCCAGGTCTGGTTCGCGGGCTGTGGCTGGTCGCCGCCCTGTCACTGACTTTCAGCATGACTCTGGCGGCGCTCTACGGCCTGCGATTTTATCTGCCGACGGCGTGGCCGGATATTCCGTGGATGCGGGCGCTGCATGGGACGGCGAACGCTTTTGGATTTGGATTTGCGGGACTGCTCGCGTGGGGGATGGCTTCCGGACAGAACGGCGAGCCGTAGCCAGCCGCTCTGTACCGGCCATCGTTTATCCGCTATTCCTCGTTGTCTTCGCCGTCACCGCTCTTCTTCTTTTTCTTTGCCGCCTTCTCCGCCTCGCTCTTCATCTGCTCGCGCAGCACGGCGGCCCGCCCCGCCATCACCCCGTCCATCTTCCCCGGCAGCGGATCGGACACCCACTGCATCAGCGACGAGAGGACGAGTTCCTTCAGGTAAGCGAACGAAAAACCTTCGGTCAGCCCGGCGATGCGCTGCGCGCCATCATCTGACAGCCGCGCATCGTCGTGCAGCTTTTCGTTCCACGCCTGAAGATACCTCAGCCGCTCGGCCGGTCCGGGCAGGCCGAAGTGAAACTTTCGGTCAAAGCGGCTCGGGCGGTCGAGGATCGCCGGATCGAGCTTCTCCGGGTGGTTCGTCGTGGCCAGCACGACGACGCCGGTGTTTTCGGCGAAGCCGTCCAGCTCGTTCAGGAAGAACGAACGGCTGTTCCTGGCAATCAGCGAATCCAGATCTTCCAGCACCACCAGACACGGTTTGATCTGTCGGGCGCGGGCGAAGACCCGCTTGATCGCGCCGTCTTCGCCGTAGTCGGCCTTCAGGCTTTTGACGTACAGGCATGGCAGGCCGAGGCGGTTGATGATCGCTTTGACCGCGTGCGTCTTGCCGTTGCCGGGCGGGCCCGTGAGCAGCACGCCGCGCTTCCACGGGATGCCGTAACGCTCGTACATCTCGCGCGAGGCGAGGAAGCGCGTGAAGTCGTCAGTCAATTCCTGCTTCAGCCCGCCGGGCAGGATCAGGTTGTCGAATGACGTGCTTTTGATGGCCGCGTAAAGCTCGTTGCTCTTCCGCCAGTACCCGTCGTCGAAGACCAGAATCTCGCCGCGCGTCTCGCACGCCCAGTCGCACACCGCGCGCAGGAAGCCTTCCGCGACCTCGCGCGTCTCGGCGATGATCCAGTGGGAGCGTGATTTGCACCCGCCGTCAACGTAAGTCATGAGGATGACATCAAGGAGCTGATCCCGCCACATCACGCTGAGCCACGCGTTTTCGTATGCGCGCTTGAGCGGCCGCCCGATGCCCATCCACTCGGTTTTGAGCTGATTGTGCAGCGCGACCTCGCAGACGACGTCGCACTGCTCGTCGCGCGCGAACTCTTCAATATTGAAGGCGTACTCCTGCCCTTCAATGATCACTCTTTCGGAGTAACGTTCGGCCAGCTTCCGGCTGACGTGGTAAGCGAGCAGGTCGGAGTGCTGGCCGAGCGCCTCGCTGATGAAGTTCTCTTTGTTCATGGCAATTTTCGGGGCGCCAGCTGTTACCTGTCGGCCTGCCGGCGCGCAACGCAAATGCCCGGCTGAGTGTTTCAGCGCGGACGGATTCTTCGTTTGGTCAGACGAATACTCGATAAGTTCAGCCGCAACTCAGGCGGTCTGGTCTGGAGACACCAGGGGTATGTGGCCGGATGGCAGTGGCCATTTCAGGAGAAACTCGGGAATGAGGTTACAAGCATGTCTGTTTCCTCGCTTTGCCTTGAGATGGCCGCGAAGATAGCCTGATACTTACGGGCAAGTCAATTGAAAAATCGGTGTGGTTGCTTCAGCATTCCTTCGTTGTATTCCGCACCGGGCAAAATCATGACTTCAGGTAAAAGGAAAAATCGGCCTCTCAAAAGTCTGCGGGAATGGCGGGCGCGGCTGGCTGTCGGACAAGGCAACCCGGAAATGGTCAAATGGCAGATTGATGAATGGCTGGCGAAGAGCTTCTTCCTGCGTTCTCACATGGCCCTGATTATGGCTGCTGTTACTCTGTCAGGGGTGGTCAGCAGCAAGCTGCTGCTCGAACTCGGCGTCAGATCGCTCGTCGTCCGATATCCTGTTTCTGTCGTCATTGCTTATCTGACATTCTTCGTTCTCATCCGGCTCTGGCTCTGGTATGTCGGGCCGGCACCGGGCGTCACCAGCAGCGCATTATGGAGCCGGGAGATCATCCGTTCTGATTTCTGGTCAGAGCCTCATGGGCCGGGTTCTTCCGACTCCGGGAATACTGACTGGTCGTCTGATGGGGGACATTCAGGCAGTGGTGGCGCAAGTGGCAGTTGTGATGTGTCAGGCGGCCATCATCCCGGCGGGGGATCCGGTTCAGGCTCAGGTTCAGGGTTCAGTTTTGATCTCGATGGGGACGGAGAGGGCGGCTGTCTCTTTGTGATTGTACTCCTCCTGCTGTTACTTTTGCTGACGGCAATCCTGGGGGCGGCGATTTATCTGATCTATTCAGCGCCGACGATTCTGGCAGAAGCTTTTTTTGAAGCATTGCTGGCTTCAGGCCTGATCCGAGTCTCCCACCGGATGAGCCGTTTCGGCTGGGTCGGCAGTGTCTTCAAATCAACGGTGATGACCTTTGTGGTAGTGCTCGGGTTTACGGGTGCTTTCGCTTATGCCGCCAACCGTTATTGCCCGGAAGCCACAAAGATTGTCGAAGTCTTTCAGAAGTGTCATTCTTCAAACAGTCAGTAGCTAAAGATAACCCTTATGAGTAACGAACCCAACAAAGTCATCTATTCAATGATCGGGGTCAGCAGGTATTACGACAAGAAGGCTGTCCTCAAGGACATTTACCTCTCGTACTTTTACGGCGCGAAGATCGGCGTGCTGGGCCTGAACGGCTCGGGCAAAAGCTCGCTGCTGCGCATCCTCGCCGGCGTGGACAAGGAGTTCAACGGCGAGACGGTACTCGCCCCGGGCCACACCATCGGCTACCTCGAACAGGAGCCGCGGCTCGACGAGTCGAAAACCGTGCGCGAGATCGTCGAACAGGGCGCGCAGGAAACGGTTGATCTGCTCAAAGAGTTCGAGGAGATCAGCAACAAATTCGCCGAGCCGATGGACGACGACGAGATGAGCAGGCTGCTCGAACGGCAGGGCGAGGTGCAGGAAAAGCTCGACGCGTTGAACGCATGGGATCTCGACGCGCGGCTCGAAATGGCGATGGATGCGCTGCGGTGCCCGCCGGGCGAGACTCCGGTCAAAGTTCTGTCGGGCGGCGAGCGGCGTCGCGTCGCCCTGTGCCGGTTGCTGCTCAAGCAGCCCGACATCCTGCTGCTCGATGAGCCGACGAACCATCTGGACGCCGAATCGGTCGCGTGGCTCGAACAGCACCTGCGGCGCTATCCCGGCACGGTCATTGCCGTCACGCACGACCGGTACTTCCTTGACAACGTGGCCGGCTGGATTCTTGAACTCGACCGCGGGCAGGGGATTCCGTGGAAGGGCAATTACTCTTCGTGGCTGGAGCAGAAACAGGAACGTCTGCGGCAGGAAGAGAAGTCCGAATCCGAAAGACAGAAGACGTTGCAGCGCGAACTGGAATGGATTCGGATGGCCCCGAAGGCGCGGCAGGCGAAATCGAAGGCCCGCATCCGCGCTTACGAGAGCCTGCTCAGTCAGGAGACTGAAAGGCGCGCGGGCGATCTGGAGATATACATCCCGCCGGGGCCGCGCCTCGGCAACGTCGTGATCGAGGCCGACCACGTGAGCAAGGCTTACGGCGACAACCTGCTGGTCGAGGACATGTCGTTCAGGCTGCCGCCCGGCGGCATCGTCGGCATCATCGGGCCGAACGGCGCGGGCAAGACGACATTGTTCAGAATGATCACCGGGCAGGAACAGCCAGACGGCGGCACGATCCGCATCGGCGAGACGGTCAGGCTCGCCTACGTTGATCAGAACCGCCCGCTCGACGCGAACAAAACGATCTGGGAAGAGATCTCCGACGGGCTGGACGTGGTGAAACTCGGCAACCGCGAAGTTAATTCGCGCGCTTATGTGGCCCGCTTCAACTTCTCCGGCACCGATCAGCAGAAGAAGGTCGTGCAGATTTCCGGCGGCGAGCGCAACCGCGTTCATCTGGCAAAGATGCTCAAGGAAGGCGCGAACGTCCTGCTGCTCGACGAGCCGACGAACGATCTGGACGTGAACACGATGCGCGCGCTCGAAGAGGCGCTCGAAAACTTCGCCGGCTGCGCCGTCGTCATCAGCCACGACCGCTGGTTCCTGGATCGCATCGCCACGCACATCCTCGCCTTCGAGGGTGACAGCAAAGTGGTGTGGTTTGAGGGTAACTATTCGGATTACGAGGCTGATAAGAAGGCACGGCTCGGGGCGGCGGCGGATCAGCCGCACCGGATCAGGTATCGCAGCCTGACAAGAGATTGAGATGGCGGGTAAAGAAGGGAAGTCAGGCCGACTGCTGTGAGTTCTCGAATCTGGCGATGGCCTCGCGGATGCCTTTCACCACCTCCACCCATGCTTCATCGCGGTTCTCCCAGGTGCTGATGGGGCGTCCGTTGGGCGGCAGCGCCTGAATTGAGGCCAGCGGTGATTCCTGCCAGGCCGTCGGTCTGAGAAGCACCGGGATTGCGACTGCCTCACCGGAGTAATGTTTTTCGAGCGCGTATTTCATTTCCACGTCGTGGGCAAAATCGGACGCCAGGTAATCAGCGCTGACAAGCAGGAGGATGATCTGAGCCTGTTCGAGCTGCTGATCAAGCTGCTCCTTCCATGACTCGCCCATCTCGATTCTTCGATCGCTCCAGATTTTGATTAGTCCCATCCGCTGCAGCAGCTTGAGATGGGTATTCAGTTCGTCCAGGAACATCTCGTCCTTATGTGAATAACTGATATAGAGTCGCACGCTGGCGCCGGACTTGGCTGCGCTCTGATCCGTAACCTCACTTATGGCGGAGACTTTCCTTGCGGCGCGGACAAACGAATCGCGGTTCTTCACCAGCATCTCGGTGTTGGAAAACCTCTGGGCGACCAGCGCGGCCAGCGTTTCAAAGTAGAAGCCGATGTCATCCGGGTTGCTGGTCCCTTTCTCAATCACGGGTAGCTTTTCACCGAAGCTCCAGAAAGCAACATACGGGACACGTGCGTAATTTAACAGGTCAGTCGCCGTCACCTCTTTCCCGGCCCATTCCGCATACAGCGGGGCCAGTTCGTCGGCAAATATCTTCAGCCACCGCTCGGCCTCTTCATATTCGATCCGGCTTTCGAACCTGGTCGGCACCGGGAGCGCCAGCAGCCTGGAGCGGTCAAAGGGCAGGCTGTTGCGCGTGTTCCTGGCTCGTTCCATCACGTCGAGCGACCCCCTGAGGCTTTGCAGGTTCGCCGTGAAGAGCAGCACCAGCAGGTCGGGAAGCTGGACGGTGCAGATGCCGCCGATGTCGGTGATTCCGGTGCGACTGTCCACGAGGATGAAGTCGAACTCTTTTCTCCACTGATTCCGCAGGTCTTCAAGGAAATTGCCGAGGTCATGCTTTTTATAAAGCTTCGTCCAATCCAGCGCCTGCATCCGCCGCACGTAGGTCTCGTCCTGCATTCCGGCCTTCATCAGCAGGAGTGACGGACTCGCCTCGGTCGTTGCCGGGAAGTTTACCTGGGTGAGGTAGTCCTGCCACTCAGGCTGGCCGCCGTCAATATGCTCATGAATCAGTTCGGTCAGTCCGGGCCGGTCCGGAGTCGTGACCCATGGGTTGAAGTACAGGTCCAGCCCCGGCGCTTCCAGATCCCAGTCAATGCACAGCACTTTGTAGCCCCAGCGGCACAGCAACGCACCAATATTCGCCAGCGCCAGCGTCCGGCCCACCCCGCCCTTGTAGGAATAAAAAGTTATGACCGTGCCCGTACTCATTTCAGCCTCGGCATTTCCACTCTCGGTTTTTTGTTGCCGGATTTCGGCAGCACCACCGGCCAGTCCTGCCACACGGGAGCGCGCTGGATCATCTTCGCCAGCTCAGTCACCACACCCTGAATCTGACGGGTCAGGTCTATGTAATCCAGGTGCTGCTTGAAAGTCAGGTCGGGGATATTCCACCTGCTCAGGTCTTTGTGCTGGGTCGTTTGAGCTTTCGGCGGAAAATGTTCGCCGTCGAAGAAGCGTACCGCATAAATCAGGCCGCCGGAGTTTTGCGCGGTCCCCAGTCCCACCTTTTGCTCCCTTTTCACCATCGTCTGCCATTCAGCCAGACACCATTCGGACCGGAAATATTCCGGCGACCAGACCGGCAGCAGACAGCGGGAGGTTTTGAGCGCCTGGCGCAGCTTCATCGGCCAGGACGCGCCGGTCTCGATGTCCCAGTCAATGAAGATGCGCGTCTGGTGATTGACCGGCATCGAATTGCGGAGCCACTGGTCCAGCAGCGGGTGAAAATGATTTCTGACCCAGTCCATCACCGGCGCTTCGCGGCGATAGCTGACAAACACGTCGTATTCGTAATCCTGAGGCATGGCTTCGGCTGCGGTAATTACGGCTCGGTTGGTGAATGCCCTGTGTGTTTGCTAAAGCAACAGGCTGATCGTGCATCACGACGTCATTAACATAGCAGGAGGCACAGTTATGAGACAAGTTCCCGATGATGACCAGTGCAGAATGCCTGACTTCTGACGTCCGAAACTGATGTAAAGCAGGGCCGGGTTATTGGAGCAGTTCATTAAACGTGCTGATCGCGGCGTGAAGTTCTGAAGGCGGCTGCGGACGATTACCGGGGCGCACTGACAGCACGGTCTGCATCCCCGCAGCATGCGCGGCGTCAAGCTCGGCGATCACGTCGGAGATGAAAACAAACTCTGAAGGCGGCACCCCGACTCCGGCAGAAATCTGCCGGTAACTTTCAGGATCAGCTTTGGCCCCGACAGAAGTATCAAAATACGCGTTGATAAATCCGGTCAGATCGCCCGCCGTCGTGTGCCCGAACAGCAGCTTCTGCGCCAGCACGCTGCCCGAAGAGAAGATGCACACCTGTTTGCTCTGCTGCCGCCACCGTTCCAGCGCGCGAGGCACGTCGTCAAAAACCTGGCTGAGCAACTCGCCCGAGCGGTAACCCTCTTCCCAGATCTTCCCCTGAAGCGATTTCAGCGGCGTGGATTTGCGATCACAGTCCATCAGCCAGTGAAAATACGCGACCGTTGATTCAATCGCAGCTTCATGAAGCCCTTCGGTGATCGCAGGCGGATTGTTTCCCTGGCGAGCGTCAGCGTCCCGCTCCTCCCGCAGCCTGGCAAGGTCATCCCTCACTTCCTCAGACGACCAGTGCCGGGTCAGGTAGTCTCTCGCGTGTTCGCGCGCGTACGGGAAGAGAATCTGATAGACGAAATCAATAGGCGTGGTCGTCCCTTCGATGTCCAGCAGGACGCAGCTCACTGCGATGTCATTCGGCGTCGCTGTCATTGGGCCGGGATGCTTTGCGAAGGAAGATATGAAGCGCCGAAGCAGAGGGGCTGGAAGTCGGCGTCCACGCCGCTGCCGGTGTAACGCGGCGCCCACCCCGCCGGGTCCTTGAACAGGCGAATCGCCCGGATGCGCCGGTCAGCGCACAGGTTGAACCAGTGCTGTGTGCCGCTCGGCACGCGAATCAGGTCGCCGGCTTCGACCTCGATGGCGGCCACGGGGCCGTCGCCGGGGTGGATGTGGAAGAGCCCTCGCCCTTCGATGATGAAGCGGACTTCGTCGTCGTCATGCCAGTGTTCGCGGTTGAATTTCGCCAGCATTTCGGCGAGCCCCGGCGTCTGCGGCGTCACGTCAATCACGTCCGCCGCGACGTAACCGCCCTCGGCTTTCAGCCGGTCAATTTCGGCGGAGAAGGCTCTGAGGATCTCATCCGCCGGGGCGTTCGCGGGCAGCGGCTGCGCGGGCTCCCACCGCTCGTAATCTATCCCAATGCCCGCCAGATACCGGGTGACGGCTTCCGGCTCACTGATAGTGCGATTCTCTTCGGGGATGTTCACAATAGCCATAGTCTCATTTCTCCTTTACTCATGAACCCGCTGTTGCTCTAACCAGCTATACCGAAGTTGAGCGTTACCTCAGCGGACGACAGGCGCGCGACAGCCAGGAATGCCGGCGAACTCTGAATGTACGCCTGAAATTCCTCCGCCTCTCTGAGGGAATGGCACCAGCGATTGCCTTCGCCGAGTTGCCGTAGTGATTCGGTCGGCTCGAACCTGAAGGTCAGCGACAACTGTCGAATGTCTTCATCCTCGCCATCGCCTGAGATAAGTTGCCGGGTGATGTCGAACTCGAATGACTCGCCATTTCCTGACCAGTCATAAGTGCCCCACTGATAAAGGAGCATATCGCCATCACTATCCATCTCGCACCCGTCCGCGCGTACGTCGCGGTAAAACTCCAGCATCAGAGCGATGCCTTCAGACGGGGAGAGAGCCTTGAGTGAGCGTCCGGCAGCCCTGATATGCCGCAGAAATTCCTTTTTGGCGGAAACTGGTTTCACTCTGACACCTCAACCCTGAGCAATGGCGAAATAATCACCTCGCGAAGTGAGTGCGTCCGGCCACTTCGAGCAGGAACTCCAGAATCTCGACGTGTCGCTTTGCCTCGCTGGTGTCCTTCCCCCACGTGTAGAGGCCATGCCTGAGCAGCAGGAACCCGTGCGCAGCGGGGTGCCGTTGCAAGGTCTCTTCGACCGTTCGGGCGAGCGCCGTCATCTCCTGTGAATTTTCGATGATCGGCAGCCACTCCTCATGCTCGTGCGTGCGAACGCCGGAAAGACCCTTGAGCATCTCGTAGCCTTTGATGCTCAGCCCCCCTTCATCAGCACAGGCATCAGAAAGGATCGTACTCCAGACCGAGTGAGTGTGCAGAATGGCTGACGCCCCGCACCGGCGGGCGACCGTCAGGTGCAGTCGGGCTTCATCCGAAGGTCGCCCTTCGCCGGCAATCACCTTTCCATCCTCATCAATCTGCACAAAGTGATCGGCCGTGAGCCGGCCTTTATCGTGCCCGCTCGCCGTGATCAGCAGTTGCAACGGGTCGTGGCTGATGACCGCGCTGAAATTCCCGCTCGTGCCCAGCACCCAGCCGCGGGCGTGAAAGTCCCTGCCGATTTCAGCCAGCAGCCCGGCCACATCTGATGAGTTCTCTTTGTCTGAACCAGTCATAACAATCAGGGTTGAATTCTATGGAGAAGCCGCACGAGGGTCAATTGCGTTGTCTGAGGAATGTTGTTAAGCATGGTGTACCGAATTTAACTTCGGCGTGATCACCAGCACCGAAGACACGCGCCAGTTCCAGATCGCGGCCAGGTTGTATTTCTGAAGCTGCGTATAATGCCGGAGCGAATGCCGCCTCAGCGCAGGCTGTATTCTTCAAGTGCCGATTGTTCGGAACTGTCCGCTTGCGTCAACGCGCGGAGCTTTGTCAGCGCGGCCTCCACCGTGCGTCCGTGGCTGGATATGGATTCGATGATCTCGGCGGGCGTCCGCGTGTCCCGCTCGACGCGGGCGCGGGGGTTCACGGCCTTCAGGTCATACACTGCGGCATCAATCGCATCGGCCTTGGCCTGCGCTTCCCGCGCCGCCTTTTCAGCAGCGCCAAGCTCTTCGCGGCAGGACGCGATTGCCTCATCACTCGCCTGCGCCCGGCGTAAGGCCGCCAGCTTGTCTTTCAGGCTCACCGCTGCGGCCTTCTGCTTTTCGACTTCGGCCAGATGCGGGGCCATCTCCTCGCGGGCTTTGGCGCGGCGGGCGGCGAAATCCACTGTCCACGAAAAATCGCTCTCGCCCGCTGCGGTGCCACGTTTGCCCAGCAGCCGGGCAAAACTGGGGAATGGTTTGCCGGCGTTGCCTTCCTGCTCTCGCCAGTCGCCCACCAGCGTGGCGGGCAGGGCCGCATCATCCAGCACTTCGCCATTCGGGCCGAAACCGAAATGGGCCAGCGTCATCGGCGACTTCTTGCCCATCCTGATGTGTGACAGGTCGTAATACCAGATACGTTCGGTCTTCCTGCCTCTGGTGAAGAAGAGCAGGTTGGTTTTCACGCCTGCGCCAGCCGTCGAGAACACTCCGCCCGGCAGGCTGACGACGCACCACAGCTCGCATTCGTCCAGCAGCTTGCGTTTGGTTTCGACAAAGGCGCTCTCGTTGGTGCGAAACAGCAGGCCTTCATCCAGCACCACTCCGCAACGCCCGCCGGGTTTGCCATCCAGTGACGGCTTCAGTTCGGCCAGGATGTGTTGCAGGAACAGCACCTGCGTCGAACTCGTCTCGAAGCTGTAATTCTTTTGCGCGTCCCTGCCCTCTTTGCCGCCGAAGGGCGGGTTGGTCATGATCACGTCGAATGTCGCGGGCGCACCCTCGAACAGCGCGTCGTAGGTCGGCGCGCCGGTCAGCGTGTTGCCATGCCAGATATTGGGCTGGTCAATGCCGTGCAGCACCAGATTGGCCAGCGCGATGGGAAAGACGAGGTTCTCTTTTTCGCGGCCAAAGAAGGTTTGCGTCTTGAGCGCTTCCAGATCGGTCGAGGCGGGCACGTCACCCAGTTTCCGCGCCAGCAGCTCATACGCCTGCGCCAGAAACCCGCCCGTGCCGCAACCCGGGTCATAGACCGTTTCGCCCGGCTGCGGGTCAATCACGCGCACCATCGCGCGGATCACTTCGCGCGGGGTGAAAAACTGCCCGCCGTCCGAATTCTTCTCGCCCATCTTCAACAGCAGATCCTCGTAGACCTGCGAGAGCGTGAAGAAATGCTGGTCGTCAATGTGATCAATGCTGATCTTATGCATGCGGTCGAGGATGTCGCGCAGGTTGGTTTCCGAATCCACGCGCGTGCGCTCCACCGCCGTCATAATCCGCCCGATGATCCGCTGTTTCGGCGAGGCCGCCGGGTTGGGCCGTCCGTCGGGCAGCACGTCCAGACTGTGCAGATAAGGCAACAGCTCCTTGTTGATGAACGCGAAGAAGTCGCCGATCTTTGCGGCTTCCAGTTCCGCGCGCTTCCAGCCCACGCGTTTGCCTTCGGGCGTGAAGGCAAACTCCTTTTCATCGTAAGGCGCGGCCCAGTCCTGCCAGCGGTACGGTTCGCGCAACGCCGGGGTGAACGGTTTGCCGACCACCTCTTTGCCCGCGCGTTCGCGTTCCTCCTGTGCGTCCAGAATCCGCAGGAAGAGAATCCACGTCAGTTCGGGCACGTATTGCAACGCGCTCGCGCAGTTGGAGCGGCGCATGATGTCGCAGATGGATTTGACGAAAGAAGAAAGCGATTGCGTCGAGGCAATCGCGCGGGGTTGTCTGGTTCTGGTCGTCGCGTTTCTGGGGCTCGGCATGTCTATGGGGTTTCCTGATGTTCTCGCTCCGAAGGAGCGCAATGTTTATAGATACAAGATGCGATATTCACCGAAGCTCCGTAGGAGCGGCATCTGGCATTTTTCGCTCCTGCGGAGCCCGGGTGGCCGTCAATCTGCTTGCTATAAACATTCGGCCCCTTCGGAGCAGGGAATCGCACTACTCTGTGGCGGTTTCGTCTTCGATAAAATCGAAAACGTATTTATCCTCAAAGGCAATATCGAATTTGCGCAGCAGCGTCAGGTATTCGTGCCTGAACGAATTTTGCTGATGATGCTTTTCCTGATCACGGATGTACTGAATGACCTGGTCCAGCTGCGAATGCCCATACGAGAATGCGCCAAAGCCTTCCTGCCAGTTGAACTTTCCTCTGATCCAGCGTTGCTCGTTGATGAACTTTGACGAACCGGCTTTGATGTCCCTGACCAGATCGGACAAGGCGATATTGGGCTTCAGGCCAACCAATAAATGCACGTGATCGGCCACGCCATTGATTTGCAGCATCTTCTGTCCCTGATTGGTGACAATGCCCGTGATGTATTTGTGGATCTCTTCCTCGTGCGCGGACTGAATCAGGCATTGCCTGCCCTGCACGGCGAAGACCACCTGAATGTAAATCTGCGTGTACGTGTTCGCCATCCTGGCCCCCCATTCATAAGCTCCGTAGGAGCGCAATGTTTATAGAACGATGAAGAGAGATTATCCCCAGCTCCGTAGGAGCGACATCCGACATTTCGCTCCTACGGAGCTGGGGGACAATGGGCGAACTTGATCTATAAACATTTCGCTCCTACGGAGCGGAGAAACGTGTACTAACAACACCGCTGCTTTCAATCGCTGCCCCGCAAAATCCACCCCGGTCAGTGGTCTTCAAAAGCCTGAGCGAGCAGGCGCGCGGGCAGTCGTTCAATCTCTTCGAGTTGTGCCTTTGCTGCGATCCGCGCTTCCTCGACAGCGGCGAGTTGGGCATTCAGGCGAGCGGCGATGCGGCGTTGTTCATTTATTTCAGGCAGCACAATTGGTATAGATGTGATGGTGCCTTGCGAGATGTTGCGCATTGAGTCGCTCGTACCTGTTGCGAAATGCTCGATGTGTTTGCGAGCGGTCTCGGATCGGAGTGCATACAGCAGATAAGGCTTGTCGGCTCGATCAGTGTTTACGATCAACCGCAGGGTTTTGTCAGAGAGCAATCGTAGCGGGTAGTCCTTTTCGACAAGCACCACAGCCCCGACAAGTTCGCGTGTGTTGGCACGTGAAATCAGGAGGTCGCCAGCCTTGACGCGGTGTTGGTCTTCTGGTTCGTAGCCAGTGACGGCTTTGGCCTCTTCCGGTCGAAAGGCTGACCAGGTCACTGCGCTGACTTTCAGCACGCCAAGTTCATCATCGCGAGCAAGAACATCTGAGGTTTGGAAACTCTTGCCAGCCTCAATGCCGTACAACACATCGCCTAACGTCAACTCCTCTCTCATACCCCAAACAACCTCATCTTCGCTTTACGCATAACCTCTACCGACTTTCTTCGCTCCGTAGGAGCGCAATATTTATAGATTGCGTTTTGCGATTTCTCCCCAGCTCCGTAGGAGCGACATCTGTCACATTCCGCTCCTACGGAGCTGGGGAAAAATGAACCATCGCGGTGCTATAAACATTTCGCGCCTCTGGCGCTGATTTCCGAATGGTCTTTCACACTCCAAACAACCTCATCTTTGCTTCGCGCATAACCTCCACCGGCTTGCCCAAACTCCGCAGCGCCGCCAGCCCGCCCACGCGCTTGATCTCCGGCACTTCCCACAACAGTTCCGATTCCAGCGCCTCGGTGCCGTCCTTGCCGAACTGGTGGCCGAGGCCGCGCAACACGACGGCGGCTTTCTCATCCACGCCCGCAAACCACGGCGCGTGGATCGTCAGGTAGGCGGTCTCGCGCTCCCACCGCTTCAGCGCCCGCTCGCGGTAGCCGTAATGCGCGAACATGTCGAAGTGATCGAACTCGGCCATGCTCATCAATTCGCGCACCGTGTCGGGGTTGTAGTGCTGACCGAGCAGGTGATGAATCAGCTTCAATCGCTTCTCCCGTTCGATCCACAAGCCGCGGAATTCATCCAGCGTGTGCGCCTCGGCCAGCACGCGGCGGATCATCTCCTGCCGGTACTCTTCGATGGGGATGGGCACGTCGCGCCCTTCGCGCCGTTGCAGGATGAAACGGCCCTGCGGCGTGATCGAGACACGCTCACCGGCGATGATCTCCGGCAACGGCAGCGGCTCATCATCCCCGCCGTCATCTCCGCTGTCGCCGCCTTCGTCATCACCTCTGTCTTTTTTGGCGCGCGGTTTCGGCGGCGAAGTAATGAAGTCGGTGCCGAACAGGTCGGTGACGCCGGTGTAATCGTAAAGCCAGAACTTGTATTTCTGCGTCGGTTCGTCAATGCGCGTGCCGCGCCCGACCATCTGGTAAAACGTGATGGACGATTCCAGATAGCGGAAGAAGACCACGGCGTTCAGGCGTTCGATGTCAACGCCAGTCGCGAGCAGGTCAACCGTGCAGGCGATAAAACAACGTTCGCCCGAACCGCGCATCGTTTCGATCAGATCCGAGCCGCCCTCGGCAGTGCATTTGAACGCGTAATGGTCTTTGGGTGTCACGCCCTTTTTCTGGCACCACTCGGCGTACAGCCGCTGCATCTGCATGGCCACGCGGTCGGCGTGCAGGTCGCGGGTGCAGAAGATGATGACCTTCTGTTCCGGCCCGCCGTGTTCGCACAACCGCGCGAACAGGTCGGCGCACATCGCGTTGATGCGGGCCGGGATGAGCAGGTCATCGTCGAAATGGCGCGCTTCGTAACTGGCCCTCAGGTCTTCGGGCAGAACGGGCCTGCCGGTGCGGGCATCAATTGGCCGCGCGGCCAGCACTTGTTCGCGGGTGAATGTCTTCCAGTCAATCGAAGGCTTCATCCGCACGATCTCGCACGCGGCCAGATAGCCGTCTTCCTGCGCCTGAATCAGCGTGTATTCGTAAACCGGCTCGCCAAAGTAGGCGAGGTTGTTGGCCGTGATGTCGGCATCTTCGGCGGTCTGGTGTTTCGATTCGCGCAACTGGCGCGGCGTCGCGGTCAGGCCGATGTGAATCGCTTCAGGGTTGCGCTTGAGTACTTCCGACCAGCGGCCCCACGCCGAGCGGTGACATTCGTCAATGATGATGACGCTGAAGGCATTCTCCGGGTAATGCTCAGTGAGAAAGCTGGCATAGCCCTGCTCGTCATCATCCAGCCCCAGCGTCTGATACGTCCCGATCTGGACTTTGGCATTTCTGGCGGCGTTCTGGCCGTGCGCCGTTTCCACAACACGCACACTGCCTTTCGGAAAACCGAGTGAAATTTTGTTGTAAGCGTGTCGCCGCAACTCATCACGGTCGCAAAGGAAGAGTGCAGGTTTGGTCAGCCGTCCGGCTTCGTGCAACCGCCAGAGCAGGTTGGCGGCGATGACCGTTTTGCCCGAACCGGTCGCCAGTGAAAGCAGTACGCGTGCCGGCTCGCCGTTTTGTTCGCAGCGCAGAATCTTTTCAAACGCGGCGCGGATCGCGGCATCCTGGTAATAGCGCGGTTTGTCGTAAGCCGCGCTGTCGGCCATAAACAGCATGGCGGCTTCGGGGCGGGTGATGTCTATGCCTTTGTCCCTGGGGTAGTGGCTCAAACGGGTGAGAGATGATAGGCTCACCCCGTATGGTCACCAAAATTATCAAGTGCTACCACTGCGGCAGCGAGAACATCGTCAGGCACGGCCTGACGAAAAACGGGA
>Ga0070741_10003029_pt1 | contig 42967 bp, 34 predicted proteins | sample Coa_R1_4_FD_66440 | JGI IMG/M metagenome (GOLD analysis project Ga0070741, IMG submission 66440) | Surface soil microbial communities from Centralia Pennsylvania, which are recovering from an underground coalmine fire - Coalmine... | ecosystem: Environmental > Terrestrial > Soil > Unclassified ... | reverse complement strand
GTTCTCTTATGCGTTGTTCGGCATCGCCGCGGTGCTTGTGACGCTGGCGGCGAGGAGGAGTCCCTATTGACTCGCTCAACCTAAGAGTACGGTGCAGCCGACGCCGTGCCGTTCGCTGCCACGTTTGGCGTATCATTCCACGTGTGTCGCTCTTGCCGCGTGAAGCACGGCGCGGCTGAGCGGAAGAACGTTAGACGGCGAAGGAACCCTGGGAGGGCCGTTGCACGCACGTTTGCCTAGCTAGGTGGACGGCACTTCGAGGCGGTGTTACATGCCGAAGAGAGACACACGGCTTCGCTTCGAACAATGGACTCGCAATCCAGATTGCGAGGCAAACACTCTGTCAGCGATCCTCGGGATCGCAATGGCGGAGGTCGCCCGAGCGGAGGGTATCACTGCAACGATCGGGCAATCACCATTCGCTCTTCAGCGAGGAATTCAGTTTGAACGCTATCTTCTCGCCCGCGAAGGGATTGTGCTACGCGACGAACTTGCAAGAGCAGGCATCATCTCAGATGCTTCTTCGCCTCTGATCGATCTGCGTCTTCGTCGGATCGGCGGCGGTTGTGGGAACCTGGACGAAGCTCGCGAGCGAACGCTCTCGTTTCTCAGGAACTGTGCAACGTCTGATAGCATGGTCCCCAGCACTTATGTCCTAGCCGGCGCGACGATATCGATCCCCGGCCGTGCGATGTTGCCCGAAGCGATTGTGGTTCTGGATGTGCTGGTCGTGACGAGGCATGAACGACACTTTCAACTCACTGTCGGAGAAATAAAGACCTATCCCGATCGAGGGGGATATACAGATCGGCGGCAACTCGCCTCCAGTCGGGCCCAAGCCGGCCTTTACGTTTACGGACTCAATGAAGTAATACGCGCCGAAGCCTGGTCAGATCAGATCCGCGTGTCTCGAATCGGGTTTCTAATTCTCACTAGGCCCGGAACCAACCGTCCTTCAGTCAGAGCGGCCGAGGATCTTCACTTCCAGGCACTGCGGTCTGCCCGCTCTTTGGAGCAGCTTCGCCAGATTGCGGATCAACTTCATGACTCCGAGGTATCGACCAAGCCTGTCGACGCGGTACTCGCAGCTAGTACCGCGTACCAGGAGGCATGCGTGACTTTCTGTGATCGCGCACAGCGTTGCCGGGACGAGGCACTACGCACTGGGAATCCTGCCGCGCTGGGCGATGACGTCGCAGCACTCACGCGGGGGCTGTCTCTGAGTCGCATTAGAGAACTGGTCCAAGGTGCACCTCCGCGCGACGACAATGAACGTCGTGTCCGCGAGTTGGCTCGGGAGGCAGTTCAAAATGAATGAGCGCGAGACTATTCGAACGCTCCTTGCCTTCAGTGCCGGCAAGCCGATTCCGAAAGGAACGCGACTTCTTTTGCCTCGTCGCGCACCGTCGGACACCTTGATCATCGCCTTCGTGCGTATGGGAGGCGAGTCGCGTCCGTGGGGTGTCGCGTTAGGAAAGCCAGATCAGGAGCCGACACTCCTAGTGGTACCAGAACCTCGCGATGCCGAGATGGTCGCTCAGATGTTGGAAGTGATGGTGTCATCTGTTCTTTCCCACCTCGGCCACCCTGAGTACCCAGGAGCCAACCTCTATCCGAATATTCCACTGCCTTGGCAGCCTTACCGGCCGCCCTCGGTATGGCTGCCTAACGCCACCCACATCGAGATGCTGCACTTCCTAGCGTTCCGTTACACCTTCGCGAAAAGGGGCGAGCCAGGTCGGATCAAGGCCCTCAACGCTTTAGGGCGGGCTTGCGACTGGCTCTTTCAGGAGTCAACACGACCAGGCCAGCTGTCATGCATTGACGCGAGCGCCGCCCTTCGCGACGCTTTCAGCTTCCCTGTCGAACCGGCCCGGCTTGCCCACACTGGGTACCTCGTCGCCTGGCTCACAGGAAAGGGGAACTTCAAGCAGCGCTTGCGACAAGCTTCCAAAGCGGAGTCGCTGCCGATCTCTACGAGTATTGATCCGGCCCTCGAACGCTCACGTCTCACGACCCTACTGAAGCGTTACAAGCGCGCGCAACGCTCGGCTGACGCTCAGGAGTGCTCAGTTGTTGAGAGTCGCATCCGCGCGGCCCTCGAGCCAGAGCTCGCACGCCGATTCAATATCACTGCTACTGCTTACACCCTCATGACGAACGATCCGCGCCCCGTCGTTGCGGGTGTATGCGAACTCCAAGACCGGACACGGGAGAGCCACGCTGAGTATCTAAAGGTCGAGGAGCACCTTCTCAAGAATGGAACCGCTTGGATCGCGTCGCCAGAAACGGATCGCAATTCGATTCGTGCAGCCGCGAAATACGTCACGTTACAGGCCGACACGGACCTAGCACGGAATGCTCGCGTTCACGACGATGCATCGTTTCGAGATGACACGATCTATGCAGGAGATGGTATCTGCGGCGACATAGTCGATGTTAGCAAGATTCCTGAAGGTCATCTGACGCGGCCTCTGTGGACAGTTGAAGAACGCGTGCGCCATCCTCTCCGCATACGCGAGGGTGATGACGTTGTACTCGCTGGACTCCCCGGACGACAGGGAGAGGTCATCAGCATCGCAGATGACGGCGTAACGCGGCGCGTGCAAGTGATGATTACCGACGGACTGCGCGAGGCGCATGGCCCATTAGGTTGGCAGCCGTTCGACAAGAGATGGGTCGGGCGTTCGGTTACGTTCCTCTCGTCGAGGGAGACGGGCTTTTCCTACCTGCGAAGGAAAATGTTATTCGCCCGCGAAGGCCCGGGAATATGGCTTACTCATCAACAGAAACGTCGAGAATCAGAAGTCGGCGAAGATGACGACCACGACGGCTAGGCAGGATCAAGCAAGGACCCATCGTTCTAGGCTTCAGATCGAAAACGAATCCGTCTACGAAAATGCTCTGACAGGAATTGATCACGAGCGGTCTGTCACAATCGTCAAAGCACCTCCAGGTTCCGGAAAGACCCATCTCCTATCAAGACTCGCCCAGAAACTTCAGGCTGATGATCTTCGTGTCGCGGTAGCCACTCAGACCATCGCTCAAGCGGATGACCTGTGCCGGCGCCTTTCGCATGATTGGAACCTTCGTCCTTATCGGTTTCTGGCGCAAGGCGGCGCGATGCAGACTCCGGACAGACGTATTCGCGAGATCACACATGTAGATGAGATTCCTAAAGGCCGCTGCGTCGTCGTTGGAACGTCTGCGAAGTGGGGTTTTGTCTCCAACATTCCGCCTTTCGATGTCCTCCTCGTTGACGAAGCATGGCAGATGCAGTGGTGCCAGTTCATTCCGCTCGGACGTGTCGCGGGCCGGTTCGTATTGATAGGTGATCCCGGGCAGATCCCTCCGGTTGTTTCCGTCGACGCCTCTCGATGGGAAACGACGGATCTTCCACCTCATCTCCCAGCTCCGCAGGTGATCTGCTCTGGAAACATTGCATTGGAGGAAGCGACTCTTACGGAACTCCGGCTGCCGGCGTCTCGCCGCCTACCACCGGATGCCGTCGAGTTGCTTCAGCCCTTCTACGACTTCAGATTTGCTTCGTGGGCACTACCGGGCGAACGGCGGGTCATGTGCTCGGGTCGGGACGGCGACCGCATCGACCATGGCCTCAGGCTTCTTGCCGATGGATCGGTCATCGCGATGACTGTCGCGACACCCTCTGTTCCACCTCCCTCAGAAAGAGACGAAGAGGTTGCATCGCTCGCAGTTAGCATTGCGAGACGTCTATTGGAAAGACGGACCTGCGTTCAAATCCTCGACGAAGGTGAAGCGAAACATCGTGTTGCGCCCGAGGATATTGCTCTCACTGCCACTCACCGGATGATGAATGATCTCCTTCTTCAATATGCTCGTAGGGCCGGGTTATCGGGTGTGCGTGTTGATACTCCGGAGCGATGGCAGGGGCTTGAACGAATGATCACCATCGCCATTCATCCACTCTCTGGTGTGACGAGACCATCGTCGTTCGACTTGGAAACAGGTCGGCTATGCGTTATGGCCTCCAGACATCGCGCAGGGTTGATCCTGGTTGGTCGAGATCACATTGGAGAAACGCTGCAGCGTTCGTCTCCGCCAGCGGATCAAGCAATCGGAAGGCCTGACGTTTCGGGCCGCGGCCAGCACCAGCACCTCTCTTTGTGGTCTGCGTTGCGTCAACAGGAGAGGATCGTTGCGACACGCTGAGCAGCGGGCTTTCGAAACGTCCACATGCTGGTACGCCCTGCCGCACACCGGCCACGTCGCGCCTCTCGTCGCTGTTTTTCGCTGCACGTCGTCTTCGTGTTCAGCGACAATCAGATCTGCGTTTTGCTTCCTGGTCGTCATCTACGAACTCGGTCGATTCACACGCTTGCGGTTTCGAGCGCATGGCTCGCCGTCCAACTAGGCCGCTGCAGCCGACGGCAACCGCTGCTCACTCGTCGTAGGTGCTACTCTTTCGCGTGCGGTTGCCGCGGCTGAGCGGCAAGACGTTGGGCGGCTAGAATCATGCGACGAGTTCTCTTGCTGGTGCTGCTCACGACCACAGTGCATTTACTCGCGGCTTCCTCGCCGTGGCCGCCTCGACAGTTTCGAACCAACGGAACTCATGATCCCGCGGTCGTCCTGAAAACATTCGATGTCCAATTGCGTTGCGTCGCTGGGACCGAGACTGGGCGCTTCACTGTTAGCGGCCAATTCCCGCAGTTGCTTCCCGACAAGTCGTTCCGAGCAATCAACGCGAAACTCAGGCAGACAGTGATCGAACGGGTAGACTCCTGCAATCCGTCGTCTCAACCAATCACCGAAACGATCGATAGCGAAATATTCGACGAGTGTGATGTCACACTCCGAACTCCAGAAATACTTGGCGTTACATGCCGAGTAGGTTGGAGCGGGCCGGTGATGGGCGCGCATCCTGATGGCGAAATTGAACCAGCAAATTATCGAATCAAGACCGGCACGCCGCTCACGGCAGCGGAGATACTCCGGCAGGAAAGACTCGGCGACCTTCGCGTCCTGCTGGAAGGCAGGTTACGAAAGGAAAACCCTTACGAGTTCGACGGAGCTGATCCGGAATGGGTTGGCGAAGTCCTCTCGTGGGTGACGAAGACTCCTCTGCTCACGCGCGATGGCATTCTGTTTCGGTATGCTGTGCACCACTACGACCTTCAGGTCATGCTTCCATACGGCGAAGCCGTGCCCTTTCTGCAACCGTTTATTCTCGAAGCTGTAAGCACGCGCACGCCGCCCAACTAGCGGTTCCAGCTGACTGCGTGCCGTCATCTGCTACTCTTGCTTCACGCTCTGGGCGCGGCACGCAGCCGATGAACCGCAGAGCCGCTGGACGGACGGAACGACGTGTTCGAAATCCTGCTCATGGCAGCGTTGTCGCGCCTCCCCGAATTGAAATGCACCGACGTTTCACTTCGGCCAATCACAATCATCGAAGATCCCGAGAGTTCCTGCGCCGCCGTCACCCACAGCGTGAGCTATTCGAAGTGTGCCCCGCGAACGCCAGTGGTTGTGGAGCTGAATCATCGAATGGCGGCTCGCTCGCGCGAATTGGCAGATTACAACGAGGCGCGTTCAGACGCTCGGAATCCTGAGCAAAGACCGAGAAAACGTTGCGACGTGCCGTCAATCGAAGTCAGCGGGGACTGCGATGTCCCATACCAGAATGGACCGATCATTTCCGTCCAATGCAGAAGAACATGGAGCGGCGTTCGATCAGGAGGATCTCAGCAGCCGTTCAACTTCGACACGAGTGATGGAACTCTCAGAGACATTCAACTCAAAGACATTCTTGTCGAATCTGCGAGGGATACGTTCTGGCAGGCAGTACGGAAGGATCTGATCGAACAGGATGTAGCAGACGAAGAAACGGAGCTAACTCAGCCAGCACCTCCGGACTTCTACTTCACATCCAAAGCTCTCGTGATTGATTTCTCAGGCCGCTTTGGTCGGAAATATGTGACAGTTGACTTGCCCTACTCCGCATTGCAGGGAATGGTAAAGACGAAATACCTCCCCAGAACGCCGCCGTCTAACTTACCGTTGCACCGGACTTCGGCAGTTCGCCCGCCACACTACTTTGCGCCCTCTTCGCGGCGGGCCGAAGCCGCTGAGCCGAGGAACATTAGGTGCCGCATCCCGCTCCCCAGGTTTCCTTGACGGCCTCACGTGTGTCCAACTTCCGATGAGACTCCGGCCGCTCGCCCTTCTTCTTCTCCTGGCCTGTCATGAAGACAAGGTCACGTTTCCGAGCCATCTGCCTGCGCACGCCGCGCCGGTGATGCCGGCTTCGATCGGACAGCCGTGCAAGCTGCTGACGAATCGGATGTCGGCCGACGCCGGCGAAGGTGCAGCGGATTGTCAGCAGAACGTCCGCTGCGCGAACGACGCGCTCCGCGATCGCAAGCCCTTCGTCCTCTGCTCCGGCAGCTTCGGCATGGACTCCTGGGTGGAGAACGGCGTCGCCGGTCTGCCCGGCGGCGGCGTCGCGTTCTACTACTTCGACACGATGGGCCCCGCGACGCGAGGCATGTGCCTCAGGCAAAACGTCACGGCCAGCGCGTGGCCTGTATGCAGGAGCAAGCTCGTCGCGGAAGTCGATCTGCGCCGCATGAAACAGGAGTAATGAGCTCCCGCCAGCGTACGATTACGCATCGTGAAACTCGAGCGCAGACACGCCATCCCCGCTGCGATCGCCGCGGCGCTGCTGATCTGGATCGTCTGGCCGTCGCCCTATTCGCACGTGCGCAACCTGCACTCGACCGGCGCGAACATCATCGCCTTCGGTGACTCGCTCACCGCCGGTTACGGCGCGAGTCCGGCCGAGGCGTATCCGTCGGTGCTCGCGGCGAAGCTCGGGCGCGAGGTCATCAATGCAGGCGTCAGCGGCGACACGACGCAGTCGGCGCTTGCGCGCATCGACGCGGACGTCCTGCAGCGGAGCCCGCGCATCGTGATCGTCGGCCTCGGCGGCAACGACTTTCTGCAGAGCGTTCCTCTCGATACGACCGAGGCAAATCTCCGGACGATCGTGCAGAAGATCCAGGGCGCCGGCTCGATGGTCGTCCTCCTCGGCTTCGAGTTCCCGAGCCTCAGCGCAAACTACGACAGGATGTACCGCCGCGTCGCGAGCGACGAAGGCTGCCTCCTGATTCCGAAGACGCTGAAGGGAATCCTCACCGATCCCGCGCTGAAAAGCGACGAGATCCATCCGAACGCGAAAGGCTACGCGATCATGGCGGAGCGTGTGACCGGCCCGGTCGCGAAGCTGATTCGAAAGGCGGGAAGCTGAGCAGCGGAATGTTTGGCGGACTCAGCTTCCTCGCGCCGTTCCGTGAGGCGGATCACCGCGAAACCGCCGCGCGAGCTTAAAATGGCGGGATATATCGAAGGGGGAGTTTTTCATGCGACTTTCAAGAGCCGTCATCGTTCTCGCCTGCGCGTCTCTCATCGCAGCGAGTGCATTTGCTGCCCAGCCGACGGGCGGGCTTCGCTACTCCATCACCGTCACGAAGTTCGAGAACAAGGCTGGATGGGCCGGCCAGTGGGACATCGGCGACGCATGGTCGACCGTGCTCACCGATCAACTCAACCAGACCGGCAAGTTCATCGTCCTCGGCGAGAAGGACATGCGCCAGGAAGCGCTCAACGAGCAGGACTTCGCTGCCTCGGGCCGCACGGCCGGCGGCAAGAAGGCGCCCGTCACCGGACAGATGACTCCTGCGCAGCTGCTCGTCAAAGGTGCGATCACGCATGTGCAGGATGACACCGCGGGCGGCGGCGGCGGCATCAGCTACGGCGGCATTCACGTCGGCGGCAAGGGCGGCAAGGGTGAAGTGAACGCGACGATCTACATCATCGACTCGACGACCGGACAGGTGCTCGCATCGAAGAGCGTGATCGGCACGTCGACGCAGAAGGGTCTCTCGGTCGGCGTCTATCGCAACGGTGTCGGAGCGGAAGCGGGCGGCCACAAGAATGACAACGTCGGCAAGGCCGTCGAAGCAGCGTGCGGCGAGGCGGTCAAGTTCATGATCGACCAGTTGCCGAAGATTCCATGGTCGGGCAGCGTCGTGCAGACGGCGAACGGCAAGGTGTACATCAACCGCGGCTCGCGCGAAGGCGTTGCCGTCGGCGACTCGTTCGTGGTCGGCGACTCCGAAGTGATCCGCGATCCGGATACGGGCGAAGTGCTCGATCAGTCGATCAAGGAAGTTGCCCGCGTGCAGGTGAGCGAAGTGAAGGAGAAGCTCTCGATCTGCACGGTGTCGGGCGGGAAGGCAACGTCGGTCCGCAAGGGCATGGCGGTGCATCCGCAATGATCAGTGACGAGTGCTGAGTGAAGAGTGCTGAGTGCTGAGTGATCTCTTCACTCGTCACTCTTCACTCTTCGCTCTTCACTCGTTACTCAGCACCCAGCACTCAGCACTCAGCACTCATTACTCGTCACTCATTACTCGTCACTCATCACTCATCACTCATCACTAGGATCTTTATGCCTGACAAGATTGGCCACTACACGATCGTCTCGCAGCTCGGCCGCGGGGGGATGGGCGTCGTTTACAAGGCGCACGAAGAGTCGCTCAACCGCTTCGTCGCGATCAAAGTCCTCACCGAAGGACTGACCGAGGATCAGACGTTCCTCCAGAGGTTCGTGCGGGAAGCGCAGGCGGCCGCGGGGCTGTCGCATCCGAACATCGTGCAGATCTACTTCATCGGCGAGGACAACGGGCATCCGTACTTCGTCATGGAGTACGTGACGGGGCGCTCGCTCAATCACATCCTGCGCGAGGAGGGGCGCGTCGGAAATCCGCGCGCGTCGCAGATGATCCTGCAGGCGGCGCACGGTCTGGCGGCCGCGCACGACAAGGGCATCATTCATCGCGACATCAAGCCGGCCAATCTGATTCTCGACGACCGCGGTCTGCTGAAGATCGCGGACTTCGGACTCGCGCTTCCTGTCGATGCGGAGAATCGTCTGACCGCGACGGGGATGATGGTCGGCACGCCCGGCTATCTCGCTCCCGAGCAGTGCCGCGGCGAGAAAGTCGATCATCGCACCGACATCTACGCGCTCGGCATCACGTACTACCAGTTGCTGACGGGCACCGCGCCGTTCAAGGGTGAGAGCCCGCTCGCGCTGCTCAAGCAGATCCTCGATGAAGAGCCGCCGGATGTCGCGACGGTGAATCCCGATGTCGATGCCGAGTCGCGCCGCATCCTGCAGAAGATGATTCACAAGGATCGCAACCAGCGCTATCAGGATTGCCATCAGATCATCGCCGATCTCGAGGAGTACATCGCGAGCAGGGGTGTGCGCAGCATGACCGCGGGGCTGGCGACGGTGCGCGTGGCGACGGCGAATGTCGACGCAGGGTCGATGCCGACGCAGGTCACGCCTGCTGCGGCGAAGGCGGCGCAGGATCTGCCGACGACGATCGTCGGAGCGAAGCCGGCAGCCGCGGTTGCCGCCGCCGATCTGCCGACCACGATCGTCGGGAAGAAGCCCGAGCCGGTCACGAGCCCGGAGATTCCGATGAACGGGCCGGCGACGCAGCCGCCGATGGCGGCCCCGGCCTACGTCCCTCCCCAACAGCAACCCCAACCAGCCGTTGCAGCAGGCGCGTATGCGCCGCCGCCGGCTCAGAAGTCGTCATCGAAGACGCTGCTCGTCGTCGGGCTCGCGCTCTTCCTCGTCCTCGGCGGCGTTGCCGCAGCCGCGATCATCGGCATGAGGATGTTCCCCGGCCTCAGCGGAGTGAGCAAGCTCGTATCGCTGACTTCGAAGTCGACGGACACCACCACGACGAGCTCGAGTGCGACGGCGCCGGCAACGGTGACGACGGCGAGCGCCGCGGCCGCGCCGGCGGAGCCTGCGCCCGGTGTGCTGTTGTCGCAGCAGGCCGCAGTCCCGCAGACGGCAACGACCGCACCCGCCGCCTCCGATCCAGGTGCTCTAAGCACGCCCGCGCGTACGCCCGTGACCACGCCCGTGACCACCGCCGCAGCGGTTCCCGCGCGCGGACCGCAGGGACACGTCGGGCCAGTGTCCAGCAACGGAAACGCCGCAGCGTCGCTCTCCGCGGGCGGGACTTCGGTGACTCGCTCGAGCGCGCCCGCGGTCCATGCCGCTCCGGCGCGCAGAGGTGCAGGTGTCGTGTTCGCCGTCACCGGCGATCAGAATCTCGTCGGTGCGATCAGCGGCGTGATGAGCTCCGAGCTCTCGAATGCAACTGACGCGTCGACGCTCCCCTCGGCGGAAGACCTCGTGCGCGACGGTTCCGCGGGGCGACTGATCAGCCGTCTGCGCGATGAAGGTTACGCGACGCTCGTCCTCGTCCGCGCCGATCCCTCCGGTCAGCGCGAGCTGAAGTACATGGGCCGTTACGACACTGCGTACAGCTCGCGCGTCACGATCACGACGTATGACCTCGCGACCGGCAAGCCCTTCGGCAACCCGGGGCGCGGCTCGATCGAGTACACCTCGGCGAACGCCGACCGCAAGGCCGAGGAGGTCGTGGGACGGCTCGCACGGGAAGCGGCGGAAGCGATTCAGGGGCATTAACGAAACCAGAAACTGGAAACTGGAAAGCGGAAAACGTTTTAGACTCTCGAAACCAGAAGGCGGGTGCGCATCACGCGCACTCCCTTCTGGTTTCGCGTTTTCGAAGGAGATCTCGAATGACTGTTGCTGATGCCACCGAAACCATGACCGCCGAAGAGATCGTCTCGCTGACGAAGCGCCACACGATTTTCTCGTGGTCCGCGCAGGGAAGCGTCAATCCGATTCCGATGGTGCGCGGCGAAGGGATCTATTTCTGGGATGCCAGCGGGAAGCGCTACATCGACATGAACTCGCAGTTGATGTGCGTGAACATCGGTCACGGCGACAAGCGCGTCATCGATGCGATCAAGCGTCAGGCGGAGGAGCTGGCGTATGCCGGTCCGGGGATGGCGACTCCCGTGCGCGCACGCGTCGGCAGGATGCTGGCGGAGCTGACGCCGGGTGATCTCAACCGGTTCTTCTTCACGCTGGGCGGTGCCGAGGCGAACGAGAATGCGATCCGCATCGCGAAGATGGTGACGGGCCGGCAGAAGATCATGGTTCGCTATCGCGCGTATCACGGCGCGACGGCGGGCGCGATCTCGCTGACCGGCGATCCGCGGCGCTGGGCGAACGAACCGGGCATTCCGGGCGTCGTCCGTTTCTTCGATCCGTACAAATACCGCAGCCATCTCTATCGCGAAGGCGACAGCGATGAGTCGTTCGTGCAGCGCTGTCTCGACGAGATCGAAGAGACGATCATGTACGAAGGCGGACATACGATCGCCGCGATGTTCATCGAAACCGTGACGGGCACGAACGGCCTGATCGTTCCGCCGGCGGGCTACATCAAGGGACTGCGCGAGATCTGCGACCGTCACGGCATCCTGCTGGTGTGCGACGAAGTCATGTGCGGCCTCGGGCGCACCGGCTCGTGGTTCGCGGTCGATCAGTGGAACGTCGTCCCCGACATGATCACGATGGCGAAAGGGCTGACGTCCGCATATCTGCCGTTGGGTGCGGTCGCCGTGAGCGACCGGATCGCGGCGTACTTCGACAAGAACGTCTTCTACGGCGGCCTGACGTACAACGCGCATCCGATGAGCCTGGCCGCCGCCGAAGCCTGCATTCAGGTGATGAAGGACGACGACACGATGAATCACGTGCAGAAGATGGGGCGCGTGATGGCCGAGCTGCATCAGCAGATGAAGGCGAAGCATCCCTCGGTCGGCGACGTGCGCTCGATCGGATTGTTCGGCGTGCTCGAGCTCGTCCGCAATCGCGAGACGAAGGAACCGATGGCGCCGTTCAACGGGACGAGTCCGGAGATGCAGAAGCTCGGCGCGTTCCTGCGCGAGCAGGGGATGTACGCGTTCATCAACTGGAACAACCTCTTCACGAATCCGCCGCTGTGCATCACGGAAGAGCAGTTGCAGGAGAGCTTCGCGATCATCGACCGGGCGCTGGAGATCACGGACGCAGGCGTGGTGTAGGACAGGCGCCCTCGCCTGTCCACCGAGGCTGTCCACCGAGCCGACAGGCGAGGGCGCCTGTCCACCGAGCCGACAGGCGAGGGCGCCTGTCGTACACACGCTTATCTCGCCGCGCGCCGCCGGCGTGCCTCTCTTGTGTATTGCGCGAAGAACGTCCACATGATCGCAGTCTCATCGACGCCCTGTGGATAAGCGTAGGTGAAGTTCGGATCGCCGCCACTCCATGCGTGGCCCATCGCGGTCATCATGTACTCCGCGCCGAACGCGAAGCTCTTCAGCGTGTAACCGTTCGCCGAAGTCACGGAGAGCGGTTTGGCCGTGATCGAATCGTTGTCCGTGCCGTCGTCGGCCAGATCGTTCATCTGCGCGAACTGCGCGATCACGAGATCGGCGTTGATCGCCTTCACGTATGGATCGAGCGCGCCGTGAAACACGAGCAGCGGCGCCGGTTTCGCGCGATGAGAACAACGATCGGCATCGGCGCCGGTCACGTTCGGATCCTTCGTGCTTCCATAGAGCGCGGCATACGCGCCGCCATAGAGGTCGTCTGCAGCTTCGTACATGCCGCCTGATGCAACCATGCCGGCGGCGAATGTCTCGGCGTAGCAGGAGAGCATCACACTCGTCATGAATCCGCCGGACGAGACGCCGGCGACGTAGATGCGCGCGTCGTCGACGCTGTAATGCTCGCGCGTCCAGTCGATCATTCCTTTGATGATCGACGGCTCGCCATCGCCGCGCTTCTGGTTCACCGGCAGAAACCAGTTCCAGCAGCGGCTGGCATTTGCGGCGGGACTCTGTGCCGGCATCAGCACGAGCAGCTTCTGCTCGTCCGCGAGCTTCGCGAGGCGTGCGAGGCCGGCGAAGTCATCCGGCGTTTCCGTACAGCCATGAATCGCGACCAGGAGCGGCCGGCGCTCGCCCGCGACGTATCCGGCGGGGACGTAGAGCTTGTAGTCGCGCGTGCCCGCGGCGTTGGTGAAGGAGCCGGTGACCCAGAGCGCGGCGGCGGCTAGCAGTGCGTGCATGGGGAAACTCCGAAAGTATAGATTTCGAAGTTCAAATCTTCGAAATTCGAAATTCTCTATTCTGCACTCTGCCTTCTGCCTTCAATCTCTCGTCGGGTGCCCCGCGAGCTACGAAAAAGCAGAACGCAGAACGCAGAACGCAGAATTGAGAATTGAGAATTGATGTGGCGCTTCGCGCGACGCTCTTTCTAAATTCTTCATTCTGCGTTCTACGTTCTGCGTTTCGCTTTTGACTCTCGTTGAAGAAGACACGGGGAGAGAGGACGAAAAGCGAAATTCAGAATTGCGAGACCAAACCAGGGATTGAAGGCAGAAGGCAGAGTGCAGAATAGAGAATTGAGAAAAAGATCCGTGAAACGCCCTTTCGTCGCCCTTGGTGGGAGGGATTCTTCATTCTCTATTCTGCACTCTGCCTTCTGCCTTCAATCTCTCGTCGGGTGCCGCTCGAGCTACGAAAAAGCAGAACGCAGAACGCAGAACGCAGAATTGAGAATTGAGAATTGATGTGGCGCTTCGCGCGACGCTCTTTCTAAATTCTTCATTCTGCGTTCTGCGTTCTGCGTTTCGCTTTTGACTCTCGTTGAAGAAGACACGGGGAGAGAGGACGAAAAGCGAAATTCAGGGGCATGGTGGTTTTCAGTGGGTAACTGCTTCGGCTATCCGTGCTCGGTGAAGCGCACCTTTCGTCGCCCTTGGTGGGGAGGATTCTTCATTCTCTATTCTGCACTCTGCCTTCTGCCTTCAATCTCTCGTCGGGTGTACCGCGAGCACGGATAGCCAAAGCAGTTACCCACTGAACCACCATGCCCCGAAATTTTCAATTTTGCTTTTTGCCCGTGCGACAATTTCCCATCGCCAGAGTCATCATCTTCGCCGCCCCTGTGATTTCAGAGAACGCGTCGCGAATGATTGCCGCGATCGCGCGTCTGGAGAATGTCCATCTCGGCGTCGTCACTCAGGACTCCGCTGAGAAGCTGCGCACGCCGGTCGCGCAGCACTGGCGCGTGAACGACATTCTCGATCCCGAGCAGCTCGCGTGGGGCGTGGACGGCGTCGCGCAGCGCATCGGCCGGCCGGATGTGCTCTTCGGCGCGTACGAACAGTTGCAGGTTCCGCTGGCCATCGTGCGAGAGCGCTTCGGGATCGACGGCATGAACGCCGAGACGGCGAAGAACTTTCGCGACAAGGCGCGGATGAAGGATGTGTTCGTCGCGAATGGCGTCCCCTGCGCGCGGCATGCGCGCGCCGATTCGGCGGACGAAGCGCGCGCGTTCGCGAAGACGAACGGCTATCCGCTCGTCTACAAGCCGCTCGAAGGGGCGGGTGCGAAGTCGACGTTCCGCATCGACAACGAAGCGCAGCTCGGCGATGCGCTGCGCATCTCGGCGCCGCCGGTGCTGCTGGAAGAGCACATCGTCGGCGAGGAGCACTCCTTCGAAGGCGTCTGCATCGACGGCAGGCTCGTGTGGCACTCGCTGACGCACTACCGTCCCACGCCGCTCGAGGTCCTGCAGAACGACTGGATCCAGTGGTGCATCACGCTGCCGCGCGAGATCGACGAGCCGCGCTACGACGACATCCGCGCCGCCGGCGCGCGCGCCCTCGAAGTCCTCGGCATGCGCACGGGGCTCTGTCATCTCGAATGGTTTCGCAGGCTCGACGGCTCGATCGCGATCTCGGAAGTTGCCGCACGGCCGCCCGGCGCGCAGATCATGGATCTCGTGTCGTACGCCCATGAGATCGATTTCAGCGACGCCTGGGTGCGGCTGATGATTCACGGCATTTTCGAGATTCCATCGCGCAAGTGGGCGGCGGGCGTCGCATTTCTGCGCGGACAGGGGAAAGGCCGTGTGCGGGCGATCCGCCGGATCGAAGAGGCGGCGCGCGAAGTGGGATCGCTCGTCGTCGAAGCGAAGCTGCCGACGATCGGCCAGGTGCCGAGCGGCAGTTACGAAGGTGAAGGCTTCATCATCGTGCGGCATGCGGAGACGCATGTCGTCGAAGCCGCGCTGGAGAAGATCATCACGATGGTTCGCGTCGAATTGGGATAGCGTGGTCCGCGGGCGCCGCGGGGTGAACCAGGAGGAGAGAATCGATGAAGAACGTGCTCATCATCGGCTGCGCATATCCTCCCGAGCTTCCGCACTTCACTCGCGGACTTGCGGAGGCGGGAGCACAGGTGTTCGGGGTGGACCAGCAGCCGGAGACGCACCTGCCGTCGATGGCGCGCCGCGCACTGAGCGGATATCTGCAGGTCGACAACATCTTCGACGAGCAGGCGACGGCCGAAGCAGTGCGCCGGTGGGCGCCTGTGCGGTTCGACCGCGTGGAGTCGCTGTGGGAAGGCACGGTGCTCACCGCGGCGCGCGTGCGCGAGTTGTTCGGCGCGAAGGGGATGACGCACGAGCAGGTCACGCGTTTTCGCGACAAGGACAAGATGAAGCAGCGCGTGTCGGAGCGCGGCATTCGCACGCCGCGGCATCAGCGCGCGCTGGCGGGGAAGGAATGTTTCGCGGCGGCGGAACAGGTCGGCTATCCGATCTGTCTGAAGCCGGTCGCCGGCGCGGGCTCGGCCGACACCTTCCGCTGCAACTCGCCGGCGGAGCTCGAGGCGGCGCTGCACAAGGCGCCCTACATCCCCGAGTTCAACATCGAGGAATTCATCGATGGCGAGGAGTACACGTACGACACGATCTCGATCGACGGCAACGTCGTCTACGAAACGATGTCGTGGTACAGGCCGCGGCCGCTCGTCGGCCGGAGCACGGAGTGGATCAGCCCGCAGACCGTGACGCTGCGCGACATCCACGCGCCGCATCTCGAAGGAGGGCGCGCGCTGGGGCGCGATGTGCTGAAGGCACTCGAGCACGAGAGCGGCTTCACGCACATGGAGTGGTACCGGAAGAGCGATGGCGAAGCGGTGTTCGGTGAGATCGCCGCGCGGCCGCCGGGCGCGCACACGGTCGACACGATGAACTTCGTGAGCGACATCGATCTGTTCAAGCGCTGGGCCGAGGCGGTGGTGTTCGGCAGATGGACGAACGACTTCGAGCGGCTCTACAGCTGCGCGATCATCTTCAAGCGCGCGCAGGGGAGCGGCTACATCCGGCACATCGAAGGACTCGACCGCATCCTCGCTTCTTTCGGCGAGCACATCGCGGCGATGGATCTTCTGCCGATTGGTGCCCATCGGCGGGACTGGGTGAAGACGCTGCTGTCCGATGGATTCGTGTTCGTGCGGCATCCGGATCTTCAGCAGACGATGGAGATGGCGGATCGGGTGGGAACCGATCTGCAGTTGTACGCGTCGTATTAGCGTTCCCACGATTAGTGGCTGGGCGCGGGGAACGCAATCCCCCGCGCCCGCGCCCGGCTTTTCCGTTCCGCGATGACAGACGAATCCTCTCTGGTATCGTGCGGAACCTGTCATGAGAGAGCGTCTCGCACTGCGCGTCCTTCAGGCCGGCGTCATTCTCGCGGTGCTCGCGGTATCGCCGCGGCATGTGTTCGATCTCGATCGATTTCTCGTTCCGAAAGAGCTCGTGCTGCACGCGACGGCGTTTCTCTCGGCGCTGCTGGCGTGGCCGGCGATGCGGCGCGCCGGCGTTTCGAAATCCGACAAGCTGCTGGCGATCTATCTCGTTCTGGGGCTGCTCTCCGCCTTGTTCGCGACGAATCGCTGGCTTGGCTGGCGGGCCTTCGCCATCAGCGCCTCGTCGGTGCTGCTGCTCCTGGTTAGCCGCGGACTGCGCGAGGCCGGTCTGGGCCGCGCGGTGCTGAAGGCAGTCGCGGCCGGCGTCGTGCTTGCGGCCGTGACGTCGCTGCTGCAGGCGTATGGCCTGCAGACCGATTTCTTCGCGCTGAATCGCGCGCCGGGCGGAACGCTCGGGAATCGCAACTTCGTCGCGCACGTCGCGGCGTTCGGGATTCCGGCCGTCGTGTTCATCGCGCTCTCCGCGCGGCGCTTTGCGCTGGCTTCCGTGGGAGTCGTGCTCGCATCCGCCGTGCTCGTGCTGACCCGCTCGCGCGGCGCGTGGCTGGCGGCAGCGTGCATGCTCGCCGTCTTTTGCATCGCGATGCTGCTGTTGCGGGAGGCGCGGCCCTGGAAGCGCGCCGTGGTCCTCGCGCTCTGTGCCGTCGCAGGCGGCGGCCTGGCGCTCGTGCTGCCAAATGCGCTGCACTGGCGCAGCGAGAATCCTTATCTCGAGTCGGTGAAGAATGTCGCGAGCTATGAGAAGGGAAGCGGCCACGGGCGGCTGATCCAGTATCGCAACTCGATGATGATGGCGCTGCGCCATCCGCTCTTCGGCGCCGGACCGGGCAACTGGCCGGTGGAGTATCCGCGGCACGTGCGCGCGGGCGACCGCTCGCTCGATCCGTCCGATCCGGGGATGACGTTCAATCCGTGGCCGAGCAGCGACTGGTTCGCGTTTCTCTCGGAGCGCGGGCCGGCCGCCACGATCGTGCTGGCGCTCTTCTTTCTTCGCGTCGCACTTGCGGCGTTCGCGCGGCTGCGGAGCGGGACGGATGGAACGGAAGGTGCGGCGCTGCTCGCACTGCTCGCCGCGGCGCTCGTCGCAGGGGCGTTCGATGCGGTGCTGCTGCTCCCTCTGCCGTCGATTCTCGTCTGGCTCGCGATCGGCGCGCTCTGGCCGGAGATGCGCAGCGGCGAGTTGCACGGCGCGGCAGCGCTGCTGATCGTCGCGGCGGCGATCGGCGTGTTCCGCAGCGGATCGCAGCTCGCGGCGATGGAGATCTTCGCGACGCATGAGGATCGCGCGTCACTGGTGCGGGCATCGCAACTCGATCCGGGGAACTACCTCGTGCAGATGCGCCTCGCGCGGCGCGGAAAGCGGCAGGAGAGATGCGCGCACGCGCTTGCGGCGCGTGCGCTCTATCCACTCGCCGAGGCGGCTCGGGAAGCGGGCCGCGGCTGCAGGTAGCTACGCTCCCTGGTCGTCGCCGGAGGGACCGTAGATCGACGGGACCTTGCCGCCCATCGGACGGATGTACGTGCTCAGTTGTCCGCGATGGTGGACCATGTCGAAGAGAAAGCCCCACAGCATGTTGCCGACCTTGTCGGTCCAGACCGGATTGCCGCCCATGATGAACTTGCCATCGCGGGCGCACTTCGCGTCATCGAGGCTCTTCAGCCGCTCGCGCAGCTCGCCTGTGGCTTTGTCCCATGCCGCGACGATGTCGCCGGCGGATGAAGGGCGGGGCGACTGATCCCAGACCGCCTCGCCCGAATCGAGCAGTTCGGACATGTTGCGCTGCTCGATCACGAGCTGCCATGCGAGGTCGCCGGCGCCGGTGGAACGCTCGTGCGGCTTGTAGTCGAGTTTTTCTGCTGGAAGCGCGCGAAGAACGCGGCCAAACGCCGCCTGCTCCTCTTCCCAGCGCTTGACGAAGAATTCGGGATGGCTCATGTGTGCTCCTCCTCAAAAAGTTGAGCAGCAAGAATAGTGGATCTACAGGCAGTGGATGGGGTCGGGGCGACGTTCGAAGCATCGTTGTGAGAGAAAGTTTCGAGTTTCCCTCTGACCCCATCTACGCTTTGTGGAATGAGGATCGTGCTGCTGCCGGGGTTGCATGGGACGACGGATCTCTTCGATCCGTTCGTCGCCGCGGCCCCGCCCGGCTGGGACCTGGTGCCCCTGGCGCTGCCGGAGCTCGCATCCTACGACGAGCTTCAGTCGAAGGTGCAGCCGCTGGTTGAGGAACAGGGAGAGTGCATCCTGCTGGCGGAGTCCTTCGCCGGTCCGCTCGGGATCCGTCTTGCGAATTCCTGCGCGAACGCCAGAGCCCTCGTGCTCGCGAGCTCCTTCACCGCCGCGCCGGGCGGGCGATGGCTTCGCCGGTTCGCGCTAGCGCCGCTCTTCGCGCTGCCCCGCCCTCGCGCTGCGATTCGAGCGGTCCTTTGTGGCCGGGATGCGGATGATCGGCTCGTCGACCGCATCCGCGAGCTCGCGCGTGGGCTCCCTCCCACGCTCATCGCCGCGCGCCTGCGCGCCGTCCTCAGCGTCGAGCCGCGACCATGCACGAAGCCGCTGCTCTTCCTCCGCGGAACGCAGGACCGTCTCGTCCCTTCAAGCGTCCTCGACTCGCTCCCGGCGGACGCGGCCATCGTCCGGATCGATGGTCCTCATGCGCTGCTGCAGACGAAGCCGCGCGAGGCATGGCGGGCGATCGCGGAATGGAGCGCCTCCATCTCCCGGACAGGCCCTCCGCGCTCCTCGCCGGTGGGTGTAGACTCCGGCGCGGCATGAGCTGGGACGTCTTCATTCAGCATCTGCCGTCATCGGCACTCACCGTCGACGATATCCCCGACGACTTCATGCCGCTGCCTCTCGGCAGCCGCGAGGAAGTGATCCGCGCGATCGTCAACGTGTTTCCGGAGTCGGACACCAGCGATCCGACCTGGCTCACTCTCGTCACGCCGCACTACTCCATCGACTTCGGCCTCGGCGCCGAGGATCCCGTGATGTCGCTGTCGCTGCACGTGGGCGGCGATGAATCGGTCGTCGCACCGATCACGGAGCTCATCAATCTCCTCGGCGCGCGCGCCATCGACAGTTGGACCGGACAGTTCTTCGATCCCGAGACGGCGACGGAGTCACTGCATCGCTGGAAGGTGTACGTCGGCGAGGAGCATCAGTAGGCGACGGTCCATGTCAGATCGAGCGTGACGCGCTGATTGACCTGATGCCGTTCGAAGAGCTGCCGCAGCACCGCCGCACTAGCGCGGAATGCGGACCAGCGGAGGGCAAACAGAGCTGTTCGGCGTCGCGTGGAACTGAGTGCAGGGCGGGGCGCGGACGTCCTCGTCCGCGAGCTGCTGCCGTCGAGGCAGCAGTGCTCCGCTGGGGCAAAAGCGCGGAATGCGGACCAGCGGAGGGCAAACAGAGCTGTTCGGCGTCGCGTGGAACTGAGTGCAGGGCGGGGCGCGGACGTCCTCGTCCGCGAGCTGCTGCCGTCGAGGCAGCAGTGTTCTGCTGGGGTAAAAATGTGCGGACGAGGCGTCCGCACCCCACGTGGTTCGAAGAGCTGCCGCAGCGACGCGGTTTTTCCGGATGCCATCGACGACGAGAGGTAGCGCCCCAGCACCTCGTCCCATCCCAGCGATTCGGATTGCATGCCGCTCTCCCGCATCACTGCACGTCCGAAGAAGCGTTCCATCCGTTCCTCGTGCGATGCCGTGGCGTGCGTCGACTCGAGGCGCTTCGGCGTCATCGATCGGAGAAACGCAAGATAGTCGCGCGTGAATCCTTCGGGCTCCGGCGGCGCGTCATGAAAGAGGAGAGCGATACGACCGCTCTCGCGCAGGATCCTCTTCGCCTCCTCACGCGCGCGTTCGGGATCGAAGTAGTGGAAGGAGTTTCCGCAGGTGATCACGTCGATCGATTGATCGCCGAGGGTTGTCGCCTCGCCGGTGCCGGCGACGCTGTGAAAGCGCGGATCGCGAATGCTCTCTTCCGCGATGGCGCGCATGTCTTCGGCCGGCTCGACCGCGAACACCTCGCGGGCATGCGCGAGGAGATGCCGCGTGAGAATGCCGGTGCCCGATCCGAGATCGGCGACGGTGCAGGCGGTGGTTAGACCCGTGTGGCGCACGAGAGCCGCGACCGCCTCCGGCGTGTAGTCGGATCGATAGCGCGCGTAGTGCGCGGCCTTCCCGCGATGCTCGGTCACGGAGAAGGATCGTAACTGCTAGCGCGCCATTCGGTCGAGATACTGCCACTGCGCCGCGATGCGTTCGCGGACCGTTCCGACTTCCACCGCGTTGTAGCGCCGCTGATGCACGAGGTACTCGGCGACGTCGGTTCCATCGGGCCGCGCGTTGATCACGTAGTCGGTTCCGTTGAAGACCTCGTACAGCGGGAAGAGACCGGACCGGACGGCGAGCTCGATCAAGCTCACGCTTTCGTCGGACGACGCTTTCCAGCCGGTGGGGCAGGGCGACAGCATCAGGAGGAAGCGGAAGCCTCGCATTTCGCGCGCGATGGTCAGCTTGCGGAGAAAGTCGTGGCGATGCGCAATCGACAGCGTGGCGGCATAGGGAATCCGGTGCGCGGCCATGATGGCGAGGATGTCCTTCTTCGCTTCGAGCTTGCCGCCGGGCGTCGTGCTCGTCACCGCACCCGCCGGGGTCGCGCTGCTGCGCTGGCCGCCGGTGTTGCCGTAGATCTCGTTGTCGTAACAGACGTAGAGCATGTCCTCGTTGCGCTCCGCGGCAGCCGACAGCGTGGCCATGCCGATGTCATACGTGCCGCCGTCGCCGGCCCAGCAGACCGTCGGATGCTGCTCGCCGTTCAACTCGGCGACGGCAGAGACGCCGGTGGCGTATGCGGGGGCGCTGGCGAAGGTCGACGCGAGCGCCGGAACACCGTAGGACGAGGTTGGAAACGCGCCGGCCGTGACGATCGCGCAGGCGGCTGGAATGACGAGGTACGGCCGCTGCTCGGCGAAGACTTCATCGAGCCAGCGCAGGCCGATCGACATCCCGCAGCCGCCGCAGTTCGTGTTCCCTTCGCGGAGAAGTGCGCTGCTCATACGGCCACCTCCTGCCAGAGCGGTTCGGACGATGCGGTGCGGCCGTTCAGATCGTCGATGATGTTCTCGATCACATCGGGAGTGACGTCGCCTCCGCCGATGCCGGTGATGTAGTCCTGCAGAAGAACCCCGGAGCCCTGCAGAGTCGCGGCGACTTCGCCCCAGAAGATCCCGCCTGATCCGGGCGAGTGATTGCGGTCGAGCACGCCGATTCTCTTCGCGCCTCTAACGATTTGCTGCACCTCGGCTCGCGGGAAGGGGCGGAACTGCTTGATGCGCAGCAGGCCGATCTTCTCTTCACGCGTGCGCCGCCTCCTGACGACGTCGCGCGCGGTCTCGGCCATCGTGCTCGAGGCGATCAGCAGGGTTTCGGCATCGCCGGTGTGCTCGGCGGCGACCGCGCCGTCGGGCCGCCGTCCGAAGACGGCATAGAACTCTTCGCGCGCTTCCTCGAGCACGAGCGGAACGCGCTCCATCGCTTCCTGGATATCGCGACGGTGACGCTCGGTCTCGCGCGGCCATGTCAGTCCGCCCATCGTGGCGGGCCGTGAGTGATCGAGCCGCTGCGGCACGTTGCAGAGCGGCAGATACTGATCGACGAGCTCCTGGCTCGGTACGTCGACCACCATCTGCGTGTGCGAGGAGACGAAGCCGTCCATCGCCACCATGACCGGCAGGAGGATCCTCGGATCCTCGGCCACGCGGAACGCCATGAGGATCGTGTCCACCAGATCCTGGTGCGTCGAGCAGTAGAACTGCAGCCACGCCGCATCGCGCAGCGCGAGCGAGTCGCCCTGGTCGACCCAGATGTTCCACGGCGGGCCGAGCGTGCGATTCACGGCGATGAGGACGATCGGCAGCCGGTAGTAGCCGGCGGCGAAGATGTTCTCCGTCATGTACGCGAGTCCATTCGATGAGCTCGCGGTGAACGCGCGTGCGCCGGACATCGATGCGCCGATGCAGACGCCCATCGCGCTGTGCTCCGACTCGACGGGCACGATGCGTCCCTTCGTGAAGACGGCGCCGCGCAGGTACTCGATGATCTCGGTCTGCGGCGTGATGGGGTAGGCACCGGCGCAGCAGCCGCGCGCGTTGCGATTGGCTTCTCCGGCCAGTGCCAGCGCCTGGCCGGCTGCGTAGTTCCCAGTGGCGAGAATTCTTGACATGCAGGATCCTTGATCAGATCTCGATCATGACCACGGCGCCGCGCGGACACTCCGTCGCGCAGACTCCGCAGCCCTTGCAGTAGTCGTAGTTGAAGAAATATTCGTCGCCTTCCCGGCGCAGGCTTCCATCGGGACAGTGATCGCGGCAGCGGTCGCAGGTGTTGCAGACGCCGCAGCTCAGACAGCGCTTGGCCTCGTCGCTGGCGTCGTCGATTTCCCCATGCACTTCGGCGAACGTGGCCGCCCGCATCGGAGGCTCGAGCTGGGAGGCGCTGTTGCGCGGCGAGCGCGTGAAGAGGTGGAGATGGAGGTCGTCCACGGTTGCGCGGCGCGGCTCTTCATCCTGACTCAGCGTTGCACCCGTGAGTGCGGCGTGAATGCTCTGCGCCGCGCGGCGGCCGCTGCCGATGGCGGCGGCAACCGTTCCTTCATTCGTCTCGAAGTCGCCGCCGTACCAGATGCCATCGCGGCCCGCGAGCGCGCGATCCGCTTCCTGCCCCAGCGCGAGGATGAGGTCATCGCAGGGGATCGCGAAATGCGATCCGGGCGAGGTGTCGGCGATCAGCTTTCCGCGGCCGGTCGCGATCATCCTGACGCAGTGCAGCAGCCCTTTCTCGAGCCGTTCCGGAAGCGCGAGCTCGTGGAGCAGGACGCCTTCCTCGAGCGCGGCATCGACTTCGTCGGCGATCGCCGGCATGTCGAAGACGGTGCGGCGATAGACGATCGACACGGATGCGGCGCCGAGCCGCACTGCCGAGCGCGCGGCGTCGATCGCAGTGTTGCCGCCGCCGGCCACGACCACTTGCCTCCCGCGAACCGAGACATCGTTGCGATGCACGCGATCGAGAAACTCGATGCCCTGAATCGCGGAGGAGCCGAGCGCGAGCGAGCGCGGCGACTGAAGACCGGTGGCGACGAACACGGCGTCGTAGTGATTCTTCAGATCGTCGAGTGCGTTCGGCTGGATCGGCGAGTCCACGTAGGCGTTCACGCCGTGCATCAGCACATGGCCGACTTCGCGATCGAGGATCTCCTTCGGCAGGCGGTAGTCGGGAATCCCGTTGCGCAGCACGCCGCCGAGCTCGTCGCTCGATTCGAAGAGCGATACATGGTGGCCGCGCCGCGCGAGTTGATATGCGGCGCTCATTCCGGCCGGACCGGAGCCGACGATCGCGATGCGGTGATTCGTCTCCGCCACTTTCCGGGGAAGTTTCCACGTCGCGTGATCGGCGATGAATCGTTCGACGTCGCGAACGTTGACTCCTTCATCGAGATCTCTCCGATTGCAGTTCGACATGCACGGCGCGGGACAGACGCGGCCGCAGACGCCGGGGAAGGGAGTGGTCTCGAGCAGGATGTCGAGCGCGCGGTCGTAATCACCATGAGCCGCCGCGGCGAGGAAGCTCTGCACGTCGTTGCCCGCGGGGCAGACCGCGTTGCAGGGCGGCGTCAGCACGCGGCGCTGCGGACGGCGTGTGGCCCAGGCTCCGGTGCGAATCGCGGGCGGACGCCCGGCGCTCGGATCGAAGAGACTGCTGACCGGCGAGCTGTTGCGCGCGGGTGAGACGAGGTGCGCATCGCCCTCCAGTTCGGCGATGGTGACGGAGTCAAAGGCTTCGCGCGCCGCGTCGATGTTGGCGCCGCCGAATCCGAGTTGCGCAAAGACGCCGCGAAGCTCGTCGAACGTGAAGCCGAAGACTTGCGCGACGGCGCCCATCATCGTCGTGTTGACGATCGGGACGCTCGCGGTGCCGAGCCCATGCCGGACGGCGATCGAGGTCGCGTCGACGGCGGCGAGCCGCCGGCCGCGAAATGCTTCCCACGACTCCGCGGTCTTCGACGCGTTGAGAATGACGCAGCCTCCCTCGGGCATGCCGGCGAGGATCGACTCGCCGATGAGGGTCGGGTCGAGCACGATCACATGATCCGGCTTGCGGATCTGGTTCGTGTTCGTGATCTCTTCGTCGTCGATGCGGACGTAGGCCTGAATCGGTGCGCCGGAACGTTCCGCGGCATAGACGCCGAAAGCCTGCGCGTACTTTCCGCGCAGGAACCAGGCGGTCGCGATCATCTTTGCGAGCGTGACGCCGCCCTGTCCGCCGCGCCCGTAGATCGTCATTTCGAGCATGCTCGAACAATGGGCCGTCACAAAGGCTCGTGACGGTGCGAGCAGTCACACGTGAACGTGTTACCTGCCCGCTACCGAGGCAGCATCTTCAGCGCGCGCAGGAGGTCGTCGGTAATCGGGTCGTACACGTTTCCCTGCAGGAAGATCGTCCGGAAGAGGAGCAGCTCGATCGCGGCGTTCGCGATCAGCAGCGCGGCGATCCAGCGGCGGTCATTCACCGTCGTGCAGAGAAAGGTCGAGACGAGCAGGCGCGCCGGTGAATCGGCGGAGACGACGTAGCGCAGGTTCTTCGACGAGAGCAGCGAGTGCAGCAGCATGATGCCGGCGAAGAGGACGAACACGTTCTGCTGTTCACGGGTCCGCTCCCGCCATTGCGTCGCGATCCATCCTCCGGCGGCAATCGCGAGCATCGTCACGGCCGGCGCGACGGCCATGAAGTCGATGATCAGTCGTTGCGCCGGCCCGTTCTGATACTGCTCCGGATACTCGGCGCCGATCGTCGACGTCGTGAGATGCGCGATGCGGAAGAACGACGTCACGTCGTGCGCGAGCAGACAGAAGACGGCGAAGTAGAGGAACGGCGGAAGGCCCCAGGCGAAGAAATCGCGCCATGTGAAGGAGCGCTTCTGCAGCAGCCAGAAGACGATGATGATCGGATAGATGAGGAGAAACTGCTCTTTCGCGCCGAAGGTGAGAGTCGTCGCGGCCACCCAGGCGGCGAGCCACGCGATCGAATCGGTGCGGATGTAGCGCAGCAGCGCGGCGAGCGAGGCGAGGACGAGCATGCAGAAGAACTCGTCGGCCAGCGCGCGGCGGCCGAGGGCCAGTTGCAGGGGCGAGGTGGCGGCCAATGCGGCGGCGATCAGCGCCGTGGTGCGATCGAACAGGTCGCGCCCGAGCTGCCAGGTGAAAGCGACCGCGAGGATGCCGGAGATCGTCGAGATCGTTGCAATGACGCGATGCGTGCACTCGCCGGCGATCCCGCAACCAAGCGACGCCGCGCCGATGAACGACCAGCGCAGAGGGCTCGGAAACAGCCAGAAGTCCTTGTCGGCAACATAGGTCCGGATGACATCCGCATACCGCTCGCCTCCGGCGAGCATCTTCGCGAACTCGAGGTAGATCGATTCGTCGGCGGGCGAATAGTGGACGATGTTGTTGAGATAGAGCCGCAGCGCCGCGGCCACGGCGAGCAGCCCCGCGAAGAGCATCGTCTGCTGATGTTCGTGGTCGCGCAAAGCGCGGGAATCATATTCGAGGTCCGCCTGCTGCCCGCTGCCTCCCTCGGAGATAATGCGCGCCGTGAGCCGCACGACCTTTCCTGCCGCCTGCGCCGCTGCGATGATCCTCTTTCTCGCGGCGTATGCGAACTCGCTCGATAACTCGTTTCACTTCGATGACTCGCACGTCATCGAGAGCAATGCCTATCTGCGAAGCCTGCGGAATGTTCCGCTCTTCTTCAAGGATGCGCACACATTCAGCAGCCTGCCGCAGAACTCGACGTACCGGCCGCTCGTGACGCTGAGCCTTGCGCTTGACTACGCGCGCGGGCATGGCCTCGCGCCGCGGCAGTTTCACATCACGCAGATCGCGTTGATGCTGCTGACCGGCGTTTTGCTCGTCGTCTTTTTCATTCCGATCGCCGGTGAATGGCCGGCGCTGTTCGCGGCGGCGCTCTTCTGTCTGCACACCGCAAACACGGAGACGCTGAACCTGATCTCCGCGCGGTCGGAACTGATCTCGACCATCGGCCTCGTCGCGACGTTCATCCTCTACCAGCGCTCTCCGTTCGCGCGCCGCACGCTCCTCTATCTCATTCCTCTGGCGATCGGAGCGCTGGCCAAGGCGCCGCTCGTCGTCTTTGCGCCGCTGCTCTTCGTGTACGCGATCGCGATCGAGAAGAAGAGCTGGCGCGAGGCCCTTCGAATCTCGCTTCCTCCTCTCATCCTCGGCATCGTCCTCCTTGTGTTCCTCAATTCGATGAATGCGCCGGAGTGGCAGTCGGGCGGCGGATCGCGCTATCGCTACCTCATCACACAGCCGTTCATCTGGCTGCACTACTTCCGTCTTTTCTTTCTGCCGGCCGGACTGACGGCGGATACGGACTGGACGACGTTCGATCACTGGTACGACACGCGAGCCGTGGCCGGATATCTCTTCCTCGTGCTGCTCGCCGTCTGGATGATCCGCAGTTTCCGCCGCGACGAGACGCGCGCGGTGACGTTCGGCATCGCATGGTTCGCCATCGCGCTGATCCCGACGTCGATCTTCCCGCTGGCCGAGGTGGCGAATGAGCATCGGATCTTCTTCGCGTACATCGGGATGGTTCTCGCGGTCGTGATGTGGATCGAGTCGCACACGGCCGCGATGCCGCGCGCGTGGCTCATGGCTGGTGGCGTCTGCGTACTCCTCGCGCTCGCGATCGGTACGCGCGTGCGCAACGAGACGTGGAAGACGGAAGAGTCGCTGTGGGCGGATGTCGTGGCGAAGAGTCCGATGAACGGACGCGCGTGGATGAATTTCGGTCTGACGCAGATGGCGAAGGGCGATTACAAAGGCGCGAAGGCGAGCTTCGATCGCGCGGCCATCTATGTGCCGTACTACTCCGTGCTGCACATCAACTACGGCATCGTCGAAGGGCAGCTGGGCGATCAGCCGGCGGCCGAGCGCGAATTCCGCCGCGCGCTCGAGCTCAATCCCGATGCGAGCTCCCATTTCTTTTTCGCGCGCTGGCTGGTGGAGCAGGGGAGAGGACCGCAGGCGCTGCCGCATCTCCGGCAGGCGCTGCGGATGAGTCCTGCACTCGAACTGGCGCGCTCGCTGCTGCTGCGGACGGAGATCGCGATCGGGGATCCCGAGAGTCCGTGTCTCATCGAAGAGACGAAGAAGATCGATCCGTCGCTGGTTCCCGCCGGCTATCACGATCTCGAGGCCGCGCTGAAAGGAAGTGCAATCGCCATGAGCCGCAACGACTGGCTCAGCGCCGCGATTGCGAGCCGCGACGCGCTGCGGCACGATCCGCAATCAGCAGAGGCGCGCGCCGATCTCGAGCGCGCACTCGGGAAGCTGGGGTTTTAGAATTTTGGGCGCTGGGTTACTGGGTTATGGGAGAGTTCCATCAACCCAGAGTCCCAGCACCCCAGGGCCCCAGTAACCCGCAATTACAACGGATTCGGAACGAAGATCGCGTGCGATTCGGAGATCGAGATCTTCGGCTCGCCCTGCACTCCGACTTTCTGCACGCCGGGCATGAGCCGCGTCTGCACGAAGTCGTCGAAGTGCTTCGGCGAATCCCAGAGATCGAGCACGTGGAATCCGTCATCGGCGAACCAGGAGAGGTGGAACTTCCCTCCGGCCGGATGATCGCCTTCCCAGTTCACTTCTTTCCGAACTGCTTCGTACTGCTCGCGGGTCACTTCGGGCCAATGCATCAGCATCACAGTGGGCATCCCGTACCTCCAGTGTGTTTGCTGGAGATACGGTGACCGGCCGCCTGTGGATTGCTGGATCAGCCGTGATGCCGCGACACGAAGAGGCCGATGCCGATCATTGCGATTCCGAGCATCGCGAGGCCCCACGGCGAAAGCGCCGGCACGGGAGCCAGCACGGAGATCGCGCCTCCCGTGAGCGTGAGGTTGGCCTGCGCGACGGTCTCCGTCGTGGTGCCTGCCTGATTGCTGAGCTGCGTCAGGGTGGCATCGAGCGTGAGCGGAACGACGCTGCCTGCGGATACCGACGGCGCCAGCGTGACGTGCAGGACGCCGATCTGATTTCCGGGCGCGGGAGCGTTCGATGTGAACGGGATCAGGTTCGTCGATTCGGAGAAGACGTCGATCAGCGAGATCGAGCCGGGTGACGCCGGGCTCGACTCGAACGCGGGCGTGAGCGGTGCCGTGATGCCTGCGCGCGTGAACGAGATCGACTGCACGGATGCCGTCGGGTAATTGACCGTGATGCTGTACGACTGAATGCGAGAGCCGGACGGCTGGTCGATTCCCAGCGGTGTGCCGGAGGTGTCGCGGATGTAGACCGGCACGTCGACCGTTGCGCTGGTGCCGGTGACGCTGGCGTTCCCGAGCGTAATGACGTCGGCTGCCTGCCCGAGTGCGGGCAGAGCAGCCACGAATCCAAGAAGAAGAAACGCAAGTCGCTTCATCAACATCTATTCCTTTCGCTCCGCTTTGGTGTGTTGAATCGCAGCGCCCTGCAATTGGAGTGTGCCCGCGGCGAAGGTTGCCTTACGCGTGCCTGCCGCGTTGCTCAGCATCGTCACCGCGGGATCGATTTCGATCGCGAATGTGCCGGATTCCTTTGCAGTGGAGATCTCGATCTCAGCGACGACGCCTGACAGTTTCCCGTCGAACGAGGCCAGGTAGGAAAGCTGGCCCGCGGTACCGCGGCTGATCTCGAACAGCGGCTGTCTCGATCCGGTCCGGCGAATCTTCGCGACTCCGAGCTCGTCCGGGATGACGATGCGCAGCGACATCGCCTCGGCCCGCGCCGAATCGACGATGACCGGAATGACGAACTTCGTGCCGCGGCGTACCGGCTCGCCGAGCCGGATGCTGCCGGTCATCGGCTGCATCACCGACTGCGCGCTCGCTCCCGAGTTCCGCGACGCAGGGGCCGGACCGTGCAGATAGAGGTAGTTGACGAGATAGAAGATGTCGCTCGGGTCGACGACGCCGTCGCCGTTCGCATCGCCGGAATCCATTCCGGCATCACCCATCGGCGCGTTGCCGCCGAGGAAGAGATAGTTGACGAGGTAGAAGATGTCGGACGGATCGATGACGTGATCGCCATTCGCGTCGAACTGCGTCGGCACATAGGTGTAGCCGTTGGTTAGTGTCGCGTTGCTCGCGTTGGGATTGGTGACCTTGACGTCGACCGCTCCTGCCGCATGCGCAGGAGTCCTCGCCGTGATCTTCGTCGCGTTGACGACGACGACGTTCGTCGCGGCTACGCCGCCGAAGGTGAGCGTGGCGCCCGTCTGGAAGCCGGTGCCGTTGACGGTGACCGCCTTGCCGCCCGTCACTTTTCCGGCCGGAGGAACGACCGACGTGATGCTGAGAGCGGGCGAAGTGGCAGTGACATTCACGTTCGCCGACTTCGTATCGCTGCAGTTGGACGATGACGTGACCGTCACCTGCAGCGTGAGCGTGCCGACGGCTCCCGCGGTGAAGGTGATGCTGTTGGTGCCCGTGCCTCCGGTGATCGTGCCGTTGGTGATGGACCAGTTGTAGGTCGCGCCGGCGCCGGCGTTGGCGACCGAGGCGATGTTGCCGGTGGTACCGGTCTGCACGGCGGCCGGCGCGGTGATCGTCGCGTTGGGATTCGGATTGACGGTCACGGTCGTGACGTTGGACAGCGCGCTGGTGCAGCCGTTGGTGGTGACCGTCGCACTGTAGTCGCCCGATGCCGTCGCGACGTACGTCTGCGCCGTCTGACCGCTGATCGGTGCGCCGTTCAGGTACCACTGCGTGCCGGTGGTGCTGCTCGAAGTTAGAGTGACGGAGCCGCCGGCGCAGAACGTCGTCGGGCCGCCGGCGTTGACGACCGGCGCTTCCGGAATCGGGTTGACGGTCACGGAGGCCGGGGCCGACGCGGCGCTGGTGCAGCCGTTGCCGTCCGTCATCGTGACCGTGTAGTTGCCCGTACCCGTCGCGGAGTAGGTCTGGCTCGTCGCGCCGCCGATGGGGCTGCCGTTGAGATACCACTGGTTGCCCGTGGCGCTGCTCGAAGTCAGCGTGACGGAGCCGCCGGCGCAGAACGTCGTGGGTCCGCCGGCGTTGATCGTCGGAGCCGCCGGCAGCGGATTCACGCTGACGCTGATCGCGTTCGACGCCGCGCTGGTGCAGCTGTTGCCGTCCGTGACCTTGACGGTGTAGCTGCCGCTGGCCGTCGCGATGTATGTCTGGTTGACCTCGCCGCCGATCGGATTGCCGTTGAGATACCACTGGTTGCCGCTGCTGCTGCTGGAGGTTAGGGTGACCGAGCCTCCCGCGCAGAATGTCGTCGGCCCGCCCGGCGTCACCGTAGGTGTTGCCGGAAGCGGATTCACGGTCAGCGTCACGTTGCGGCCGAACTGGCTGTGGCATCCGAGCGCATTGAGCTGCGCGGTGTAGACGCCGCTCTGTGTCGCGGTGTAGCTCTGGCTGTTCGCACCCGGAATCGCGACGCCGTCCTTGTACCACTGGATGCCGGTGGCGCTGTCCGAGTCGATGATCTGGCTGCCGCCGCAGATTGCGAGAGACGTCGTCGCCGAAGACTGATTGCGGAAGCTGATGAACGGCGAGTGCGGCGTCGGGTTCTGTACGACGTAGCCCGCGGACTTCGGTGTCGTGCAGGTGCCGTTCAGCGCCTCGACGTAATACGTTGCGGCGCCCGTCGCCTGATACGTCGAGTTGGTCTCACCGGGGAGAAGATCGATGTCCTTGTACCACTGGTAGGATGTTGCTCCCGTCGCGCCATTTGCATGCAGTGTAAGCGGCACTTCGGGGCAGGCCTGATCCTGCGTGCCGGTACCGTTGGTGTCGGCGGAGATCGTCGGAGTGGCGGGCATCGCATCGACCGTCGCGTTCGTCGAAGCGTTGTAGATGCAGCCCGCTTCGTTGATCGTGACGTTGTACGTGCCGGTGGCAGCCGCCGTTGCGTTGGCGATCGACGGATTGCGAATCGCCGCGGTGAATCCGTTGGGGCCGGTCCAACTATACGTTGCACCCGACACAGCGGTGACGTCGAGCTGCAGCGTGTTGTTCGCGCAGATGGGACCGTTGTTCGTCGCCGTCACGGTGACGGTGGGGCAGGTCACGGTCGTGTTGCCGGTGCCGGTGATTCCCGAGTTCAGCGTGTCGGTTGCGGTGATCGACTGCGCTCCCGGCGTCATCAGCGTGAAGCCGCTCGTGAAGGTATGCGCACCTGCATCGCCGCCGGTGAAGGTGTAATCGGCCGGCAGTGTCGCGGAGCCGTCGGTGCTCGTGAAGTGCACCGTGCCGTTGTAGCCGGTGAAGACGTTGTTGGATGAATCGCGAACCGTGACCGTGCCGTCGAAGGCAACGCCCTGCGTGACACTGGCCGGAATCGTAACGTCGAAGTGAATGGTCGGAGTCAGCGAGAAGTAGGTGACTTCTCCGTCGTGGTCCGAGAGCCGCTCCGGTCTCGTCGAATCATTCCGATACGCCTCGGGGAAATCGGCGTCGATGCGCGCGTGCTCGAAATGGCTGAAGTAGATGTTCGCCTTCTGATTGATCAGCGTGTGGTCGATCGACTGCGCATCGCCGTCGAAGTTGTACGAATACTGCTGCGCGGCGGGGCCGGTGCTGGAGAGGTTGATCAGATCCGGGTTGACCAGATCGGAGCTCGCCAGGACGACATTCGTCGACGGCGTCGGGATTCCAGTAATCGTTCCCATCACATCGACGTAGCCGTCGTTGAACTCGAAGGCGTTGAAGTCGCCGACGAGCACGATGCGCTCGTTCGGATTCGTGGTCTGGCGCGACTGCACGTAGTTGGCGAGCCACTCCGCCCCGGCGCGGCGCTTCTGGCGCACGCGATCGCCGGTCGTGCTGAGGCCGCTCACCGTGTTGTCGTCGACGCCGTTCAGCGAACGGAGATGATTGACGATGACGATGATCGGAACAGCCGGAGGACCGATGATCGTGGCGTCGATGACCAGAGGCGGACGATCGAAGATGATCGCGGGATTGCCCGTCGTCGGATCGGTGTACGTCGCGGTCAGGCTGCCGGGAGCCTGCGTCACGCTGTTGACGGTCACGCGCGTCGCGTTGATGAGCGCGCCGACGTTGATGCCGCCGACGTCATTGCCGTTGATCAGGTACGCCGTGTAGTTGGGATTGGGCTGCGCTGCCGCGATCGCGTCGTTGTTGACTTTCGTCGCGAGCGTCTGCAGCCCGGTCAGCGTTTCCGCCTCTTCGACGCCGAGGATGTCGGGCGTGCGGAGAACGTTGCGGATGAGGAGCGAAGCCTTGTTGAGGCGGTTGTTGTATGCGGTCGTCGTCAGCGTGACTGCGCCGTTGCCGTCGGCGACGTTGTCGAAGAAGCGCTCGAGGTTCTGGCAGCCGACGGTGAACTCCGTCGCGAGGCGCGCAGGGACGGCGGTGAACGTCACGTTGCCGGAGACAATCGGGACCGTCGCCGGTTCCGGATCGATCGTGTAGGTGCGGAAGCCGTAGTCCATCGGGCCGGTGACGTTCGTGACGGTAGCGCCCGCCGTGACGTCGATCGCCGCGCCGCCGATCGCATCGCTGTCGACGCGAAGACGTTCCGGATTGAAATCGAAACGCGGAATGCAGCAGGGCGGATTGGGAATCGGATCGTTGGCCTGGATTCCAGGCTCGCGGAACGGACGGCTGATGCCGGGCAGCACCGCGTAGAACACTCCGTTCGATGTCGATGTCGCGTTGGCCTCGTTGACCGTGCCCTGCGTCGGACCGACCACGTTGAGCGTGTTGACGTGGACGCGCATCCCTTCGTACTTCTCCATCTGGGTGAGCGCGCCGGCGGGGTTCGTGTCGGCAGTCGTGAGTGTGATCGCCGTCGGCAGCGGGTTGCCGCTGCTCACCAGCGCCGTCGTCGAGCTCGTGAGCTCCGTGACGGACGGGCTGTTCGGATCGGAGCTCGGCGTGAACTCCTGCACGGTTGCGGTGACCTGCACGAGATTGCCGACGGCCGCTGCGGCGGGCGGCGCGCTCGACGTGAAGACGAGGATGCCTTCGGACGTGTTCGGATCGGCGTCCCACTGCGCATCCGGTGCTTCGATGAAGTAACCGTTGCTCTTCACGCCGGTGACGATGCCGCGCGTGATGACGCTCTGGCCGGCGAGCGGCGACGTGTTGCCGTTGCCCTGGATGTCGTGAATCGCGGTGAAGTCGTCGTTGTTGATCGTGCCGAGGCCCTGGCCGTCGGTCACGATCGCATTGACGACGTTGGTGACGTTGACGAAGAAGGTCTCGCTCGCTTCCGGTGTCGTGTCGCCGTTGACGAGCACGTCGAACGTGTAGGTGCTCGAGCCGGAGGGAATCGTCTGGCTCGTGAGCGACTTCGCGGTGTAGTCGCCGGAAGCGGAGGTCGCGGTGCCGTCGGCGGTCGCGATGTCGAACGTGACGCCGCCTGCTCCCGCAGGTGCGGAGAGCGAGACGGTGAACGTGAACGTCGTCGTGCCCGAGTCGCCTTCGTTCAGCGTGACGTCGTTGATGGTGAGGTTCGGTGCGATGTCGTCATTGACGATCGTTCCCTGTCCCTGCCCGTCAGTGACCGTCGCTCCGGTCACGCTCGTGACGTTGACGAAGAAGGTCTCGTTTGTTTCGGGAGTCGTGTCGCCGTTGACGAGGACCGTGAAGGAGTAGGTGCTGCTGCCCGCGGGGATGGTCTGCGCGGTCAGCGACTTCGCCGTGTAGTCGCCCGGCTGTGTCGCGGTGCCGTCGGCGGTTGCGATGTTGAAGGTGACACCGCCCGCGCCGGCGGGCGCGCTCAAGGAAACAGTGAATGTGAAGGAGGTCGTGCCGGCGTTGCCTTCGTTGAGGGAGACGTCGTTGATGGTGAGGTTGGGAAGAGGCGCTGTGGCTTGCGGCGTCAGCGAGAAGTCATCGACCGCAAGGCCGTCGTCGGCGCCGGATGCGTCCTGGTCGTTCCAGCGAATCCAGAACGTCGCTCCGTTCGCAATCGACAGCCCGGTGATGCTCGACGACAGCGCCGTGCGGTCGGCAGCAGCGTTGCCATTCTTGGCACCGACGGTCGCCGTGTCAGGCGTGACAAAGTTGAGTGCGGACGCATTGGTCCACGTACCGGTAACGAGGTCCGTGGCGTTGAGGCTGTACTCGAAATTCATCTGGTCGGTGCGGCCTGCGGTGCCGAGGCGCCACTCTTCGCCGTTGTAGGCAACTGCCAGAGAGGTGATCGTGCTGCCGGTGTTGTTCGTGAAGCAGGCGCCGAAGTTCGGGATGAGCGTGCCGCTTCGGAGTTGTCCGAGCGCGCGTTCCGTCGAGCCGGCAGCGCCGTAGCTGTACGTGTCGCCCGTGGTGCTGCCTCCGGTGTCGACGGCGTACTGCTCGTTGTCGCGCGCGCCTCCGCCGGTCTCGGTCATGAACCAGCCTGGGATCGTGAGGTTGTTCGTGGTGGAGCCTGCGACATTCGAAAGCGTGTCGAAGTTCTGCGTGTACGCGCTTCCGAGCGTGGTGAGACTGACGCATTGACCATGGGCCAGCGGCGCCAGCGCGAACAAAGCAACAGCCAGCACTGCGAAACGGCGTAACGTTTTCATATCCTCTCCCGGCAGAGACGATCGGAAGAGGAGATCGAGAATGGCTTACGCCGCCCGCTCACACACGCGCACCCCTGGGGCTTGCCTTTGATTCCGAACCGATCGAACAGGCTTAGTACGACGAGTCGCTAAAATAAGGTCATCACGCCGCGAACGCAACGGATTCTTTTCAATCAGGGTTGAAAGAACATCCCGGCGACATAGTTCGTGTTGTCGTAAACCAGCTTCGCTCTCAGCGTTCCGTTCGCGAAGGTCAGCGGCACGTAGACGACTTTGTATCCCTGCTCTTCGGTCTGCGTCGCCTCGCCCATGCTCTGGTATTCACCCATCTTTGCGAGGATGTCTTTCCAGACGGCGGCGAGCTTCTCTGCGGGAAGCGCTTCCTTCATCGCCGGAGTGAAATCGCTGATCACGTTCTCCGGACGTCCGTTGACGAGCTCGTGCAGGATCGTCTTCGAGCGAATCGCCGGCGGCGCCGACGGGATGATGATGCCGCGCCCGCGGCCCGGATTCGGCGGAACGGCAGGTGCGGCGGCTTCGGTGGCGGGTGCCGCAGGTGGAGTGGCTGCGGCCTGCGGCGCCTGCGCCGGCTTCGAGCAACAACACGCAGCGAGAAGAAGTGAGGCAGACACACTAATCAATGTGTTTCGCGTCATGCTCCCAGCTTACCAGTGTCGTGATACAAGGCGGAACATGAGCAAGACACAGGAAAAGCCGCTCAGCATCATGCCGCTCGTCATCGGCGCCGTTCTGGTCGCCTCTCTCCTCGGCTTCGCGTTCTGGCGGATGTCGTCGCACAACGCGCCTTCCGCCGTGCCCGTCGCGCAAGTGCAGCAGAGCGCGCCCGCCGGCAATGAGGATGCCGCGCGCGCCTCGATGCCCCGAATTTCCGTCGCCGACTTGAAGGCCCATCTCGAGAAGGGCGATGTGACTCTCATCGATGTCCGCGATGCGGATGCCTACGTCGAGGCACATATCCCCGGATCGATGCATATCCCGCTTGCCCGCATCGAGGGGGAGATCCCGTACCTGCCGAAGGGAAAGATGATCGTCACGTACTGCACGTGCCCGCACGATGAAGCGGCGGCGGACGCAAACATGATCCTCGCCCACAACGGCATCACGAACGCCTACGCGCTGGCCGGCGGACTCGGCGCCTGGCAGAGCGCAGGGCTGCAACTGGCGTCGGGCGAGAAGTAGCGGGGAGGCGACGGGCAGGCCTGTTGCCTGCCTTCTCTGATCCTTGCCGGAATGATTCGTCTGCGTTACTTTTTATCTCGCCCACATGCGAGTCACTTTCATCAAGCCTCCCGTCGGGGGAATCCTCGGCCTGGAGATGCTCACGTTCGTCGAGCCCCTCGGTCCCATCTGCGTTGCTGCCTGTCTCGAGCGCGACGGCCACGAGTGCAAGGTCATCGACCTCCGCATCGATGGCGAAGAGCATGGGATGGCGCAGTGCCGCAAGTTCGGGCCGCAGGTCGTCGGTCTGCAATGCAACTTCACCACGGAGCGCAATCGCACCGTGCGCCTCGCGAAGCGGATCAAGCGCGAGATGCCGGATACGCTCGTGGTCGTCGGCGGCCATGACGCCTCGCGCGATCCGGACTGGTTTCACGATTCGTCGATCGATGTGATCGCGATCGGCGACGGCGAGGAAGTCATGCCGCCGCTCGTGAACGCCATGAGGGATGGACGCGACTTGCGCGGCGTGCCCGGCCTGCTGCTCCGTGAGAAGGACCAGTGGGTCTCGACGGGACACGCTCCGACGCGTCCCGACCTCGACGGCTATCCGATGCCGGCGCGGCACCTCATCAAACAATACGCGCCGCACTACTACATCAATTTCAACAAGCCGCTCGCCCTGATGGAAACTGCGCGCGGCTGCCCGTTTCGCTGCAATTTCTGTTCGGTGTGGAAGTTTCACGAGGCGACGTTCCGGCAGAAATCACCGGAGCGCGTCGTCGAAGAGTTGCGCCAGATCGAGGCGCCGAACATCTTCATCACCGACGACATCTTCTGGATGGATGTGCGCCGCGGCGAAGAGATGGCGCGGCAGATCAAGAAGTCGGGGATCAAGAAATTCTTCACGGTGCAGACGCGCACCGACATCATCGTGAAGTTCCCGCATCTCATCGAGATGTGGAAGGACTGCGGCCGCCTCGCCATCTTCCTCGGCCTCGAGTCGGTGACGGATGAAGGACTCGCCGCAGTCAACAAGAAGAACAAGGCGTGCAACAACGTGAAGGCGATCGAGCTGCTGAAAGAGCTCGGCGTCGGCTTCACGCCCAATTTCATCGTCGATCCCGCCTGGGATCGCGAGGACTTCGCGAGACTCCGCGACTGGATCTCGGAGATGGGCGCCTACAACAGCGGCTTCTCGATCCTCACGCCGCTGCCGGGCACCGACCTCTGGAACACGGCGAAGATGGACGTCACGACGTACGACTGGGAGATGTACGACATCGTGCACGCCGTGCTGCCGACGAAGCTGCCGCTGCACGAGTTCTACGCCGAATACTCACGGCTCTGGCAGCACGCGCTCGACGTCCGCTACAAGTACAAGGGGAAGATCAAGACCTACGCCCAACTCGGCGCTGCACTCGCGATGGGGAAGGTCTCCTTCAATGCGGTTCGGAAGGGGATGAACATCGCGAAGGTGTTCAGCAAGCCGGACACCTTCCTCAAAGCGCACGAGATGTAGGACAGGCGCCCTCGCCTGTCCCCGGTTGCCAGGGAGGACAGGCGAGGGCGTCCGTCCTACACTCGACTTAGGGCGTGACCGTCCAGACCAGTGTGCCGCTCGCGGGGTTCAGCGCGGTCAGCGTCATGTTGGCAGACATCATCGGTCCCGATGCCGACGGGCGGCCATGGGTCACGCCGCCGCTGAGCATCGACGCGCTCTTCACGCTCGTGACGTAGATCAGCGTCGGCGTCGCGGTCACGCCGCTTCCGAAGGTCTCCATCACGGCCTTCCACGCCTGCACGCCGTCGGCGAGGCGCAGCGCGATGACCTCCGTGCCGTTCCTCGTGAGGTTCAACACGATCACTTTGTCTCCGCTGAGCGTGAGATCGCTGATCATCGTGCCGCCCGTGAAGTGCCACTTCACGCTGCCGGTTGCACTCACCGCGACGAGCTCCGTGCTCATTGCGCCGCTGCCGGACATCATGTTGCCGAGGTCGATGGAGGTCTTGCGGAGGATGGCGGTTCCGTCCGGAGCGACCAGGGCCGACATCATTCCCATGTCATCGGCGACGGCTGCCGTTGCGCAAAGGAGCGTCAGGGCGAAGAGCAGGATTCTTTTCATGGGGCCACGGTAGGGTGCGAACGCTGAGGCCGCGGTGTTCGCGCACACACTCAGGTGTGCTTATGCTTGCGCCGGTATGAATCTTCTCCAGCTTTTCGATCTCTCCCTGAAGGGGCGTGCCGATGCCCCGGCGCTCGAGTGGCAGGGGAGGACGTACACCTTCGGCGAGCTCGAAGTGCGCAGCAACCGCGTCGCACACGCGCTCCTCGCCCGTGGCTGCACCAAAGGCGATCGGCTCGGCGTCTACCTGGCGAACTCGGTCGAGATGGTCGATCTCTTCCTCGCCTGCGTGAAGCTCGGCGTGATCTTCGTCCCCATCAACATCCTCTACCGCGAGCGCGAGATCGCGCACATCGTGGAGGACGCCGGGCCGCGTGAAGTCATCAGAGGCGATGTCCCCTACGCCGGCGACACGTCGCGGCCGGCCGCCGCACTCGATGGCGATACGCCGGCGGCGATCATCTATACGTCCGGCACGACCGGCGCCTCGAAGGGCGCGGTGCTCACGCACAACAACTTTGCGGCCAATGCGGTCAACTTGTTGACGGTCTGGCAGATCAGCGATCGCGATCGATTCCTTCTCCCCCTTCCTCTCTTTCACATCCATGCACTCGGGAACGGGCTGCACTGCTGGCTGATGAGCGGGTGCCGCATGCGCCTGCTCGAACGCTTCGATCACACGAAGGCAACCGCCGAACTGCTCGACTTCAAGCCGACGCTGCTCTTCGGCGTACCGACGGTCTACGTGCGGCTGCTCGACACGCCTCCCGATGCCGCCCGCGAGATCGGTGCTTCGATGCGCTTGTGCGTCTCCGGCTCCGCGCCGCTGCCGCCGCATGTGCTGCAGGGATTTCGTTCGCTCTTCGGCCAGACGATCCTCGAGCGGTACGGGATGACGGAGACGTTCATGACGATCAGCAATCCCTATGTCGGCGAGCGCCGCGCTGGAACCGTCGGCTTTCCGCTGCCGGGCGTGTCGGTCCGCATCGAGGATGGCGAGCTGCTGGTGAAGTCGCCGACGCTCTTCTCCGGCTACTGGCGCCGCAGCGATTCGCCGTTCACCGCGGATGGCTACTTCCGCACCGGCGACATGGCTGTGGTTTCTGCTGACGGCTACTACACGCTGCTCGGGCGGAAGAGCGATCTGATCATCAGCGGCGGCTTCAACATCTATCCGCGCGAGATCGAAGAGCTGCTCCTCGAACAGCAGGGGGTTGCCGAGGCGGCGGTCGTCGGTGTGGAGGACGAGGTGCGGGGAGAGGTGCCGGTCGCGTTTCTCGTGGGCGACTTCGAAGCGCGTGACCTCGAGCGTGTCTGCCGGGAGCAACTCGCGTCCTTCAAGGTGCCGCGGCGATTTGTGAAGGTGAATTCGATTCCGCGCACGGCGCTGGGCAAGGTGCAGAAGCATCTGCTGAAGTGAGCGCCGCTCCACTGCCGGCGGAGTGCTACATTAGATACACCCATGCAACTACCGCAGCTCGCCGGCCCCGTTTCGGAGGCCCTTGGCCTCTTCGTCGATGCTGCGAAGAGTGCCTTCGGTTCCTCCCTTCGCTCGATCGTCCTCTTCGGCTCCGCCGCTGAAGGAAAGATGCGCGCGACCTCGGACGTGAACGTGCTCGTCGTCCTCGACGCGCTGAATCGCTCGCAGATGGATGCCTTCCGCGAGCCGTTGCGCGTCGCGCATGCCGCGTTGAATCTGCAGGTCATGTTCGTGCTGACGCCGGAGCTCGGCGAAGCAGCGGAGGCGTTCGCGAACAAGTTCGACGACATCCGGCGGCGTCACGTCATTCTGCATGGCGACGATGTCGTCAAGACGTTGACCATCTCGCGCGACGCCCTGGTGCGGCGCGTGCGTCAGGTGCTGCTGAATCAGACGCTGCGTCTCCGCGATGCGTATGCGGAGCGCAGTCTCCGCGAGGAACAGGCGGCTGCGGCCATCGCGGATGCCGCGGGCCCGCTCCGCGCGGCCGCCGCGACCATTCTCGAGCTCGAAGGCAGCGCCGCCCCCGATCCGAAAGCGGCGCTCGCCGCACTCGCCGCAGGCTCCGAGCATGCCGCGGTGCTGCGCTACATGTCCGACGCGCGGGAGAAGAAACTGCTCGAGCCGGGCATCGCGGCGAGCGTGTTGTTCGACGTCGCACGCCTTGCGGAGTGGATGCACCGGCGGGCCGCGGAGTTGCCGTGAATCCCTTCGACTATCGCGGACCGCAGTTTCTGCTGTTCTACGTCATCCTCGGCATCGTGGTGCTCGTCATCACGTCGATCTACAGACGCACACGCGAGCGCGCCATCGCGGGTGAGGGATTTCTGTCGAAGGCGCGGCAGATCGTCGACCCCTATCTCATCGCGCAGCTTCGCGGAGGCACGAACGAGACGCTGCGCGTCGCGACGATCTCTCTCGTCGATCGCGGTCTCCTCCGCGCCGACGGTGGCAAGCTGCACACGATTCACGGCGTGAAGCCGGAGCACACCCGCCGTCACGTCGAGCAGTACATCATCAGCAGGTATCAGACGGAGGATGAGGCGTCGGAGCTCTTCTCCGACTCACGGGCGAAGGCGATCTGCGAGGAGTACGACAAGACGCTGCGCAGCCTCCGGCTCGTCTCCGATTCCGCGATCGACAACGCGCGCTCTTCGATCTTCATCGCGATGATGGCCATCCTCGTCGGAGTCTCCGGCATCAAGATTCTCGTTGCGCTGGCGCGCGGCCGGACGAACATCGCCTTTCTGATCATTCTCACGATCGTGTTCGTTCTGCTGCTGGTGAAGTTCGCCTATCCCCGGCAGACGGTGCTGGGGAAAGAGTTCATCGAAGACACGCGCCGCCTCTTCGCGGGACTGAAGAGCCGCGCGTCGTCGGTGCATCCTCACGCCGGGACGAATGAGGTCGCGATGCTCGCTGCGGTGTTTGGAATCACGGCTCTTCCCAACGATCGGTTTCCATGGATGCGCGAGCTGTTCCCGAAGGCTGCGGCCTCGGGCAGCAGCGGCTCGTGCGGAAGTTCGTGCGGCAGTTCCTGCGGCAGCGGATGCGGCGGCGGATGCGGCGGAGGTTGCGGCGGATGCGGCGGGTAGGCCTCGGGTGGCGGCCTGAGCTCGCGGCGGCGATCTTCGCGAATCTCGATCGCATCGATGTCGTCGAGGTGATTGCCGACGACTGGTTCGATGCCGGCGATCGCGATCTGCGCGCGTTGCGCCTGCTCAGCGCGACGACGCCGCTGATTCTTCACGGCACCTCGCTGGGACTCGCGTCGACGCATCCCGCCGATGCGCGCAGGCTGGAGCGGACGGCGCGGCTCATCGACCGCGTGCAGCCGCTGCTGTGGTCGGAGCATCTCGCGTTCGTGCGCGCAGGAGGAATCGAGATCGGTCATCTCGCCGCGCCGCCGCGCACGATCGAGACGATCGAAGGACTCGCGGCGAATGTCGAGCGCGCGCGGAAGATCACCGGCGTCGCGCCGGCCCTGGAGAACATCGCGACGCTCGTCGATCCGCCGCTGAGCACGATGAGCGAGATCGAGTTCGTGTGCGAGGCCATCCGGACCTGCGGCGTTCCTCTGCTGCTCGACCTGCACAACCTCCATGCAAACGCGACGAACTTCGGGTGGTGCGCGAAGGACTTCATCGCAGCGATCGAGGATCTTCCGCTCGCCTACATCCATCTCGCCGGCGGGCGGCGGATCGGAGGCAACCGCATTCTCGACGACCATCTGCATGCGACTCCTGACGAGGTCTTCGCATTGCTCGCGCTCGTGAACGCGGATGCGATGGTCGTGATCGAGCGCGATGGCCGCTATCCGCCGTTCACGGAGTTGCTGGAGGAAATAGAGAGGGCGCGACAAGTGAAGGGCTCTCCCGCACTCCCAACAACCACCGCTCCCATCCGTCCCATCGGTCCCATCCGTCCCATCAGTCCCATCGAAGAAACGCTCGCAGTCCTCTACACCGACGCAGACGCGCGCGAGCGATTCCTAAGCTCCCCGTCATTCCCCATCGATCGCGAAGGCCTCGAGCTCGCCGCCGAGAGTTTTGCGCGCAAGAGAAGCGCGCAGCGCCACGGAGCGCGGGCGTCCCGCCCGCAGCCGCCGGACGTCTCGTCCGGCGGCTAAGGCGACCCAGGCAATGGTGGTTTTCAGTGGGTAACGAGCTACCGAAAAGCAGAACGCAGAACGCAGAACGCAGAATTGAGAACTGAGAATTGATGTGGCGCTTCGCGCGTCGCTGTTTCTAAATTCTTCATTCTGCGTTCTGCGTTCTGCATTTCGCTTTTCAAAGCCCCGAAAAAATCACCAGTCGCCCCACCACACGAGGTTCCCGCTCCCGTCGTGCAACCGAAGCGCTCGAGCTACCAAAAAGCAGAACGCAGAACGCAGAACGCAGAATTGAGAACTGAGAATTGATGTGGCGCTTCGCGCGTCGCTCTTTCTAAATTCTTCATTCTGCGTTCTGCGTTCTGCATTTCGCTTTTCAAA
>Ga0070741_10003028_pt1 | contig 42969 bp, 41 predicted proteins | sample Coa_R1_4_FD_66440 | JGI IMG/M metagenome (GOLD analysis project Ga0070741, IMG submission 66440) | Surface soil microbial communities from Centralia Pennsylvania, which are recovering from an underground coalmine fire - Coalmine... | ecosystem: Environmental > Terrestrial > Soil > Unclassified ... | reverse complement strand
CGGTCTACTTCGGCGCGGCGACGTGTGCGGCGGCAGCGCTGCTTCTGTCACTGCCGCGGCGCGGATCGAGCGCGTCGGAGACCGAGCCCGTTCGCGTCCGCCGCTCGGGATAGCGTCACGGCGCGCACCGCCGACACCGAGTTCCGCGGCACGTTCCGGGAGCCGCCGTACTTCGAGGACCTGAGCGAGCGGGCGGCGGTCAAGCTGACGAGCCTCCTCCGTCTGAGCGGTCGGCCCCACTACACGCTCTGGGCGCAGGAGATCGGGAGCCCGCACTTCAAGGAGCGGACGGGGCAGTTCATCCCGATCTACTACCTGGACCTCGAGGTGACCGACGCGCCGATCGCGACGCGCGAGGCCGTCCAGGTCGACGTCCGCATCCAGCTCGGGAGGCACCTCGCCGCCGACGGCTCGGTCGACCGGCTGATCAGCGAGGCATGGACGGAGCTGACGAGCGTCGCGCCGGACGGTCGGCGGGTCGAGCTCGGACGCACGCACAAGCAGGCGGTCTTCACGCAGCCGCACGCGGATCCCGAGAAGCGGAAGGTCCGTGTCCTTCATCCGTCGATCGGCCTAGGCGATCTGCCGTCGCGCGAGATCCGCGCATTCGAGATGGACGATCTCCTCCGGGCCCCGGACGGATTCGTCGCCGACGACCCGGTCGTCGAGCGCGACGCGCACGTGTGGTCGTACGAGCAGAGCGACCCGAACCGGCACGTCCACGCGATGGAGTACGTCCGCGTGCTCCAGGCGTTCGCCGCCGACGAGCTCGCCCGCGGCGGACTCTCGCCGAGAGACGTCTCGTTCCGCCGCGCGCGGGCCCTCTTCCGCCGGCCGTGCTTCACCGGCGAGTGGTACCGCCGGGGCCTGACGACGTTCCGCAAGGGCGACGACGTGATTGTCGTCGGGACGATCCACGCGCTTGCGTCGGCGGACAGCGTGCCGGCGGGGCGTCCCGCGACGGTCGTCCAGCTACATGCGAAAAAGTCCTTGCTTTCTTCTTCCCCCTGCGATAAGGGGCCCTAATTTCCCGGCGCAAGCTTTTTCATCCCGGGTTCGTTCTTTTGCAACTTGCGGCCGTGGTAGGCGTGAGCACGCGGTTCGCCCGTCCGGTGGGCGGCGAACGATGCTCACCGGAGGGGAGGGAGGAAGATGGTTGCAAAAGGCAAGCGAGGCTTCACGGCCGGTCATGATCGGCTCGCAGGCCTCTTCGAGCCGGACGTGTTGCTGCCGGCCCAGTTCTTCGCGGCATTCCGTCGGGAGGGCGGCCTCGAGCGCGAGCGGCTCCTAATGCTCGCCGTCCTCGAGGACGCGATCGACTGCTACCAGAAGTACTCGCACACGCGCGATCCGCGCGGCCGCCAGATGTACGAAGAGGCGCGCGAGTGGGTGACGTCGACCGATCGCACCTGGCTCTTCTCGTTCGAGAACATCTGCGACACGCTCGAGATCAGCGCGGAATACGTCCGCCGCGGTCTCCGCGAGTGGCGCGAGAAGAACCAGAACGGTCGCCGTCCGCGGGTCCTGCTCGAGGAAGCCACCGCTGACTTCCGCCGGGAGACGGCCTAAAGCACCGTTCCGGCGGACGTGCCGCTATGCCGCGCCGGCTTTGCCGGCCGCGGCACGGCGCGCGCGCGATCCACCAAGCGCGACACGCTCGCGTCCGATCCCGAGACGAAGTCTCGGGTCGGCTAAACGGTTGTTACGAGGACGCGCCGGTCGCGCGGCCCGTCGAGCTCGACCAGCATCACCGCCTGCCAGCGGCCGAGCTGGAGCTTCCCGTCGCGCACCGGGATCGTCTCGCCCGGACCGAGGATCGTCGCCTGGATGTGCGACGCGGCGTTGCCGTCGACGCGATCGTGCCGCCAGATGCCCGCCGGGATCAGGCGATCGAGCGCGTCGAGGACGTCGACGCAGACGTTCGGGTCGTCGTTCTCGTTGACGACGATCGCCGCCGTGGCGTGCGGCGTGTAGACGGTGCAGAGGCCTTCGGCGAGACCCGCGCGCGCGACGATCTCCGCCACGCGCGCGGTCACGTCAATCATCTCGCGCTTGGCCGTGGTCCGTATGCGAAGCTCGGTCATCGCTCTCCGCCGGCGGCGGGGCCGCCGCCGCGGCGCTCGCCGGCGCCTCGACGGCCGGCGCGTCGCGGGACTCGGGCGTCACGCGCACCGGCATGCCGCTCGGATCTTCGAGGGCCTGGACGAGCAGGGTCTGATCGACGCGTGCCGTGAGCCCGGCGCGCGCGACCGCCGCGCTCGCCTCGCGGAAGAGCGCCGGCGCGTACCCGTAGATGTCGCGATGGCTCTCGACGTACACGACGCCGCCCCGAACCCCGACCTTCACCGGCTCGTACGTGAACTCCCCCGGTGCGCCGACCGGCACCAGCGGGAAGAGGCGCTCGATGTCCTCCGGGTAGAGCCGGACGCAGCCGTGGCTCACCTGCATGCCGACGCCCCACGGGATGTCGGTCCCATGGATCCCGTAGAGCGGCAGCGTCAGCTCGATGCGGTACTTCCCGAGCGGATTGTCCGGTGCGCCGCCCGGGATGAATGTGCGCGGGTCGTCGCGCTCCGCGATGTGCTCCTTCCGGATCGACTCCGGGATGTTCCACTGCGGGTTCACCGTCTTGCCCCGCACTTTGAACGTTCCACTCGGCGTCCGCCAGTCGTCGCGGCCGAGACCGACCGGATACGTGTACACGACCGTCGTATGCGGGTCCTGCGCCGAGCGGCGATAGAAGAAGAGCCGCATCTCGGGGATGTTCACGACGATCCCCTCGTAATGGCAGCACGGCAGCACCCATTCCGTCGGCAGCAGGATGACGGCACCGGCGGGCGGGACCCATGGATCGATCCCCGGGTTGGCGTCGACGATCTCGTTGTAGCCGAGGTCGTAGTAGCGGGCGAGGTCGATCAGCGTGTCGCCCTTGCGGATCCGATACGGTCGGACCTGTCCGATCACGCTCTCCGCGGGCGGCTGTCCCTTGACCGGAGTCGGGATCGAGTACGCCGGGATCGACTTCTGCGTGAAGACGTCCTCGTCGTAGCCCGCACCCGCCGGCCCTGCGGCCGCCAGCAGTGCCGTGACAATGAGTGCCCCGAGCCGCATCGCGCCGCCTCCCTGCCCCACCTGCATCACGGAGACCTACCGTATCGGCCCGGAGAGAGGGACACAAGAATGCAGCCGGCGTGTCGTCAAAGCGGAATGCCGAGGCGCGCGAGCTCGCCACGGACCGCGCCGACGTCGACGTCGCCGACGGCCGTCCCGCGCCGGCGCGCAACGACGCCGGCGATCGCGGCCGCCTGCCCCTCGCCCATGCACGGCCCGATCACGCGCACCGACGCGAACCCCTCGCGCGTCGCCGACAGACAACGCCCGGCGACGAGCAGGTTCCGGACGCCCTCGGGCACGAGGCAGCGATACGGCACCGTGTACCAGAGGCCGTCGTCGAGGAAGCGCCAGTCCGTCGTGCCGCCGGCGACGTGGAGCTCGACGGGCCACGCCGCGCGACAGATCCCGTCGTCGAACTTCCGTCCGCCGAGCACGTCGTCCTCGGTGAGCGCGTAGCGCCCGCGAATGCGGCGGCTCTCGCGCACGCCGAGCCGCGGCGCGGTGTCGGAGACGAACGCCTCGCCGAACCCGGGCATGTGCTCGACGAGGAACGCCGCACACCGCTCCGCCTGCTCGCGCCCGAGCATCTCGGCGAGCGTCAGCTCCGCGGGATCGCTCGCGTCCGGGGCCCGGCCGTGGATGGCGACGCGGCTCATCGCGATGAGCACCTCGCCCGGTCGACCCGTCGGAATGACGTTGCCCGATCGTCGCGGGAGGCCGGCCGACTCGAAGTGGCGCTCGAGGAGCGCGTTCAAGTCGAAGAGATGGGGGAGTGCCTGCTCCAGGTCGACGCGCTGCATGTAGAACATCATCGACGGATACTGGAGCGACTCGCCGACCTCCGTCGGCGCGCCGGCGGCCAGCGCGACGGCGGCGTCGCCAGTCGCGTCGATGAAGTACGGAGCGCGCATCGCGACCTCGCCCGCGCGCGTCGCGACGACGACGGCGTCGATCGCCCCATCGCGCGCGAGCGTGCGGACTCCGCGTGCGTGCAGATAGGTCGTCAGGCTCGGCTCCGCGCGGGCCATCGTGTCGTACAGCGTCTTCAGGCCCCACGGGACGTAGGGGACGGCGCCCGTCGTCTTGAAGGGCACCGGGCCGTAGCACTGGCCGCGTGCGGCGAGCCGGTCCATCACCTCGGCGGCAAAGCCCCCGACGAGCCGCACGAGGTCGCCGCTCGTCTCGCGATAGTAGAAGCCGCAGAACGTCCCGACGCAGCCGCCGGTCGACATGCCGCCGAGGAACGGTGAGTCGTCGACGAGGACGGTGCGGAGGCCCGCACGGGCCGCGGTGACGGCTGCGGCCGTGCCCGCGGACCCGCCGCCGACGACCACGAGGTCGGCGTCCTCGACGACCGGGATGCGCGCTTCGGGGACGGTGATCGTGTCCCGGGCCATGACGCTCAGGGCGCGGGCGACGGTGAGGGCTGTCGGAGGCGGTCGGCGACGGCGGGCACCGCCTTCAAGAGCATGTCCAGGTGGGCCGCGTCCGCACCGACCGCCGAGGCGAGCACGTCACGGTACCCGCCGAGCGCCCGATCGAGCGCCTCTTCCTTCCCGGCCGCGATCGCGTCGCCCTCCGTGAGACACCCGTTCACCTCCTCGGCGAGCGTCTCGAGACGCTTCTCGCCGTCCTCGCCGAGCCGTGCGCCGACCATCTCGCTCCAGAGCGTCGAGAAGGCGAACGTCGCGGGCACCTGCCGACGGAGCCCGCCCGTCAGGAGGTGCAGCCGATCGGCGATCGCGGTCGCGCTGTTGAGACCGCGGCGCGAGGTGAACGCGTTCATGCGCGCGAGCCGCTCGCGGAGGCGCTCGACGCCGAAGTGGGTCGCGAGCGCGGTGACCGCTTCCGTGAACTCGTCCTGCGACAGCTGGGCCACGGTCGACCCGTCATCGCCGGTCGCCGCCGTGCTGTCAACGGTCGATGCGGCGTGGTAAGCGGGGCCGCTCACTCGAAACCGGAGGTTTCCCCATGCCCCAGGACATCGCCCTCGTCACCGGCGCGTCGAGCGGGATCGGCGCGGCGATCGCGCGCCGCCTCGCCCGCGACGGACGCCATCTCGTCCTGGTCGCGCGGCGCACCGAGCGTCTAGAGGCGCTCGCGCGCGAGCTCCGGGACGCACACGGCGTGACGGCGCACGTCATCGCGAAAGACCTGGTCCGCCCTGGAGCGGTGCGCGAGCTCGTGGCGGACGTCGAGGGGCGCGACCTCACGATCGACTGGCTCGTGAACAACGCCGGCTTCGGCACCGTCGGCCGTTTCGATCGGCTGCCGGTCGACGGCGAGATGGACGAGATCCGGCTGAACGTCGAGACGCCCGTCGAGCTCACGAACCGCTGTCTTCCCGGCATGGTCGCGCGGCGGCGCGGCGTCGTGATGAACATCTCGTCGCTCGGCGCGTTCGCGCCCGGCCCGTACATGGCGACCTACGCCGCGACGAAGGCGTTCCTCCTGAGCTTCTCCGAGGCGATCGCCGCCGAGCTCGCCGGGACGGGCGTCCACGTGCTCTGCGTCTGTCCCGGCTTCACGCGGACCGAGTTCCAGGACAAGGCGGCCGTCGACATCGCCGGCGTCCCGAGCTTCGCGTGGATGTCCGCCGACCAGGTCGCCGACCAGGCCGTCCGTGCGGTCGGCCACGGCCCCGTCGTCGTGAACGGCGTCATGAACAGCATGACCGCGAGCATGATCCGCTTCGTCCCGCGCGCCGTGACGTCGCGCCTGGTGGCGTCGTTCCTCCGACCGAAGGAGGCCTGATGCGCGGCCTCGTGCCGGCCGTGGCGGTCCTCCTGGCGGCCGCGGTCGCGAGCCACGCGGACGAGCCGCCGCTTCCCGAGGTCGCCGCCGCGCTCGCGCGCATCAAAGACGCGTCGACGATCGAGCTGACGACGACCGGACGGAAGAGCGGCAAGCAGCACATGCGCCCGATCTGGTTCGTCGCCTCGGACGACGAGATCGTCGTCCAGGCCGGGAAGGACGGGAAGACGGACTGGTACCGGAACCTTTTGAAGACGCCGACCGCGTCGGTGCGCCAGGACGGCTACGTCTTCCGCGTGCGCGCGACGCCGGTCACGGACGCGGCGCGCGTCGAGGCGATCCACAAGCTCTTCGTCCAGAAGTACACGAGCGCGTGGCTGCTCTCGTTCCTCGGCTCGTCGATCGGGCGCGGCCGCCCCGTCGAGCTCGCGCCGGTCTCGGTCTCCGTCGCGCGCTAGTCTGCGTTCACGGGCAGATGCAGTTTTCAGCGGGGCAGCAGCAGATAGAGACGCCCCCGCTCGCGCATCGAGCCGGCCCGCGCCTCCGCTTCAGGGCCCGCGCCGAGGAACAGGTCCGCGTGCGCGCCGACTACGGCGGCGCCGGCGTCCTGACTCACGACGAAGCGGCGCACCGACGGTGTGACGAGGTATCCGAGCGCGCCCGGCGGCACGACGTGCGGGTCGGTCGCGATCGAACGGCCCGGTGTGAGCGGCACGCCGAGGCTGCCGATCGGGTCGCCGTCGGCGAGACGAAAGAACGTATAGCGCTCGTTCGTCGCGAGGAGCGCCGCCTGTTGGGGGGCCGGTAGCAGCTCCAGGCGACGCCGGATCCCGGGCATCGACGCCTCGTCTTGACGAAGGAGGCCACGCGCGACGAGCGTTCGCCCGAGGCTCGTGTACGGCCGGCCGTTCGAGCCGGCGAAACGCACCCCGACGACGCGCCCGTCGTCCAGACGCAGACGGCCGGACCCCTGCACGTGCAGCGTGAAGAGCGCGAACGGATCGCCCGCCCAGGCGATCTCGAGGCCGCGACCCGCGAGCACGCCGGCGTCGATCTCGCCGCGGGCGTAGTACGGGCGGAGCCGTCCACCCTCGACGCGCCCTGAGAGTCGGCCGCATCGACAATGACGATCGAAGGTCGGCGGCTCGACGTCGACGAGATCGGGCGGGCGCGCGTAGAGCGGATGGGTGAAGCGATCGTCGCGCGTGAGACGGGCGTCGATCTCGGGCTCGTAGTACGCGGTCAGGAGCAGCGAATCGCGAACGCGCACGACACGGAACGCGCGCTCGATCGACGCGCGTCGGGCGCCCGGGTCGGACAGTCGGTCGACGATGTCGAGGAAGCGGCGCGCCGCGTCCGCTGTCCCGGCGCGCTCGTACACCGGCAGCGTCCGTTCGACCGCTGCGCGGAGCGACGCGACGTCGAGGTCGTCGGTCAGCGAGGGCACGCTCCACCGGAAAACCGGCACGAGCGGCGCCCCGGGATGTGGCCGGAGCCACGCGCAGCCGGCGAGCGCGACGCAGCTCGCGACCGCGAGCGCGCGGCTCGCCGCTAGGCCGAGTAGACCGCCTGCGCGGCCGACAGCCCCGCGCCGGGTGCGACCCGCCGGCCCTCGGCCCGGAGCGCGTCCTCGAGCGCGGCCAGCGCGGCGAGCACGTGTGCCCGCCGGCTCGACTCCCCCATGAGACCGATCCGCCACACCTTCCCCTTCATCGGGCCGAGCCCGCCGCCGATCTCGATGCCGTGTTCCGTGAGGAGCCGCCCGCGCACGCGAGCTTCGTCGACGCCGTCGGGAACCATGACGGCGTTCAGCATGGGAAGCCGATGTCCTTCCTCGGACGCGAGCCCGAGGCCGAGGGCCGCGAGTCCCGCGGCCAGCGCCTCGTGGTTCCTTCGATGACGCGTGAAGCGCGCCTCGAGCCCTTCCTCGGCCACCAGACGGAGCGCTTCCCGGAGCGCGTAGTTCATCGAGATGGGCGCCGTGTGGTGGTAGACGCGCGCCTCGCCCCAGTACTGCGAGAGCAGCGTCACGTCGAGGTACCAGCTCTGGACCTTCGACTTCCGGGTCCGCAGCACGTCCTGCGCGCGTGGCCCGAACGTCACCGGCGAGAGCCCTGGCGGACAGGACAGGCACTTCTGCGTGCCGCTGTACGCGACGTCGACCTCCCACCCGTCGATCTCGACGGGCGCGCCGCCGAGCGACGTCACGCAGTCGGTCAGGAAGAGGGCGCCGTGCGCGTGGGCCAGCTTCGCGGCGTCCGGCAACGGCTGCCACGCGCCGGTCGACGTCTCCGCGTGGACCAGCGCGACGAGCTTCGGTCGGCGACAGTTCCGGAGCGCCGCTTCGATCTGCTCGGCGCGGACGACCCGTCCCCAGGGCGCTTCGACGCGCACCGCGGTCCCGCCGGCGCGCTCGATCACGTCCGCCATCCGCGTCCCGAAGACGCCGTTCACGCCGACGACGACCTCGTCGCCCGGCTCGACGAGGTTCACGATGCACGTCTCCATGCCCGCGCTGCCGGTCCCGGAGACGGGGAACGTGAGCGGGTTCTCGGTCGCGAACACGAACCGGAGGAGCGCTTTCACGTCCTCCATCATCGCGATGAAGGCGGGGTCGAGGTGGCCGAGGAGCGGCGCCGCCATCGCGCGGAGCACGCGCGGATGCACCTCCGACGGGCCGGGCCCGAGGAGGAGACGGGTCGGTGGCGTGAACTCGCCGGGAATCGCGGTCACCGACGCGCATGGTACACGACGATCCGGATCGCGTCACGCCTCGCGGGCGCGTCCGCCTCCGGACGGAGTTCACTGGATGGCGAGGATGTTCCCTCGGTCCGTTCCGACGGCCTCGTCGACGTCCTGCCGCTGCATCGCCTCGAGCTCCGCGTACGAACGCTTGAATTTCTTCCTGGCGTAGTACGCCTTCATCTGGGGCTCAGAGGGAAAATTCTCTCCCTCGCCACCGCCCGCGCGTTTCGCGAATCGCGCCGACAGGAAGGCGTTGAGCAGCGGACATAGCTTCGCCCCCTCCGGGCCCCTCAGATAATCGTTGAAATTCTCCGGACTGCGGAAGTCGGTGAGCTTGTCCGTCCCTCCCTTCATCCCCTTCGATTTCAGGGGATTTGGCCGATCGCAGAGTCGGGCCCAGAGGTCTCGCTGATCGAACCCATCGGCGTCCTTGGCCTGATCGCGAAAGGCGCCGACCTTCCGGTACACCTCGCCAACCTTGTTCTTCGGGATCACGCCCGACGCGGCGACGACGTACCACTGCAGCCGGTGCGTGAACTCTCCGTGCTGCGCCGACGCTCCGACGTCTTTCCAATGGTTGCCCGCGGCGATGTTGTTCAGGAAGGGGTCACGCTGAAGGAATCCGACGTAGAACAAACGGGGATGGAAATGCGCGTCCGCGTTCGCGGGATAGGCACAGTCCTTCTCGTACGTGCCGAGCACGGTGACGAGGACCTTGGAGAACGGATCCTTCCCCTCGGTGGTCTTGGGCACCAACGCTCCCGAAATCTCCGTGCGCTCCTTGCTGTTCTTCGGCTTGAACGCGCCGGCTTTTGCCGTGGACACCGTCGCGGCGCGTCGTTGCTCTGGCTTGAGCGACTTCTTGGTTTCCTCACTGAGCCTGCCGTCGATGAGCTGGAACAACAGCGTATCGAGAGATTCCAACGCTTTCTTGATCAGCGCGCTGCCGGGGCCGCTCTCGAGCAGGTCGCCGATGTGGGCGCAGCTCTGCCAGAAGTCGGCATCGTTGGTCAGGCTGGCAAACTCTTGCTGGAGCTCTTCACGTGCACCCATGCTGCCCTCCACGCTGGAAATCGACCCCGAAACGAGCCGTCGGCGTTCTAGCGTGCGGCTCCGCTCGCCGACAAGTCGCCCGCGGCGACTTCCTGTACACCCCACCGACGCCTCGCTAGAACTTCCGCGATGCTCTCGCCCGCGCTCCTGACGCGGCTCCGTGCCGTCGTCGGCGCCGACGGTGTGATCGACCGGCCGGAGGCGCTCCTCGTCTACGAGTGCGACGGCTACACGCTCGAGCGCGCGGCGCCGGAGGCCGTCGTGCTGCCGCGCTCACCGGCACAGGTCTCGGCGGTCCTTCGGGTACTCCACGACGAGGGCATCGCATTCGTGCCGCGCGGGGCGGGGACGGGGCTCTCCGGTGGCGCGCTGCCGGTCGCCGCGCCGGTGATGATCGGGACGAGTCGTATGCAGGCGATCGAGGCGATCGACGCCGCGAACCGTCGGATCGTGGTGCAGGCGGGCGTCGTGAACCAGTGGGTGACGAACGCCGTCCGCGCCGACGGGCTCTGCTACGCGCCCGACCCGTCGAGCCAGCCGGCGTGTACGATCGGCGGCAACGTCGCCGAGAACTCCGGCGGCCCACATACCCTGAAATACGGCGTGACGACGAACCACGTGCTCGGCGTCGAGCTCGCGCTGCCGACGGGCGAGCTCGTCACGCTCGGCGGGGCGGTCGAGGATCGACCCGGCTACGACCTCACGGGCCTGGTCGTCGGGGCGGAGGGGACGTTCGGGATCGTCACGCGAGCGACGCTCCGGCTCGTGCGCGCGCCCGAAGCGTATCGGACCCTGCTCGCCGTCTTCGAGTCGGTCGCCGCCGCGAGCGAAGCGGTGTCCGGGATCATCGCGGCGGGTATCGTGCCCGGTGCACTCGAGATGATGGACACGCTCATCATCCAGGCGGTCGAAGCCGCGTTTCGGATCGGGCTCCCGACCGACGCCGGCGCCGTCCTGCTGATCGAGCTCGACGGGCCCGCGGCCGGGCTCGACCCGCAGGTGGAGCGCGTGTCGGCGGTCTGTCGCACGACCGGCGTGCGCGAGATCCGCGTCGCGCGCGACGACGCCGAGCGCGCCGCACTCTGGAAGTGCCGGAAGCGCGCCTTCGGCGCCGTCGGCCGTCTCGCGCCGAACTACTGCACCCAGGACGGCGTCGTCCCGCGGACCCGCGTCCCGGACATCCTGCGGACGATCGCCGGCGTCGCCGAGCGGCACCGGCTCCGCATCGCGAACGTCTTCCACGCCGGCGACGGCAACATCCACCCGATTCTCCTCTACGACGAGCGCGACCGGGACGAGGTGTCGCGCGTGCTCGCCGCCGGCCGGGAGATCCTGGAGGCGTGCGTCGCGCTCGGCGGGAGCCTCACCGGCGAGCACGGCATCGGCGTCGAGAAGATGGGTCAGATGCCGCTGCTCTTCGGCCCCGACGACCTCGCCGCGATGACGCGTCTCCGCGCCGTCTTCGATCCCGATGGGCGCGCCAATCCGCACAAGATCTTCCCGGACGCGAAGACGTGCGTCGAGACGCGCGCGCCGCGCCGGCAGGCGGCGATGTGAGCGTCTGGGCGGACATCGTTGGCGCGGAGCACGTCGAGGCCGGGACGGCCGCCGCCGCGATCGACGGCGTCGTGCCGTCGTGGGTCGTCCGGCCGGGAAACGTCGACGAGGCGCAGGCCTGCGTGCGGGAGGCCGCGGGCCACGGGGTCGTGCTCGTCGCCAAGGGCCTCGGCGCGCACCTCGACATCGGCGCGCCGCCCGCGCGGCTCGACGTCGTCCTCCGCCTCGACCGCCTCGACCGCGTCGTCGACCACCAACCAGGCGACATGACGGTCACCGTCGAAGCGGGCTGCCCCCTCGCCGCGCTCGGCCGCGTGCTCGCCGGCGCCGGCCAGTGGCTGCCGCTCGACCCGCCGCGGGCAGACGCGACGACCGTCGGGGGGCTCGTTGCCGCGGACCTGTCGGGTCCGCTGCGTGCCTCCCAGGGGCGCGTGCGCGACCTGCTGCTCGGGATCCGCACGATCGGTGCCGACGGCGCGCTCGTTGCGGGTGGCGGGCGGGTCGTGAAGAACGTCGCGGGCTACGACCTGCCGAAGCTCCACGTCGGCGCCCTCGGCACGGTCGGCGTCATCGTCGAAGCGACGTTCAAGGTCCGTCCGCGGCCGGAGCGCGAAGAGGCCGTCGTCATCGCCTGCCGGACGGGTCCGTCGGCCGGCGACACGGCGCTCGCGGTCTGGTCGTCGGCGATCGCCCCCGTCTGGCTCGAGGCGGCCGGACCGGGCGCGCTCGCCGAAGGCCCAGGCGAAGGCGCCGCCGTCGTCGTCGGAATCGCCGGGGTCCCGGAAGAGGTCGCCGACGCGCGCGCTCGTACGCTCGAGCTGGCGCGCTCCCGCGGCCTTCGCGCGATCACGGTCGCCGACGGCGCTGGACTCCGCGCGCGGCTCGCCGACTTTCCGGTCGAGCCCGCCGCCGCGGTCCTCCGCGCCGCCATGCTGCCGTCCGACATTGGCGCCTTTTTCGCCGACGTCGACGGCGTAGCTCGCGAGCGCGGCGTTCCGGTCCGTTGTCTCGCCCGCGCCGCGAACGGGGTGGTCTACGTCGCGGTGCCCGCGGCCGACGACGTAGCACCGCTCGTCCGTGCCCTCCGGCCGCGGCTCGAGGCGAAGGGCGGCGGGCTCGTCGTCGAGCGCGCGATCGCGGCCGCGAAGGTCGGTGTCGACGTCTGGGGCGACGTCGGGCCCGGCGTCGAGCTCATGCGCCGGGTGAAGGCGGCGTTCGATCCCGCCGGCACGCTCGCGGCCGGCCGGTTCGTCGCAGGCCTCTGACGATGCGATTCGTCGAGCGCGAGAAGCTCCTCGCCTGCGTCCACTGCGGTCTCTGCCTCGCGTCCTGCCCGACGTACGTCGAGCTCGGCGTCGAGGCGGACTCCCCGCGCGGACGGATCCATCTGCTGCGGGCGCTCGAAGAAGGTCGGCTCGAGCCGACGGCGGAGGTCATCCGGCATCTCGACCTTTGCCTCGGATGCCGCGCGTGCGAGACGGCCTGCCCGTCCGGCGTGCGCTACGGGGAGCTGATCGAGGCCGCGCGACCCTATGTCGAGACCTTCCGCCCTGCCCGGACGCGCTGGATGCGACGCGCGCTCGCTCGCCTGCTGACGACGCGGGCCCTCGTCCGGACGGCGATCGCTCCGCTGCGCGCGGTCGCCGGATCGCCAGGGCTCGCGCGCGCGGCCCACCGGCTCGGGAGCCGGTGGCTCGCGTATGCCGCGGCGCTGCCGCCCGCAGGCCCCACGGTCCCCGAGGTCCTCGAGCCCGCCGGACGGGCGCGCGGAACCGCGGTGCTACTGCGCGGATGCGTCGCCGAAGTCGGGTTCGCGGGGACCAACGTCGCGACCGCGCGGCTCCTGCAGCACGCCGGCGTACGCGTCGTGGTGCCGCGGGCACAAGGGTGCTGCGGCGCCCTCGCCCTCCATCTCGGCGATGCGGCACGCGCGCACGACCTGGCGCGTCGCGTGACCGCCGGCGGCGGCGACTGGCTCGTGTCGAACGCTGCGGGGTGTGGCGCGTTCCTTCGCGAATACGTCGACGCGGGCCGGAGCAGCGGGCCGGGCCCGCGCGATGCCCTCGAGCTGCTCGCGGAGCTCGGGTTGCCTCCCGCGACGCGAGACCTCCCGGCGCGCGTCGCGATCCACGATCCGTGTCACCTCGCGCACGGGCAGGGGATCCGTGCCGAGGTGCGCCGCCTTCTCGCCGCGGTGCCCGGCGTCGAGCTTGTCGAGCTGGAGGAGTCCGACATGTGCTGCGGGAGCGCGGGCACGTACAACCTGACCGAGCCCGCGATGGCGGGGCGGCTGCTGGCGAGGAAGCTCGACCGGATCGTCGCGAGCGGAGCCCAGATCGTCGCGGCGGCGAACCCCGGCTGTCTCCTCCAGATCCGCGCGGGCGCGATCCTTCGTGGAGTCTCGGTCCGCGTCGAGCATCCCGTGGATCTGCTCGCGTGGGCCCACGGACTGTAGGACTCTCGGCCGTAGCGCGGCGGCCAGATTCTCGACGTTTCAGATGACGAGGCCGCCGTTCGGCGACAGGACCTGGCCCGTGAAGTAGCTGCCGCCCGGACCCGCGAGGAACAACGCCGTCGCCGCGACCTCGCGCGCTTCGCCGAGCCGGCCGACGACGGTCTGGAGCGCGATGACCGCGCTCTGCGTCGCGCGCTGCTCGCCGAGCACGTCGAGCAGCGGCGTGTCGATGTAACCGGGCGCGATCGCGTTCACGAGGATCCCCTGGCCTCCGACCTCGCGCGCGAGCGCCTTCGTGAAGGCGATGATGCCGCCCTTGGCCGCGGAGTAGTGCACGGCGCCCGGGATACCGGTCGTGCCGCCGATGCTCGCCATGTTGATGATCCGGCCACCGTGCGGGACCATCAGCCCGAGCGCCTCGCGGGTGCAGAAGAACGTGCCGTTCAGGTGGACGGCGAGCATGCGGGTCCAGCGCTCGTCCGTCATGCGCCGCGTGGTCTCGAGCGGCGTCGTCGGCCGGCCGCCAGCGGCGAGCTCCTCGAGCTGGCGCGCCATCCGGCTCTGGGTCTCGGGGTCGTTGTCGGCGAACCCGGCGTTGTTGACAAGGACGTCGAGGCGGCCGTTGGTGGCGGTGCCGAGCCGCTCGAACCAACGTCGCACCGCGGCGGAGTCGGCGACGTCGCCGACGAGGGGCCCGCATGCGACGGCAGCCCCGAGCGCCGCCAGCTCGTCGTGCACGGCGCTCGCGGCGGTCGCGCGGAGGTCGTTCACGGCGACGCGCGCGCCGGCGCGCGCGAAGGTGAGGGCGATCTCGCGGCCGAGGCCCGAGCCCGCGCCGGTGACGAACGCCGTCTTGCCGTCGAGGTCCGCCATGCGCGTCGTCCGTAACACGGCGGCCGGAAAAATTGCGAGAGTGCCTTGACGGCGCGGACCGAGCGGCGCTAAGGCCTCGCCATGCGCATCCAGGTCGAGTGCCATGCCGAGCGTGGCGCCGCGGCCCCGCGCCGTTTCGTCCTGGGCGAGCACACGATCGAGATCGACGATCTGCTCGATCGCTGGTATGGCAACGACGCCGACTACTTCCGCGTGCGCGGCGGCGACGGCCATCTGTACGTGCTCAAGTATCTTCGCGCCCACGATCGCTGGGAGCTGAGCTCGTTCACGCGGCGGGGATCGCGCGGGACGAACCTGGGCACGCGCGGCCCGCGGGTATTACACTAGTCTGCGGGAGGAGCTCCGCTCCTCGCCCCCGTCGAGCAAAGCTCGCCGGGGCCCCCACTCCTCGCTCGCTGGCGCTCGGCCGCGCGCGGAGCGCGCGGAGAGTCCCCTTCGCGCAGGCGTTCGTCGCGCAAGGAGAACGGTTAGGACGCTTGGCTTGCGTAGGGGATGGGTGGCAGCGCGCCCGGCCGATACGACGGCGGGGTGCGGGCCGTCGTCCCGTACCTGATCCTCGTCCTGATCTGCGCCTCTCCTGCCCTCGCTCGGCTGCACGACGACGACCACGAGCACAAGCAGGAGCATGGGTGCCCGCAGTCGTGCGACGATCACGACCCGTGCACGGAGGACCGGTGCGAGGGGGAATCGTGCTCGCACACCCCGGTCGACGGTCCGCCCTGCGACGACGGTGACCCGTGCACGCGGTCGGACCACTGCCGCGCCGGCCGGTGCGTCGGTGTCCCGGTCGCCTGCGCCGACGACGGCTTCGCGTGCACCGACAACGTGTGCGTCGCCGGGGAGTGCACTAACGTCCCGATCGACAGCCGATGCGTCGGCGACGACTCGTGTGCACACGCGGTGTGCGCGCCCGCCCGGGCCGGCGGCGATCCGACGGGTTGCGCGGACGACCCGGATCCGCTGGACGGCGCCGAGTGTGCCGAGGACGGAGACGCGTGCACGAGCGACCTCTGCGGCGACGGCGTCTGCCGCCATGCCCCGGTCGACGATCAGCGGACGTGCCATGCCGTCCAGGACGCGTTCCAGCGCGCCCTCTCGCTTGCCGGCATGGCCGGCGCGTTGACGTCCGGCGTCGGTTCGCCGACGGGCAATGCGCTCGCGAATCGGGTCCAGAACATCCACGGCGAGCTCGTCCAGGTGGCGCGTACGCTCGGGGAAAGGGACGCGAGCAGCCGCTCGCGTCGGGCGATTCACCGCTCGCGCGCCGCGCCCGACGTGCGCTCGTGCTGCTCACGCACACGCAATCGGCGCTCGTCGCGCTCGCGCGTGACGTCCGCGGCTCGCGGCCGGCATCCGACCGCGGCACGATGCGTCAGCTGGTCCGCGGAACGCGGACGCTCAAGGTGCTGGTGCGCCGGCTGCTCCGGACCACCGCCTCGCTCGCGCGGTGAGGCGTCAGAGGTAGCCGTACGCCTTGAGGCGGCGGATCACCTGACGCTCGTCCTCGTCCGAGTAGCCGGGGTCCTCGCGATGTTCGAGGTGGGCGAGGACCTCGAGCGTGCGGAGCGTTCGCGCCGCGAGCGCGGCCGGCGAGTCGACCGGGACCGTGCCCTCGACCTCCGCACGATCGGGCGGCTCGTACGCCGCCGTCGGGGCCTCGTCGCCGGAGCGGACGTAGACTTCGAGCATCGCCGCGAGCCGGGCTCGCACCGCGTCGCGCGCGGCGCGCTGCGGGACGGGGAGGGCGACGATCGTCGCGACGCCGTGTCCCGCGAGCGCCCGTGCGACGAAGGCGGCACGCGCCGCGATGTCGTCTCCCGCGAGCGCGTCGATGCCCGGCGTCCGCCGGTCGAGCACCTCGACCGCGACGTCGCGCGCGGCGAGCCCGCGCGCCAGCTCGTCGGCAACCGCCTCTGCCGCGTCGATCTCCGGTCCCGTCACCCACACCGAGAAGCTCATCCGCCACCTCCCACCGCCACGCCCGGGTATCGCCCCGGGCGGAAGATCACCTTCTTGTCCTTCACCACCAGCTGATCGTTCAGGAAGAGCTGCACCGCCTGCGAGAGGACCTTCGCCTCGAGCGCCTGCCCGCGTGCCTTGACCTCGTCGAGCGTGTCCTCGCCGACCCGGATGTGGAAGACGTCCTGGAGGATCACGGGCCCGGCGTCGAGCTGCTCGGTGACGAAGTGCGCCGTGCATCCCGAGACGCGTACCCCTTCGGCCCAGGCTTGCTTGTAGGCGTTCGGACCCGGGTGGTACGGCAGCAGCGACGGGTGGATGTTGATGATGCGGAACGGGTAGCGGTCGATCACGCGCGCGGAGAGAATCTGCATGTAGCGCGCGAGCACCACCAGGTCGGGCTTGTGCTCCGCGAGCCGCGCGAGGAGGAACTCCTCGTGCGCGGCCTTGTCCTTCGACGCCGTCCAGAGGAACGGGATGCCGTGCTCGCGCGCGAGCGGCTCGAGGTCCGGATGGTTCGCGAGCGCAACCACGAGATCGCCGTTGAGCAGCCCCGCGTCCCGATCGTGGACGAGCTGCGCGAGACAGTGCGGCTCCTTCGTGACGAGGAGCGCGATGCGCTTCCGCTCCGGCGACCCGCCTGCCAGGCGGAGCCGCGTCTCCATGTTGATCTCCTCGCCGATCTGACGGAGCCCGAGGACCAGCTCGTCGAGCGTGATGCTCAGCTCGGAGAGGTCGACGAGCATCGTCATGATGAAGAGGCCCTCCATCACGCGTTGCTCGATGTCCTCGATGTTGATGTTGCAGGACGCGAGGTAGGTGGAGACCCGCGCGACGACGCCCTTCTGGTCGCGGCCGATGACCGAGACGACGGCGCGGTTGCGCACGAGAAGACCTTATCCGCCGCTCGCGGAGGAACTCAAGCCGCTCAGCTCGGCAGCCGGCCCGTCTTCCGATACCAGCGGACGCTGTGGCCGGGCGCGTGGAGGAAGACGCCGCCGTCGAGGTAGACGACCTGACCCTGCATCCACGCCGCGTCGGGCGAGCAGAGGAACGCGACGAGCGCGGCCACCTCGTCGGGCTCGCCGAGCGCGCGGAGCGGCGTTGCCCCCTCGATCTCCTCGAGGAACGTCCGCCGTCCTTCGTCGTCGCCGAGGTACACGGTGACGGAGTCGGTCTCGACGTAGCCGGGGTTCACCGCGTTGACGGTGATGCCGCGCGGCCCGAGCTCGACCGCCAGGTAACGCGTGAGCGCTTCGAGGGCCGCCTTCGCAGACGCGAGAATGCCGTGGCCGGCGACATAGCGGTGGGTGTCCATGCCGGAGATCGTGACGATGCGCCCGCCCGCCGGCATGCGCGGCGCGAGCCGCTGCACGATCTGGAGGAAGGCCTGGATCGTGATCGCATAGGTCTTCTCGACGTGATGCGGCTTCACGTCGAGGAGCGGCTTGAACGCGGTCGCGGCGGCGTTTGCGACCAGGACGTCGACCGGCTCGTCGCCGAGTTCGTCGAGCGCGGCGGCAACGGCGGCCGGCTCGCCGAGATCGGCGCGCAGGGTGAGGCAGCGGCGGCCGAGCGCGCTCACCTCGGCGGCGACCTTGGCGGCGGCGTCGGCGTCGCGACGATAGACGATCGCGACGTCACGGCCGTCCCGTGCCAGGCGCAACGCGATGGCGCGGCCGATCCCGCGCGAGCCACCGGTCACGAGGGCGAGCGACATGGGCCCCGCTTGCGCCGTTTTCCGGCGCGTTGCAAGACGCGAGCGCAATGACGACCAGTGCCCCCTGAGCCCGCGTCAGCCGACGACGCCGTCGGCGCGGAGCGCGGCGATCGCCGGCGGGTCGAGGCCCAGCAGATCGGACAGGATCGCATCGGTGTGCTCGCCGAGGAGCGGGCCCGGTCCGGCGACGTGTGCCGGCGTCTCGGACAGGAGAAACGGCGGACCGTCGATGCGCACCGTTCGGCCCTCCGGCGTCGGGACGTCGACGAAGTGGCCGCGGGCGGCGAGCGCGGGATCCTTCGCGCAGAGGTCCTCCGCGTCGGCGGCGACGCCGGCGGCGACGCCCGCGCGCTGGAGGAGGCGCATCGCGTCCTCGGCGCGTCGCTCGCTCGTCCACCGCGCGACGTGCGCGTCGAGGTCGGCGGCGTGCTTCACGCGCCCGTCCCGCGTCGCGAAGCGCGCGTCGCGCGTCCAGGTCGGTCGGCCGACGGCTTCCGCGAACGTCTCCCACTCCGCGTCCGTGAACACCGTGATCGCGAGCCAGCGGTCGTCGCCGGCGCACGGGTACACGCCGTAGGGTGCGCCCGGCGCCTCCTGCGACGCATTGCCGCGCGCGACCGACGTGCCACCGTCGGTCCCGCGCTCGAGGAGCGTCGGACCGACGAGGCTCGCGACCGCCTCGAGCTGCGCGAGGTCGACGAGCTGGCCGCGTCCCGTCCGCCGCCGGTGCCAGATCGCGGCGAGCACCGCGAGCGCGCCCAGGTTCCCGCCGGCGAGGTCCGAGTACGAGTAGCCGAAGCCGGCGGGAGGACGGCCGGGCTCGGCCATGAGCAGCGTGTAGCCGGTGAGCGCCTGGAGCGTCGGCCCGTAGCTCACGTGATCGCGATCCGGACCGGTGAGGCCGAACCCGGTCATCCGAACGCAGATGACGTCGGCGCGGAGCTTCCGGAGCGCGTCGTAGTCGAGGCCCAGGTTCGTCATGACGCGCGCGCTGAAGTTGTCGATCACGACGTCCGAGACGGCGGCGAGCTGGCGCGCGACGTCCAGCCCGCGTGGGTCGTTCAGGTCGAGCATCACGCTCCGCTTGCCGCGCATGAGCGTCCCCGAGAGGCCGCCGCGTCGATCGCCGAAGTCGAGGCTGCCCTTCCGCTCGACCTTGATGACGTCGGCGCCGAGGTCGCCGAGGATGCGCGTCGTCACCGGACCTGCGACGACCCAGGTGAAGTCGAGGACGCGGATCCCGTCGAGCGGGCGCATCAGACGAGCCCCTCGGGCGGCGCCATCCCCGCGAGCTCGCCATAGACGGCGACGTTGTGCTCGCCGAGCCGCGGCGGCCTCGCCACACGCCACGGCGCGTCGGTCAGATGGAACGGCGCACCCGGATACGGGACGGTCGTCCCGAGGTCGGGATGCTCGATCGGCACGAAGAACCCGCGCTCGGCGAGGTGCGGATCGCGGAGCAACGCCTCGGGCGCGCGGACGGCGGCGTAGGGAATCCGCCGGAGCTGGGCGCCCTCGACCAGCTCCGCGACGCTGTAGCGCGCCGCCCACGCGTCGAGCGCCTCGAACAGCCGCTCGGCCGCCGCCTGGCGCGTCTTGATGTCGTCGAGCGACGGATCGTCGAGGCCGGCGCCCATGCCGTCGGCCTTCATCCACTCGACGAGCGATGTCCAGTCGCCGAGCGTGCAGTGCATCACCCAGCCGTCGCGGCAGCGGCCGACCTTGAAGTAGCGCGTCCAGTGGAGCGTCCCCTGCCGGTGCTGGATCATGCCGGCCTGGTGCCAGAATCCCGGGACGTGCTCGAGCGCGCCGGCGACCGCGGCCTGGAGGCTCACGTCGACGTGCTGCCCGCGTCCGGTCGCGTCGCGCGCGAGGAGCGCCGCGATCACGCCGACGGCGGCGAAGATTCCCGCCTGATGGTACGCCTGGAGTCCGAGCGAGCGGAGCGGCGGTCCGTCTTTGTGGCCGTTGACGTACAGCATGCCGCCCATCGCCTGCGCGACCGTGTCGGAGGACTTCCACTCGCGGTACGGGCCTCCCTGACCGAACGGCGTGATCGACGCGACCACGAGGCGCGGGTTCACGGCACGAAGGCGCGTCACGTCGATCGTACCGGGGCGCTCGCTCTCGATCAGGACGTCGGCGCTTCGGGCGAGGCGCTCGAGCACCTCGGCGCCGCGTCCCGCCCGCCAGTCGAGCGTGATGCCGCGCTTTCCCGCCGCGTAGAACCAGAAGAAGAGGCTCCGTTCGGGATCGGGCACGCCGCGCCAGAACGGCGGGATCGCGCGGAGCGCGCTCCCGCCGGGCAGCTCGACGAGGACGACGTCGGCGCCGAGCCCCGCGAGGAGCTTGCCCGCAAGCGCGCCCTTCTCGTCGGCGAGATCGAGGACGCGGAGACCGTCGAGCGCCGCCATGACGCGCCTCCTCTACCGTACAGTGGCGCCGCATGGTACCGACGCCGGAGCGATGAAGCTCCGCGTCGGCCTCGGGCTCACGAACTTCCCGTTCGACGGCGTGGGTGGTTTCTGGCGCTTCGTCGAGCGGTGCGAGGCGGGCGGCGTCGACTCGCTCTGGCAGAGCGATCGACTCATCTCACCGTATCCGCAGCTCGAGGCGATGAGCACGATGGCCGCGCTCGCCGGCGCGACCGAGCGTCTCAAGTTCGGCATGAGCGTCGTGGTGGTGGGTTTCCGGGATCCGCTCGTGCTCGCAAAGCAGTGCGCGACGATCGACGTGCTGAGCGGCGGGCGACTCCTCCCCGCGTTCGGGACCGGCCCGAAGATCGCGCCGGAATGGAGCGCGACCGATCGCGCGTACGAGGGGAGCGGCGCCCGCGCCGACGAGGCGCTCGAGATCATCCGCCGGCTCTGGAGCGAGGAGCGCGTCACGTTCCACGGCCGCCACTTCCGCTACACCGACGTGGCGATCGCGCCGCGTCCCGTGCAGCAGCCGCTCCCGCTCTGGCTCGGCGGCTCGAGCGCGGCGTCGATCCGGCGGACGGCGCGCGTCGGCACCGGCTGGCTCGGTGGGATCGAGTCGCCGGAGCAGGTCGCGCCCGTGATCGCCGGGATCCAGGACGCGTCGGCGGCGGCGGGGCGCGCCATCGACGCCGACCACTACGGCGCGAGCTTCTCGTATCGCTTCGGCGCCTGGGACGAGCCGATCGTCGACCGGACGGGCCACATCCTCTCCCGTCTCGGCAAGGGCGCCGACCCGAAGCGGCTCGCCGCCGTCGGCGACGCCGGCACGATCCTCCGACGCATCGACGAGTATCGCGAGGTCGGCGTCTCGAAGTTCGTGCTCCGGCCGATCGCGCTCGGCGACGCGGACGTCCTCGCGCAGACCGAGCGTCTGATCGCGGAGATCCTGCCCGTCGTCCACGGGACGGGTTGAGCGCTACGCGCGGTTTCGGTGGGATCCGATGACCGCGCGCACGACGCGAACGAATGCCGGGAGGATCGCCGGCCGCCCGTCGCGGCGGTAGGCGAGCGCCATCTCGACGTGCGGCACCGGCGGCGCGAGCGGGCGGTACACGACCCCGGCGCGGCGGATGCTCCGGATTGCAGCGGGCATGAGCGTCACACCGAGCCCGGCCGCGACGAGCCCGAGGTTCGTCTGGATGCTCTCGGTCTCGTGCGCCACGTGCGGGACGAACCCCACGCTCCGACACGCGCTGACGAAGAGGTCGTGGTAGCCCGGGGCGACGCGACGCGGAAAGAGGATCATCGGGTCGTTCTTCAGCTCCGCGAGCCGGACGCGGCTCCGCCGCACGAGCCGGTGGCCCGTCGGCAGGACGGCCACGAGCGGCTCGCGCTGCAGCACCTCGACGACCAGCCCGCGCTCGTCGACGGGCAGGCGCAGGAGCCCGACGTCGATGCGCGCGTCGCGGAGCGCCTCGACCTGCTGCTCGGAGAGGAACGCGTGCAGCTCGACTTCCACGTTCGGGAACTGCGCGCCCCACGCACGGAGCGCTCGCGGGAGGACGTCGAGGTCGGCCGACGGCACGAAGCCGATCACGAGGCGGCCGAACTGGCCGCGGCTCGCGCGCTGCGCCGTCCGCATGGCGCGTTCGGCCTGCACGAGCACGCGCTGCGCCTCGGGGAGGAACGTCGCGCCGGCCGGCGTCAGCTCGACGCGTCGGTTCGTGCGGTCGAAGAGCGCGACGCCGAGCTCCTGCTCGAGCTGGCGGATCTGCTGGCTGAGCGGCGGCTGCGCCATGTGCAGCCGCGCCGCGGCGCGGCTGAAGTGGAGCTCCTCGGCGACCGCGACGAAGTACCGCAGGTGACGCAGCTCCACCGCGGAGGGATCCATACACGAAACGTCTGAATGCCACCACAACAATGTATTGGACGACGCTGACGGCCGTACCGTAGCCGTGGTAGACGCCGTCGCGCACGCTGGAGGAAGACCAATGACCGTCGCCCGCTCCGTCGTCCCGTTCCTGATCGCGCTGTCGTTCGCCGTCGTGGACGGCGCCCGCGCCGCCGACCGCTGCGGCGAGGGCGCGTCGGCGGTACAGGATGCCGCCGACACGACCGGCGTGCGCGCCGCGATCGAGGTCGCGTGCCCGTGCGCGACGTTCGATCGGTCCACGCCCGCCAAGAACGCCACGAGCTTCGCCCGGTGCGCGCGGGCCGTCATCCTCGACGCGAGCGACGGCACGCTGGTGGACGGCCGGTTCAAGCTCCGCCCCGAGTGCCGGAAGAGCGTGCTCCGCATCGCGCGACGCTCGACGTGTGGCTTTCCGCTCGGGACGCGCGTCCCGTGCTGCAAGCACGCGAAGACGTCGGGCAAGAACGTCGGGACGATCGCACGGACGGGACACTGCGCGAGCAGCAACGCGGTCGTGCGGAGCGCGTGCCCGAGCTTCCAGTTCGTCGCCGACGCGTGCAGCGGGAACACCCTCGACACGTGCAATACGGTCGCGACGACGGTGAACGTCCCGAGCGCGGCGGCGCCGGCGCAGACGCCCGGGAGCTCGGGCGTCACGGTGACGAACGCGAAGCTCGTGACGCAGTTCGGCGGCTCGACCTTCAGCCTGAACAACGCGACCTACACCCGCTGGCGGCGCGACGGGGCCTCGACCCCGGACGCGATCCTGATTCTCGTCCCCGGGTTCGAAGGCGGCGCCAACGACTTCAAGATCCTCGCCGAGAACCTGATCCCCCGGGCCTTCGTCGAGCACGGCCTCGTGCTCGAGATATGGGGATACGACCGGCGGACGAACCAGCTCGAGGATCGGGTGGGGCTCGACATCGCCGAGACGCGGCTCGACCCGCAGGTGGGCCTCGACTGGTGCTTCGGGAGCGAGCTCGGCCTGCCGCTCGATCCCGTGCTCGCCGCCGGGCCGAACCGTCGCGCGATCTTCTACGATTCGACCGACGTGCCGTTCATCGCGAACTGGACGCCGCTCGTCTTTGCGCGCGACATCGACGCGATCGTGCAGGCGGCCGACGGGGTCGTCCGCAACCACAACGTCTTCCTCGGCGGCCATTCGATGGGGACGACGTTCGCCGCGCGCTACGCGTCGACCGACTTCAACCTGACCGGCATCGGCTCGCCGGACCCCGGATATGCGAAGCTCCGCGGGCTCGTCCTCCTCGAGGGCGGCGGCGGTACGACCGCGGGTGCGCCGCTCGCGAGCGACACGCTCGATCGCATCATCGCGAAGTTCGACGGCGGGCTCTACGGTGCGGTTACGGATCCGGGCAGCCCGGGACGGTGCGTCGACGGGACGACGGCGTGCACGATCGCGAGCGAGGCGACCGACTGCGCGGGGCAGGTGCCGCCGAAGTGCACGCTGACGACGGACGCGTACTCGGTCGTGCCGAACACGCTGAACCCGCGCATCCTCGCGTCGTCGGAGCCGTCGGGCATCCAGGGCGCCTACGATCCGGACAGCGGCGAGCAGATCCTCGGCGTCGATCAGGGCGGCCCGGACTTCGATGCCGTGCACGTCGTGCCGGATCTCGGCGGGCTCCTGATCATCCCGCCGTCCACCGTCGAGGGGGGGATCGGCAGCTTCGTCGACGACGACGGCATCATCGCCGGTTTCGCGTTCTTCGTCGCGACGTCGGTCGGTTCGTCCGGCCCGAAGGTGAACGGGCTCCGGACCTGGCGCGACATCTTCGAGGGCGGGTTCCCGCCGGGCGCGACGGCGGACAACGGTCCGCCCCCGACGAGCCTCCCGGCGCCCGTGTGGGGGAAGGAGAAGGAGGTCACGAGCATCGCCCGCCTGATCAAGGCGTTCTACGCCGGCGACACGAACTTCACCGACTGGTACTACCCGGCGTCCGGTCTCTCGGTGACGAGCGTCACCGGCCAGTGCTCGGACGCGACCGGCGGCACGTGCACCGTGGGCAACGTCGGTGCGGCGTGCGGCGGCTCCGGGCTGACGCAAGCGCAGTCCGACGCGCAGTGCTCGCAGGCGATCAGCCTCGACTCGACGGCGCTCTCGATCGGCCGTGGACGGCGCGACATCGAGAACCTGACCCAGGCCGCGAACATCGACGTCCCCGTCATCATGTTCAGCGGGACGAACGGCCTGGCACGCGTCCCCGGCGTCTATACGCCCTTCGGGACCAGCATCGGTGTGTGCACCGCTCCGAGCTGCGACGGCACCACGCCACGCGTCGTCGACGCGAACAACCCGAACCCGGCGTTCCCGACGCTCGGCGGCGTCGCCGGCGGCTTCGAGGTGTTCGTGAACGAAGGCTTCGCGCACGTCGACGTCCTCACCGCAGAGGACGGCCCGGACAACAACGTGATCGGCCCGCTCGAAGCATTCCTGTTGCGGAACGCACAATAGTAGCGAGGAGCTCCGCTTCTCGCCCCCGTCGAGCAAAGCGCGCCGAGGGCCCCACTCCTCGCGCGCTTCGCGCGGCCGCGCGCTTCGCGCGCGGAGAGTCTTCGTCGGGTCGCTCTCTCGCTATATTCTAATGAAGAGGTCGCGTACGCTCTCGTCGGCAAGTTTCGACACCGACGTCACGCGATCGCTGAGCGTGGCCAGCGTCCCGATCGCGCTCGGGCCGACGTCGATCAGCACGGAGTAGAGCGAGAAGCCGAGGCGCTCCTTCTCGGTCTTGAACCGGGCGAGCCAGTCCGGCGCGACCTGACACTCGCCGTCGGTGATGAGCACGAGGTCACCGCGGCGGTAGCGTGCCGTCCGGAAGCAGTCGAGTGCGGCGGAGAGCGGCGTCTGGAAATCCGTCCCGCCGCCGGGGAAGTACTCGGCGACGTCGAGGGCGCGATCCTCCTGCACCTCGTGCCGCTCGCGCGGGTTCAGATCGAGCGTGAAGAGCGGCGTGTCGGCCGACGAGAAGCAGATGAAGCGGAAGAGCCGGCGCTGGCGACGCGCAATCTCGAGCAGCGTCAGCGCGACCGCCTTCGACCAGATCTCCTTGTCACCGGACATCGAGCCCGATCCGTCGAGGCAGACGATCATCGGGCCGCGGCCGCGCTCGTCGGCACCGCGGAGGGCGTACGACAGGAGCCGTCCCTCGACGAGGCGGCGCGCGAAGTCGCGACGGAGGAGCGGATGATGGAGTGCCAGGAGCTCGGGCGGCAGCAGCCGCTCGAGGTCGCTGCCGAGGCGGACGTCGAACACCTCCTCGCTCGTGCGCTCGAAGGGGCGCCGGCGGAGCGCGAGCGCGTGCTCGCGCATCCGTCCGACGACGCTCGCGAGCTTCCGGAGCTTCGGGGTGGTCGCGAGCCGCCGGCCGAGCTCCATCTTCCGCCCCGGCGACGTCTTCCCCGCCGCGCCGAGGCCCGTCCCCCAGCTCTGGCTCTCCGCCGCCGTCTCGGCGAGCTGGCGCGACAGCCCCGATGCGGCGAGCGGCAGCGCCGCCCGGGCACGCCCCGGCATCTCGCGCAGACGATCGCCGACCTGCTGCGCCTTCTGCCGGAGACGCGCCTCGGCGACGGTCGCGGCGTGGGCGGCGTCCTCGCGCGCCTTCCGCGCCGCGGCCGCGGCGTCGGGGTCGCCTTCCTTCGCGATGCGATCGAGGTCGCCGAGCTCCTCGGCACGGCTCCGGACCTCCTCCTCCTGCCGATCGAGGTCCCAGAGATCGAGCAGATCGCCGCGCGGGAGCAGTCGCTCGTCGCGGAGGAGCGCCAGCATCTGCTCGCCGATCAGGAGCGTCGCGAGCCCCGCCTGCGGCTCGTCGAGCTGCGTCTGCTCCCGGAGGTGCTCGAGGAGCGGATGCTCCTTGAAGGCCTCGAGGAGCGTGCGGTTGAGCGCGGCGGCCGCGGCGACCGCCGTAGGAGGCCGGAAGCGCGGCTCGGTCTTGAAGAGCAGGCAGAACACGTCCTCCAGGAGATCGCGGAAGTGCGGCGCGAGATGGCTGCCGTCGTCGATGATCTTGGCGAGCGACGGGGCCTCCGCGACGAGCGCGGCGAACGCGCTCCGGTCGTACGAATCGCTCTCGATCCAGCAGTGCTCGCGCGGCGGGATGAGGACGGTCCGGCCGGCGAACCCGGCCGCGAAGCTCTTCCGGCGACGTGGCATCAGAGCCGCCCGAGCATCTCCCGCTCGATCTCGGCGATCTCGTCCCGCAGCGCCGCCACCCGGTCGAGCGGTCGGCCGCCGCTCCGCGCCTGCGACAGGATGCCGTCGACCTTGCCGAGGATGTTCCGGATCTTCGTGTGCGCCTCGACGGCCGCGCGGCTCTGCAGCTCGCGCGTGTCCCAGTCGCGGAGCGCGTACTCGCGCAGCTCGCGCGATTGATAGAGCAGGACCTGGACCTCGTCCTCGTAGCCGCGGAGGAGCTCGCGGATGGTCGCGCGGACCTGGGCGCGCTCGGCGGGGTCCCGCCAGAGAACGTGCTCGAGGAACGGCACGTCCTCGTCGCCGACCGCGTCGCGTCCAGCGAGGTAGGCGTGCGCGCGCAGGACGCCGATCGCCTGCGCGTAGCGACGATCCGAGACGACGATGTTCTTCGCGCGGAGCTCCCGGCGCACGTCCGTAATCGCACGGAGGACGGTGCCGGGAATGGAGAGGGCCGCGGCGGTGGCGCGCGCCTCCTCGAGCGCTTCGAGCGGGAGCGTCGTCCGCTCGGTGGGGGCGCGCGTCTGGAGCAGTTTCAGGAAGCGGAAATCCTCGCCGACATACTCGACGACGAAGCGGAGGAGGAACCGGTCGTGGAGCGCCAGCAGCTCGTCGTCCTCGGGGAGCTCGTTCGACGCGGCGAAGAGCGTCAGCAGCGGGACCGGTGCGACGTCGCGCCCGTTGTGGAAGCGCCGCTCGTTCATGAGCGTCAGGATCGTGTTCAGGATGGATGAGCTCGCCTTGAAGACCTCGTCGAGGAAGGCGATGTGCGCCTCGGGGAGCTTGTGCGTCGTGAGGCGGCGATAGTCGTCCTGCTCGAGCGCCTTCAGGCTGACGGCGCCGAAGAGCTCCTCCGGGGTCGTGAAGCGCGTGAGCAGCCACTGGAAGTACCGCGCGCCGGTGAGACGTCGGCAGACCTCGTCGGCGAGCATCGACTTCGCCGTTCCGGGCGGACCGATCACGAGGACGTGCTGGGCGGCGAGGAGTGCTATGAGCGCGCCGTCGATCAGCTCGTCGCGCTCGAGGAACTGCTGCCGCAGCTCGTCACGGATCGTACGCAGGACGTCCCGCGGAGAGTCCACGTCCGAAAAATACTGACCGCCCTCGTGGCCGGCAAGCTCGCAACCGGGGCGGGTTCCCGGCACAATGGCGCGGCGCGATTCGCCGCACTGGAGACATGAGCGTGCTACCTGGGAAACCGCCCCGCTTGCGTCGTCGCAAGAGCCTGCTGACCGACCTGCTGCCCCGCATCCAGGCGGACGGACGTCTCGGCGCCGAGGAGCAGCTCGTCCGCGAGATGGTCGAGACGACCCTCAAGCTGCTGCGCGACGGCACCCGGCTCGGCGAGGTGAAGCTCCTGAACGCCGCGCTTCGCGAGCTGCGCTACGCCTTCAAGGTCTTCGCACCGTACCGCAACGTGCGGAAGATCAGCGTCTTCGGCTCCGCGCGCCTGCGGCAGGACACCGCCGCGTGCAAGACCGCGCACGAGTTCGCGCGCCGGATCGCCGCCGAAGGGTACATGGTGATCACCGGCGCCGGCAGCGGCATCATGCGCGCGGCGCAGGAGGGCGCGGGACGCGAGCGCAGCTTCGGCGTCAACATCCGGCTACCGTTCGAGCAGGAACCGAACGAGTTCATCAGCAAGGACCCGAAGCTCCTCACCTTCCGCTACTTCTTCACGCGGAAGCTGCTTTTCATCAAGGAAGCGGACGCCGCCGGGCTCTTCCCCGGCGGCTTCGGCACGCACGACGAGGCGTACGAGTGCCTGACGCTCGTCCAGACCGGGAAGACGAAGCCGATGCCGATCGTCTTCCTCGACGCCCCGCGTGGGACGTACTGGAAGACCTGGAAGCGCTACGTCGAGGAGCATCTGCTCCGCCACGGCCTGGTCTCGGAAGAGGACATGGCGCTCTTCAAGGTGACGTCCTCCGTCGACGAGGCGGTCGAGGAGATCACGCGCTTCTACCGCGTGTACCACTCGGCGCGGACGGTCGGGCGGCGGCTGGTGATCCGGCTGACGCGCCCGCTGCCGGACGCCGTCGTCGAGTCGCTGTCGAAGGAGTTCGCGGACATCCTGCTCTCCGGCACGATCGTCCAGTCGGCCGCGCTCGCCGAAGAGGACGAGGCCGAGCTCGCCGCGCTGCCGCGCCTCGTCCTCGCCTTCAACCGGACGAACTTCGGCCGCCTGCGCCAGCTGATCGATCGCATCAACGACGTCGGCTGATGGGCCGGCTGCTTCTCATCCGGCACGGCGAGAGCGAGGGGAATCGCGACCGCGCGTTCACGGCGACGCCGCTCGTCGGTCTGACGCCGGCGGGTCGCGAGCAGGTCGCCGCCGCAGCGGGCTGGATCGCCGAAGGTTACCGCCCGGCCTACATCGTGACGAGCCCCTTCGCACGCGCGCGCCAGACCGCGGCGATCCTCGCGGACCGCCTAAAGGTTCCCGTTCACGTCGACGAGGATCTTCGCGAGCGCTGCTACGGCGAACTCGCGGGGCAGCCCTACGGGTCCGCGCGGACGAGCCCGGGGTGGGACCCGATGACGTACTGGCTCTGGTGCCCGCCGGGCGGGGGCGAGACGCTCGTCGAGGTCTCGGCGCGCGCCGGAGCGGCGCTCGACCGCGTGGCCGCTGCGGCGCCGTCGGACGACGTCATCGTCGTCAGCCACGGCGCGGTGATGGTGTCCCTCTGGAAGCACGTGACGGGCGAGTGGAACGCGGGGAAGGTCGCCCGGAACGCGGGCATCGTCGTCGTCACCCACGAGGCCGGCCGCTACGTCGGCGCGGTCGCGATCGACTGACCCCGCCACTGTAGCGGAATGGGACACCACGACGCCGGGGCGAGCGCCATGTGGTCTCGCGTCCGCGGGACACCGGCGCTTGAGCATGAACGGCGGACATGGAAATAATCCGCCGTGAATCCCAGCTCGGAGCGGACGGGGGACGGCGGATGGTGGGGGTGAGAGCATCGGGAGTCGCGCTCGCGATGGTCGCGGCACTGGTCGCGCCCGCGGGCGCCAGCATGGGTGGGCCGACGCTCACCGCGCGGTCCGCCATCATCATGGACGCCGCGAGCGGTGAGGTCACGTGGCAGTGGAACGCCTCGGAGCCGTTGCCGCCGGCGAGCACCACGAAGATCCTGACGGCGATCCTCGCGCTCGAGAGCGGTCGGCTCGACGAGAGCTTTCGCGTCAGCGTGAACGCGTCCGAGACCCCGCCGTCGAAGATCAATCTCCGGCCGGGTCAGCGCATGCGGCTGAAGAACCTCCTCTACGCCGTGCTGCTCAACTCGGCGAACGACGCCGCCGAGGTGGTCGCCGAGGGTCTCTCCGGTTCCGACGCCGCCTTCGCCGCGCGGATGAACGCGCGGGCGCAGGAGCTCGGCGCGACGACCGCACGCTTCGCGAACCCGCACGGCCTCACGGCGCCCGGGCACGTCGCGAGCGCGCGTGATCTCGCCGTCCTGTTCCGCCACGGTCTGCAGCTGCCGCTCTTCCGCGAGATCCTGGAGACGCGGAGCGTGCAGGTGCCGGTCGAGTCCGCCGGCGTCCAGTGGGTCTCGCTCCATTCCCACAACCGGCTCCTCTCCGGGTACACGTACCTCGTCATCGGCAAGACCGGGTACACGAAGCCGGCGAAGCGCTGCTTCGTGGGCGCGGCGACCCACGACGGCCGTGAGCTCATCATCGCGCTCCTCGGCTCGCGCGATCTCTGGGGGGACGCGAAGAAGCTCTTCGGCTTCGGGTTCGGCGCGGCGCCGGAGCGACCCCCGGTCGTCATGGCGGGCATCGCGCCGGTGCCGAAGGTCGTGCGGCACGTGGTCCGGAAGATCGTCGCGCCGTCCGAGGGAGACGACGGCGAGTCGCGCGGCGCGCGCTTCGGCGTCCGGCTGGGGCCGTTCGCGAGCCGGCGGTCGGCGGCGGCGACCCGATCGCGGCTCGCGCAGCGAGGGTACACCGCGGTGCTCGCCGGGCGCTCGCTCCGGCTCGGGTCGTTCTCGACGGCGGCGCTCGCGGAGAAGTTCGCCAAGCGGCTGCGGCAGACGGGGTATCACCCAATCGTCGTGCAGCTCTGATCGTCGCGGGGCGGTCGGAGCTCGGTCCGCGGGAGCGGGGGCGCCGTCTTCGCTTCGATTCGGCGCGCACGGCGACGGGACTTCTTGCGGGCGATGGTGGGCGCGCCTCATAGGCGCTACGACGGCGCCCCAGCTCCCGCGACGCGGACTCGCGGCGCCCCGCAACGACTTCGCGGCGGAGTCGGTAGTTGCGATCGGCCGGAGCGTTAGCTGCGGGCGCGGCGGTAGGTCTTCGCGGGGGTCGCCGTGGGGGGAGTGAAGGAGAGGCGGCGTTGGTTCCGGGTGGCGTGGCGCTCGATGGCGAGGTCGATCAGGCGATCGAGCAGTTGCGGGTAGCTCAGGCCACTGGCTTCCCAGAGCTTCGGGTACATGCTGATCGTGGTGAAGCCGGGCATGGTGTTGATCTCGTTGACTAGGATCCGGCCGGTGGCGCGCTCCAGGAAGAAATCGACACGCGCGAGGCCGCTGCAGTCGACGGCGCGGAAAGCGCGGAGGGCGAGCGCGCGCATCGCGTCGCTCGTGTCGGCTGGGAGTTGCGCCGGGATCGTCACCTGGGCGCCCTGGTCGACGTACTTGTCGACGTAGTCGTAGAACTCGTGCGAGGGCACCAGCTCGCCGACGACCGACGCCTCGGGCGCCTGGTTGCCGAGCACGGCGCACTCGAACTCGCGGGCGTCGATCGCCTCTTCGATGACGACCTTCGGGTCGTACTCGCCCGCCTCGGCCACCGCGGCGGCGAGCGCGGCCGGCTCCTTCACCTTCGTGATACCAACCGACGAGCCGAGGTTGGCGGGCTTCACGAAGCACGGGAACCCGAGCTCCGCAGCGACGCGGCGGGCGAGCGCGTCCGGTGTCTCCTCACCCGCGCGCGTCACGAGCCAGCGGCAGACGGGGATACCGGCGTCGCGGAAGATCGCCTTCATGATCGCCTTGTCCATCCCCACGGCGGACGCGAGCACGCCGGCGCCGACGTACGGCAGGTCGGCGAGCTCGAGGAGGCCCTGGATCGTGCCGTCCTCGCCGTACGTCCCGTGCAGGACCGGGAACACGACGTCGAGGGCGGTGGCCCGTCCGCGTCCGAGCGGCAGGAGACCGTGGCGCGTCGGATCGGCGGGGAGCATCACCTCGCTGCCGTGCTCGGGCACGGGGGCGAGGTCGCGTTGCGCGACCTCGAGGAGCCGAAGGCTTTCCGGCCCGCTGAGCCATCGACCGTCCTTCGTGATCGCGACCGGCACGATCTCGTACTTCGCCGGGTCGAGTGCGGCGACGATCGATGCGGCGGAGCGCAGCGAGATCTCGTGCTCGCCCGAGCGTCCGCCATACACGATCCCGACCCGCAACCGTCGCACCATCGCTTCCTCCTCCGCCGCCCGATCCCCGCCGTCAAGCGGGGCGACGTCCCCGCGTGGACCTCCTCGCGAGGTACCATCCGACCGTGCCCGGTCTCAAGCGCGACGCGCCATCGCGGGGAGCATCGCGATCGCTTATTCACAGTCGTCAAAAAGATTAATTTGCCTAACGTATCACCGGACCGTACGCTGCGTGGTGAAAGGAGAATCCCATGGTGACCGCATACACGACCGCTCTCCCCGCAAGCGTGCTCCCCGCGATCGGCAGCGCGATCGTCGCGGTCGGATCGCCGCTGCTCGTCGGAGTCGTCGTGGCGGCGTTCGCGGTCGCCGTCGCGGCGACGCTGCAGTGGATGCTCCCGGCGCACGGTCCGGCCCCCGCGCGGCTCCGCGTCGTCGGGAATCGCGCCGCTGCGGGCGCGTCCCGCGAGGCCGCCTGAGCCCGAGCACTAACTTTTTTACTTGACAGCGGCTCGGGAACTTGGCAAAGAGGGCCGCATTCACGTCATTCACTGGCTCGACCGAGTAGTCGAGCGGCTTCAACCCAAACCGCTCGGCGTACGTGGGACGGGATGCGCCTAGTGGCGACTCGGCGACCGGTGAAGGCGCGAAACGTGAGCGTGCTTGAGGCGAATCGGTAGTTCTCCCCATCTGTGGACAGGACGCTGTGCCGGGGACCCGGGGAAGGTGGAGCCTTTGGGGTGGGGGCAAGCGAGGTTCGGTCGCGTGAGCGATGGATCTCTCGACCCGGGTCCCCGGCAGAGCGTCTTCAGGGTACGGGCGGAGAATTTTCCGTCGGTAAGTCGCGCGGATTGATCGGCTGTCCGAACGAGAACTCCACCTGGTTCCCGTCGGGGTCCTCGAGGATGCAGAAGTAGCCGACGATTGGCCCGGCGTACGTCGGCTCGATCGCGAGCACACCGGCCTCGCGTCCCGCTGCCGCCGCGCGATCGACTTCCTCGCGCGAGCCGACCGCGAACCCCAGGTGCTGGAGCGCGCCCGGGCCGGGCGGACCGCCGGGGATCTCGAAGAGGACGATCACGAACGCGGGGTCCGTCTCGCGCTCCGCGAGCCAGACGACCCGCATCCCGCCGTCGTTGCGCTCGTGCACGACGTGGAGGGCGACGTGCTTCCGGTAGAACGCGATCGTCTGGTCGAGATTCGTGACGCCGAGGGCGACGTGCGTCAACGCGGGCTTCACCGGAGCGCCTCCTCGACGCGACCGGCGACCGCCTCGGCCAGCACGCGGCGGACCTGCGGCAGCTCGCACCCCGCGGCCGCGGCGTGTCCCCCGCCGCCGAGCCGCTCGGCGACGCGCGAGAGGTCGACCGTGCAGTCCGGCGACCGACGCAGGCTGACACCGAGGCTCTGCGCGTCGTAGAGCGCGAACACCGCGTTCCGGCTCGTCTTTCCCCACGCGTCGGCGATCTCGCTCGGGTGGCCGTCGCAGACCGCGGTGACGAGCGTGACGTCGCCGACGCGACGCTCCGTCCGGCTCGCGTCCGCGACCGCGAAGCTCCGCGCGATCTCGGCCTCGACGCGACGTCGCGCGGCGGCCATCCGCGGCGTGTACGATAGTCCCGCATCGAGACCGAGGAGCTCCTCGTACGCGTCGGTCCCGAGCGTGCGGACGACCCACGCGAGCTCGCGCGACCCCGGAACGCGATGGAGCCAGCGGTCGTTGTCGTCGGCCATCGCGATGAGCGGCGCGAGTGCGTCGAATGCCGGAAGCGTCCGGCCTTCTCCGGCGAGGCGCCCCGCGAGGTACTCGTACGTCAGCCGCGAGGCCGCGTACTCGTCGCTGAGCACGCGGCCGGCGAACGGGACGTTCACGTGGCCGGCGGCGAACCGTTCGAGCGCCGTCCGGTGGTGGTCGATCCAGTAGATGCGGACGCCAGCGGCGGCGAGATCGCGCAGATGGGCGTCGGTCTCCGACTCGCGCCAGGAGATGTCCGTGATCCAGAGCTCGGCGTCGCGACCGTGGTCCGGCGCGATCGTCCGCAGTACGGCGTCGACCTCGTTGTTGCCGGCGAAGTGCGGCACGACGTCGGCGCGGCCCTGCTGGTAGCGCGTGACCGCGACCGCGGCGGCGACGCCGTCGAGGCAGTTCGGGCCGTGGCTGACGACGTGCGCCTGCGTCTTCATGAGCGAGGGGCATTATGGCGAAACGCTCCCCACCCCGAAAGCACGGCGACCTACCCGCTCGGGAGCGCGATCTGGCCGCCGTCGTAGACGACGCGCTCGCCGTCGAGGCGCGCGAACGCCGTCAGCCGGTGGGGCTCGGGCGACCTCCCCGGCACGACGTGGAGGACCCGCGTTCCGCGCGCCACGAGCGCGTCGGCGATGAGCTGTCGATGACAACGCCACGGGACCGCCTCGGCGCAGAGAATGGCGGTCGGACGCTCCCCGGCGAGCGCGACGAGTCGTGCCAGCTCGTCGCGGAACTCGGGCGTCTCCATGTGATCCGCGTACGCCCGGAAGCTGTCGCTCCGCCACGCGACGTGCGGTGAGTCGGGACGCCCGCGCCGGCGTCCGCCGAGGCCGGGGAGCCAGATGTATGCGATCCCAGCCCGCGCGAGCGCGGCGGCGAGCGCCTCGCGAGCGAAGTGCGGATGGCGCCGCGACCCGGGAAAGCGGCGCACGTCGGCGATGCCCTCGATGCCGGCGTCGCCGAGGAGCGCGAGGAAGTCGGACAGATCGAGCGTCGAGTGGCCGACCGTGTAGACGGTCACCCCCGGACTGTAGCAGAAAGCCGGCATGCGATGGCTTGTCGTCGCCGGGGCGCTCGCGCTCGGTTGCCCGCCGCCCGCCCGCTACACCGAGAACCGGCCCGGCCTCTCGTGCGATCGCGCGACGCGCGTGGCGTACCGCACCCTCGAGACGCTCGGGTACACGATCACCGACGTCGTGCCCGCGTCGCCGGAGCGCGCGGGCACGATTGCCGGCACCCGAAAGGAACCCGACGGCACCTCGAAGACCGGCAAGGTCGTCATCAGCTGCGACGCCAAGGGCGCCGTCCTCCGCCCCGTCGAGGACTCGGTGCTGCCGGATTACGACTTCAGCCGCGCGTTCGGCTACAGCTTCAAGGAGCTCGTGAAGCGACCGGACGTCGAAGAGCCGCGCGCGCAACGCGGCCTCGAAGTCCTGGTGCACGTGCTCACGGCGCAGGAAGGCATCCTCGACCTCGGCGGCGTCCCGGCGACGGGCGGCGCGGTCGTCGTACGCGTCACGGTCCGGAACAACACCGACCGCGCGGTCTCGCTCGACCCGTCGACGCTCGATCTCGTCCCCGACGGCGGATCCGCGACGGGTCCACTCCCCGCCGCCGACGCGCGCGCCGCGCTCGCGCCGGCCGGCGCCGGCGATAAGGTCCGGACCGAGCTTCTCACCGGCCCGCGCCGCATCGGCCCGCACGCGACGTCGGGCGGCTACCTCGTCTACCCGCCGGGCGTCTATCGCGAGGCGCGGATCGGCATCGAGGACGTCGAGACCGGCGAGGCAGAAGGATTCGTCGCACCCGTCCAGTAGTTGCGCGACCCGAGACTTCTCGGGTCGCGGACCGGCGGTTCTGCCGCGCTGGCTTCGCCAGCCGCGGCATGCCGGTCGCGCGTGACCGAGCCGAGAAGTCTTGGGGCGCGCTCTAATGGCAGACGTGGGGCTCGAGGGCGCGGAGCTGCGCCTCGAGCTGGTCGCCACCCGTGCTCGTCGCCCGCCCGCGGGAGGCGCGCACGAGCTCGCATGCCTCGGCGTCCCGGCCGTCGTCGGCGAGCAGTCTCACTTGCGCGACGCGCGCCTCGTACCACGCGGTTCCGCCGGGCGGGCTCGCGTCGAGAATGCTGCGCCAGTAGCCGAGGGCGCGCGCGCGATCGCCGAGCGCCGCGGCGGCGCGCGCGGCGCCGCGCTTCGCCTCCACGGAGTCGCCGTCACCCGCGAGTATCTCTTCGTACAGCCGCCGCGCGGCGGGGGCATCCCCGGCGCGAAGGTCGAGATCGGCGAGCATCATCCGGTCGCGCGACTCGCCGCCCTCCTTCACGACGGCGGCGTAGACACGCCGTGCGAGGGCGAGCGCGGGGGCGCCGTCCGTCGGTCCGGCGCGCTCCGCACGCGTCGCGAGGTCGCGGCCGAGGCGCGCGAGCGTCTTCCGGCGCTCGGGGTCGTCGGGTGTCGCGGCGAGATAGGCGTCGAGATCGCGACCGGCCTCGTCGAGCTGCCCGGCGCCGACGCGCGCCGTGAGCCGCAGCTCGAGCGCACGCAGATGCATCTCCTTCGCGTCGGGGTAGCGCTTCTCGAAGCCGTTCGTCAGGTCGATGATCGCGGCGTTGTCCGGCGGCGTTTCGCCGGCGGCGACGAGGGCGGCGAGCAGTGCGGCGCGCGCCGCGGCGCCCTTGTCCTTGTCCTGGACGTCGTGCGCCAGATCGCGCAATCCGCCGACGAGCTCCGAACGGCTCGATGGCGCTGCGGTCTTCGTCGTCAGGACGGCGACGCGGCATTCGAGCGCGCCGAGGCGTGCCCGCGCGGCGAACGGGCCGGCGCCGACGGCAGCGTACTCCGGTGCCGCGTGCTCGCAGTCGTTGCGACTCCGACGGAGCTCGGCGAGCAGGTAGTGCGCCTCCGCGGCGCCGTCCGCACGCGGATACGCGGACAGGAAGCTCGTGAGCGCCTCCTCGTATGCCGGGGTCAGCTCGGCGTCGGACGCCCGCGCGACGTCGAGCGCGCGAAAGCGATAGTATGCAGCCTCGCGGGCACGGGAAGCCTCCGGAAATTCGCGGAGCAACGATGCGAACCGCTCGGCGGCGTCCCGCGCCTTCCCGGCGTTCAGCCGGCAGCCCGCGTCGAGGTAGAGAATCTCCGGCCGGTAGCGCGCCCGGCCGGCATCGCGGACCGACGTGCTCGCGTCGGCGAGCGGCCCCGTCTCGTCGCAGCGATTGCGGTCGACGGCGAGCTGCGCCAGGAGGAAGAGTCCGTAGCTCGAGTGCACACTCGCGGGAGTGCCGCTCCCGAGCTTCTCGGCGACGAGGCTCGACACGCGCGCCGGCCACGGCCCGCCGCGCGCGGCGAGCCCGCGCGCGAGCGTGGTCGCGTCCTTCTCGGCGGCGTTGTCGCCGCCGCCGGCGCGCGGCAACAGCTCGCCGAGACGTACGATCAGCGCCTCGGGCTCGTTGCCGCTCGGCGCCTGCTTCCCGCCCGCGGCGCGTCGCCGTGCTTCCTCCAAGGCGACGCGCGCCTTCGGACCGATGCGGGGCTCCTCGGCTGCGGCCGTCAGATCCTCGATCGCCTTCCCGGTTTCGCCGAGATCCATGAACGCGAGCCCGCGTCCGTAGAGGCTCTCCGAGTAGATCTCCGGCACCTCGTTCACGAGCAGGAACTGCGAGAAGCCCTCGACCGCCTTCTGGAGGAGCGCGCGCTTCTTCTGCGCGTCGCCCGTGAGCTGCGCGCCCTGATAGCGCACCCATGCGAGATGATACGTCGCGACCAGCGACATCACCTCGGGATCGCGCCAGCGCGGGCTCCGGTAGAGCTCCTCGAGATCGCCGTCGCGCTCCATCACCTCGTCGCGCATCCGGTCGAGACGGGTCTGGAGCGACTGGCTGAAGCTCGTCAGATCTCCGGCGAGGTCGGGGAACGCGGCCGTGGCCCGCTCGCGGTCTCCGCGCTCGAGGAGCTCGTAGAAGGTCTTCGCACGCTGCTCGAGGCGCGCCATCGTCGCCCGGTCGCCGCCCTCCTCCGCCCCGACGTGACGACCGCCGACGAGCGCCGCTAGGATCGCCAGGGCGACGAGCCGCCGGCGGTTCACTCCGACGCCAGCGCGAAGCCGGTGGCGCCGGCCTCCTTGGCGAGCCCCAGCACGCGGACCACCTCTCCGAGCACGACCCCGCGATCGCCGGCCAGGATCACGACCTTCTCCGGGCTCCGCGCGATGGTGTCGCGGAGGACGCTCGCGAGCGTCGCATCGTCGGCGGCGACCGGGCGCTCGTTCACGTAGACCTCGTGCGACGGCGTCATCGTGACCAGCACGCCCTTCGACTCCTCCTCGTTCTCGGCCGACTTCGGCAAATCGACGTCGGCCGCGGGCTTCACCATCGCCGACGTCGTGATCATGAAGATGATGAGGAGGACGAGGAAGACGTCGGTCAGCGGCGTGACGTTGATCTCCGCGACGATGTGGCCGCGGGTGTGGGCCTTACCGAACGCCATTCGTCCTCCGCGCGGTCGCGACCGCTTCGAGGAGTCGCGCGCTGCCGATGCGCAGCGCGCCGTCGATGCGCTCCACGCGGTTCTGCAGGTAATTGTAGAAGACGAGCGAGACGATCCCGATCGCGAGGCCGAGCGCCGTGGCGATGAGCGCTTCCGAGATCCCGGCCGCGACCACACCGAAGCCGCCGGTGCCGGCGAGCGCCATGCTGTGGAACGCGCGCATGATCCCGACGACCGTGCCGAAGAGCCCGATGAACGGCGCCGACGAGCCGATCGTGCCGAGGATCCAGAGGTACGCGCCGCAGCCCTCGACCTCCTCGAACTGCCGCTCGTCGGCGACGCGCTCGAGCTGCTCGAGCGGCGCTTCCGGCGCTGCCTGGAGGACGTCGCCGAAGACGCGGTGCGCGGGGCAGCGGCGATGGCGCCGGACCGCGTCGACGGCGCCGGCGAGGTCGCCGCGCGCGAGCAGCGGGACGATCTGCGCCGTGAGCGATCCGGTCGACGACACCGCGCCGCGGAGCGTCCAGAGCCGCTCGAGGACGACGCCCAGCATGATGATCGAGCAGAGGAGCAGCGGATAGGTCGAGATCGCGCCCTGGCGGATCAGATGGACGAAGTCGAGGTTCGGGGTTTCCATCGCGCTTTCCTTTCGTTTCAGAAGCCGCGTGCGATCCGCGACACGTCCTTCTGCCACTGCGGGCCGAAGGTGAGGATGAGGAGATGCTGGACGAGCGCCTGCTGCTGGTTCATCGCGATGACCTCGCCGCCGCCTTCCTTCGCGATGTCGCGGAAGCTCGCCTCGACCTCCTTGTAGAAGTCGGGAAGCGGCGAGATCTCCTTGGGGTCCTCGCCGTGGAGCCAGCGGTAGACCTTCCGCTCGTGCTCCTCGTGGAGGATGTAGCTGACGTCGATCGTGCTGACGACGCCGCCCTTCGCGTGCCAGTCGTCGACGAGCTTCTTGATTGCGGGCACGTCCTTCTGGTGCGGCGGCGAGCTGCCGACGAGGATGATCACCTTCTTCGAGTCTGCGCGCCACTTGAGCTGCCGCATCGCGCACTCGAGGCCGTCCTTCACGGCCTCCTCCCAGTCGCCGCCGCCCTCGGCGACGATCCCATCGAGGAACGCCTGCACCTTCTTCACGTTGAAGGTCAGGTCGCTCCACTTGACGAGGAAGTCCTCGCTCTGCCGCGGCGCGGTCGCGATCTTCGGGTCGTCGCGGTCGCGGTAGGCGACGGCGCCGACGCGCGCCGTCGGGACGAGCCGCTGCATCGTCGCCGCGAGGTCGTCCATGTGCGCCTTGATCGCGTCGATGACGTTCTGCATGCTGCCCGTCGAGTCGACGACGATCGCGACGTCGAGCCCGACCTTGCGCAGCCCGCCGACGTAGCGGCCGAACGACGTGCCGAGCGAGAAGCCGGCGCCCCCGCCGCCTCCGCCGATGCCGAACCCGCCGACGCCGGCGCCGGCCGACGAGAAACGTGCACCGAGATCGACACCCGCACCCACGGGCCTCGCCGGCGCCGCGAAGTGCACTACGGGTGACGTCGGACGTGGGACGGCGGCTTGCGGGATCGCGACCGCCTCGGGGCGCGCGGGTGCCATGACCTCCTTCAGCGCCTGTGCGTCCGGATCCTTCGGCGGCACGGGTGTCGGGATGTCCTCGAGCGAGAAGATCTCGCGACGTCGCTTCGCGCCGAGACCCATGCCGCCGCCGGCGCCGACGCCGAAGCCCGGTCCGATGCCGAGACCGAGGCCGCCGCCGAGGCCGGCGACGTCGAAGAAGATCATCAGCGCGAGGAGCGCGTGCGCGCCCGTCGAGGTCGCGAGCGCCGCCGCGAGGCGTCGGGTGCGCGGTCCGGTCGTCGGGTGGAGCGAAGCGTCGGGGATCATCGAAAGGCGGGGGTCGGCACGGGTCTATGGGCACCCCGAAAAGCTGTCAAGGCACGCGGCCGTCGCACGACGCCCACCTACCAACGGAGGCGCGCGCGGAGCTCGCGCGCTTGGGCGCGGCTCAGCGCGACCTCGCTCGCCGTCTGGTCGCGCATCACGAGCTTGTAGCGCCCGCCGAACCACGGAACGATCTCCTTCACGTGCCGCAGGTTCACGAGGCTCGACTTGTGCGCGCGGAAGAAGAGCGTCGGATCGAGCCGCTCCTCGAGCTCGCGGAGCGTGTAGTTCGTCATGAACGCCCGCTCGGCCGTGTGCGCGTACACGAGACGATACTCGACGCCAAACCAGAGGACGTCCAGTACCGGGACGATCAGTATCCGCTTGCCGCTGTGGACCGGCACCTGGCTCACGTAGACGCGGCGTTGCTCCTCGAGGCGCCGGAGCAGGCCCTCCAGGTCGGGCCCGGACCGGTCGGCCCCGAGGCGGGAGCGCACGCGGCCGACCGCCTCCTCGACCCGCGCGCGCGCGAACGGTTTCAGCAGGTAGTCCACCGCGCCCACCTCGAAGGCGCGGATCGCGTACTCGTCGTACGCGGTCGCGAAGACGACGTGGGGCAGCGGCTGGCGGAGCGCGCGGAGAACCTCGAACCCGTCCATGCCGGGCATCTGGACGTCGAGGAAGACGAGGTCAGGCCGTTCCTTCTCGATCATCTGGAGCGCCGCCACGCCGTCGCCGGCCTGCCCCGTGATCGTCACGCCGTCGAGCCCCGCGAGGAATCCGACGAGCCGATCGCGGGCGAGCTGCTCGTCGTCGACGACGAGCGCGCGGATGCCCGACGCGCTCACGCCGCAGCTTCGATGGGCCGGACGGGGAGCCGCAGGCGGACCTCCGTTCCGCTTCCAGGCGTGCTGCGGATCTCCGGGAGATGCCGCGGCCCGTAGAGGCGCTCGAGTCGATCGCGGAGGTTCCGGAGCCCGACGCCGCGCTCGTAGACCCGTTCGAGCGTCGGCGGCGCCATGCCGAGCCCGTCGTCGCCGACGGTGAGCGTGAGACACCCGTCCTGCACGGCCGCCGCGATGCGGACCGTCCCCGCCCCGAGCTTCCGCGACAGGCCGTGCTTCACCGCGTTCTCGACGAGCGGCTGCAGGATCAGGTTCGGGATCAGCTGGTGAAGGCTCGGCGGATCGAGCGCGGTCTCGACGCGGAGCCGCTCGCCGAAGCGGGCGCGCTCGATCTCGAGATACGCCTTCGCCATCTCGAGCTCTTCGCCGAGCGGCACGAACTCCTTCTCCGCCCGCCGGAGGATGTATCGGAAGATCTCCGCGAGCCGCTCGACGCACGTCTCGGCCTTGTCGGGGTCGGTGCGGATCAGCTGCGCGATCGAGTTCAGGCTGTTGAAGAGGAAGTGCGGGTTGATCTGCGCGCGGAGCGCCGCGAGCTGCGCGGTCGCCGCGAGCTCCGTCAGCTCGCGCTCGCGGTGCTGGAGCGCGAGGACGCGGTGCCAGTACTGATGGTACCCGATCAGCGCCAGAAGGAGCGTCGGCACGATCGGAAGGAGCGCGTAGAGGCGGACGGCCATCTGCCGCATCTCCGGCGTGATCGTCAGGTGCTTCTCGACGCCGGTCGGCATCCCGAAGAGCGACGGCGCGCCCAGGAACTGGACGACGACCTCGGTGGTCAGCACGGACAGCGCGGTGAACGCGAGCGTCGAGACGAGCGTCTGGAGCGCGATCTGGTGGACGAGAGACCGACCGCCGAGCCGCGGGAACACCCATCGCCAGAGCCAGTACGTGACTGCGGCGAACACGAGCGCCGAGCCGAGGAACGTGACGAGCGCGAGCGGCGACCGCCAAAGGAACCAATGCAGGACGCCGGACTGGAGCCCGATCGCCGCGCCCGTCCCGAAGACGAGCAGCATCATGCGGTTCCTGCGGCGCGGCGGCGGCATGCGATCGGGCGCCGGCGACATGGCGCGGGATAGTAACCCAGGTGCGGCGGCCGCGCCTACACTCGCCCGGGAGCGGCGCGATCGCGACGCTTCCGACGCGAACGGTCGTTTTGCGGCCCGGACGCGCCCGATCGGGCGCGTCAGCGGGCGGCGCGCGGGCGGAACTTCGGAAGGGTCACGTCGGGCGTGACGTCCTCGAACACGACCTCGACCGGCATGCCGGCGGTCACGGTGTCCACCGGACAGTCGACGAGGTTGCTCACGAGGCGCGCGCCTTCGTCGAGCTCGATCACGACGACGGCGTACGGCACCTCGCCCGCGAACCCTGGATGGTAGACCTGGTGCATGACGGCCCACGTGAAGACCGTCCCTTTGCCGGAGACGCGCGTCCACTCGGCGTCGCGCGAGAGGCAGCGGCTACAGAGGTCGCGCGCCGGGAAGCGGTGCGCGCCGCAGCCGCGGCAGCGCTGCACGACGAGCTCGTGCCGACGCGCGGCCGCCCAGAAGGGCGCCATCTCCGGCGTCACCTGCGGGAGCGGCTTCTGGTACGCCGTCGTCATCGCGGCTCCCGCGCGAGGATCAGCGTCGAGTGTGTCGAGAGGACGCCGCCGTTTCCCGACACGAGCGCGACGTCGTGCTTCGGCACCTGCCGTCGTCCGCCCTCGCCGCGCACCTGGATGACCGCCTCGGAGACGGGCGTCATCCCCCACATGTAGAA